>WBZO01003895.1_pt2 | contig 12543 bp, 14 predicted proteins | sample 5204261 | NCBI WGS metagenome assembly WBZO01 (sample SAMN12412400, study PRJNA552823) | activated sludge metagenome | isolation source: activated sludge from anammox sidestream of wastewater treatment plant... | place: USA: North Carolina | collected 2017-09 | reverse complement strand
GGACTGGAGGCAAGGGTAGTGTTTCGATTGGGAGCTTTATCATACAACATCACTGACATAAATTTTCTATCACCGGAAGCTATGGAATCATAAAAACCGACAAAATATTGCGGATCAATAGCCGCAACAGCAACTCCACCAAATTCGCCATTGGCCTTGTTAAAACGCCTATTCATTATTATTATAGGTTTCTGGCCGTCAACAAAGTTTTTCCCTATGAACACTTCATCGGTGCTGGTTTCGCTGATATATTTAAAGAAATCATGACCGACAGGTTTTTTATGGTAATTAAGCCAGTCCTCATAACCGCTCTTACTGGCAAAAACCTTTATAACTCCTTTGTCATCTATCAGAGCAAGCCCCGCTATCTGCTGTGTAGAATTCAACCATAAATTAAAATCCGAAGTAAGCTGCTGCGTAACTGCCTGCCGTTCAATCGCCCTACGCAGATATAAATCCGCCCCCAGGAAGCTAAGCTCCACATGCTGTCCTAAGATATTAGCAAGGCGCGTGGAGTTCTGCTCTCCTTCGGCAATGGCCTGTTTATACGCATTGTTACCCTGATAAACAACAACAACACCAAACGCGAGAATAATCACGATAGAAAACGCGATTAAATAGCGTATGCGTGGCGACCTTAAATTTTGTTCCTGTTGTTTGGTCATGAATTTGTTTTTATAAATTTAATTTTCTTAATACCCAGAACTGCCATAAACACTTTTATGACATTATATATTTACAACAATATAGTTAATATAGGGTGAGAATATTAAGAAAAATTGGTTAATATGACACTAGATAAAAAATATATTTTTGCTAGTCGTCATGACTTGTAATGAGCTTAATATTGGAATCCAACACCCAAACAAGACAACGTATTGATTTTTATATATTTATATAAAATCCCTACTGAGCATTCAAATCAAGCAGAACAAGGGTCAGATCATCATCAAAACGATGGTTAGTCCCCTCTATTCTATTAACTATTCCGTCATAAATGGCTTTAGAACCGCCACTTGCCCATTCCTGTATCTTTTGCTGCATGGATTCATTGCTAAATAATGCCTGATTGTCGCCATTCATCTCCACCAAAGCATCACTATATCTCAGCAATGAACTATTACCGGAGAATTTTTCCTCTCTATCAATGTAATGAGCCTTAGGATACGCCCCTATCGGAGTTCCAGAACAATCAAAAGCAATAACTTCCCCGGCATTAACCAGAATAACCGGCGGAACAGCAGCACTCGCATAAGTTATTTTATTTTGTACAGTATCAATTATACAGAAAAAACATGTCAGGTACTGTCCTGTCGGCAATATCCTGTAAAAATTGTCATTCATGTTTTCTAATATTTGCGCTGGTGAATCCAGGTAATTTACAAACTCTTTCAAATAATTGTGCAACCTGAAAGTATCTATCGCAACAGAAACCCCATGCCCTGCAAAATCGGCAACACAAACCATTACCTTACCATCAGGTAACTGCCGGACAGTCCAATAATCACCACCAAGAGCCTGGGATGCTTTATATATATGGTAAATCCCAACATTATAATTTTCCTTACATGATTCGAGCAAGTCATCATCCGGAAGCAAGGTATATTGCAGGCCGCGGGCAATCTCCAAATCATCCTCTGTTGGCTCTTCGTCATTTTCAAGCTTCCTTATAAGGTATGATTTCTGCAAATAAAGATCCACACAATCAATTAACTCTTCTTTTGAAACAGGCTTATGAATAACCGCAGAAACATTTATTTTTAGCATCTTTACCCGTTCGTCATTCCTGTTTAAATCCGCCATAGCAATAATTGGAATAGAATGAGTCTCAGAATTGCCTTTGCTCACATTCATGCAAAATTCCAACCAATTCATACCAGACAGCGTAACATCTAATAAAATCAGATCTGGTTTTATCTCATCCATTTTTTCCAGTGCATCAATTTCATCAATAGCAAACACAACTTCCCTAATGCCATAACCACTGAGTATATCCTGTAATTCAGAACGCAATGCCTGATCGCCACCTACAACTAGTATAACAGCGTTACCGCTTAAATTTGACCGCGCAGACATAGAACTTACTCCAACAGTATCACCCAACAATATTAAATTTTTCGTATGATTTAGTAAGCTGCATCAAAGTCTTAACATCACCTCTTGGATTATGGACTGTAAGATTAATCTTCCGCAAATCACACTCTTTATATGCAATCATAAGCATACCAAGCCCTGCCGAATCCATAAAGACAAGCTCTCCCAAATGTATTTCTAAAGATTTTGTACTGTTTTCAAATATTTCATTAAGCGCTTCCCGAAAATCCCCGCCATCAAGAAAAATCAATTTTCCAGATAAATGCAGCTCAGCAACTTCGTGATTTATGATTTTTTTTATGGTCATATTGGTATTTCTAATTATCAATTAAACAAATAAAATTACCCAACGCAGACATAATACTCCAATTTTGCCTATAAACCAAATTATTTAGACATTTTTTTATGCTGCAGCACGGCGAAGGCGGTCATTTATAGCAATTCCCAAGCCTTTTTCAGGAATTTCCATAACCGCTATTGCAGCAGGCTTTTTAGAGTCGAGTATCCTTAACATATTGAATAAATTAGCTGCCGCCTCCTCCAAGTCTCTGCTTTCGCTCAAATTTTCTACAATATTTGTTCCCAAAATAGGTTTGCCGAAAGCAAGCAATGCCTCACCTTCCCTTACATCATGTGCATTAAGGCGGATTTTTGTATCAGGCGCATAATGGCTTTTAAGCATCCCGGAAGCTTTTATTTTGTCAGAACCATACTCGCCAATTTCTATATATTTTTCTAAATCAGCGCGAGTAATTTTCCCATGACGCAAAATAGTGGCTGGCGTTGTGGTTAAATCCACGATCGTTGATTCAATACCGACCTCACATGAGCCGCCATCCAGCACCATAAGTTTATCACCCAATTCTTCTGTCACATGCGCAGCCAAAGTCGGGCTTATTTTCCCCGAACGGTTAGCGCTGGGGGCAGCCAGCGGCAGCCCCGCTTTTTCCAGTAAAGCAAGGGCAACAGGGTGTGCAGGCATCCGCACCGCCACGCAATCCAACCCTGCGCTCACCAGTAAAGAAAGTTTGGAATCTTCCCTTCGCGGCAATAAAAAAGTAAGCGGCGCCGGCCAGAATTTTTCTGCGAGCAACTGCGCCCTCTCATTCCATTTTACATATTGCTGCGCCATGGCCACTGATGCCACATGCACGATAAGCGGGTTAAAGCTCGGCCGCCCTTTGGCCGCATATATGGCGGCAACAGCAGCGTCAGACAAGGCATTACCGCCCAGCCCGTAAACAGTTTCCGTAGGAAATGCTACCAGCCCACCAGCCTTAAGCAGCTCTGCCGCTTGCTCTATTTTTTCCATATTTCCCATATTTTTATTGCTTTTTTAATATATTTTTCCTATAGTTAATATATTTTAATATGGAATACAGCATATGCACGAAGAAGAAAAGGCAAAATTTCCTGAAATTTTGCCTGTTATTGAGGAATATCTCAAAAAACAACAGGCAAACGGCGAACCAATGCGTATCCATTTCTGGGATACTAACCATTTCACTGATGAGCCCCACCAAGTTTTTGCTGATAAATCACTGCATGATTTAGTAAAAAAATACGGTGCGCCGCTTTACGTTGTAGAAGCCGCAGATGCTAAATTTTCTGACAGAATATTCCCACAATCAATGGATGACCTAAAAGAAAATCTGCCCTTAATAAGCATATAAATTCTAAAGATCCAAATGCAAAAAACTTTGCAAAATTAAAAAGCTTTGAACAAATTATTCTATATAAAATGTATGATGATTTCACTATTTCGGATAAACCAACAGATATTGCACTTCCAGACCCCAGAGAAAAAGAGCTAGAAAAACAACTTACAAAACAAGAGTTAGATTTGCTGAACAAAGAAAAAAAACTGTTATTAGAAATGGCAAATGAACTTAAAAAAAATCTTGGGAAATCTGAATTCAATATTCAAACCTTTATGCAAACCGCACAAGATAAACACAGCAAATTTTTCTCGGAAAGTGAAAAGGGTATATTACAAAATGCTAAGGAAAAATCTAAGATTATCTTATTGGGCGGCGATTCTGCTGATACATCAGAGATAGATAAAAAAATAACCGATAATATTAATACGGTTTTTAACCCACAAAAAAATATACAACTAACTATGTATGGTGCTGCTCATTTTACAAAAGAAAATGACCTGAATGAACGAATGGATGGGCTATCAATTGCTATAGCTAATTCAGAAAAAAATATGCCAGTGCAATTGATTTTTACAAGTACTGAAACACGTAACACACACTATCAATTCCCCGATTATGTATATTATGCCAATGAAAAACGCTTGGTAAAAATGGATAACGAAGCCGCAAAGGCAGATTTTTTAGGACTTACCGAAGAACAGTTCAACGCCTATAAAGTAGCAAGGCACATGGACAAAGAAAAGAGATTCATTGCCCCTCTTGAAATGTATGACACCAAAACAATAGAAGCCCCACCACCTATCGAATTTCGTAAACCCTCTCCTCAAAATAGACATAATCAACCATCAGATAGAGGTGTGTAAAAATTGCGAACCATTTGACTTTTGCACATGCAGCAATATGTTACAGCCCATGACCAGAAAACATGTAAAAATATACACTGACGGAGCTTGTTCCGGCAATCCCGGTGCGGGTGGCTGGGGTGCGATACTGGTTTATGGCGAACATGAAAAGGAAATTTCCGGCGGCGAAGCAGAAACCACCAATAACCGCATGGAGCTTATGGCAGTTATTTCCGCACTGGAACTGCTTAAGTCACCCTGCTCTGTCGATTTATACAGCGACAGCACCTATGTGCTGAAAGGCATCAGCGAATGGCTACCAGCATGGAAAGCTCGCGGCTGGAAAACCGCGGATAGGAAACCGGTAAAAAACGTGGAATACTGGCAAAGGCTGGAAAAAGCGGCAGAGCCGCACAGCATAAAATGGCACTGGGTTAAAGGCCATAACGGCCACGAAATGAACGAACGTGCCGATGGGCTAGCAAGGAAGGCTATAGTTTAATTGATATAGTTGGGAGATATAACCTCGAGCCGCACCAGATCCTGTGCAAATGCTTCGCATTTCACAGGATAGAAGAACTATAACCCGATAACATCACGCATATTATACATACCCGCTTTTTTATCGCGCGCCCAAAGGGCGGCGGCAATCGCGCCATTAGCATAAATCGTCCGTGAAAAGCCCTGATGCGAGAGGGTTATAAGCTCACCACCGCCTGCGAATAGCACATTATGTATTCCCACCACATCACCACCGCGCAGCACAGAAAAGCCAATATCACCGGTTTTTCTTTCGCCACCCCGATCCATCGCTTTTTTCTCATCTAGTGAAACTTTACGCCCACGCGCTGCCGCGCGCCCCAACATCAGGGCTGTGCCTGAAGGTGCATCTTTTTTGTGCTTGTGGTGCATTTCATTTATTTCAATATCATACTGCTCATTAAGTAAGGAGGCAGTGCGTTCTACCAGTGATTCCAGGATATTAACCCCTAAACTGAAATTACCTGACTGCACAATTCTGGCGGTTTTTGCACATTCTGCCAGTTTTTTCTGCTGCCCATCACTGAATCCGGTAGTGCCTATAACCATGATCCCGCCAGTCCTTGCCATCTCCCGTGCAAGAGCGATGGTCGCTTCCGGCGTGGTAAAATCTATCACTGCTTCGGCCTTATCCGCCAAAACTGCTGGATTTGAAGTTATATAAAGCCCGTCTTCAGATTGCCCGCCCATAGTACGGACACTGCCAGCCACCAGCTTAACCTGAGTATTTCCCTGCGCGCTGGCGATTAAAGCCTGCCCCATACGCCCGGTACAACCAGCAATAGAAAGTGTCAGTGGATTAGCCATAATTATTTTCTCTTTGATTTTTTTGTTATTGCGGATAAAAGTTTAATGTTATTTATAAAGTGTTAACACGCAAACCAAGGGGTAATATATGGGTATAATGCCAGATAGCTGGATAAGAGAGCAAGCAAAAAAAGGGATGATCGAGCCATTTGTTGAAAATCTTACCCGTGAAGGAGTTATATCTTACGGTGTATCATCATATGGCTATGATGCCCGCGTTTCCGATGAATTTAAAATTTTTACCAATATTGATTCTGCCATTGTTGACCCCAAGGAATTTTCGCCAAAAGGTTTTGTGGATAGAAAGAGTGATGTCTGCATCATCCCGCCCAACAGCTTCGCCCTTGCGCGCACTGTTGAATATTTCCGCATCCCGCGTGATGTGCTGGTGGTATGCGTTGGCAAATCAACCTACGCCCGCTGCGGTATCATCGTAAACGTAACCCCGCTTGAACCGGAATGGGAAGGGCATGTTACGCTAGAATTTTCCAACACCACCCCGCTTCCGGCAAAAATTTACGCTAATGAAGGTGCATGCCAGTTTTTATTCCTGAAGGGTGATACTATTTGCGAAACCTCATATGGTGACCGCAAAGGCAAATATCAGGGGCAAAAAGGCGTTACCCTACCGCGCATAGAAAAGATCGCATAATGGATAAAATCAAGATAACCGGCGGCAACCGCCTTAACGGGAAGATACAGGTTTCCGGCGCGAAGAACGCCGCCCTTCCGCTTATGGCCGCAAGCCTGCTTACAGATGATACACTGAAACTTTCCAATGTCCCATATCTTGCCGATATTGTAACTATGGCAAATCTTTTAGCACAACACGGTGTTGATATATCTTTTTCTTCCTCCAGCCAGCAATATGGCAAAAACATGTCGCTGCGCGCCGATAATATCCATAACTTTACCGCCCCGTATGAACTGGTGCGCACCATGCGCGCCTCAGTTCTGGTGCTGGGCGCATTGCTTGCGCGCTTCGGACAGGCCAAAGTTTCGCTACCCGGCGGCTGCGCTATCGGCACACGCCCGATCGACCTGCATCTTAAAGCCCTTGAGCAAATGGGCGCGCATATTGAACTGGCAGAAGGCTATGTTCATGCCCATACCCACGGCAGGCTGAAAGGCGCAGACATAACTTTTGAAAAAGTTTCGGTTGGTGCTACCGAAAATATACTGATGGCAGCAAGCCTTGCCGATGGCGTTACCATACTCCGCAACGCCGCCCGTGAACCAGAAGTTTGTGACCTTGCCCACTGCCTGCAAAAGATGGGCGCGCAGATTGAAGGAATAGGAACAGATACCATCCGCATCACAGGCGTTAAGAAACTCTCAGGCTGTGATCACAGCGTAATCTCCGACCGCATTGAGGCTGGCTCTTTCGCTGCGGCCGTTGCCATAACCGGCGGTGAAGTTGAGCTTCTTGGCGCCCGCGCAGAACATATGCAGGCGGTAATAGAAAAATTTACTGAAGCTGGAATTAGCATAAGCGAAACTGAGCGCGGCATAAAAATAACCAGCGATGGCAAAATTGAGTGTATTGACATAATAACCCAGCCTTATCCCGGCTTCCCAACCGACATGCAGGCACAAATGATGGCCTTGCTCTGCGTTGCCGATGGCGCATCAATGATAACCGAAACTATTTTTGAAAACCGCTATATGCATGTTCCAGAATTAGCGCGGATGGGAGCAAAAATCGTAGTTCACGGTGCAAGCGCTATGATACGCAGCGCCGATGAATTGGTAGGTGCAGAAGTAATGGCGACCGACCTTCGCGCATCATTATCGCTGGTTATCGCAGCACTGGCAGCTAAAGGTGAAACTATAATACACCGCGTTTATCACCTGGATCGGGGTTATGAAAGGCTGGAAGAAAAATTATCAGCTTGCGGCGCGCAAATAGAAAGGATGCACGACAAACCCAATAGGCCGTTTTCAATGCCAGAAGCCGCGTAAGCTTTATGGCTGTGAACCCAGAATATCCTGCTTATGTAAATGAAATAATCAGTGAGGATATTCTAAAAAGAGATGAAAACGACCCTGTCCGCATCGCCTATCGCATAGCCGTAGATTTGCACCAAGGCCAAAAGCGTAAAGGTATAGATGAGATGGATTATATAACCCATCCGTTACAGGTGTATGACCTGGTTAGCCGCTGCCTGCCAATAAATATAAAAAACAGGGATGTAACACTGGCTGCGGCACTTTTGCACGACACAATAGAAGATTATAAAAAAGACGAGATAAAATCAGGAAAAACAAGCGAGGATGATGCCCGCGCAGAAGCAATAAAAATTATAGAGTCGCGGTTTACTAATAAAGACCTAGTGAAAAAAATATTATACACCTTACATGACCTTACCAATCCTGTTGAATTTATGGATAAAAACGGAGAAAAAACCAGCAAGACAGAATGGCAGGTAGAACATATAAAAACCGCATCGCAAAATGCAAAACTCATTAAGATATGTGATAAAACCCTGAACATAGTAAGCAATATTGAGGAAGTCCCCAATTGGGATCATGAAAAATTACTTGAAAACTCTAGAAATTCCAAGGCTGTAGTTGACGCCGCCAAGGTAAATATCCGGGAAAATGACGAATACTATAAGCCCATAATACTAGCTTCAAAAATATATGACCATGTAGCGGAAGAAAAATTCAATTTACTGGAGGAAATGATAAAAGATGGCCGTCAAATTCCGCCCAAACACCAAACAATGTCATTTTCTTTTAGAACAATAATGGCTATGATAAGCCAAGAAAACACTATTAACCGATAACATAAATCCATTATGAAACAAATAATTCTAGCCATAGCCAAAGGGCGGATCCAGGAAGAAGCAATCCCTATTTTAAGGGAAGTTGGTATTTTTCCTGAACAGGCTTTTTTTGACGAAAACAGCAGGCAACTCCAATTTTCCTGCAAAGACTCCAATGTATCTATTATACGTGTGCGCAGCTTCGATGTCCCCACTTTCGTGGCATTCGGCGCAGCGCATTTGGGAATCGCAGGAAGCGATGTTATAAGCGAATTTGAATATAACGATATATACGCACCGCTTGACCTGAATATCGGGCATTGCCGCCTTTCTGTTGCGAAACTTGAAGACGGCACAGGATTAAATGATCTATCACGCGCCAGCCATATCAGGGTAGCAACAAAATACCCGAACCTGACCCGCAATTACTTCGCGCAAAAAAATATACAGGCCGAATGCGTAAAACTTAGCGGAGCAATGGAACTTGCACCCAGGCTTGGGCTTGCGCCTTATATTGTGGATCTGGTAAGCTCCGGCAAAACCCTTAAAAGCAATGGTTTGCAGGAAATAGAAGAAATTACCAAAGTTTCTTCCCGCCTGATAGTAAACCGCACTGCTTTCAAAACCCGTAATAACGAAATTGGCGGAATAATAGAAAAATTCCGTGAAGCGGTAACTGGGTAGTCTATGCCTGTAAAATTTTCTACAACCGACTCAAACTTCAGTACGCAACTAGATTCCCTGCTGTCAATGCGTGAGAAAAGCGAAGAAAATATTTATAAAATAGTTGCGGATATCGTTAAACAGGTAAAGGGAAAAGGTGACGAGGCTTTACTTGGCTACACCGAGAAATTTGACAGGTTTGCTGCCACTGTAGAAAATATCCGCGTTGACGAAAAAGAAATCGCAAACGCGCTGGCGTTATGCTCACCTGAGCTTATAAAATCACTAAAAATAGCCGCAGACCGGATTCGCTCATACAGCGAAAAACAATTACCGCCGGATTTGGATTATATAGATGATAGCGGCACAAGGCTAGGCCACCGCTGGTTGCCGATAGATTCTGTGGGCTTATATGTCCCCGGCGGGCTTGCTTCATATCCAAGCTCTGTCCTTATGAACGCTATACCGGCAAAAGTGGCAGGAGTAAAAAATATTGTTGCAGTAGTTCCGGCACCGGAAGGAAAATTAAACCCGGCAGTAATTGCTGCTGCCCATATAGCCGGAGTAAATAAAATCTATAAAATCGGCGGAGCACAGGCCGTTGCCGCCCTTGCCTATGGCACACAAACAATAACAGCAGTGGATAAAATAGTTGGCCCCGGCAATGCTTATGTGGCAGAAGCAAAGCGTCAGGTTTTCGGCAAAGTCGGTATAGACATGATAGCAGGCCCTTCTGAAATTCTGGTTATAGCTGATAATAAAAACAATCCGTCATGGATAGCCGCAGACCTGCTGTCACAGGCGGAACATGATGAAACAGCGCAATCTATTTTAATAACTGATGATAAAAATTTTGCCGAAGCAGTAATTGCGGAAGTGGAACGAACTCTGGAGGGCTTGCCACGCCGCAAAATAGCCGAAAAATCATGGCAGGATTATGGTGCAGTAATCATAGTAAAAAATTGGCAGGAAGCCTGCGATATGAGTAATAAAATTGCCCCGGAACATTTAGAGCTGGCCGTAGAACAGCCAGAAACAATGCTGGACTCTATCCACCACGCCGGGGCAATTTTCCTTGGCCGTTATACTCCGGAAGCTATCGGCGACTATATAGCTGGCCCTTCACATGTACTTCCTACTTCTCGCACCGCGCGTTTTTCATCAGGGCTTTCGGTTTTTGATTTCCTAAAGCGCACTTCCTTTATCGGTTGCAGCCGAAAATCTTTGTCAGAAATAAGTAAATATGCAGAAACCATGGCAGATAGCGAAGGGCTTTCTGCGCATAAACTTTCTGTTTCTATACGCTCATGACATTAGAGAACCCAGAATATATAGAAAAAATCCTGCTTGATGAACGCAGTATGAAAATACGTTCAAAAGAAGTCGAGCATGAGCGTGATGTGGCTATTGCCGACCTGCTTGATGAAAATTCTTTTGAGCCGCGCTGCATGAAAAGCGGCCCCTACCATATCCAGCTTGCCATTGAAGACGGCAAGCTGGTTCTTGATGTATATTCCCCGCAAGAAGAAAAACATGCCAAGGTTATACTTTCTGTTGCACCTTTGCGCGGCATTATCCGCGATTATTTCATGATATTTGAAAGCTATCAGGCCGCCCTTTCTTCCGCAAATACCAGCAAGATAGAGGCTATTGACATGGGAAGAAGGGGAGTACACAATGAAGGCTCGGAGATGCTGCAATCTATCCTTAAAGACCGCATAGTAGTTGACTTTCCAACAGCACGCAGGCTTTTTACCCTTATCTGTGTTTTGCATATCAGGAGTTTTTAACCACATTCATAGCTAAATGATTTATGAATTTACTGACTTCTATCGCCATCCGCCACCTGCTCACCCGCAAAAGGCAAAGCATAGTTTCCCTTCTGGGAATAATCCTCGGAGTAGGATTTTTTTTAGCAATCTCCTCATTAATGCGCGGCACAGAAATTGATTTTATAAGCAGGTTGGTTGACAATTCCCCGCATATAAATGTCATCGATGAATTCCGTACTCCGCGTGTGCAGCCTGCCATTACTGCCTATCCCGGCAGCGTTGTTGAGGTACGGAGAGTAAAACCGGTAAGCGAGACACGCGGCATTCGCAATTTCAAGCAGATACTGGAAGAATTACAAATTCTGGTTCCCGATATGCTGGCAGCCCCCACTTTAGATGATCAGGCAATTATCCGCGGGGCAGGAGAAAATTACCCCATAACTTTAAATGGAATGATACCAGAATCAATAAAGCAGGTAACAACCATTGAAAAATATATGGTAGAAGGCTCTGTTGATGAAATAATATCCAACCCCGATGGGATAGTTATTGGCACAGAACTGGCAAAAAAACTTTCCCTGTCAATGGGCAACAACTTAACCCTCACTTCCAGCACCGGGCAAACCCGTACATTTAAAATTGTCGGCATGTTCCGCACTGGCCGCTCCAGCTATGACGAAAGGCAAGGATTTGTTGACCTAAAACGGGTGCAGGCACTTGCCAACCGCAGCAACAGAGCCAATAATATAATAATAAAACTTCCCGATCCCTACAAAGCTAAAGAAATTGCAGGGGATATTGAAAGGCGCATCGGCTACAAAGCCGTTTCCTGGCAGGAAGCATCTGAAGATTTGATGAGTTCGCTCACCGTCAGGAACACCGTTATGTACACAGTGGTAAGCGCGGTGCTTATAGTGGCCGCCTTTGGGATTTACAACGTAATCTCCACAGTAGTACTGGAAAAACACAAAGATATAGCAATACTGAAATCCATGGGATTTAAGGCAAAAGATATAAAAAATATTTTTGTAACCCAAGGCGTGATACTTGGTATAATAGGTTGCTTAATCGGCATTCCCTTGGGCTGTCTTTTAATGTTTGCACTCATGCAGGTTTCTATTAAAGCTCCCGGCGTAACAGAACCGATACAAATGCCTGTTGACTGGAGCTTGCCGCAATTTGTTGTTGCCTCTACTTTTGCCTTAAGTGCCTCGGTAATAGCTGCGCTTCTTCCCGCAAGGAAGGGAGCAATTATCCAACCCGTAGATATTTTGCGTGGTAGCGGATGAGCAGTGATATAATAATACGAGCAGAAAATCTCACCCGCAGGCTTGAAGGAGAAACTGTTACCACATTGGTTGACAACGCCAATCTGGAAGTCAGATCTGGTGAATTT
>WBZO01005672.1_pt1 | contig 12551 bp, 11 predicted proteins | sample 5204261 | NCBI WGS metagenome assembly WBZO01 (sample SAMN12412400, study PRJNA552823) | activated sludge metagenome | isolation source: activated sludge from anammox sidestream of wastewater treatment plant... | place: USA: North Carolina | collected 2017-09 | reverse complement strand
CGACACCCTCGAAAAACTCCCTGCCTGGCCTAATAGCCGGATCGATGAGTTGCTGCCGCTTGCACCAGAGGCCATCGAAGCATTATTGAAAAAATATGGATAGGTGGTAGCGTTGGAGGCTTACGATCCAGCTTCATGGTAATCACCACCGCCTGAATTGCTCCCCGGCTACTGGATTACCGCGTCGGCCTGTGACCTCCTCGCAAAAACAAGTCACTTCGCAAACGCCGACTTATGTCCTCTTCGCAATGACGCAATAACTTTGAATCGCTTTTTTAATATAAAAGGAACAAACGCAGGTAGTTGGACAGCGATTGCTTATGTTTTATGAGGGGATTCTTCGTCCCACTGGCGTAACTGAGCAAGTTTTTCGCTGATTTTAATTTCCAGTCCGCGCGCTACCGGCTGATACCAGCCGGGTTCTGCCATACCTTCCGGTAAATAAGTCTCGCCAGCTGCGTAGACATTCGGTTCATCATGCGCGTAACGATACTCCCGGCCGTGACCTAGTTCTTTCAGTAAGCGCATCGGTGCATTACGTAAATGCAGAGGCACTGCACGACTTTTGTCTTGTTTGACAAATGCCTTCGCGTGCTTGTAAGCCACATAGCCGGCATTGCTTTTAGCTGCGACCGCGAGATAAATCACCGCTTGCGCCAACGCCAGCTCGCCTTCTGGGCTGCCGAGGCGGTCGTAAGTCTGGGCGGCATCATTGGCAATTTGTATCGCACGCGGATCGGCAAGGCCAATGTCTTCCCATGCCATGCGTACAATTCGTCGGGCAAGATAATGTGGATCAGCGCCCGCTTCGAGCATACAGGTTAGCCAGTACAACGCTGCATCCGGGTGTGAGCCACGCACTGATTTATGCAAGGCTGAAATCTGGTCATAAAACGTATCACCACCTTTATCGAAACGCCGACCGCTGCGCGTCAGAACGCGCTGTAGATAATCGACTTCGATTACTGTCACTTTTTCAGTATCAGCTGCGTTTTGTACTTGTTCCAGCAGATTCAGTAGGCGGCGTGCATCGCCATCGGCAAAGTCGATCAGCAGATCAACCGTATCGGTAGCAAATTGCAGCTCCGACATAATTCGTTTTTGTGCGCGTTCAAACAACTGCCGCAGCTCTGCAGTCGACAATGCCTGCAAAACATAAACCTGTGCACGCGACAACAACGCGCTATTAACTTCGAATGACGGATTTTCGGTCGTCGCACCGATAAACGTGATTAAACCTTGTTCGACATGCGGCAGAAAAGCATCCTGCTGTGCTTTGTTGAAACGATGCACTTCGTCGACGAACAACAGTATTGATCTACCGGTACGTTCCCGCGTTGTTCGCGCATAATCGATTGCTTCCCGGATATCTTTGACGCCAGATAGAACAGCAGAAATGGCAATGAATTCAGCATCGAAAGCATGTGCCATTAGTCGCGCCAGCGTAGTTTTACCGCTGCCGGGCGGCCCCCAGAGAATCATGGAGTGCGGTTTGCCGGATTCAAACGCCAGGCGTAAGGGTTTGCCGGGATCTAGTAAATGAGATTGTCCAATGACATCGTTCAAAGTCTGTGGACGCAGCCTTTCTGCCAGTGGCATGGATAGATTGTGTTGGCGGGGAGAGTCAGTCACTGATCACATCGACACCTGCTGGTGGAGCAAATTGGAATAAATCAGGAGTGAGTGTTGGATTTTGCTCTGTTTCGGAAAAGATTAGCCAAGTTATCTGATCAAAACTGTCGCGTAAAATCATTTCACGTAGTTTACCTGTGTGCGAGAAACCTAGCCTAATTAACTCGAATGCATTTTCCTGATGCTTGGGAGTTGCTTCTAGCCATTCCGTTTCACCCGGTGTATCGATTTCTTGTAGATTGAAATTACGCTCAATAGTATTGTCTCCTGCGAGCAGCGCTGCAGGAGTACTACCTAAAGCTTGATCAAGTTGATGTACTGTGACTTGTGCTAGATCTTGGTCATAAAACCATACCTTATTACCATCACCAATAATTAATTGCTGATAGGGTTGATCGTACACCCAACGAAACTTACCAGGGCGCTCAAACATCATATTGCCACTCGCTTTTTTAATAACCTGGAAATTTTTATCGAGTAATGTTTGGGAGAAATTCGCTCGAAAAGTGAGTACTTGATTGATGAAAGTTTTAAGACTTTCAATAGCATTTGCTTCTGCTGACATGGGTAACAGGCAGATAAATACTACGAAGGCGACTAGTAAACGGAGCATAAATTATTTGCTTAAGTTAATTGGAAATGGAGTGGTATCTGTCTGATTGTGTTTATTCACTTCGATCAGGAACGAGTACTTCTCGGTTACCATTGCTTTGCATACTGGAAACAAGACCGGCGCGTTCCATTTCCTCGATTAGTCGGGCAGCGCGGTTATAACCAATGCGCAGCTGGCGCTGTACCAGCGAGATCGAGGCGCGGCGGGATTTAATGACAATACCCACTGCCTCATCATACAGCGGATCAGATTCTCCTCCAGCAGATTTGTTGTTACTATTATTTTCATCTGTACTGCCACTTTCTTCACTAGCTTGAATCACTTCTTCTACATAATTGGCTTCACCGTGTTGTTTAAGATATTCCACCACTTTGTGAACTTCATGATCCGCTACAAATGCACCATGTACGCGCTGAGGATAGCCGCTGCCTGGTGGCAGATACAGCATATCACCTTGTCCGAGCAGTGCTTCTGCGCCCATTTGATCCAAAATGGTACGAGAATCAATTTTGCTGGAAACCTGGAAGGCAATCCGTGTTGGAATATTAGCCTTGATTAGCCCGGTAATCACATCGACTGATGGGCGTTGTGTGGCAAGTAGTAGATGAATACCCGCAGCTCGTGCTTTTTGGGCTAGCCGTGCAATTAGTTTTTCGACTTTTTTGCCGACAATCATCATTAGATCGGCTAGTTCATCAATCACCACTACAATTAGAGGTATTTCTTCCAATAATTCAGGGGAGTCGGGTAATGAGCTGAGTGGGTTGGTTAATGGTTCTTCATTCTTAGCAGCTTCTCTTACTTTCTGATTGTAGCCAGCTAGATTACGTACACCCAATGCCGACATCAGCTTGTAGCGTCGTTCCATTTCGGCTACACACCAGTTAAGTGCGTTAGCAGCATCACGCATATCGGTAACGACAGGTGTTAGTAAATGTGGAATGCCTTCATAAACGGATAATTCCAACATTTTAGGATCAATTAAAATTAGGCGGATATGATCTGGAGAGGCTTTGTAAACTAGGCTTAAAATAATGGCGTTGATTGCTACTGATTTACCAGAGCCGGTTGTGCCTGCTACCAAAGCATGGGGCATTTTAGCCAAATCAGATACTACGGGGCGCCCACTAATATCCTTGCCAAGTGCGATTGTCAGTGGTGATGAATTATCCGCATAGACTTTAGAAGCGAGAATTTCATGCAAACGAACTACCTGACGTTTAGGATTGGGAATTTCCAATCCCATAACGGTTTTGCCTGGAATTGTTTCCACCACACGAATACTGGCAACCGTCAACGCTCGTGCCAGATCCCGGACTAGATTGACGATTTGGTTACCCTTCACTCCAACTGCTGGCTCAATTTCATAGCGTGTGATGACTGGACCGGGGTAGGCCGCCACCACCTTGACTTCCACGCCGAACTCCATCAGCTTGCGCTCGATCAGGCGAGAGGTATGTTCCAGCTTGTCACTGGATAATATTTCAACATTGTCTTGTGGCTCATCGAGTAGATGTAATGGTGGAAGAATCTCATCTGGTGAGTTGGAAAATAATGGTACTTGTTTTTCTTTGTTGCTAATCCGTTGAGATTTGGGAATGGTGACCTCGGGTATCTCAATATGGAGCGGCGCTGATGAAGAGGGTTGTTTTTTGGTTTCGCTAATTGGGAATACTTGGTTATCGGAGATAGCTTTACCCTTTCGCCGATTCAACCATTTAATACACACTTCTCCAATAGAAAAGCAGATGGCTTCGACTGTATCCCCAATTTTTTCGGACAAACGAACCCATGACAACCCAGAAAATAAACTAAGTCCAATCGCGAAAACAATCATCAAAGCTAGTGTTGCGCCGGTAAAACCCAGTAGTAGAGATAATTGTTTGCTGAGCATTTCTCCCAGTAAACCACCAGGTGATAAAGGGAGAGATACGCGTAATGTGTGGAAGCGTAGTGCTTCAAGTCCACTACTGGCAATCAGTAAGGTAATAAATCCAGTAAAGGAGAGCATGAGTACACGCGGATCGTAAATGCTAGCAATATCTATTCGGCGATAACCCCACCAAACGGTGGCAAAGAAAAAGATGACCCACCACCATGCTGAAATACCAAAAAAATAAAGCATTAAATCTGCCAACCATGCACCTGCGCTTCCGCCTGCATTGCTGATCTGTTGGAAGGAGCCACTATGCGACCAACCAGGATCAGTGCGATCAAAGCTGATTAGGATCAATGCAAGATAAAGTGCAATTCCACCTAGAATGAGAGAAACCGCTTCGCGGAGTAGTCGACTGGTTCTGGGAGGCAGGGGATTGCTGGCTACTTTTTTCGCCATTGGCTTATCAGCGAAACTCATGCGTACATATCGTTAACTTCAAAATTTTAGGCCGGTTTTATCAACCAACTATCTTTTTATGCGTATCAGAAAACTATGTTGTCGAAAATAGTTTTCAAATACCCTAAGAGTAGAAAATAGCTTAAATGTGTTAAATTTCAGAGTGCTTTGTTTCAACTAGATTAATTTTTCTTAGCTTTGAGCAATTCAATAATGTCAGGAAGCTTGCTAATATCCAACACAGTTTTGCCGGTGGCGGTTTTTAGTTGAGTATTGGCTCCTTTTTCCAATAGTAATTTGACAGTATCAGTATTTTCATTCAATGCCGCTGACATTAATGCGGTCATGCCATCTTTATTCTGAAAATCAATATCTGCTCCTTTTGCCAACAGTGCCTCTATGACCTGATTTTGGCCATTTTGTGCGGCTAAAATTAGAGCAGTAAAATCATTAGATGCTTTTAGATTAGGTTGGGCGCCATGTTCTAATAGCTTCTGGACAATGGGTAATTGGCCTGAAAGGGATGCTAGAATGAGCGCAGAAGCACCATTGGCGTCTTGCAGGTCAACTTTGGCGCCTTTTGCTAGCAGCATGTCAACAATATCGATATAACCATTCATGGCTGCCATATGCAATGCCGTGGCTTGAGCATCACTTTGCAAATCTGGCTGAGCTTGATGATCGAGTAAGGATTTTGCTATACCGGTATAGCCTTTTACAGCAGCAAACATGAGAGGAGTGAGCTTGTTTTTATCTTGAAGATTAGGATTAGCTCCTTTTTGTAACAGCAAATCAACAACTTCTTGGTGACCATTTTTACTAGCTAGTAATAGAGGTGTTCCACCTTGAACATTGGCTAGATCGACGGCAGCTTTTCGTGCCAATAGTAATTTGACAACATCAGCATGACCGGTTTGTGCTGCAACAGATAATGCAGTAAAACCTTCAGGAGATTGCAGATCGATTTTTATGCCCTCATTCAGCATTTTCTCCACGCCTGCAGTATCTCCTGTCAGGGCTGCTTTAATAAAATCTGCATCTTTATCGGTATCAGCTGCGTATGTAGATGAGGTGGGTAGCAAAAGAAATAGAACAGTGATAGTGGTTAGCCAATAGTGTTTTAATACAGCAGAAAGTAATGTGTTTTCCGTTGGTTTCATTTGAATGGTGATAGGTGTAGTGTGAAAAAATAATAATTTTATAGATAAACAGGTTAAAACTTTGCGTTTTAAAAATAATTCACTTAGTAGGTTCTCGCTTTGGGTGGAAATGATTCAACGGTTAAGGGTTTTAATCTTACAGGTTTATAGTCCAAGTGTTTATCTTGACTAAAAAATAACGAGTGCTTTAGCCATTTCTGATCATCTCGATTGGGAAAGTCATCACGTGCGTGTGCCCCGCGACTTTCATGACGTGCTTCTGCTGCAATCATAGTGGCTACAGCGACTTCAATTAAGTTATCCAGCTCAAGTGCCTCTACTCTAGCGGTATTGAATACTTTGCTTTTATCCTGAATTTCTGTGTGTTTAACGCGTTCGGCAATTTCGTTGATCATCTCCACCCCTGCTTTTAATACATCAGGAAAACGAAAGACACCGCAGTGTGTTTGCATGGTTTTACGCAAAGCAGCGCTGGTTGTTGCGACATTTTCTCCATCTTTCTGTGAATCTAATCGTGCAAGCCGTGCGAGTGTTTGCTCTGCTGCTGTTGGCGGAAGTGGTTTGTGATGATTATTTCTGGTTAGATCTTCAATGATCTGGTTTCCAGCCGCTCGTCCAAATACAACAATATCCAGAAGTGAGTTGGTTCCTAGCCGGTTTGCACCGTGAACTGATACACAAGCACATTCACCAACTGCATAAAGTCCGGGCACAATTTCTTCTGGGCTGGTTTTATAGGGAGCAACTACCTGCCCATGATAATTGGTGGGAATACCACCCATCATATAGTGTGCAGTTGGAACGACAGGAATAGGGGCTTCAATAGGATCAATATGGGCAAATCTGAGCGAGATTTCTCGAATTCCAGGAAGCTTGGCTTGGATTATTTCTGCGCCGAGGTGATCGAGTTTTAACAGCAAGTGATCGGCATCTGGACCACATCCTCTTCCTTCCATCATTTCGATAACCATCGCGCGAGAGACAACATCTCGACTGGCTAAATCCTTGGCATGGGGAGCGTAATGTTCCATAAAGCGCTCACCCTTGGCATTCAATAAATATCCTCCTTCTCCGCGCACTGCTTCACTAATTAACATACCTGCGCCATGTACGCCGGTGGGGTGAAATTGCCAGAATTCCATATCTTCCAACGGAATACCAGCACGAGCAGCCATCCCTAAACCATCACCTGTGTTGATGAGTGCGTTGGTGCTGGCTTCAAAAATACGACAAGCCCCTCCTGTTGCTAATAACGTTGCGCGTGCCTGCAGAATCATGATCTCACCGGTTTCCATTTCCAGTGCGGTGATACCTAGAACTTCGCCTTCTTGATCACGAATTAAATCCAACCCCAGCCATTCCACAAAAAACTGGGTATTGGAGCTGACGTTGCGCTGATATAGCGTGTGCAACATAGCATGACCGGTACGATCAGCAACGGCACAGGAACGGCTGGCCTGTTCTTTGCCAAAATGTAAGGATTGTCCGCCAAATGGGCGTTGATAGATTTTACCGTTCGTTAATCTATCAAATGGCATTCCAAAGTGCTCCAGTTCGTATACAACTTCGGAAGCATGACGACACATAAATTCAATCGCATCTTGATCACCAAGGTAATCCGAACCTTTGACTGTGTCGTACATATGCCATCGCCAATCATCTTCAGTGACATTGCCTAATGCTGCTGCGATCCCTCCTTGTGCAGCTACGGTATGTGAACGCGTTGGGAAGACCTTGGATAAAACTGCAACCTTAAATCCAGCCTCAGATAGCTGTAGTGCTGCGCGCATACCAGCCCCGCCTGCTCCGACAATAACCACATCGAATTTTCTTTGCTTAACTTTCACGTCAGTCCCACAAAATATCCAAAAACCATATTAAATAACCTAATAGTGCCACGATACTTATAACCTGTAGTGTCAGACGAATAAACATTGGATGAACGTAGTCCATCAGAATATTGCGTATACCTACCCAGGCGTGCCAGCATAAACCAGCAAAACAGAGCAATGAGGTGATCTTCACCCATTGAATAGAGAATAATGATTTAAATTCTTCATAGTGCTCGGGTTGATAGATCACCATAAGTGCAGTCAACAATCCAGTGTAAGCGATCATTAGTACAGCAGTAATCCGCTGTATGAGCCAATCCTTCAAACCGTAATGTGCTCCGGTTATAACGCGATTCACAGGTTTTACCATAACCATACCCCGGCTAATACTGTTAGAATTGCTCCAAAAATCAGTACTAATTTGCTACTTAGACGTGCATGTTGTAATTGCAAGCCGTAATGCATGTCAATTCCTAGATGGCGAATACCAGCAAAAAGATGATGCAGAAAGAACCAGATGGTAAATAATAAAAATAATTTACTGAGAGGATGAGTGAGAGCTATTTGTAAGTGTGCAAAGCTTTCAGGCGACTCTAGTAATAATTGGAATCCATAAAGGAGTAATGGAATTCCCGGGAAAAAAAGTAACGCACCACTAATACGGTGCAAAATGGAAACAATAGCAGGAAGGGGTTCTCTGATTTTTAGCAGATTTAAATATTTAGGACGTCGTTTTGCCGGGTATTGAGTTTCCATAAAGACTAATCAGATCAGATAAGTTTATCGGTGGAGAAATAACCCTAATCTCTAGTTCAGTTTTCTAGTTTAATCCGTTCCACCTTTACAGACAACTTAACTAGGCAACTAAAAAATCATCTTTACTGGCGTCAGTGAGTACATTGTTTCGGTATATCAATTACGTTAAAATTGCTTTCCATGACTAAATTTGTCTTTGTGACTGGTGGTGTAGTATCTTCTTTAGGGAAGGGAATTGCTGCTGCTTCTTTAGCAGCGTTGCTTGAGACTCGTGGTATCAAAGTAACCATACTCAAGCTAGACCCTTATATCAATGTTGATCCTGGAACGATGAATCCGTTTCAGCATGGAGAAGTATTTGTTACAGATGATGGCGCTGAAACAGATCTAGATCTGGGGCATTATGAGCGCTTCATCAATACCAAAATGACTCGGCGTAACAATTTTACGACAGGGCAAATTTATGAAAGTGTAATCCGTAAAGAACGTCGAGGAGATTATCTTGGCGGAACAGTGCAAGTGATTCCCCATATTACGGATGAAATTAAATTATTTATCCGTAACGGTGTTTCTGACGCACAAGTTGCGATTGTGGAAATTGGTGGTACAGTTGGTGATATTGAATCACTACCGTTTTTGGAAGCAATTCGTCAGATGTCTGTGCAGCTTCCGTATCATGATACCTGCTTTATTCACCTCACACTTCTGCCTTACATTGGCTCAGCTGGCGAGCTTAAAACTAAGCCTACTCAGCATTCAGTTAAGGAGCTTCGTGAAATTGGCATTCAGCCGGATGTATTACTTTGTCGTTCTGATCGCCCACTTCCGCTAGAAGAGCGACGAAAAATTGCTTTGTTTACCAATGTTCGTGAAGAATCCGTTATTTCAGCGGTTGATGTAGATAATATTTATAAAATTCCGGCGTTGCTGCATGAGCAAATGCTGGATGAGATCGTGTGTCATAGATTGGATATTTTGGCAAAACCAGCAGATTTAACTGTTTGGAAAAAGTTGGTTTATGCGTTGGAACATCCAGAGCATGAAGTTTCTGTTGCTTTAGTTGGGAAGTATGTTGATCTGACTGAATCCTACAAGTCACTATCAGAAGCATTGATTCATGCTGGTATCCATACGCGTTGCAAGATAAATATTCATTATATTGATTCGGAAAGTATCGAGCAACATGGAACTGATTGCCTGACAGATATGGATGCTATTCTAGTGCCAGGTGGATTTGGTAAACGTGGTGTAGAGGGTAAAATTATGGCGATTAACTATGCCCGTAATCACCAAGTTCCTTATCTGGGTATTTGTCTCGGAATGCAGCTTGCAGTCGTTGAGTTTGCTCGTAATTGTTTACAACTTGAGAATGCTCATAGTACGGAATTTGATCCTGATACCCCTTATCCAGTTCTAGGCTTGATTACAGAATGGCGTAATCGTTGTGGCAAAGTCGAAAAACGCTCAGCTCAGACAGATCTGGGAGGAACGATGCGTTTGGGTGGACAAGAGTGTTTACTCAAACCTAAAACACTGGCACACAAAATATATGGCACAGATAAGATCATCGAACGCCATCGACATCGTTATGAAGTTAATGCCGAATTTATTCCGCAGCTGGAGCAAGCAGGCCTCAAGATAAGTGGTTTGTCTGCAGACGAGAATCTCTGCGAAATGATTGAATTGCCACCATCCAAACATCCTTGGTTTATTGCTTGCCAGTTTCACCCAGAGTTTACTTCTACGCCTAGGAAGGGTCATCCATTGTTTAACGATTATATTCGAGCAGCAATCAATTTTGCGGATCAATCCAATCGCGCAAAACTTGCAGAGCGTAAACTTCAGGTGACGGTATAGTCAGCCGTATGTGTAGGTTGATTAAAAATAATTTACATTATCTGCGGCTTGCTTCAATTTTGTTTTAACAGCTTAAATAGCTACATAGTTTTACACCTCATTAATTCAATACTCTGCTCGAAAAAAACTATCTGCATGATAAATTGAGTTAAGTAAATTTAGATCACTTTATCGCTTTGTAAAAAGCTGAAAAATTCAAGGAGCATGTAAAAATAATAACATTCTGGAAACCCATCACAATTAGGTAGTTTGTATATTTCTAAATTTTTTCACCATCAATCAATGAATAACGCAAGGAAAGTAGCATGAGTGCAGTTGTAGATATAATCGCCCGTGAAATTATCGATTCTCGTGGTAACCCAACCATAGAAGCTGATGTAATGCTCGAGTCGGGTGCTTTGGGGCGAGCTTCAGTACCATCTGGTGCATCTGTCGGAACACGAGAAGCGGTTGAGCTGCGTGATGGTGATGCACAGCGTTATTATGGGAAAGGTGTGCTGAAAGCTGTTGAAAGCGTCAATAGTGAAATTTCTGAAGCAATTATAGGATTAGATGCTACAGAGCAGTGCTTGATTGATAAAACTTTGATCGAGCTTGATGGTAGTGAGAATAAATCCAGGCTTGGTGCTAATGCGATACTTGCTGTTTCTCTTGCTGTTGCGAAAGCTGCTGCTGCAGAGGTTAATCTGCCTCTTTATCGTTATCTGGGAGGGGTTAATTCTAAATGGTTACCTGTTCCAATGATGAATTTGATTAATGGTGGCGCTCATGCAAATAACCGTTTGGATATGCAGGAATTTATGGTTATACCGCTGGGTTTGCCGAGTTTGCGAGAAGCTGTGCGTTGTGGTGCGGAGGTATTCAGTAAACTTAGAACTTTACTTAGCAAGAAAAATTTGCCAACAACTGTTGGGGATGAAGGCGGGTTTGCTCCTGGTTTTTCACATAATGAAGAAGCATTAGGTTTAATCGTGCAAGCAATAGATGAAGCGGGTTATCAACCAGGTTCTGAGGTGGCAATCGGGGTAGATTGTGCCAGTTCGGAATTTTTTCGAGATGGTAAATATCATCTTGACGTGGATGGTCTGAGTCTGACTTCTGCTCAATTTGTAGATTATCTGGCAACTTGGGTAGAAAAATATCCGATCATCAGTATTGAAGATGGCATGAGTGAGCAAGATTGGGATGGTTGGGGTTTGCTAACTGAAAGACTCGGTCAAATGGTTCAGCTTGTTGGTGATGATATATTTGTCACTAATACAAAAATTTTGAGAGAGGGTATCAAGCGTAATATTGCAAATTCTATCCTAATTAAAATCAATCAGATAGGTACGCTTACTGAAACATTGAATGCTATTGAAATGGCAAAATGTGCTGGCTATACAGCTATAGTTTCTCATCGTTCCGGTGAGACTGAGGATACAACCATTGCTGATATAGCAGTAGGTACCAATGCTTTACAAATTAAAACAGGTTCGCTATCTCGTTCAGATCGACTGGCTAAATACAATCAATTATTACGTATTGAGGAAAATCTGGGAGAAATCGCTCAGTATGCGGGTAGATCAGCATTTTATCAGTTAAAACCGTGAAAATTACAACAGGGTTACTGGTTTGCATGATTATGCTTATGCAATATCCATTATGGTTTGGCAAGGGGGGGTGGTTAGAAATCATAGAAATGCATAAGCAAATTGTGACATTACATGAAGCTAACCAGCGTCTTCAAAATAGAAATACTGTACTAGAAGCAGAAGTCAATAATTTAAAGAAAGGATTGGATGCAATCGAAGAGCTTGCAAGAAGTGAGCTAGGAATGATTCGTAAGGATGAATTATTTTTTCAGATAGTGGAATATGAGAAAAAATAGATTTCTTACTAATTGTACTTATTGAGATATCACGGCGTACAGGAAAGTCATGATTTTCAAGTGGGTAGTTTTAATTATTTTTGTTTTTCTTGTTTTTTGGTTGCTTGGACTATTCCAACGAAAGCAAAAACATTCAACAAATGAACCCACGGAAACGATTGAAAATATGGTGTGTTGCGCATATTGTGGTGTTCACCACCCAGAAAGTGAAAGTATTGTTAAAAATGGGCGCAATTTTTGTTGCTCAGAACACTATCAGTTATATTTACAATCACAGTCTCACCATAGATAAAAAAGAATTTTGTCTATGGAGAGGCTAAAATTCTAATCTCCTATACTAAATAGTCGTCCCTGAAAAAGTCCCGTCTTTCATTGATTTTTGAGATGAGCCGTCTAAATTTTTGAGATTCACGAGAATCAAGTTGTACGAGCAGTCATTTTTATCGAAAGACCGCTCTGATGAATGTGTTTTCATAAGAAAACAGGAGCCAGAAAA
>WBZO01005671.1_pt1 | contig 12557 bp, 21 predicted proteins | sample 5204261 | NCBI WGS metagenome assembly WBZO01 (sample SAMN12412400, study PRJNA552823) | activated sludge metagenome | isolation source: activated sludge from anammox sidestream of wastewater treatment plant... | place: USA: North Carolina | collected 2017-09 | reverse complement strand
AGAAACAAACGCGGGGAACCGTTGCGTTGAATGGAGGTTGGTATGAGGGAAACTGGAGAAAAGTGGAGCGGGCGATGGGATTTGAACCCACGACAACTTGCTTGGGAAGCGGGTTAGGTATTTGCACTACAGGGTAAGCTATGACACAATAGGCCACGAGAGCCTTTATCCATGAGGCATTGCGGATTCCCCATGATTCACCAAGACACAGCAGGACACGGGGGAAACCGTGCTCTTTTTCGGGTGGAACCGTGACAGAAACCGTGACAAGCCAGGCTTCCTCATTTTAGGAGGGACGGCTCATGAGGCTTTTGCTAATCACTGTCCTGTTTCTCGTGCCCCTGCTTTCCCCGTTCTCGGCGTCTGGCCAATTCATGCAAGGCTTTGGGGAAGGCTTCCAACGCACCTCGCAATACAACATGGCTCGGCAACAACAAGCGACGGAGCGAGAACGGCTCAAGCTGCAGTATGCCGACCAATGGCGACAGATACGCGACCGAGAATTGAGGCAAGAAGTCGAACAGTGGGCTGTGGCGGTGCAGGCTTGGCGTGAGGTGATGGGACAACCAGCGCTCACGGATGAGCAATTACACAAGCGACTCGATAGCCTTCGCGTCTTTGATTGGGAGCGCCAGTACGAGCAGGCATGGATGAATCGATAACCCTCGCGAGGTGCCTATGCAGAACCTGATCCTATATGCGGCCATCCTGCTGCTCCCTGTCTCCGCCTCGGCTGAATACCTCGGCGATCTCTCTGCGAATCCCTACAACCCCAACTCATTGAGCAACCCCTACGGGGCTGGGAGCCCCTTTGCCCCGAATGGCCTGAACAATCCCTTCAGCCCTGCTGGAAGCCCCTTCAGCAATCAATCAGCCACGAACCCTTTTGCCACGAATCCCCCGAAGCTGTTTGATGGGCAAGGCCAATACCGGGGGGAACTGAGCGCTAACCCCTACCGCCCAGACTCGCTTGCGAACCCGTTTGGCCGCTTCGGAAATCCATACTCGCCAGACTCGCTGAACAATCCGTACGGCGCGGGGAACCCATACAACTCAGACAGTCCACGTAATCCGTATGGGTCAGGCTGGCGAATTGAGGGCGGCAATTAGGCGCTTGCATCTTGAAGGCATCCACGCTTTGAAAAATCACAAGCAGGCCAAAAATTCCGACTCGGGGCAGCTGAGCAAGATTATGCTGGATTTGGGAGAGGACCCTCTACCTCGAGATCCTGCCATCGGGAACGCCCTCATAAAATCTCTCCTTCAAAACCTTCGCCGTTTAAACCCCAAGCAGGGACGAGCTGTATCAAACCTGGTACTCATGATTTGTACGCTGGAAGCAATCGACACCCAATTAAGACCGATAATTGACGCGCTGCTTGAACGTATCGCCAGGCCCGAACCTGAGCGTCACGCTCACTGGAAAGAAATCCTGCAGTTTCAGCGCCGTTGGTTGGAGGATTTTCTGAAGAAATCACAGTTCATCAGTTTAACGCCAACACAACGGAGGCAATGGTTCGAGAAAAATCAGAACCATGTCCACTCTAGTCTTTCCCGGATTGGATGCGTATGTCGTTACAGAAAAGATCTTTCGTTAGCTCGTGACCCCATTGAAACTGCCTCTGGATATATCCAAGTTGTCATTCATATATTGTCAGCTCTCCACCGTAGCCCAATTAGCACGGGGGACCCGTACAATACTCAAATCTACAAGCTGCTAAAGAAGACATCCTCCTAGTATCCCATTCATTGGGATACTCTGCCCTCTCTAGGCTCCCATCAGGTTTCAGGCATTCCGGACTATGCTGTGCCTCTATAAGCGCAGCATAACGCTGCGTCCCATTCTACCTAAAGGGAGGATCTTTATGGAGCAGAGTTGCCCTGTGCCTGAGATTGAACCACTCGTCACGGCGAACTGGATCGAGGCCAACGGCATTTTGTCCAAGAGTACGGCCTATAAGTTGGCTCAAAAGGGCATCATTCCCAGCTACATGGTGGGACCATCGCAAACGGGCGTGCGCTTCCGTGTCTCTGAAGTCCTTGAGGCCTTACGGCGTCCGGCGAAGGCCACCATACTATGACGGTCGAGGCCTTCACTCAACTCCTGGACGGTGTGAAGCAGACGCGTCGAGGATACCAAGCCCGATGCCCCGCCCACGGCGACAGGTCTCCGAGCCTCAGTATTCGAGAAGCGGAAGATGGGCGCATTCTTCTTCATTGCTTCGCTGGGTGTCGGGCTCAAGAAATATGCGAGGCCTTGCGTCTTCCCTTTCGCGAGTTATTTGGACAGGCAGTGCAAGACACAACGCAGGTCCGCCTAGCCCGTCAACAACGGGAGCGGGAACAATGCAAACGGGAACGAGCTCTACGGACACTCAATGTATCGGCGGATGCGATGCGAGAAGCGGAGCGCCTCATCAGATCGGCAAAGGACCTATCCATTGACCACTGGAGTGACGCCCTCCTGAATACCACGCTCAACAAACTCGCAGATGCCTACGACTTGATAGGAGACGGCAATGGGACAGAATGAATTCGCCGGAGCGCTGGCCGATTTTTCGAGTGCACATGACCGATTAGTGCAGGATCATTTTCTCCAAGGGGTGTCGGTGCTCATGCGGACGGACCCACCCGCATCACTGACCACCAAAGAGGCTAAACCCATTTTGAATGAGATGGCTTATCACGGGCTGGCGGGAGAGATTGTTCGTTTATTTCGTCCACACACAGAAGCCGACCCGGTTGCCTTACTCGCTTCCTCTCTGGCCGAAGTTGGAGCGGCGCTCAATCGTGGGCCGCATCTGATCCTGGATGGCACCTTTCACCCTTTGCTGTTCTGGCCGGTGCTGGTTGGTCGATCAAGCAAGTCACGAAAAGGGACCGCCGGAAAACGGATTGAACATCTTCTTCAGCTGGCCGATAGCTCCTGGACACGAGGGGAATGCAAGGGCACGTTGTCGAGTGGCGAAGGCTTGGCCTTTGCCGTTCGAGACCCACAGCATAAGGAAGAAATGCTCAAGGATCGGGGGCGACCAACAGGAGAAACGGTCAGCGTGCTGGTTGATCCTGGCGTGGAAGATAAGCGCTTGTTCCTCGTGCAGTCGGAATTCGGAGCCGTGCTCCGGGTGATGGCGCGAGACGGCAACTCCCTCTCGGGCGTACTCCGGGATGCTTGGGACGGGCAAGACCTCGCCCCAATGACCAAGGCAAACCGCGTCCGTGCGACGGCTCCCCATATCGGGATCGTGGGCCATGTGACGAAAGACGAACTTCTACGAAACCTCAACAGCACGGAAGCCTCAAATGGTTTTGGCAATCGGTTCGTGTGGCTCATGGTACAGCGCTCTCAAGAACTACCGTTCCCCTCCAGTCCAGACCCCCAGGAGCTTGAGAGCCTCGCCCGCAAGATTGGTGAGGCGATCCGATATGGGCGAACGTTGGGACAACTGACCCTGACGGAGGACACCTGCGAGGCATGGCGGACAATCTATCACGACCTGTCTGCCGACCGGCCAGGATTGGCGGGGGCATTGTTAGGAAGAGCAGAGGCCCAAGTGATGCGGCTAGCCGGACTCTATGCACTCCTCGATGGAGAGAACGCTATTGATACGGTTCACCTCAAGGCGGCGCTAGCGCTTTGGGAATACGCAGAAAGCTCAACTCGCCATATTTTCGGCGACAGTACCGGAGACCATATCGCCGACACGATCCTTGGGGCGCTCCGTTCTCAGCCAGAACTTAGCGAAAGCGCGATCAGTGACCTGTTCGGACGCAATATGTCAGCAGCACGGCTCAATCAGGCTAAGGAGACACTTGAGGAGAACGGCCTCGCGCATTGCATCAATCGCTCCGGCGAACCAGGACGGCCCGCCCGAATCTGGAGGCGAGGTACGAAAGAAACGAATTTAACGAATTAACTCAGGCAACGGAGGAGTTATTTCGTATTTTTCGTTTAATTCGTAACGGTAAAGGAGGACGCACATGGGATATCTGGAAGTTATTGAGCAACTGGGCAGTGGAAGCACGGCAGGGGCCTCATCTCACACACGTTGGCATAGCGCATACCGGGAGATCGCCCGTATCACCTATGGGCTTATGCCTGACGACCCACGGCTTGGGAAAGTCTTGGCTGCAATCGACGAATGCGACCGGGCTTTCTTTCGCGGAGACTGGAGCGGCTTCCAGCAAGGCTTCAACGCCATAAGAACAGCCATTGTAAGCCCTGAAAAATAGAGACCCACCTTAGCCCCTAGTTGGATAGGGAGAAATGGAGCAACGAATGGGCAGCATGTTTCGCAAAGGATCTGAACAGACCGGACAAAGCACAGCCCTCTCAAATCAGCAAGGCCGCATGGCGCAGGAGATGTTTGCCAGTTCCAAGCCGGTGATTGACCGGCTCTTTGGCATGAATACCGAAATGATGCGCGGGGAAGGCTTGCCGCAGTTCATGCGCTCCACGGTCGGGCTGGGTGTGCCGATGGCGCAGCAAGAAGCGGAGATGGCGAACGCACGGCGCGGCATTCTGGATTCGATGCCACGGGGCGGGTTGCAGCAACGGGCGTTGATGGAATTACCCCTGCAACGGCTCTTGCAGCGCGACATGCTCCAGGCCAACCGCAACGCCATTGACGACGCGACCAGGCAAAACCTGTTTAGTGCGGCGATCAGTACGGCAACGGGAATGCCACAGCAGGCGCTCGGGGGCCTAAGTAACGCAGCAGACAACCTCTCTAAATTGGGGGCACAGCGAATGACCCAGAACTATCAGGCCCAGCAAGGCATTGGGAAATTGTTGGGGTCTGCCGCCAGTGCCGGGATGGGCGCAATGGGTGGCGGCATGGGCGGCATGAAGGGGGGAGCAGCGGCCCCCGTTTCGCAGCCCAAGCCAGGTATCGGCTCCTACAATTCGGGCGGCAATTCATTTCTTGTGAATATGCCACGGTAAGAAACTCTCGCCCATCCAGCACCATCACAGAAGGAGGCAGAAATGAGCCACTCAACGCCAACACTCTCAGGTATTGTCAGCCAGTTTTTGGAAGAAGGAGCGGAACTCATTGGCGGGCTTTCAGATGAAAACGAGGAAACGCGAACCACCGCCACCTGCGCTCTTTCGAATTGGCTTGGCCGCTTTCAGATCGAGGTTAGCCGTGCAGCCCAGGGTGAGGAGGATCGACGCCGAGATGTCCGCTAAGCAAGAGCCCGTATTCAGAAAGAGTCATTATTGGGGAGCGCGAGAGATCGTGACTCGCCTTGGCTTCAAGGACTCTCGACGCCTGGGGGAACTCAAGATACGGCTCTCTGTCCCCTGCTTTATGCGTCCAGATCCTCGATGCCCCTGGCGGCAATTGTACTATGCCAGCGAGTCCATGCTGCTCACCTGGGAACTCGCCAAGGCCAAAGCTGACCGCGAGCGATTAATAGCGCAGCAGCAGGAGAAAGAGGAGCGGAAACGAATCCGCGCAAAGGAAAAGGAGCGACGGCCTCTCATGGGAAAATACTCACTGTAAAAGGCTTGCTTGCATGCAACGATACTTAGATTTTAATACTTACAGCGTGGAGGGCAGGACAAGCATCTCAACCCATTGATTTTATTATGCCTAGCGTCCGTGGTTTCTGTGGAACCATGCAATTCGGGTGGTTTTGTGACGACAGGAGCACGAACGGTGCTAGGGCGAGACACCCCAGGGGGGCGGGTTTGACGCTTCGTTTTTATAGCTGCAACTGCGGAAGGCCGAGAAAAACCTGCCATGGTATCTCACGGGGCAAAGTTATCCACAGTCAAGGATTTGTAATATGGTGAGAGCCTGTTCAGACATTCCCCCTGCATGTCGGCATACCGTGAGGTTCAGATAGGTTGACTTTCAAGATAATGCTCAGCGATCATCCTACGCGTTTCCCCCTTCGGGCAGTAACTCAGGTTCATCTGATAGAATTACATCGTCAGTCGAACTGACCAACTCACTATACGATTGATCCTTTTCAGGGCTGCTGAACGCACATTCAAGAGATCGAAGTCTGAAAGTTAGGCGCGCCCATGCCTCATACAACTCGTGCACTAATTAAAGAAATCTGTCGTCTTGTTGCGGAGGAAGGTGTTGCCACCCCAGGCGCCACTCGCCTGGTCAAATTGCTATATCTCGCCGAGATTGAATGGCGGCGTAGCCATCAGGGCGCATCACTATCGAACCTTAAGTGGATTTTCTGGCATTTCGGTCCCTACGCGATGGAACTCAGGGACATATTTGGCAGCGAGGACGTGGAGTCTTTTGAGTTTGAGACGGGAAAGGTAGCAAAGTATCTGACTTTCAGGCCAGGCGAACTAGAGCGGCGTGAGGTGACAGAGGATGCATCTCGTGTATTAAAATCGATTGTGAAGCGATGGGCAGGCGTTGATCTTAACTTGCTACTGGATTATGTCTACTTTGAAACGGAGCCAATGGAGGATGCAACTCGTGGGGCCGCGCTCGACTTCTCTTCAGTCTCTCCGACTCTAAAGCCAGCCATGCCTAACATTGATGATAAGAAATTTCGTGCGCTACGCCGAAACTTAAAGAAGCGAGTTGCTAGGCTAAATCTCCACCGCGCGGCCACCAAGATTCCTCTCATAATGCTTGAAGGAGAAGAGGCTTGGCGAGAAGATTTCGAACCCCTTCATTTACCCGAAGAAGCGCTGCTAAAGCATTCTGTTGATGAAACGTAGACAGCGTGGCAAATCAAATTACGCAGGGCTCGCTGATATGCGACCGCTTCTATGAACTGAAAACTACCCCTGGCGGCGGGCCACTTCCTAACATCCTTCCTGGCCAGATTGTATATGCTGATCTTGTATATCCCAATGTCCCTCCCTGGATTGCAGAAGTCATAGGGCTGGACTCTGGGGTAACCGTTACCTACAAGATACGAAGGGTAGATCCGGCTAACCCCACCGCGCCACACTTTCCCATCCGTGACATGAATCTCCGATCAGAAGAGAATCTGTATTTGCTTAAAGGGAAACCTCGTCCGGGGGTAGTGTTGCAAACGGTCACTAGCGATTTTTACAATCCTCGGAATCCTGAACCCTATGCTTCGATAATTCCCTGCTATACCTTTAAGGAAAAGCATACTCAAGAATATCGCGTTCGGATTGCTGCGTTTGAGTCTCCTAATCTATTTTATCTGCCTGCCGCGCATGAAGGGCTTAGAGAGGAAAGCATCTTGCGGTTTGAGCACGTCCAGCCGGTCCCCCTCAAAGGCATTCGAGTTGCCTTCATCGATGAAAAAAAATCTTTCCTTTCCGATGAGGCATGGGCACTCCTCCAGCATTGGTACCAACGATTCACTAGTGGAAGATCTCTCGATGATGGCATTCAGGACGACATCGATTCCTACCGGAAGCTTTTACTAGAAGCTTATGGGCTGGGATAATGGCCGCTCCGGCTCTGGATTTTTCTCCACTCCCACGGTGGCACCGGGTGGGCCTCAGACCATAACCCCCGCTTCTCCTCCCGTGCCTCACGCTCCAATTCTCCCAGTCGCAGATCCTTCGAGTACTTCCGAAACCACCAGGCCATCCCCGCTCTCACCAACTCTTGATTCAGGCTTCGGCCATCCGGCAAGAGAACTTCTGCTAGCGTTCGTCTGTATCGGTCCCGCTTATCCCCGTATACCGTTACCTCTTGCCCGAAAGCCAACCCGGAGGTGTATTCCTTGGCTCGGGTGCCGAATGGCTGGCGCTTCTCAGGGCAGTCGATACCCAAGAGCCGGATCTGCTCAGCTTTGCCATGATGCATGACTTTGATGGAATCTCCGTCTATTACCCCAACCACCCTGCCTTGATATTCGATGGCCGCGACGGGTGTAGACGCCAAGAAACCAAGGAGCAGAGCAAGCAGCCATATTCGCGGCATCAGTCGCACCCGCATGAGGGGCTCAATCGTCCGTCACAACATAACGCCCGGCCCTTCTCGCATCCGCATACCCCGCCGTGATGAGAACAGCAGCCACGCCGCTCCCCTACTCCAGCACCTGCCAGACTTGCTACTGATTCAAAACAGGCTGAGAGTTGATTTCCGCTGCTGAGAGTAAGGGTCAGGACGGCAAACGTAAGGATTCGCATAGGCGGACGATCCAGTGAGCCGACAGGATAACGGATAGCCCTTCACGCGACAAGCACCCAACGCTTTGGACTGAAATGAAGGCAGGTGCTGGGTGAACAAGGAGAGCCCCGCGAGGAGTCAGGCGCTGCGGGAAAAATTATAGAAAGGGATGCGAGCTAGTGCCGCCAGGGCACGGCTTCTGGTCTGGACGGCCCTCAGATACGCCCCTTCCTCGCCATATTTTTTGATCGAAAATTTACGTTGCTCAGCTTTCCCGTTCCCGATGGGCCACTGTGCCAGCCAAAAGCAATGCCGCGGGCTGGTCGGCGTGCGACCTGGCACCTCATGTCGAGTTACCCCTGAAACCCCTGAGCGATTGGTTCTCTTGCGAATCAGGCAGAACTCTTTACGGCTCAAAGGTTGGTGCTGTTTGACGAGACTGTCACGATAGGCTTTTGCGGCCTGCAAGGCGTAGCGCTTCCCACCGTGCTTGCCATCACTAAAATGCCGGGAGAAGATCTGGCCGCGCCGCTGAACGGTGACATGCCATGAATGGGTGCTTGATGCCTCGTGGTCAATGCGGCAAATTGCGTACATGGCACAATCTTACCTGACTTGACCAATCACATACTGCTCAAGGCGGACGGTCTCACCTGCCTGCACATTCACCAGCCCGAGGCCAAATTCATGACCTCGCACCCACGTGACGAGCGCTTCATCCAGATGAAAGGCTTCATCTGTTCCGGGGTAGATGAAGAACAGGGAAACGGTCATGCCGGGAGAAGCCGCCACAGGGCACTCAACGTGAAGGTGTTTGGCGGAGAGTCCCCAGATTATCCCCGCAACGTGCCAATCCTGCTGAGGAACGCTCACCATGCACGGGATCGAAAAGGAAGGAGAATCGGCCTGGAATGAAGCGAGGTGCATGCCCAGACTCTACCGCAGCCGCCCCGCTTGGCCCATTCCCCATTGGGCAGGCATTTACTCCCCTCGCTAGTGGCAGATCTAGAAACCAATGGCCGACTTACTATGTAGGGGGGCACAGAGCCGAAGAGATGCACCGATGACCATGCAAGCACAATGCAGATGATGCAAGACTAGAATCGCCAGAAGCGACTGTTCTTTTCATCCACTCGGCTCAATGTTGATGGGGGAAGAGACACTCAAGACAAATCAGCATAAGACCGGCATCAAGATGAAATTTCAGACCTTCGAACTCTGGTGTGGCCATGCACAATAAATAGAATGACCTTATAAAGCAGGACAAAACAGAGATACCAAAGGATGGATATCACCAATGATAATCCGACCACCTTTGCCAACTCTGACAATTTCCAATGCTCGGCGTGACGATACTTTATGCCGCCCCTGTCTAACAGCTCGCCCAGTTCCACCGCGCTAGCTACCAGGGCCTCCGGAAAATCTCGATCAGCGCCCAGCCCCCTACTATGCCTGGCATTTGTAAGTCGAGCAAGCAACTCTGCGGGAGTCCTCAATTCTCCGCAAGATAATAATTCGTCCTGTCTGTATGACAGGCAGGTGTCTTCCTCCCCTTGAAATGTTTTAAAGTCATTCTCAAAGCTATAGGAATATGAATGAGTGTAATTTGCTGGATCAAAAGAAAGAAACAATCCTGAGCAGCTAAGTACCAAAAAAGTACTGACATAGATTAGAACCCGGAGGAGGCGATGCCACCATCTCTCACTGACAACTTGTGGACCACGGGTCTGCGTCTCGGTTTCGCGCAAGTTTCTACCTCAGTCAGACCATTTCCAAGCATCTGCTCGGCACCTAGTCCCAACTCGCCAGCACGTTCCAGATAATGAAAGTGACCGCCCATGTGACCGCGGAGACTACCATTGAAAACACACCCCGGCACTGAACAAGGGAAAGCTCAAAAAATCTGGCAACTCCAGGCATTATTTTGAGTATGCCGCTTATAACCAGTTCCCCTGGGAGATGCAGCCACCACTTAACTTGCGCCCACAAGTCACTGACTGTGTACGCGCCATCCCCTGTCATGTCATGCCTCAGAGGATAAATATATATGCATCCTCCGGCTAGCTCGGCGCTGTAAAGTAGACCTAGTACGATGATAATCGCGAGGAAGGCATAAAGTGCCGATTTCAATGCCTGAGCTGCCTGAGAATCCTCAACTGAGATAAATCACCCGCATTGCACTTATTTCCCCTTCGGGAGCAGGCCCTTCTTCTCCAACTCATCTACATGAGTTTCCATTAACTCCAACAGATAGGCTTGGAGGCTTTTCCCTTGAAGGGCAGCAGCAGCCTTCAGCTTTTGCGCTAATTCTCTAGGCGCTTCGCGAACATAGAGCACAGCTGAATCTTTTTCCTGTTTTGGCATGGCGGGGAGAATAGAGAAGTCTTCCGCAGCAGTCAACGGCACCTTGACGCATTAAGCAGCGAATGCTATATAAGCAGCATATGCTGCTACCGAAGGAGGTGCGACAATGAAACGATTATCTATTCAGCTTCCAGACGACTTGAAGGCCAAGCTCGACGCTTTGCGTTCGCAGGGCATCACGGCAAGCGGATTTATCCGCAATCTCTTAACTCAACACTTCAACAAGCCCCATGCGGGCAGAAAGGCAGGGTGAGACGATGGAAGTGCAGGGAACAGCAAACGCAGAGGCAACGGAGTCAGCAACCTTGGTGACCTATCAAGTTTGTGTGGATCATCCAGGGGAATTCCCGTTTGATGGGACGGGGCAAACCTTCAACGATGTAGACGAAGCATTAGCGCATCTATGGCAGACGCGGCGAACGAGGCCGCAGGCCTATCTCGCCACCGTAACCTATCAGCGCTGTGATGAAACGCAGTTTACGGGCCTCTCACAAGAGGGCTGTTTTGCGGTGGGAGAAAATACCAAGGTGCATTGACTGAATTCGTCCAATATCTGCGTCACCGCATACACAACTAATCGAAGGGAGTTCCCCAATGAAGATGCTCGCTGAAGTGAATGAAGAGGAATTGCAACGGATCGCCGGCCTTCTTCCGCATGGTCTTGAAGCCACGACTGTCCTGCAGGCCCTCTGCCGCCAGCTAAAAGCGGTTAAGCCGACCGACGAACGGAACGCAGCGTCAACCGCTGCCGATCTCGCCCAAGCCATGGCGGGAATGCTGGCTCACCTGCAGGTGATCCGTGATGTGTTTGAGGAAGTTGAGAATGTCCTGGTGGTTGAAGAAGAAGACGTGCTTGCTGAGCAGACGAGCCAGACAGAAGCGGCCATGGTGTAGTCCCCACGCCTCTACTGGAAAGGAGCCAACGCCATGCTGAATGACTCCACGCGAGCCCCACGACTCTCCCTAGTCTCCCCACAGTCTTCACCCCTGCCGAATGGGATTGCCGATGACTTACCTCCGGTGATTCGTGAAGCGGTCCCCCTCCGTGCTCGTTTAGCAGGTGTCACCGTGGAGGAATATTGCACCTATGTCAGTGAATGCCTCGAAGGCCTGCGGTTCCCCGAGATTGGGGACACCTGGCTGCGGGACTACTGCCGAGGACACTTCACCCTGCGGCAGGTGGTGGAACTGTATCAACGCTATCATCTCACGACGTTGAAAGACCCCGCATCAGCACTCTGCCGAATTCGAAAGTATTTCACTCCCCTCTACTCGATGAAGCTGAACGAGGTCACACGACAAGGCGTCACCCAGTGGTATTTCGAGAATGCTAAGACAAGTCGTACACAGGCCACGGCTTCATTGAAAATCCTGCGAGCGGTCTACAACAAGGCCATTGTGTGGGAGCTCCACGAGGGCGGCAATCCCGCCTCCGGCATTAAGAAGTTCCGTCAGTTTGCTCGGACACGTTTTGTGCAGCCGGGAACAGAGATGAACGCCTGCCTAGAGTCCTTGATGCAAGAGCCTGACATTATCCAGGCGTTTTTTCTGCTGTGTTTGCTCTGTGCCTGCCGTTGCGGGGAAGCTCGGTCCATGAAATGGGCGGATGTCGATCTCACCAAGAATCTCTGGCATAAGCCGATGACGAAGACCGGCATTCCGCATACGGTGTGCCTGCCCGATGAGATTGCCGGACGCCTCAAGACGCTGCCCCGAGTCGGGCCGTATGTCTTCGGCAACGCTCGCAGTGAATCCTATTGGCCCCCGACGACAACCCACCTGTATTGGAAGCGCATCAGGAGCCGCGCCAACCTTCACGATGTCACGATTCATGACCTCCGACGCACCTGGGCGAGTTGGGCCGCGATGGATGGAGAAAACCTGGCCGTCATTGCCAAGGTCCTTAACCATAGCAACCTGCAACAAACGCAGGTCTATGCTCGACTCAACATGGCTCCAGTCCACAAGGCCATGGCGAAGCAAGCAGACGCCATGCTGAAGCCGCAAGGCAGTGCCGAGGAGTCCGCCGCACGAATGCGACAGCCTTTGAGCGATCCATTCGGAGACGACCCAGGAGAGGCAGGGCCCGCCGTGGCTCGCGTGTTGCCGGTGTCT
>WBZO01005670.1_pt1 | contig 12557 bp, 7 predicted proteins | sample 5204261 | NCBI WGS metagenome assembly WBZO01 (sample SAMN12412400, study PRJNA552823) | activated sludge metagenome | isolation source: activated sludge from anammox sidestream of wastewater treatment plant... | place: USA: North Carolina | collected 2017-09 | reverse complement strand
GAAGCATGATAATGATAAAGAAAACATCATTCGGATCCAAACTCGTTCATATTTCAACATTCTTCAATTCTTATCCAAAGGAGTAGGGGCTAGTGAATCAGACAACCAGAAATATGGAGTGAAAACAAAATTTACCAATCAAAATGGTGGTGTCGCCAATTTGCATGATATAACTAATGGGTTAATTGACGTTCGTGTAAGTAATAGTGAACCTAGTGAAGCCCTTCTAAAAATTAAATATCAGTCAAAGTGGTACTATGTGGCTAATGATGATGAATACTCCAAGTCCACGATGGTTTTTCTTCGCTTGGTTTATTCGCTATTAATTGGTGAGTATCAGCCAAATGTTCCGGTATTAACTATACCTGTTAAGTAAATGAATATCCCGATTGCTTGTGTTTGGTATTCAATTAATTTAAACGTCTAGTAATTCAGAACACTTTGAAACGCTAATATGCCGATCCTTGATAGGGTATCGGCATATTATTAAATGTAGTTATATAAATTTAAGCAATAAACGAATTCATGCGTTTAACAAAGCCAACCGGATCATCCAATTGGATTCCTTCGGTTAACTGTGCTTGCTCAAATATCAATAAACTTAAATCATTAATCTGATTTTGATCAATGCTATTTTCTAGCTTATTAATTAACCTATGTTCAAGATTGATTTCTAGCGTTGGCTGCGAAGAAGGAACAGCCTGTCCAGCCTGACGAAGTAGTCTTTCCATATGAATACTCATTCCATAACCATCAGTCACTAAGCAGGCAGGAGAATCAACCAAACGATTGGTGATAACTACTTCTTTTACCTTGCCATCAAGAGCAGTTTTGATTTTTTCTAAAATTGGCTTAGCTTTTTCTTCTTGCTCTTTTTTCTCTTCTTCAGTTGGTTTTTTATCATCAAGATTACCAAGATCTAAGCCACCTTTAGCAACTGATACTAGAGATTTTTTCTCATAATCAAATAAATGACTAACTACCCATTCATCAACACGGTCGGTTAATAATAATACTTCAATGTCTTTCTGCTTGAAGATTTCAAGATGCGGACTATTTTTAGCAGCATTATAACTATCTGCTGTAATGTAATAAATCTTATCTTGACCTTCTTTCATCCGTGCAATATAATCATCAAGACTTACGGTTTTGGCATCTGAATCATTTGCAGTTGAAGCAAAGCGGCATAATTTAGCAACACGCTCTTTATTGGCATGATCTTCAATGATACCTTCTTTAATTACTGGACCAAATTCGTTCCATAATTCACTGTATTTCTCTTTATCATTATTTGCAATATCTTCAATCATGCTTAGAACTTTTTTGGTGCAGCCAGAGCGAATTGCATCAATATCTTTAGAAGACTGAAGAATCTCACGTGATACATTTAACGGTAGATCCTGTGAATCAATCACACCACGGATAAAGCGCAGGTAATTTGGTAATAATTTCTCAGCATCATCCATAATGAAAACACGCTTGATATATAGTTTGATACCATATTTGCGATTAGCATCATATAGATCAAATGGTGCCTTGGCTGGCATATATAGAAGCATAGTATATTCCTGTGCTCCCTCTACGCGTGAATGAATCCATTTTGCTGGCTCATTAAAGTCATGCGAGACATGTTTATAAAACTCTTTATACTCTTCTTCTGTAACATCATTTTTACTACGAGTCCAAAGAGCATTGGCTTTATTAACTGTTTCCATTTCAGTTGAAATAATTTCTTTGCCATCTTCGCCATGTTCAGGCATTTTCTGCATTTTAATCGGGTAATTGATATGATCAGAATATTTACGGATAATTGAACGTAGGCTCCAATCAGATAATAAATCATCTTGATCATCTTTAAGATGTAGCGTAATTGTAGTGCCATTGCCATCAAGTTTATCCGTTGTTTCAATGCTAAATTCGCCACTACCATCAGAAACCCACTCAGTAGCTTTGGAAGTAACTTCACCAGCTTTAAGGGTAACTAGAGTAACTTTATCGGCAACAATAAATGCAGAATAAAAACCAACCCCAAATTGACCAATTAGGTTAGCATCTTTTTTGGCATCACCTGATAGTTTATCTAAGAACTCTTTAGTTCCCGATTTGGCAATTGTACCGATGTTTTGAATAACTTCATCATAAGTCATTCCGATACCGTTATCCTTAATAGTAATTGTTTTGGCATCTTTATCAAAACTGATAGTAATTGCCAGTTCATCACCTTTATTTAGTTCTGGTTTATTAATCTGCTCAAAACGAAATTTATCAATTGCATCTGAAGCATTTGATACCAGCTCACGTAAGAAAATTTCCTTGTTGGAGTATAAGGAGTGGATCATCAAATGAAGAAGTTGTTTAATTTCAGTCTGGAACGACATAGTTTGTTTATTTGACATTTTTTCACCTTTGTTAAATAAAAATAATGAAATCTCTATACCAGATATGGTGGAGACGATTTACAGAATTTCAAGAGGAAAAAATAAATTTGTTTGATTTTTTGGAGTTACTTTTGATTGGGTGCTGGATAATTCGAAATGGTGGGACCTACTGGACTCGAACCAGTGACCAACGGATTATGAGTCCGCTGCTCTAACCAACTGAGCTAAGATCCCACATAACGAGGGGGTTATTATGCCATGTTTAAACCTAAAATGCAATTGAATGCATGATAATTTTTAATTTTTCTTATTACATTTACAAAATTTAAGTCAAGCCAAAGGTTTTTTTACATTTTAACTGCCTGATGCGGTATAATCCCTCTCTCAACAATGGTGGGTCTCCTTGCATTGTCTGCCGCAAAACCTGGTCAGGTCGGGAACGAAGCAGCCATATGCGGATACGCAAGTGCCAAGGTAAAGGCTCACCTATCCCGATATTTCGCTATTTGTACTATCCCTTTTATTACCTAGTTGTGTGCCAGATTATATTCAGGGTAAAATACACGTTTCTTAAATAAAAAAATCTGAAGGTAACCTGAATTCGATGTCATATGCTTTATTTGAAGATGTACTGAATCCGGAAAAAGAAAGTAGCTATTTATTTCTAGATCTATTTACTGAAGTTTGTATTTATGATTATTCTGAAGTTAGCGCTGCTTTAGCTAAGATTGAAGCTCTGAGTAAAGACGGGTATTATCTTGCTGGATATATTGCTTATGATAGTATCTTTGGGCTTGAGCCAAAAATATCTTCTGATAAAAATATCTCTGATTCACCATTAATCCATTTTCGTGCTTATAATACATGCAAAACTTTTGCCAGTAAGGATTTATTGGATGTTTTATGTAAATTTGATATCGAGTGTGATTATGGTCATTTCCAGATTAATCAAATTTTACTTGAAGATAATTATAAAAGCTATCAGCAGAAATTTAAACAGATACAAAAGCATCTCGTAGCAGGGGATAGTTATCAAGTAAATCTTACCCTTCGCGGCAATATTAGCTTTCAGACAGATTCAATATTCAATGTTTATTATCATCTTTCAAGATATAAGCCAGTTGAATATGCGGCATTGCTACCATATTTGCCAAATCAACTTCTTTCCTTTTCTCCTGAATTGTTTTTTCATAAGTCTGGTGAAGTAATCAGAGTTAAGCCAATGAAAGGTACTGCTCCGCGTAGTAATGACACAGTTACCGATGAATTTACCAGAAACTGGCTAGCAAATGATAATAAAAATAGGGCAGAAAACCTGATTATTGTTGATTTATTAAGGAATGATCTTAGTCGTTTTTGTGAAACTGGAACTATTAAGGTTAATGACATATTTAAAGTAGAGGAATACTCCACAGTCTTTCAGATGGTTAGTGAAATTAGTGCTAGAGTGAATCCTTCAATTACGTTTTATCAAATAATTCGTGGATTATTTCCTTGCGGCTCAATTACTGGTGCGCCCAAAATCAGTACCATGCAAATTATTGACTCTGTTGAAAGCAGTCGCCGCGAAGCTTATTGTGGTGCGGTAGGTTTTATTTTACCAAACAATGATATGCACTTCAATGTCGCGATCAGAACTCTTAGTAAAAATAGCACGGATTCATTTTATCAGTTTGGCGTTGGTGGAGGAATAACTATTCAGTCAAATCCATCCGAAGAATGGGATGAGATTAAAACTAAGCTAAAATTTATAAGTGATTTTTACCAGCCTGACTTTGACTTAATTGAATCAATGTTAGTTGTTGATGGTCAGATAAAAAATCTGCCGGAGCATTTGACTCGTTTAGCAAATTCAGCAAGTATGCTAATGTTTCCCATTGATATTATGCAGCTAGAGGATTTGTTAATCAGTTATCTAAAGCAGAATTTAATTATGTTCGATAAGCGGTATAAATTAAGATTAGTAGTTAAATATCCAAGTGAGTTAATGATCTCGCATACTGAAATTTCAGCTCCAGTTATGCCACTGAGAGTTGCCCTACTTAGTAAATCTATCGATTCATCTAATCCGTTATTCCAGCATAAAACGACAGCCAAAGAAGTGCGGGGTCTTTATGATTCACTGTATGCAGAACATCTGAACTTTTCGATGGTGGATGAATTAATCTTTATTAATCATGATGGGGTTATTACCGAATCCAGATATTTTAATGTTATTATTGATTATGCCGATCAATTAATTACTTCGCCAGTTAGCGATGGGCTTTTACCCGGAGTATTTCGGCAAAAAATGCTTGATGATGGAAGCTTACTGGAAAAGCCAATTACTCCTCTAATGCTTGAAAGTGCAGCTGCAATTTATTTGTGTAATGATGTTCGCGGTTTACAATTATGTGAATACCAGGGAAGAGTATGAAAGTACTGTTAATTGACCATTATGATTCGTTTGCTGATATTATTGCAGATTATTTGCGGCAACTTAATTGTGAGGTTTTTATTTTTAAAACAGATAAAATTACTCTCGATATACTGGAAGAGTTAGCTCCAGAAAAAATAATCATTGGACCAGGTCCTGGGCATCCTAGTGATAGTAGTTTATCATTAGTAAGAAATATTTTACCTCACATTTTTCTGCATAAAATTCCGTTATTGGGAATCTGCCTTGGACATCAGATGATTGCTGAATATTTTGGTGCCAAAGTCGTGACTGCGACTACTATAGCTCATGGGTTAAGCTCGAGGTTAACTCATAAGGCGGATATTTTATTTAATGGTATCCCTAGCGAATTTAACGTTGTCCGTTATCACTCACTAATTGTTGAGAATAATAGTATTTCTGGAACCCCTTTAAAAATTACTGCAATGACAACAAATGAGGAAGTAATGGCAATTCGTCATGAAGCATTACCTTGTTATGGACTACAGTTTCATCCTGAATCTGTTTTAACCGAGTTTGGGCTAAAAATTCTGGATAACTTTATAAAATTTGCTTGAACTATTTTAACTTAGCTAACAGGTGTTGTTTAAAGCTTATATCCGAATTAAATATCCCACCAAATTCAAAGCTTGAATGAAATGAAGTAAAATCAGTTATACCATTACTACAGATGCAATCATGTCGTGCTCTTATTAGTACGGCAATATCTTCTGTTTGCAGAATATGTTTTAAGGTTATAAATACCTGTCTAGTCAAGCGCTCCTGAAGTTGTGGGCGATGCGTAAAAAAATCTAGAATTGCATTTAATTTATTTAGTCCTACCACCATTTTGCCAGGCTTATAGGCAATTACTGCCATACCATGAATTGGAACCAGATGGTGTTCACAAGTGCTTGTAAATTGAATATCCTCTGCAATTAATGGATGATGATAGGCAAATTCATTAGGTATTGGGGTTATTTCAGGAAATCGGCTATAATCCAAACCATAAAATAGCTGTTGGCACCAGTAATCAATTAATCGATTTGCAGTATGCTTACATTCCTTGTTATCGCTGTAAATCCCAAGCTCAGCGAAAAACATAGCTAGTTTCTCGGTAAGCTGCTCCATATGCATTGGATCTTTCCACTCATTAATTTTAACTGCACTTACAGGATTTTCTATACCCGCATCTAGTAGGATTTGTTGAATTTCTAAACCGAGCGTATGGTTACTCTGATAGCAAATATTTTTCATAGTTTATCAAGATACTTTCTTAACGAATAAAATTTTTTAGGAGATAAATTGAACCACTAACTAGGATTAGCTGCTTGCGCATTTTTTTTGCTTGATGAAGTGCCAGAGTTGGTGAAGGTATAACATATACATTCTTAAATTTATAGCGGGCTTTTCTTGCTAAAACAAATGGGTTACTTGCTCTTGCTTGATTGTTAATACTGCAAAAGATGATGTTTTCGCTAATTTTACTGTAGTCTTCAAGCATTTTATCAATATTTTTATCTTTCAGGATTGAACACAAAATTATACTATTTTTGCGTTTCCAGTAACCATTGAGGCTGTTTCCTAGGGCTTCTGTTCCACTTTCATTGTGCGAGGCATCTGTAATAGTTAGTGGATAATTTGAGATTTTTTGCAATCTTCCTGCCCAGACTGTTTTTTTGGCTGCTTTTTGTATGGTCTCAATATTAATACCTATATCATTAAGTACCGTATAGGCACAAAGAAAATTACGTGCCTGAAAATATCCGAATAAACCTAATTCAAAATTAAAATAATTATTATGTTTATCGTTAATTTTTAATATTGTCGAGAAGTTTTTAAAGTCAAGCTCAACAGTATAATTATATAAATCGTCGATTAAAACAAAGTTAGAAGTTTTTTTCCGCGTATGATTAATTAGCTCAGGTATATTTTCTCCAATTATAGTCAATCCATTTTTTATAATGCCGCATTTATGTCTAGCTATTTCATCTAAGCTATTTCCAAGCCATTGAGTATGCTCCAGACTAATATTAGTAATTATTGAATAGCTACTATTAACTACATTGGTTGAGTCATCTTGCCCACCCATGCCTGTTTCTAGAATCAGATAATCAATATTCTTTTCAGCAAAAAATTTGAACATGATAAGAGTTAGCATCTCAAATGAACTTGGATATATATTGTTTTTACTAAGAGTTGACTTTAATTCAAGGTAAATTCGAATAAGAGTTTGGTCATCTATTGAATTTTTATTATAAGAAATACATTCATTTATTTTATTTATGTGTGGGCTACTAAATTTACCAATTTCCAATCCTGCCTGATATAGAGCTTCTTCAAGAAATGCTGCCGTTGATCCTTTTCCATTAGTGCCAGCAATATGAACTACTTTGTAATTGTTTTGGGGGTTTCCTAATAATAACAGTGCTTTTAGCATTAGCTTATTGTTAAATTCAGTGGTTGGTGGATTTAAATTAGATAGTTCTTCAATTATATCTGTAGAGGTAAGCATGGCTAAATTCTCGTCAATTATTTAATAAGCATTAAACCTGTATTGTCCCAGAAAGTCAGACTAAATGCAAAAAAGCCTCATCAGAAGTGATGAGGCAAATTGATATCAATTAAAGGTTAGTGGAGGGCAGGTTCCGGAGTGCCGCTTCCGAGGTTATTAATAGTTATTGTATAGTTAGCACTATTTTGACTGCCACCCGTTGCGTTGCTACAGGTAAATGTTGAAGCAAAGTCATCATATGGAAAGGTATAACAAGTTGGACATGCCTGTTTTAGCCAAGTGATAGTTGGTAAAACTTGGTTCATCCAGTCACTATTTACCGTTACCGCAGGACCTGATGGTCTTGTAATACCATAACTTTGATTGTTAACATTGTTCCAATTTACACCACCACACGCCATAACCGATGTTACTGGTGTTCCATTAGCATATGTAGGAGATTCACCATATGCGGAATAAGTATTATTATTACACAATTGGTAGTTTCCAACTAGTATCGAGCTAACTCCTTGATAAGCAGGGCTCACTGCATACGATGTTAGTAGATTAAATGGTGAAAGATTGGTTATTGATTCATTCCAGCCAAAAATTTGATTGGCTGTTGCCCATGACACAAATTTACCACAGATCCGTTGTGAAGATTCAAAAGTATAGGTACCTGTTGCAACTTGAGAATATTCCCAGCCACACGTTGCACCAGCATTACAGCCTGTGCCATTTGTGTTACATGTCCCATAATTTATCCCAGCGGATTCAACCACTGCAAAATATGAAGCAGGTGTGTCACTTTGGGAAATACCGCCAACAATAGAGGATTCTGTAGGAGTAAATACCCAGTTGCTTGCTGGTAATCCGGCACTATTTTGATTAGTGTAGCTCCAGCCACCATTTTGAGCTAAAAATGATCCAGCTTGTCCACAACTATACGCATCACTGGAATTTACCGGAGTGCTAGTTGGACCAAATGTAAGGGCATAATTTACTCCATTTATAATTGATACGTCATAGTAATCAACAGAAGAGTATTGATAGGTAACTTCAGCTAATGTTACTGCTGGATAAGTCGGACCTGTTCCAACACCGCTTTCAGATGGAGGGCAAACACCTGCTGGACATTTATCAGCATGATAATTACCTGACCATTGAATTTGTTGAGTTCCAGTTGTTACACCATTAGAGTTACTGATGAAAACTGTAGCACTGGTACCTGATTCAAGCTGTTTTGATCCTGTCGCTACCGATAATGGACTCCAGAAGCAGAAGTAGGTTGAACTTTTACTTGGATTTGCACCACCCTGAGCACAAATCGTACCAATTGGACAAGCTGCCTGAGGATTACTTGGACCGCACATTGAACCAGCACCTGGTGCACTTCTTTCATCAAAACTGCCACCAGTCGTTGATTGTAGTGGATTGATAAATGACATTGCCGAGCCACTAGTAAAACCAAGCTGTACTTTATCTTTCGAGTTATTGGTAAATGTAATTGTTCTACCCGTTGTTGATGGTGAAACAACATTAAGTGTAAACGGAGAGTTTTTTAAACTCGGGATGGAGTTAGTTGTACTCCCAGTATTTACAGTTATTGATGATACTTGTACCTGATAACTTCCATTTTGACTAGCAATTACATTCAACCCACAATTTGGTACTGTATTACTTATAATACAAGTTGTAGTTTGGCTGGTTGTAGTTGCTGCTCCAGGATTATATTGATAAAACTGTAAGTTTGAGCTATTGCTGGTAATTGTTAGGGTTAACGATTCTGCTACCCCATTAAAACCTTTCCAGTTTACAAATATTGGTGCGTTTAATCCTGAGAATATGGTGTTATTACTAGTAGCATTATGTTGTGTGCTTAATGTAATAGCTCCACTTTCTGGATCGGTGGTACCTACGACATTAACTGGTATTGCACTATAGTTAGTATTTAAACTACCCACAGGATTAAGGCTTGTACTTACATTGGTGTTACTATAAAGTGTAGCCTGAATATTACAGGTTGGCTGTTCAGTAGAAAGAGCACATTGCTGGATATCCACTCCAGAGACAAAACCAAGTGTACAACCGCTACCAGAACAACTGGCTGGAGATTCAGCTAGGTTTACATAAAGAGGATTACTTGCCATTACGCCAGAGCTACTTTCCAGTATTGCCGTAAACGTAATTTTATGCGGTGCCGATTCAAGACTTGGGTAAAGGGCTGTATAAGATGCGCTTTCTCCTTGTCCAAAAATATGAATTCGTCCATAGACTACTGATTCGCCTACCTGTCCACTAATTGTTGTAGTTGGATAACCATTTGATGCTGCCGAAATGCTAACACTTCCATTTTGCAATCCCTGAATTTTCAGAACACAACTGGATTGCTCTTCAGTACCGCTTAAAACTGTACATGATGCGGGTGTTACCGTAGCAATTGCCGGGTTAGAGCTAGTAAAGTTAACGACCTGACTATTAACCCCAGTACTATCTTGAAGTGAAAATAAAACATGTCTTAGACTCCCCTTTGTAACTTGGATAGTTCCCGATGGAGTAAACGTTAACTGCCCACTTGCTGGTGGGGTGTTTGATGAACTGGTCCCACTGCTACACGAACTTAACAAAATAGCAGTTGCAGAAATACACACTAAGTAACTGAGTGCTGGTTTAATTTTATTTCTGATATACATTTTAATGTTCCCTTGAATTTATGTGATTTATTATTAAAAATCTCTACCTATAAGTGTTATAAATTTAGTTAATCATACCTCCTAAGTATAGCTAAATAATGATTTATTAGACCACCCCTTTTTTTAGCTAATTTTAAAGGGGGGTTAGGTGACTATATTTATCAATTGTAGCATAAAATTTATTAAACTATAGTTAAAACCTACTATTTAATGCAGCAAATGATAATTTCATCATATTTGTGTATTGTATCAATTTTTATAGACCAATATAAGCTGCCATTTTGGCAGACGGCTCAATTCAAAATTAGCGTAAGCCACATAGAATTATTTACTTATTGAGTAAACTTGACGTGTTATAATATGCTCCGTTATATCTTTCGGGGCGGGGCGTAATTCCCCACCGACGGTGATAAGCATTTTGCTTTTAGCCCGTGACCTGTAAGTTTTTTGACTTGCAGTTGATTCAGTGAAAGTCTGAAGCCGACAGTAACAGTCTGGATGGGAGAGAGGTATAAGTAGTTAGGAATCATAAATACTTAGCTTACTATGGCTATGGGTGAGTTTTATCAGTAATTTCTATGTCTATATAATTGTAAATTAATATTTAGGCTTGGCTGATTCTTATCTGTAATTAAGTATTTTGTGTTACTTACAGTCACTACGGCTACGAACTACTATGCACATTATTCTTCGCTCAACTATGCACTTCTCCCATACCCCCGGTTTTATTTAAATTAAAAAAAACAACTATTTACTATCTAAAAATGCAAGATCAAATTTATATGCAACTAGTGCTTGAAATGGCAAAAAATACCATGTTGCAAACTTTACCTAATCCGCATGTTGCTGCTGTTATTGTTAAGGATGGAGCAATTCTTGGCGTGGGCTGTCATTTACGACCAGGAGATCATCATGCTGAAATTTATGCGATACAACAGGCTGGAGATGCTGCCAAAGGTGCTACTTTATATGTCAACCTTGAGCCATGTTCGCACTATGGTAAAACTCCACCATGTGCCAACGCGATTATTGCTGCCGGAATAACTCGAGTAGTAATTGCTAATCTGGATGAAAACCCCTTAGTTGCAGGCAATGGAGTAGCCAAATTAAAGAAAGCTGGAATTCAGGTTGATGTAGGTATTTTAGCTGATATAGCTTATAAGTTAAATCAGGTTTTTTTTCATAATATCAAAAGTGCTCAGCCTTTTGTTACTCTTAAAGTTGGTATGAGTCTGGATGGGAAAATTGCCAGTTATAAAAACCTAAGTCAGTGGATTACTTCTAAAAGCTCGAGAAAAGATGCACATCAGTATCGGGTAAATCATACTGGAATATTGGTTGGGGTTGGCACGATTTTATCGGACGATCCAAGCTTAACGCCACATTTAATAGAGAATGCACCAAGAAATCCAGTTAGAATAATATTGGATACTAAACTAAGAACACCAATATCTGCAAGGGTTATTACAGATAAATTGGCGCAAACAATCATTTGTACTACGGTTAGTGATGAAGTAAAGCTTCAATTGTATCAAGATGTTGGTGTGGATGTTATTGTCCTTGAAAATCTTGCAATTAATACGGTATTGAATGAATTATACAAAAGAGGAATTTACTCAATACTAGTTGAAGGTGGTGAAAAAATCTACTCTTCATTTATTGAAGCAGGGACAGTTAATCAAATTGTTAGCTACATTAGCCCGCAGTTAATAGGTTCAAGAGATGCGAAGCATTTTTTTGCCGGAAATGGTTTTGCTGATTTGAACACAAATATGAAACTAAAACTTGAAGAAATCAGTCAATTAGAGAATGATGTCAAATTAATATATACAAAAGCACCATAAAATTTTTTGCATAATCTGTTTTTGTTAGTGGTTATTTATCAGTTGGGGAAAAAGGGGAAGTAATGAATTATATTGGAATAATGTCAGGCACCAGCCTTGATGGCATAGATGCTGTTTTATGTAGTTTTGATAATAATGATAAATTAACCGTATTAGCAAAGTGCTCAATACCTTTTGATCAAGAGTTACAAGCAGATTTGCAACAGCTATTACGGACTTTTACCATTCATTTGAAAGAGCTTGGTGAGCTTGAAGTGCGTCTTGCTCATGATTATGCCAAAGCAGTAAATCTGCTTCTAAAAAATGCGAATTTAAGCTCCAATGAGATTACTGCCATTGGTTGTCACGGGCAAACAGTTTTTCATGAGCCAGTGAGTAAATTTCCTTTTTCTTTACAGCTTTTGGATGGAAATAAATTAGCTCAGCTAACTGGAATAAATGTTGTCTGTGATTTTCGACGAATGGATATGGCATATGGAGGACAAGGAGCACCACTAACACCAGTATTCCATAAATATTTTCTATCTGGGGCTAAGCCTAGGGTTATTCTGAATCTAGGTGGAATCGCGAATATTACGGTTCTTGATCCGGCTTCCGAAAATGTAACTGGTTTTGATACTGGACCTGCTAATTGTTTGATTGATCTATGGGTTCAGGATCGTTTTGGTTTACCCTATGACAAAGATGGTGTATTAGCCAACTCAGGTACAGTTATAGCTGAATTACTCGAGA
>WBZO01005669.1_pt1 | contig 12560 bp, 13 predicted proteins | sample 5204261 | NCBI WGS metagenome assembly WBZO01 (sample SAMN12412400, study PRJNA552823) | activated sludge metagenome | isolation source: activated sludge from anammox sidestream of wastewater treatment plant... | place: USA: North Carolina | collected 2017-09 | reverse complement strand
CAGACTTTTTTGTTTTGCGTCTTTATCCGGGGGTGTCGCTGCGCTCAACCCCCGGCTTCGCAGCTCGGATGCCTCCGGCATCGCCTCCAAAATGTCCAAACTCCAGTCCCAGGGTAGCGCGTGCCGCGCAACCCTGGGCTGACAGAGGAAGCCCCGTGGGGCTTAGCTTAGCTGGGAAGAAAAAGTCAGCGGTCCGTATTACCGGCGCGACGTAAGTTCCTGGATGTTCCCCCGGTCAATCCTTTGCCGAATTTCCTCCGGCAGTTTCAATCCGTCGTAAAGCGCGTCGTGGAAATCCATGAAGTCCTGATAGGCAAAGTCGTCAGGAACGAACAGCGACACATCCGAGCCATAGCATAGCTTGGAGACCACCTTGTGGTTCACCCTGCCATTGGGCGCGAACAGTTCCTTCCACATGCCCATCGGCTTGCCAATGGCCGTGCCCCCCGAGAAATCCGCAAAGATGTTCCTGCCACTCTTGAGAAGAGTCCACGCCTCCTCCCACCAGGGGTTCCCGAAATGCGCCATGAGGATTTTCAAATCGGGCAAGACGCGGCTGATGCGATCCAGCTCCGCCGGGCGCATGTCGGTGATCCGGGGAAAAAACGGGCGTTCATAGATGCAGCCCGGCTCGTAGAGGCCGTGACCGAGATAACCCGTGTGAAAGACGGCCAGCCCGCGGCAGTCGCGCACGGTTTCGTAAAGCGGCAGATAGCGATGGTCCCCATAAGGACGCTCCGGCGCGATGAACTTGATGCCGCGCGCCCCGCGATCAAAAATCGCAGCGATCTCCTCCGGGGATGTCCGGTCCATTTCCACCTGGGGACTCGCCAGCGCAAAATCCCCGAAATCGCGCTTGAGTTCAAAGACGATGTCCACGGGATCCAACAGCAGCACCGCCTCAACCCCCCGGGCATTGTGCGCCGCAATGCGCTCGGCGGGCAATCGCCCACCGGCATTCCGCCACGCGGAAACCACCGGCCGACACAGCCGTCCGTTTTTATCTGTTTCGGCATGGGCGCCGTGGGCGTGGGAATCAATACGCATTCGTAGGGATGACACAAACGCGGGCCTTGCAAGAGAGTCAAGAGAAAATTGAACGTTCCATGAAATTTTTTTCCAGCGAAACTGCCTGATAACATTGACAACAAGGTTTGAAGACATCATGATGTCTGAGTGAGAACCACCTTGACGCTTGATACGGACGTTGCGTCCCGCGTGAAGCGGGACGCTGCGAGACGGGAGTTGCCGGTCAAAATTCTGGTGAATGAGGCGTTGCGATTGGGATTGGATGCCTTGGAGCAACGTTCCAGAATGTCCAAGCCCTACAAGACGCGGGCGGTTGCCATGGGGATGCGGCCGGGGTTGAATCACGACAATATTGCCGAGTTGCTGACTCGTGCCGAAGGTGAAGGTTATTCATGATTTTGGTGGACGCCAACCTGCTTCTCTATGCGGAGGACAAGCTTTCCCCACATCATAAAAAGGCGGTCGCGTGGTGGGATGAGTGTTTGTCCGGAACGGAACCGGTCTGCCTATGCTGGCCTGTCCTTGGCGCCTTTATACGGCTTGTAACGAATCCGCGGATTTTTGAGCGTCCGCTTACCCGGAAGGACGCAATGACACGGGCGCAACGGTGGCTTGATCAGCCATGCACCCGCATTGTGCAGCCGACTCTGGAACACTGGAGAATTTTTCGGGAAGTGATGGAGGAAGGGGATGCGACGGCCAATCTGATTCCGGACGCGCATCTTGGAGCCCTTGCGCGCGAGTACGCGTGCGTCCTCTACTCCTCGGATAGGGATTTTGCGCGATTTCCCTCGGTGGACTGGGTAAATCCCCTGGCGGATGCGCCCTGACCACACAAACACACCCGTGGCGCAGTTGGCGAGTTGCGCAAGGTATTTTCAAGAAAAAATGGAACGTTCCATGAAAATTCTTGCGCGCGGGGGACGCTCTGTTTAGATTCTCCGTGAATGCCGTCCGCGCTTTGTGTTCCGCAGGGAGGCAAGGACATTGGCCATGAAATCACCGATCAGAAAATCCTCCGGCGCCCGCTCTCGACAATCCTCCGTGACGATCAAGGACATTGCGGCGGAACTGGGGTTGAGTTTTCAGGCGGTTTCCCAGGCGTTGAATCCGCGACCTGGGAGCACATCGCACGTCAGCCAGGCCACCCGGCTGCGGATTCTGGCGGCAGCGAAAAAAATGGGCTATCGGAGCCATCGTGCGGCCCAGATCCTGAGAGCGGGCCGAAGCGGCCTGCTGGGGGTTCTGATATTTGATCATCCCCATCAGATCATGCTGCACCGTCTTCATTTTGTGTTGGCGGAGATTCATGCCGCGGGCTATCGCCCCTTCGTGCATCTGGCGGACACCCGCCCCAATTCCGGGGCGATGGATGGCTGTCTGACCATGCTGGACGCCCGTGTTGAGGGGGTCGTGCTCGTGGATCCCATCGGATTTCCCGGGGAGGCTCCCCTACAGAAGCTTCTCGATCATAAAATTCCCGTCGTCTCCCTGGGATCGCATCAGTGGAGGTGCATCACCTCTTATCAGGTGGATCGCGAACAGGGCTATCGTGATCTGACAAGCCATCTTATTGAATCGGGATGCCGCTCCCTGGTGTTGCTGTGCGCCGAAGCGGACGCAGCTCATCGGAAATTTTTTCAGCGGTTTAGTGATGGCATGACCACGGGTTTTCTGCAGGCGGCTGCGGCGGCGCCAACAAAGCAGGGCGCGATCCGGACGCGCATTCACACAATAAGGATGGAGTGGGAGGGGGCGGAGGAGGGCGCGATTCACCCCATTCACCGTGCGGGTCATGCGGGCGCGCGGGAGATTCTTTCGGCGGGGCTGCCGGATGCCCTGCTCTGCCAGGCCGACAGTTGGGCGCATGGCGCATTGCGGAGCTGCCATGAAGCGGGCATCCGCGTGCCGGACGACATGATGTTGACCGGTTTCAACGACGAGCCGCTTGCCTCCGCAGGCTCTCCACCTCTGACGACGATTCTCCAACCTTACGCGGAGCTGGCACGAGAAGCCATTGCCCATGTTACCGCCCAAATCCGGGAGGAACAACGAAACCAGCCGGGCAAGGTCATTGCGCTTCCCGGGCGTCTGGTCGTTCGCGCCTCATCCTTGAAAAGCGGCGCTCCACCTCAGCTTCTGAAACGGAGCCTTCCCGCGCGGAGTCACAAAACAGCGTCATGACAAAGCGTCCTCTTCTTGAGCTCCCACGCGCATGGCGGCCCCGGGGGGAAAGGGGGTTTTCCATAATATCAGGTCGCCCACCCAGGCGGAATGATGTATCTGCCCGGACGCTCGGTCAATCAATCCGTCCCCTGGCCGGAAAACATCGCAAAGATGCGATCGAGGGCAGACACGGCAAAAAAATTCATACCGTTTCCGTGGCTGGAAACGCCGAAATATGGAACGCCGACGACATCCCGACCACCCCGGACCGCTGGAATCCTCTGTAACTTTTCAGCACAGTGATGGCGAAGACAAGACGACCCCGCGAAAATGTGGTCCCAACCCCTGCAGCTCTCTGTTCGCAGCCACTGCATAACCATCCCCTTTTGACCAATCTCGAGGTGATGGCGAAGAATCCTCTGAATGCCTTCTTGGAGGCCCTCCTGAAGCCCCTCCTGTCGCCCACGCTTGAGCGCGTACTCCTCAAAATCCAGCAGTGTCGTTGTCATGGGATTCTCTTTCTCGTACGTGACCATCCTCTCTCGCAAAATCAAGTAGTCTGCTTCCGGCAGGCGCATCATCCAGGTGAGCAGGCGCAGGGCTTCGAGAATTTTCTGCTTGTCCCAGCCCAATTCATAGAGCTTGCGGGTCAATCGCCACCGCGCCGTCACGCGCTCGTCCATGTGACGGCTTGTGCGTCCTTGCGATGCTTAATGCCGAGGAAGGCGAAAGTGGCCAATGGCACGGCCCGAAGTAAGACACTTTCATTTTTTAGCGCCTCCTGCCAAGCTTCGCCCACAATGAAAAACCTCTCTCCGTTGGAACTCCGAAATGTCTTGGAGCAAAACCTCCCGGGAACGATCCATTTTCTGCGAGAGCTGGTCGAGATCAACAGCTTCACGGGAAATCGCGAGGGCGTGAACGAAAACGCGCGGCGCGTCATCCGTGAGTTTGCGCCGCTGGGGTTTTCCGTGGAGAAGCGGTATCCATGCCATTCTCCCGGAGCGGGGGACCATTTGATTCTTGATACGGGCGGCGACGGGCCCGTGATCGCCTGCATCGCCCATCTCGACACGGTTTTTTCGGAGGAGGAGGAAAGGGCGAATCACTTTCACTGGCAGCCTGCGGAGGAGGGAAGGATTTACGGTCCGGGAGCCTTCGACATGAAGGGTGGTACGGCCATGATCCGGCTCATGTTGAAAACATTGGTGGAAACGGACTCGGAATTTTTCCGCTCGATCCGCTGGATTCTCGCCTTCAACGCGGCGGAGGAACGGCTCGTCACGGATTTCTCGGAAGCCTGTTTTTCGTATTTTCCCGGCGAGACGCTCGCCTGTCTGGTCTTCGAGCCGGACAGCGGCGCGCGGGGGGAGGAACCATCGTTTCGCATTCTCGAAGCGCGCAAGGGCATTGTGAAATTTCTCCTTGAGGTCACGGGACGCGGCGCGCACGCCGGAGGGCAGCACCGGATGGGGGCCAACGCCATCGTCCAAATTGCCCGCATGGTTGGACGTCTGCAGGCAATGACGGATTACGAGCGGGGGATCACCGTGAATGTCGGCGCCCTCTCGGGCGGCGCGGCGCACAATCGCGTGCCGCACCATGCCACGGCGGAGCTGGAAATGCGGGCGTATGACCCGCGTCTCTATCAGCAGACGCGTGAGGCCATTCACGCGCTTGCCGGTCCGGGCGATGTCATGGCTGCCGCCGACGGATTTCCCTGCCATGTCACACTCAAGGAAATCGGCGATGTCCCTCCCTGGCCGAAAAACGCCAGGACCGACGCGCTGATCGCCTGTTGGAAGTCCGCGGCCTCGGAATGCGGCCTCGCCCTCGCGAGCGTGGCCCGGGGTGGGATCAGCGATGGAAATTTCCTCGCGCAACGCCACCCCACACTCGACGCCCTCGGTCCGCGCGGCGGAAATGCCCACGTCTCGGAGCGCTCCGCAGACGGCGCCAAAGTCCCGGAATTCGTGGACGCAACGTCCTTCGTGCCCAAAGCCCTCATCAATCTCCTGGCAATCCGGCGGCTCCTCTCGGTTCAATAAATAAGGGTATCCCAGCGAAAACGGGCGCATCTCCGTTAAGTGCAAACCGCGAGCGAACGACCGAAAAATGTTCCATTTTCCGCTACGTCGTAGAGGAACGCGGAACGCGTTTCTTCTTTTTGCATTTTTCGGAGATGCGCCCGCGAAAACCGGGGTTGATTTTTTATTTTTCCAGACGATACTTCAGGGCGTCATGAACGCATTGTCCTATTTTCGTCACCCGGCAGGGTGTCGTCGGTGCTTTGTCACCGACGGGGGATTGCGTTTTCACGGATGCCCATTTCCCATCTTCCCGACCATCTTCCCGACCATCCGCTTGGAGCGGGTGGGCAAGGACCGCGCATTGGCTGCCTAAGCGCCCGCCTCCGCTCCCTTTCGGAATCACTCTCCCTAAACCACACTCATTCCACTGCATTCCAACAAAGACGCCATGAAAAAAATCCAGATCCTACAGTCCGATTATGATGAATTGCGGCAATTCCTGTCGGAATACCACCCTGAGAATGCCGAGGCCAAAGCCTGCTGCGAATCGCTGACAGGTGAACTGGACCGCGCGGAAATCAAGGCGGCTTCCGATCTGCCCGCCGACGTCATCACCCTCGGACGCCGCGCAACGCTCACGGAACTCAAAACCGGCGATTCCTTGGAATACACTGTGGTCATGCCGGAGGACGCCAATGTTGCCGAAGGGCGCATTTCCATCCTCGCGCCGCTGGGAACGGCCATGCTCGGATTCCGTACGGGGGATGAATTCGAATGGACGATGCCCGGAGGGGTGATGAAGCTCCGCGTCAAAGACGTGACAGCGGTGGCCTGACGGCTACGGCAAGGTCAGGGATGCCCTGTGCGGGCCTTGACCTCGCGTCGGGCCGCCTCGTCCGCATCGCGCGCTCTCTGCAGGAATTCCCCGGCGCCCTCCAGCGAGCCTTGCCGCGCGAGAGCCTCGATTTCCGCGGCCGCCCTTTGTACGCCCTCGAAACCAAAGTTTGCCGCGGATCCTTTGAGGCGATGCGCGTGGGATTGCGCGTCTCCGGCGCTCCCGGATTCCAGCGCCGCCTGCAGGGCTAGGAATTCCGTTGGGAGTTCGGCCAAAAATTCCTGAAAAATCTCCACAAAATCCGGGGGCCATCCATCGGCAATGGCATCCAATTGCTCCCAATTGACTATATTGTCTTGCGGGGTCATTGCTCTTTTTCGAGCCGTTCGCTCAGCCATTGCTTGATCATGCTTTGGTAATTGAGATAGCGGGACCGCGCCAGGCGTTTGATGCGGGCGAGCATGCGGGGATCGAAACGCAGCGTGATGGTGGCGCTGTCGCGCGCGTCCGGCTTCAGGATCGAGGCATTCATCAGCCGCGGATCGAGGGCCGTCTCCCGCCAGAAGCGCGCCTCCTCTTCCTCGCTCTCAAAAGGGGGCACCTCACTCCACTGGGAAATCATTTTCATGGCTCAGACCGGAGGATCGGAATTTTTCCTGTCATAGAATCCCTCCTCTCCAGGGGACATCGGTCGGGAGAAAATAATCCGATATTTTTTGCCATCCGTCCAAAACACAGTGAACAGTGCCCGTCCGGAAATGGTCCGCCCAAGAATAAAATACCGGGTCTCCCTGGACGTCTCGATTTCCGGAAGCAGACGAATGCCAAAAGGATCCTCGAAAGATTCCTCGATTTCCCTATTGGAAATGTCTTCCGCTGACAGCCGGTCGCCGGTCCAGTCGAATTCCATAGGAGCAGACGCTACACACCTCCGGGAGCCGTGGCAATCCTGAAGCGGTCTGAAGCGACGCGCTGACGCGCCCGGAGAAAGGCGGGGGAATTTCTTGTCCGCGTTCCGCCGCAGGATATTGAATGGCCTCATGCAAATGAGCTGGCGGCTGGCTGGCGGGGAGCGCGCTGACTGGATGTGGGATCGCGCCCTGCGCTTCGGGATGAGTGTCTTCGAGACGATTGCAGTCGTCTCGGGGCGCGCGCTCTTTTATCGGGAGCATTTGGACCGGCTCGGACGCGCGGCGCGGAATTTGCTCGGCGCTGAGATGCCAGAATTCGAGCGGAATCCTGCGCGGGAGCTGGCCGCGATTGCGGCGACGGGCGTCCTGCGGATTTACGTGACGGCCGGTCCAGGGGGGGTGTCCGATCCGGTCCCTGCGCCGGGCGCCTTTGCCCTCTTCGAGTCCTGCGCGGTGGAGTCGGGTCCGGGCGTGGGCCTGCGGGTGGCTCTCGGGCGCGCGCCGATTGTCCCGCCACCGGGCGGCTGGAAGACCGGGAATTATTGGCAGAATGCGCGGGCGCGCCGGGAGGCCCTGGAGGCGGGCTGTGCCGAGATCCTTGTGGCCGGGCCCTCCGGAGCTGTGACGGGCGCGTCCATGGGGAATGTCTTTGCGGTCATGGGAGGCCGCCTGGTGACGCCCTCCCTGGACACAGGGGCGCGTCCAGGCGTCGTGCGCGCGTGGGTATTGGAACAGATCTCCTGCTCCGAGGAATGGCTCACCTTCGCGGATTTTCAGCGGGCGGAGGAAATTTTCCTGACGAACAGCCGCATGGGCATCGCCCGCGTGACTGAATTGGACGGACGAGTCCTGGCCCAGGACGCATTCACCTCCGACTTATCCACGCGCTATCGCGATGAAATCCTGCAGTCCTGAGGAGCTGTTGGAGCTGTCTGCGAAGGCGCTGGGGCGGCTCGCCTTTGAGCTCGGGGACGCGCCTGCGGCCTTTGGGCTTGTGGCACCCGAGGCGCGCCCTTTCCTGGCGGCCCTCCTGGCCCACCGCAAAATGAGACGTTGCTGGGTTGTCTGCGCAACGGTCCAGGAACAGGAACATTTTGGAGCGGAACTCGCGCAGTGGCATCCCGAGGCGCGCATTTTTCCCGAACTCCCCGAATGGGATGAATCAACGGGCATCCTTCACGACCCCGAAACCGCCTCCGAGCGCCTCGAAATCCTCGCCCTCCTCGAAACGCGGGCATTCCAGGGGCCACTGGTCATCCACGCCACGCAAATTGACGGACGGGTCCCTCCGCCCGGGCTGCTGACCCGGCGCGCCCTGCGCGTGGCCAGCGGAGAAGTCCGCTCGATCGCGGCTTTGATATCCGAACTCGAGGCCCTGGGCTACGAACGCTCCGCCCAAACCGCCTTCCGCGGCCAATTCTCCGCGCGCGGCGGCATCGTGGATATTTTTTCCTGGCATGCCCCACAGCCCGTCCGGATCGAATTCGATGACCAGACCATCGAGTCCCTGAGGGCCTTTGATCCAGACAGCCAAATTTCGACTGGCGCTCTGACGGCCAGCGAAATCCTGCCGCGCCAACCAGAGGGGGAAAAGGTCCCCCTGGGGGATCTGATCTCTCCGGAGGATCTCGTGCTGTCCGCGGGGACAATCCCGAAAATCTCCGGTGCCATCCCTCTGCGCGATGATGGAGAGTCCGCTCCCGAGGCTGAATTTTTCCCGTCTCCTTTTTCGTCCTTCGGCGCAGGCGAACTCGTCCTGGATGTGGCGAAAGCGGCCCTGCTGCGCGGCCAACTTGCCACGTGGCGGGATGCGGGCTGGCGGGTGGCCATTGCCGCGGGCAGCGCGGCGGAGGCGGAGCGATTCCTCGAATTTGCGCAGGAGGATGGCTTTGATGGCTCGTGGATTGAATTTCTCCCGCTGGCTCTGGCGCATGGATTCGTCCACCCGGCGGCGCGGTTGGCCATTCTCTCCGACGCCGCCTTGTTTGGGCGCGCGGCGGCCCTGAGGGCGCTGCGCCTCTCCGGTCGCCGTCACCGCGCCGCCGCGGCTCGCGCAGCCATGGATTTCTCCGAATTCGAGCCGGGCGACCCCGTCGTGCACACCGAGCACGGAGTGGGAATTTTCGAGGGATTTGTTCCAGATCCCGACGGGCGGGAGGAGGAAGTGCTCGCGATCCGCTACGCAGGGGAGGCGCGGCTGTATGTCCCAGTCTCCCAGGCCTGGCAGGTGGCCCGTTACGCGGGACTCGGGAAGCGGACCGTTGAACTCTCTGAATTGGGCGGAAGGAAATGGTCCCTTGCCAAACAGAAGGCGACGGCGTCTGTCTTCGACTACGCCGCGCGGATGCTCCGCGTGCAGGCCGAGCGCGAGTCCCTCGAAGGCCACGCCTTCGGCCCGGACACGTCGTGGCAGCGCGAATTCGAGGAGGCCTTCCTTTACACCGAGACTCCCGATCAGGCGCGCGCCATTGCCGAGAGCAAGAAGGACATGGAATCCGCGCGTCCCATGGACCGGCTGGTCTGCGGCGACGTGGGATTCGGGAAGACCGAGGTGGCCATCCGCGCGGTTTTCAAGGCGGTCCTGGACGGGAAGCAGGCCGCCATTCTCGCGCCGACGACCGTCCTTGCGGCGCAACATTTCCGGACCCTGCGCGAGCGCATGAGCGATTACCCCATTCGGGTGGAACTTCTCAGCCGCCACCGGACGGCGGCCTTGCAGCGCAAGGTCCTCGACGGACTGCGCGACGGCAGCGTGGACGTGGTCACAGGCACTCACCGACTGCTCTCGCCCGACGTACATTTCAAAGACCTGGGTCTCATTGTCGTGGATGAGGAGCAGCGCTTTGGAGTCCGTCACAAGGACCTCCTCAAGGAGCGGTTTCGTCAGGTGGACATCCTCACGCTCTCGGCGACGCCCATCCCCCGCACGCTCTACATGGCCCTCTCCGGGGCGCGCGACATGTCGCTCATCGAGACGCCACCCCCGAATCGTCAGGCAGTCGAGACAGTCATTTGCGCCTATGACGAGCGCATTTTCCGGGACGCCATCCACCAGGAACTCGCCCGCGGCGGCCAGGTCTTTTTTCTGCACAACCGGGTTCGGACCATCGAGAAGGTCGCGGCCCGGATCCGGACATTGTGCCCGGAGGCGCGCGTGGTCGTCGGTCATGGCCAAATGGGCGAAGGAGAACTCGAGCCGGTCATGACCGCCTTTGTGGAGGGCCGCGCCGATGTCCTCGTCTCGACGACCATCATCGAGAGCGGACTGGACATCCCCAACGCGAACACGATCATCGTGGACCGCGCGGATTTGTTCGGCCTGGCCGACCTCTACCAATTGCGCGGGCGCGTCGGCCGCGCCGGAGCCAAGGCCCGCGCATTTCTCATGCTGCCGAGGGATCTCATGGGCGGCGCGCGCAAGCGGGTCTCCGCCATCAAGCGCTACTCGGAACTCGGCTCCGGCTTCAAAATTGCCATGCGCGACCTCGAATTGCGCGGCGCGGGGAATCTCCTCGGCACGGCCCAAAGCGGCCACATCCTCGCCGTCGGCTTCGACCTCTACTGCCGGATGCTCAAGCGCGCCGTCGAAACCCTCTCCGGACGTACCCGCTTTTGCCGCGCGGAGTGCGCCGTCCACGCCGACTTCCTTGTCACAAGCGAAACCCTCGCGGAGGCATCCGACAAGCCGCCCGCTTTCCTTCCCTCGACGTGGATTCCGGAAACGCGCGCGCGCATTGCGTGCCACCGCCAGCTCGCGGAGGCCGAAGACGCCGCCGCGCTGGACGCCCTCGAGGCTGGGTGGAGGGATCGCTTCGGGCCAGTCCCGCCCGCCGCCGCAAATGCGCTCCTTGTGGCGCGCATTGCCGCCGCCGGATCGGCCCGCCGCATTTCCTCCATCGAGGTCCGGGAGGGCCGCGTCATGATCCAGCGCCGGAAGGAATTCCACCAGCCTGGGGGCCGGTTTCCCCGCTTGACGGGCTCCGATGCGGCCGATAATTTGCGCGAAATCCTGCGGCTCGTCGAAGAGCTGCCTTTGCCATGAAATTATTCCGTCCTTTTGCCCTGACGCTGCTCGCCGGTTGGCTGTACGCGCCGCATGGACATGCCCAAAGGGCGGAGGTCGTGGATGGCATCGCCGCGGTGGTCAACAGGGATGTCATCACGGTCTCCCAGGTCCGCGAGCTGGTCGGAGCGCGCGAACGCTCGATGCGGGACGTTTACCAGGGAGATGATCTGGCCAAGCGGGTCGGCGAATTGCGCCAGTCCGCCCTTAAAGATCTCATTGACCGCCAACTCATCCTCCAGGAATTCAAGGCGCTTGAGGAAAAGGGGGCCAGCATCCCGGATTACGTCGTCAATGACCGCGTCCAGAAAATCATCCGCGAGGAATTCGGAGGGGACCGCGCCGCCTTCGTGCGCACGCTCCAGGCTCAAGGATACACCCTGACCCGCTTTAAGGATATCGAACGCGAGAAAATTATTGTCCAGGCCATGAGGCAATCGAAGGTGGACAAAAATTTCGTAATTTCTCCCACGCAGATCCGCAATTATTACGACCACAACAAGCCCGCCTTCTCGACGCCCGACCAAGTCAAATTGCGCATGATCGTTATCCGCGAGGGCGAGGCTGGGGATGTGCCTACGGGCGCCAACAAGCGCCAGACCGCCGAGGAAATCCGCCAGAAATTGGCCGAGGGCGCCGATTTTGACCGCATGGCCCAAATGTACAGCGAGGATGCCTCGACCCAGGAAGCCGGCGGTGACTGGGGATGGATCGAGCGCAATACGCTCACGGAGCCGCTCACACGCGTCGCCTTTTCGTTGAAACCAGGAGAAGTCAGCAAGGTCGTCACTCTCGATGGCGCCTACTACATCCTCATGGCCGAGGCCCGCAAAAACGCGCAGGTGAGACCCATCGGCGAAGTCCGCGACGAAATTGAGCGCAATTTGATCCAGCAGGAACGCATGAAGTCCCAGGAGCGCTGGATCGAGACGCTCCGCAAGAAGGCCTACATCAAAATCCTCGGCTGATGCCCCTTTTCATTTTTCCGAAGACGGGCTAGCTTATTCCTCAAGATGGCGCGCGCCGGAAATCTCACGATGTGTTCCTTCTGTGGCAAGAGCCATGCGGAGGTGAAAAAACTCATTGCCGGACCGGGCGTTTACATTTGCGACAGTTGCATCACGGTCTGCAAGGGGATCCTCGACAAGGAACTCACCGACGAGGACCGCAAGGCGCGCGCGGCCATGCGCGTTCCCAAGCCCGCAGATATCAAACGCGAATTGGATGCCCATGTGATCGGACAGGAGACCGCCAAGAGGGTCCTGTCGGTCGCCGTCCACAATCACTACAAACGCATCCTCGCGCCAGGGCAACAGGACCAGACCGTTGGAGCCGATTCCCTGGCGGAGGTCGAAATCGAAAAGAGCAACATCCTCCTGCTCGGACCGACCGGTTCGGGGAAGACCCTCCTGGCCCGCACGCTGGCCCGCGTCCTCGATGTCCCCTTCTGCATTGCGGACGCCACCGCGCTCACCGAAGCGGGTTACGTCGGCGAGGATGTCGAAACCATCATCATGCGCCTCCTC
>WBZO01005667.1_pt1 | contig 12563 bp, 7 predicted proteins | sample 5204261 | NCBI WGS metagenome assembly WBZO01 (sample SAMN12412400, study PRJNA552823) | activated sludge metagenome | isolation source: activated sludge from anammox sidestream of wastewater treatment plant... | place: USA: North Carolina | collected 2017-09 | reverse complement strand
CCATCAACTTGATCCGTTCCCACGGCTTCAAGCCTTGATCCTCCGCCAGCAGACCTTTCAACTCATACATTTCATCGCGCAGCGCGGCGGCGCGCTCGAACTCCAGATTCTTCGCCGCCTCCTTCATTTGCTTTTCCATTTCGGCGATGATCTGACGCAGTTCGTTACGCGGCATATCGCCCGAAACTTTGGTCTTATATTCGCCCTTCATCTCGGCCACGGCTTTTTCGGACATACTCTCGGTCAGGTCGTGCACAGCCTTGACGATGCTGACCGGCACGATGCCGTGCTCCTGGTTGTATTTCGTCTGCTTGGCGCGGCGGCGATTCGTCTCGTCAATGGCAAATTTCATCGAGTCGGTCACGCGGTCGGCGTACATCAGCACGCGGCCATTCACATTGCGCGCGGCCCGGCCAATGGTCTGGATAAGAGCCGTGCCCGAGCGCAGAAAACCTTCCTTGTCCGCGTCGAGAATCGCCACCAACGAAACTTCCGGCAGATCGAGTCCTTCGCGCAGTAAGTTGATGCCCACGATCACGTCGAACACGCCCAATCGCAGATCGCGCAAAATGCCGACGCGGTCGAGAGTCTCCACCTCCGAATGCAGGTAATGGACTCGGACTCCCAACTCCTGCAGATACTCGGACAGGTCTTCCGCCATGCGTTTGGTGAGGGTCGTGACGAGAACACGCTCGCCTCGTTCGACCCTTTGACTGATCTCGCCCACCAGATCGTCCACCTGTCCTTTGGTGGGGCGCACCTCCACCTCCGGATCGACGAGTCCCGTCGGACGAATGATCTGCTCGACGACCTGATCGGCGCGTTCCATTTCATACGGCCCGGGCGTAGCCGAAGTGTAAATGGTATAGCCCATCACTTCCTCGAACTCGTTGAATTTAAGCGGGCGGTTATCCAGCGCGCTTGGCAGACGGAACCCGTATTCGACGAGAGTCTCCTTACGCGAACGGTCGCCGTTATACATGCCGCGAATCTGCGGCACGGTCATGTGACTCTCGTCCAGCACCAGCAAATAATCGCTGGGCAGAAAATCGATCATCGTCCACGGATGCGTGCCCGGCGCGCGGTGATCGAGGTGCCGCGAATAGTTCTCGATGCCGGAACAATAGCCGACTTCTTTCAGCATTTCGAGGTCGTAACGCGTACGTTGCTCGAGTCGCTGTGCTTCCAATAACTTTCCCGATTCCTTGAACATCTTGAGCCGGTCTTCCAACTCGGCCTCGATGGCGGCAATGGCTTCCTTCAGGCGCTCCGCGTCCGTGAGATATTGCTTGGCCGGGTAGATCGAGGCTTGTTTTGGTTCGTCGTAGATCTCGCCGGTCAACGGGTTGAATTGCAGGATGCGTTCCACCTCGTCGCCAAAGAATGTGATGCGGAATCCCTTTTTGTCCTCATAAGCCGGGATAATCTCCAGCGTATCGCCGCGCACGCGAAACGTCCCCGAGCGCAGTTCCATATCGTTGCGTTGATATTGCGATTCGATCAATTGCCGTATCAACGCGTTGCGCCGATACAACTGCCCCACTTCCAATACCACCGTGCCTTTGCCGAATTCCTCGGGACTGCCCAATCCGTAAATGCACGAGACCGAAGCGACGATGATCACGTCCTTGCGCGAGACCAGCGAAGTGGTGGCCGCCAAACGCAGGCGCTCGATCTCCTCGTTGATCTCGGTCTCTTTTTCGATATATAGATCGTGCCGCGGGACATAGGCTTCCGGCTGGTAATAATCGTAATACGAAACAAAATACTCGACCGCGTTCTCGGGAAAGAACTCCTTGAATTCGGAATACAACTGCGCGGCAAGAGTCTTGTTGTGCGCCATGATCAACGCCGGCATCTGCAGTTCCTGAATCACGGACGCGATCGTAAAGGTCTTGCCCGTGCCGGTGGCGCCAAGCAACACCTGATTTCGCATCCCCGCGCGCACCCCCTGCGCGAGTCCGCTGATGGCTTCGGGCTGATCGCCCATCGGTTGAAAAGGAGCGTGAAGTTTGAATTCCATGTTTTTATGAAGTGAACGGTTGTTCTAATTATATCGCAATTTCATTGCGGAAGAGGCGGCAGGCTGGATAGAACTTCCAGCAAGCGCTTCGTCCAATCGGAGCCTTTGTCGAAGTTACACCAATACGCGTTCTTGCCGCCGCGCACATCCCGGCCCAGATCCGGCAGACGCTTCACTTCCGCCCCCGATGCGGGGTAGCGCAGTACGATCTGTCCGCTCTCCCAGTTGACTCCCGCCAAACCGGCTTGCTCCGCGCGTAGTTTTACGCGCATCTGATAAAACAGATTTTTCACCGTTTCCGGCAGTGACCCGAAGCGATCGTTGAACTCGGCGGTCAACGCGTCGATCTCGGTCTCATCCCTCAGGTCCGCAATGCGGCGATAGAGGCGCAAACGCAGGTCCTGGTCGGGGATGTAATCCGAGGGGATCTCAACCGCCAGCGGCAAATCCACGTTGACGGGCATGGAGATCGGCAGTTGAAAGCTGGAAAGTGCGGATGTCCCCATTTTGCTTTCCGCTTTCCTGCCGCCGTTGGCTCTCGAAATTTCAATGTGTCTTATCTGCCGCACCGCATCCGACAATAAACGAGTATATAAGTGAAAACCCACGTCCTGAATATAACCGTGCTGACGGACGCCGAGCAATTCGCCCGCGCCGCGAATCTCGAGATCGCGCATGGCAATCGAATAGCCCGCGCCGAGCTGCGTGTTCTCGGCAATGACTTCGAGTCTCTGCTGACCTTCGAGGGTGGGAGTCAGTTTGCGATGGCGGAAGAAATAGGCATAGGCGCGCATCGCGCCGCGCCCGACGCGCCCGCGCAGTTGATAAAGTTGCGCCAGGCCGAACGCATCCGCGCGGTCAACGATCAACGTGTTGGCGTTCGGAATATCGAGTCCCGATTCGATGATCGTCGTCGAAATCAGGACATCGATCTCGCCGGACGTGAAGCGGTGCATGACCGCCGAAAGTTCCTGCTCGGGCATTTGCCCGTGACCGACATCCACGCGCGCTTCGGGCACGAGATTCTTCAAATGCGATTTCACCGCATCGATCGTGTGCACGCGGTTATGAACGAAGAAGATCTGCCCGCCGCGCTCGAGTTCGCGCAAGATCGCCTGCCGCACCAAACGCTGGGAATACGGGCCGACGTGCGTGATGATCGGCAAACGTTCTTCGGGCGGCGTGTTCAAATTGGAAATATCGCGCACACCCGTCAGCGCCATGTAAAGCGTGCGCGGGATCGGCGTGGCCGTCAAAGTCAATACATCCACTTCCGTGCGCAATTTCTTCAGGTGCTCTTTATGAGTTACGCCAAAGCGCTGTTCCTCGTCAATGATCACCAGCCCCAAATCTTTGAATTGCACATCTGCGGAGATCAAACGATGCGTGCCGATGATAATATCCACTTCACCGCGCGCCAGCGCAGATAGGATCTCGTTCTGCTCGCGCGGCGAACGGAACCGCGAAAGCATCTCCACTTTCACCGGAAAAGCCGCCAGTCGCTGAAGAAAGGTCTCGTAATGTTGTTGCGCCAGCACGGTGGTCGGAACGAGCATCGCCACCTGCCGGCCGTCCATCACCGCCTTGAACGCGGCGCGCAAGGCAAGCTCGGTTTTACCGTAGCCCACATCGCCGCACAACAAACGATCCATCGGGCGCGGCAGTTCCATATCGCGCTTGATCTCGTCCAACGCGCGCTTTTGATCTTCGGTCTCCACGTACGGGAACGAATCTTCGAGCTCCTTTTGCCACGGCGTATCGGGAGAGAACGCGTGGCCGAGAGAAATCCGCCGCCGCGCATAAAGATCCAAAAGTTCCTCGGCCATCTTTTGCACAGCTTCTTTGACACGCGCTTTCTTCTCGGACCAGCCCTGCCCGCCAAGGCGATCCAGCGAGGGACTTCTACCCTCCGCGCCCACGTAGCGGGTCAATCGGTCCGCTTGGTGCACGGGAACGTAAAGCGCATCGCCGTCTTCGTATTCGACCGCCAAAAATTCCCGTTCGTGTCCATCCAAATTGCGCTGAACGAGTCCCGCAAAACGCCCGACGCCATGATCCACGTGAACGACCAGGTCGCCCGTCTGCAGGTCCGCGTAGAGCGTTTCGGGCGCTTCCGCCGCGGGCTGTTGACGAATGCGCGGCTGAGGCCGCTCCCACCCGAAAACTTCCGAGTCGGTGATGAGGGATAAATCGCCGAGCCGCCAGCCCTCGGAAAGCGAGGCTTCGATGAACGTGATGGACGATCCGTGATCGGTCACAGCCTGACGCTGACGCCAAAGTTCCTCGAGGCGGGCGCGTTGGCGCGAGACGATCACAGCCTGCCCGCCTTTTTCGAGAAGCCCGGCTAGATAATCTTCGAACGGTTTTAGCCGCCCGGCGAATCGTTCCAGACGTTCAAACTGCGCGGCCAATCCGTGCGCGGTCAACTCCTCGGAGGGAATCTCCTCGCTCGATTGCCCTAGTTCCAGCATGGACTTTTCACTCAAGCCATCGCTCAACTCGGACCAGGTTTGATACGGGATTGGGAAGTCCGCGGCAAGAGTCCCTTCCTCGATGCTTTCGCGCCGAATGCTGACCGCCTGCTCTTCGATCTCATTGGCAATCGATTCGATCAAGCCGAGATCGTATGCAAGTACGAGACTATTCCGCGGCAGGTAATCGAGCAGGCTGGCCGGAAGCGGATGCAGTAGCGGGATGTGAAATTCGGAAAACTGTGTTTCGGAATCCTGAGAATCGGGCGCGATAAATTCGCGCGCGGGCGTAACCAACGCGGATTCCAATTTTTCGATTGTGCGTTGCGAAGCGGGATCGAAACGGCGGATGACCTCGATCTCGTCGCCGAAGAAATCGAGCCGCACCGGATTCGATTCGGACGGAGGCCAAATATCCAGCAAGCCGCCGCGGTGCGAGTACTGTCCCGGCTCGAGAACGGTGTTGACGCGTTGATATCCGATCGCGGTCCAAACTCGCAGTAAAGTTTCGAGTTGAACTTTTTCACCTGCAGATAATTTCTTGCAGGCTTTGAGATAATCGCGGCGCGGCAGGGTACGCGTAATCAGCGAGCGCACAGAAGCGATCACTACGGGCGGCGTTTCCGGCTTTTTTACGAAGGGTAAATGATAAGCGGCCAGGGCGGTCAACGTTTGCAAACGTTCGCGGCGCGTAGCCGCGCCCCACGCGGCCTGTTCATAGAACAACGGATTTGGTTCGGCAAACAAATAACGCGGCGCGCCGTTCAGCCAAAACCCCAACTCATCATACAGCGAAAGGGCATGGTCGGCGCGGCCGGTGAGCAGAAGGATGGGGCGATTCAAATCCGCGTGCAAAGCGGCGAGCACCGGCAGGCGCGCGGAACGCGGCAGGCCAAGCCCCGGCAGAGAGTTCCCGGCTTGCACCGCGCGCAGTACATCCTGATATTGGGTTAAATTATGAATCGCTTGCAGAAGAGATTCCATGTCGTTGACCGAAAATACAAAACCGCCTAAAGTTCAACCAAGCCGTTGAACTTGTTCATCGCCGAGTCGAGTCCGTTTTTGACGAACTCCAACACAGCTTGTTCCGCATGGCCGAGAATCTCGGGCAATGCGGCCGCTTCATCTTTGGAAAAATCCTGTAACACATAATCGGCCGGATCCATGCGGCCGGGCGGACGGCCAATGCCGATCCGCAGGCGCGGAAACTCTTTGGAGCCGAGTCTTTCGATGGCAGAAGCCACGCCTTTTTGGCCGCCGGGTCCGCCGCCGGGACGAATGCGCAGTGTGCCAAACGGCAGATCCAAATCGTCATGCGCAATCAGAATATTTTCCAGCGGAATCTTATAGAAGTGCGCCAATCCCTGCACGGAGTGGCCGGATAGATTCATGTATGTTTGCGGCTTGGCAAGGATAAGTTTATAGTCTTCGTACACGGCGTTTGTGACAATAGCTTTCGATTGCAGTTTCATGCCGCGCGCGTTCAAACGAACCACCAGCCGGTCTATCAGCATAAAGCCGACGTTGTGGCGGTTATCGCGATATTCGCGGCCCGGGTTGCCGAGGCCGGTCAGTAAAAAAGTATCGAGGGTCATGGGTCAGGGTCTGCGAAGGCGGAGAAATAATCCGATCAAAGCGAATGCGAGAATGGCCGCGAGTATGCCGCGCCCAAAATTCGAGTAGATGCCGGCCGGCGTCAACGCGGCGGGATTGGCGGGTAACGGTGCGAGTGTGGGAAACACTGCCGAAGCGGAGTCAATTGAAGCGGTCGGCGCGGGAAGCGTAGGTACGATGTTCACTGACGCAATCGGCGCTAATTCCTCGGAGGGCGTGGTTGTCTGCATCGGAGTCGCGGTTGGCGGAAGCGGGGTTGGAGCGTTGCCGATATGCAGGCCTATGACAGTTGCATCTTGAAATGTGCCATCCTGCAAATAGACTCGCAAACGCAGGGTGTAATCGCCGTCCGTGAGCGAGGTGGTATCCCAAACCGCGAGCGTGGAATTGATCACCGGCTGGGAAAACGTTTGAAGCGCGAACCAGGTGCCGGTCGGGTCGGACGCGTAGGCAAAGGCCAATTCCGCCGAGGAAAAGTTCGGAACGTCCATCGTGCCGTTGATCGTCACCTGCCCTTGCAGATATGATTCCGGTTGAGGCGCGGTGATGGCCACCGGCGACGATTCCTGTTGGGGAATCGAAATTGCCAGGACGATCAGCGCCAGCCAGCTCGAGAAACGAAAGGGCATGAACTAGAAGAGGCGAAACCAGTTTGTGTGCGTAAGCGTTCCGCACGCCAGCACGAGGAACAAAAACAGCAGAATGAGTCCACAGCCGACTCCCGAACAGCCGCGGCCGAATCCGAAACGACGCTGGAGCCAATCGAAGAGTCGGTCGAGCAGAAAGAGCTGTAACAAGCCGGATAAACAACCTTGGCGATCGCGCACGGAAGCTCCTTTCGATGAATTCGCAACCGTTGAGTCTAACATGAAGAAGGGAGCGGGTCAAATGGCGATTCGCGGCTCCATGTTTTATAGCCCGAGGGCCGATTCGCAGAATGCGGCGCGCTCCGGCGGCGGAGACAATTCTCGAAAATTTCATTTTCTGGTACACTCGGATTAGTTATGAAGTTGGTTGAGGAGAACGTGTCATGACAAAATCCCGCGCGGAACAAATGGTGGAGCGCCTGCGTTCGATGCAGGCCTCGGCGCCTGACATCGAAGCTTCGGCTGTCGTTTCAGTGGACGGCTTGATCATGGCCTCGGCCCTGCCTCAGGACGTGGAGGAGGACCGCGTTTCGGCCATGTCCGCCGCGATGCTGAGTTTAGGCGAGCGCATCTCCGGTGAGTTAGGCCGCGCCGGACTCGAGCAGGTTTACATCAAAGGGAACGCCGGCGCCATCGTGCTGACCTCGGTCGGCGAAGAAGCGGTTCTCACCGCGCTGGCGCGTCACGACGCTAAACTCGGCATGATCTTCCTCGAGATGAGGCGGGCGGCTGAAGACCTGGCCAAGTTGGTCGGATGAAAAAATTTCCACGATCGTTTCCCAGTCAATGAAAGCACACTCCGATGGGGAGGGCTTAAACGCCCTCCCCTTCGTCTTTTATATCCGAATTTATCTCAGGAGTCGCTGAAATATGGCAACCACAAAATACATCTTTTTTACAGGTGGAGTCGTTTCCTCGGTGGGCAAAGGCGTGACGGCCGCGGCCACAGGATTGTTGCTCAAAGAGCGCGGGTTCAAAGTGGCGGTTCAAAAGCTCGATCCGTACATCAATGTGGATCCCGGAACCATGTCGCCGTATCAACACGGCGAAGTGTACGTGTTGGACGACGGCGCGGAAACCGATCTGGATCTCGGCCACTATGAGCGGTTCATCGATATTCGTTTGAGTCGCGTCAGCAATTTCACCACCGGCCAGGTCTATGCCGAAGTTATCAGCAAGGAACGTCACGGCGATTATCTGGGCGGGACGATTCAGGTGATTCCCCACATCACAAACGAGATCAAGCGGCGGGTGGGATTGGTGGCGAAGGAAACCGGTGCGGAAGTGGTGATCGTGGAGGTCGGCGGCACGGTGGGCGATATCGAGTCACAGCCGTTTCTCGAAGCGTTGCGTCAGCTGCGCAACGAAATGGGGCGCGAGAACTGTTTGTTCGTGCACGTCACCTGGCTTCCGCAGATCGGCGCGACAGGCGAGATCAAGACAAAACCCACACAACATTCCGTGACGGCTTTGCGTTCGATCGGTATTTCACCGCAGATGATCATCGCCCGTTCCGATCAACCGGTGGAGCGCGGCATCTGCGAAAAGATCGCGCTGTTTTGCGACGTGGAACAAAAAGCCGTCATTCCCATGTCCACCACCGACGTGCTTTACGAAGTGCCGTTGCTGTTGGAAAATCTACAAGTCGGCGATTTCATCACCGAACATTTGGGACTCAAACCAACGCGCAAACCCAATTGGCAACCGTGGCGCAAACTGACGGAAGAAGTGCGCAAACCCAAGCCCACCGTGAAGATCGCTCTGGTGGGCAAATACGTCGAATTGCAGGACGCGTATATGTCGGTGCGCGAGGCGCTGAAACATGCCGCGCTGGCGAACAGCGTGGAGGTGGAAATCGGTTGGGTGCATTCCACCGATCTGGAAAAGGACAAAGGCTGGGACGTTGTGCAAAGCGCGGACGGCATTCTGGTGCCGGGCGGATTCGGCTCGCGCGGTATCGAAGGAAAGGTCATGGCGGCGCGTTACGCGCGCGAACAAAAAGTTCCCTATCTCGGGTTGTGTCTGGGGATGCAAGTGATGTGCATCGAATTCGCGCGCAGTCAACTGGATCTCGAGGACGCGAACTCGTCCGAATTCGACCGCAGTACCGAGCATCCGGTCATTGATTTGATGCTAGACCAGCGCTCGGTCAGTGAAATGGGCGGGACCATGCGCCTCGGACTCTACCCGTGCCTGCTCCAAAAAGGGACGAAGGCCGCGGCCGCCTATAACGTCTCCAGCGTGGACGAACGGCATCGTCACCGCTGGGAGTTCAACAACGCCTATCGCGAAGCTTTCGAGAAAAAAGGCATGGTGTTCTCGGGTCTTTCGCCCGACGGAAGATTGGTCGAGATCGCAGAATTAGCCGACCACCCCTACATGATCGGAAGCCAATTTCATCCCGAATTCCTGTCCCGCCCCATGCGGCCGCATCCACTCTTTGTCGGATTGATTAAAGCCGCGAAAAAGAGGAAAATGTAACCAATTTCGCAAGCTTTCTTAAGCCAAAATCGAGCTACACTTGAAAGCAGGCACAGTAATTTTCTTTACGTTTCAGGCCGGCTCAAACAACGGGATATACATGGAAGTTTCTTTCCGAGCCGCGGCCCGTTTGTTCCTTTCCGACGGAGGGAAAAACCTATGTTGACCAAAGCCAGCTTCTTTGTCCGAGCTTTAGCGATGGCAGTGCTCATGACGGCCTTCGCCAGCCAGAATGCCTATGCCGACCCCGGCGGTTACACGCGCGTTTCGGTAGATTCAAACGGCGGGCAGGCTAATGGAGGTTCCGTCCGCCCGGTCATTTCCGGCGATGGAAGATTTGTAGTCTTTGAATCTAGCGCCACCAACTTGATCGTTGGGGAAGCCAACCCGTCGGGCGGTCTCTTCCTGCACGACAACCAAACCGGGCAAACCACACGCGTGGCGATTGACGGCGAATCGGCCTCCATCTCGAACGATGGTAGATTTATCGCGTACGTTGTAGAAGCGCCCGTCAGTAACACGGAATACACCAGCAACGTTTATCTTTATGATCGGACAGCAGGGACAACAACTCTCGTCTCTGCAGGCCTCGACGGCAACCCCGGCAACGGACATTCCGACGGCCCCGCGGTTTCGAGCGACGGCCGGTTTGTGGCTTTTAGCTCCGAAGCTACGAATTTAGTTAATAATGATACCGATAATGTAACCGACGTCTTCGTGCGCGATCTGCAAGCCAATACAACGGCATGGGTTTCGGCCGCGTTGAACGGAGGCCAGCCGGACGGCAGTTCAGGCTTCCCTTCCATGTCAGCCGACGGACGTTACGTGGCCTTTCTCTCCAGAGCGGCCAACCTCGTCAGCGGGGATTCGAACGACGTTACAGACGTCTTCGTGCGCGACCTGCAAACGGGCACGACAACCCTTGCATCGGTCAACTCAAGCGGAGTGCAGGCCAACAAAGGCAGTAGCGATCCATCCATCTCGGCCAATGGTCGCTATGTTTCATTCTCCACAAATTCCGATAATCTCTACAGCCTGGATACAATGGGCTTCGAATACGTTTACGTCCACGATCTGCAGACCGGTGAGACCAAACTCGCCTCGCTCTGGTCGGACGGGAATCAGATGATCGGTCATTCCGAGTATTCGGTTCTGTCTGCGGACGGGCGCTACGCAGCCTTTTCTTATGACGATAAAGGCGATTCGATGCCAACGCGTTGGATCTACGTGCACGATCTGCTTACGGGCCAAACTACTTTAGGCGCACCAGGCGATTCGCCCGGCATGCCGTCCATTTCCGGCGATGGACATTTACTGGCCTTCAACACCAGTTTGAGCAATCTGGTCAGCGGCGATACAAACGGCGTTGACGATGTGTTCATCCACCAAATCGATTTTAGCCCCAACCCCAGCCCAAGCGTGAGTTCGATCGGCCCCAGTTGCGGCGATCCCTGCACCGCGAACGGACCCACCGCGACCTTCAATGTGGTATTCTCCGAAATCGTGAATGGCGTCGATGCCGGCGATTTCAAACTGACCACAACCGGAAGTATCTCCGGCGCTTCCATCACAGACGTGAAAGCCTCCCAGTACTCGTCAGCCAGCTTCGTGGTTACGGTCAATATCGGAACCGGCGCTGGAACCATCCGGCTGGATCTCATTGACGACGACAGCATCAAGGATGTAAGCGGCAGTCCATTGGGCGGCCCCGGACTCAACAACGGCGATTTCACGAGCGGCGGCATTCTCATCGTCGGTCAGACCGCGCCGATAGTTGCCAGCGTTCAACGCGCGGATCCTGACCCGACTTCGGCCGCGTCCGTCGGATTCACGGTGACGTTTTCCAAAGACGTCAACATCTCCGCTGAGACCGGCCTCAGTAACTTCGCATTAACCACCACCGGGGATATCACCGGCGCGGCCGTGACAGCCGTAAACGGATCGGGCTCTGTTTACACCGTCCACGTAAACACCGGTTACGGCACAGGAACGATCCGTTTGGATGTAGTGGATAACGATCAAATTACCGACGGCACAGGAACGCCGCTCGGCGGCCCGGGCGCGGGAAACGGAAATTTCACATCGGGTGAATTCTATACGGTCAGTCGAACCGCTCCGAAAGTTATAAGCAGTGCGGCAAGCGATCCCAACCCCACCAACGCGGACGCCGTTCATTTCACGGTGACATTCTCCGAGGCGGTCAGCGGCGTGGACGCGGGTGACTTTGGCCTGACTCTTACAGGACTCTCCGGCGTCTCGATCACGAACGTAAGCGGCGGCAATAACGTTTACACGGTTACGGTCGCTACGGGCGCGGGGGCCGGAACGATTCGCTTGGAAGTTATAGACGACGACAGCATCGTCAACGCCGGAGGAATTCCGCTGGGCGGCGCTGGAATTGGAAACGGAAATTTCAACGCGGGCGACGTGTACACTATCAACCGCAAGCCTCCCACGATCGTTACCGATACGTTCCGCTCGAATGGGAACAACGACGGTTGGGTGCTCGAATCGAGTCAGGGCAGTAATCAGGGCGGAACAAAGAAATCCAACACGGCCACATTCAACCTCGGCGACGATTCGCTGAACCGTCAATACCGCGCCATTCTGCACTTCCCCACTTATTATCTGCCGGACAACGCGACCGTTACGATGGCGATTCTGTTGATCAAAAAACAGGGACTGGTGGGAACCGATCCGTTGGGCGCGCATCAAAACATCGCGGTCGATATCAAATCCGGCCCCTTCGGCTTCAATCTTTTTGGGTTCGGCGGTTTGGAAGTAACCGACTTTCAAAACCCCGCGAGTCAGGATTCGGCTGGGACAATTCTCAACAACCCGGTCGGCGATTGGTACTGGACAAGCCTGGATAGTTCGGCGTTTCAGTTCATCAACAAAGTTGGGATAACGCAATTCCGGTTGAGATTCCAGATCCCCAACGATAACAATTCACAGGACGATTATCTTCAGTTCTTCAGCGGCAACGCGGATACTGCGAATCGGCCGGTGCTTCTGATAACTTATACAATACCGTAGCTTTTCACCCAGCCGTTCAAACTGGACCCTCAACCGGGTCCAGTTTGCTTTTGACGTGACAAACATCACGTTCTTCCTCGCCGCGCAAAGACAAGCGGTATACTTGCCCAGTGAAATTTACTTTTATCCTTTTCCACGTCACACATGGAAACGACTGCGTTTAAGCGGCCGAATCATAAGATTTTAGGAGTCGACTATGGACACAATGATCGAAAGCATCTCCGCGTTGGAAGTACTGGACTCGCGCGGCAATCCCACCGTGGAAGTGGAGGTCGCGCTGGCAGACGGTGC
>WBZO01005666.1_pt1 | contig 12564 bp, 10 predicted proteins | sample 5204261 | NCBI WGS metagenome assembly WBZO01 (sample SAMN12412400, study PRJNA552823) | activated sludge metagenome | isolation source: activated sludge from anammox sidestream of wastewater treatment plant... | place: USA: North Carolina | collected 2017-09 | reverse complement strand
GACATCGCGATCTACGGCACCTACCCCGCCGACCCCTCGGTGAACTAGTGGCGGTCGAGGTCGCCCCCGGCGTCTGGTGGCTGGAGCAGACGCGCGGCTGCAACGTCTACCTGCTCCGGGCGCGGGACGGCTCGTACGCCGTCGTCGACCCCGGCTTCACCGGCAATACGCACGCCGTGGTGCGGCAGGCGCGCACCATCGCGGACGGCGCGCCCGTGACGGACGTGCTGCTCACGCACGGCCACTTCGACCACGCCGCGTCCGCTGCCGCCGTCGCGCAGGCCCTCGGCGCACGCGTCCGCCTCGGCCTCGGCGACTGCGCGATGTCCGAGGACGGCTGGCACGTCGCACCCGCGCTGCTGCGCCGCGGCCGCATCCGCGCGGACGTGCGCGTGAACGCACCGATCGAGGGCCGCGGCGAGATCCTCCCCGGCATTGAGGCGGTGCCGGTGCCGGGCCACACGCTCGGCTCGACGTGCTTCATCGCGTGGGATGCCGGCGTCAGTCTCGTCGGCGACCTCGTGATCTCGCACCCGGACGGCCTCGCCCGTTCGCTCGCCGCGGCGAACATGGACGACCGCGAGTACCTCGCAACGCTCGCTCGCTTCGCGGCCGAGGATGCGACCCCGTTCGGCCTCGCGGGCCACGGCCACCCGGTGCGCAGCGGCTTCGCGGAGGCGCTGCAGCGGCTCGCCTCGCAACCCCGCGAACGCGGCGGGCTGCGCGTCCGCCTCCGCCGCGCGGTCCGCCTCGCCCGCTTCGCGACGTGGATGGCGCTCCCCGACCGCCCGCGCCGACGGTAGCCGCGCGGCGTCAGGCCTCAGCGATCTCGAGCAGCACCGGGACGTGGTCGGAGGGCTTCGGGCCCTTGCGGAAGTCGCGCGCGATGCCGCACGAGCGGAGGCGCGGCGTGAGCGACCGGCTCGCCAGCATGAGGTCGATGCGCAGGCCCAGGTTCTTGTGGAACGCGCCCATCCGGTAGTCCCACCACGTGTACTGCACGGTGTCCGGCGACAGATTTCGGTACGCGTCCACCAGCCCGCCGGCCTCCATGATGCCGCCGAGGAGCGCGCGCTCCTCCGGAGTCACATGCGTGGCGTTCTCGAACGAGCGCGGGTCGTACACGTCCAGGTCCGTCGGGGCGATGTTGAAGTCGCCGCTCACCACCATCGGAAGCGCGTCCGGCGCGGCGGCGTACCCGCCGAGGTGCGTCCGCATTGCTTCGAGAAACGACAGCTTGTGCGCGAACATCGGGTCGTCCAGCGTGCGGCCGTTGATGACGTACACCGAGGCGAACCGGATGCCCTCGACGACCGCCTCGATCCAGCGCGCGTCCTCGGTCAGCGGTTCGCCCGGCAGCCCCTGCCGGACGTCGGACACGGCGAGGCCGTTCCGCACGAGCAACGCCACGCCCGCCCAGCGTCCACCGGAGTGGTCGACCGCCTGGTACCCGGCGGCCGCGAGGTCCATGCGCGGGAAGGTCTCCGGCGCGACCTTCGTCTCCTGCAGGCAGAGCACGTCCGGCCGGTGCACCTCCAGGAACTCGAGCAGCCGCGGCATCCGCGCGTTGATCGAGTTCACGTTCCACGTGGCGACGAGCATGCGGAGCACCTCGGACGGTCGGACGGCGGCTTAGCGGACGATCGTAACCTCGCACTGCTGGAACTTCGCCAGCGCGCTGCCGATGCAGACATCCCGTCCCGGACCGCCGCGCAACGTGTCGGATCCCGCACCGCCGACCAGGCAGTCGCCGCCCTGCTGCCCCTCCAGCGCGTCCGGGTGCGGCGAACCCAGCAGCAGGTCCCCACGGTTCGTCCCGCCCACGTTCCCGACGCCCCACACCAAGTTCGTCAGCCCCATCCCGTAGCACTCGGGCGGTGCGATCTGGTCGAGGTTGAAGGAGACGGTGCGCATCCCCGCGAACGTCGGCGGCACGTTGTTGGCCGCCGTCGACCCCTGGATGATGCCGATGATGCCCGCGAGGACCGCGAGCGTCCCCACGATGAACACCAGCCGTCCCGTGCTCGGCGGGCGCATCAGTCCGGCTCCTGCGGCAGCGGCAGCACGTAGGTGTAGAGCGTGTTCGGCAGGTCGAGCAGGAAGAACGACACCTCGGTCGGCGTCTCGACGACGACGATCGGCTCGTCGCGGCTCTCCGCGAGCGCCGCAAGTTCCTCGAAGCGAGTCACCTCCACCGCGCGCCGATCATCCGGGTCACGCGGCGGGAAGGACGTCTTCACCAGCAGGTAGCCGTAACGCGCCTGGATCGTGAAGTACTCGCCGTGGCGCGCGGAACGACGCCGCAGGTACCAGAGCGAGAGCGCGAACAGCGCCGCCACCGACTCCACCACGACAAAGCCCACCCGCATCGTCGAGACCTGCACGTCCCACATCAGTAGCCGCATCGTGCGCGGCACCTCGGTCGGCACGGTCACCGTGCGCGTCTCGATCTGCTGGAAGGGGTTGGCCGGGAGGTTGAGGTTGGACAGGATGCCCGCTGCGGCCTCCTGGGCGGCGGTGGCCGCCGTGAGCGGACGCACCACGTTCGGCAGCTCCACGCGGAACGACACGAACGGCGCGAACGAGTCAACCACGGCGTATTCGCCGACGGTGCCGTGGAACTCGACCTCTGCAGTCAGCACGGCGGCGTAGAGCGGCCCGCGCAGACCCACCACCTGCTGAAGGTTCTCGAAGATCGACATCGCCAACCGCAGATCGATCTGCGATTCCACCTCGGTCGTGCCCCCGGTAAACGGGGTCCACGGCATCAACTCCAGTTCCTGACGCCACCCGCTCACGTCCTCGCGCAACACCACGAAGAGCCGGATGCGGCCGCCCTGCGACTGCAACGCCTCGCCCGTCGCGACGTACCGATAGGTCACGTCTACTACCGGGTGAGTCGCGACGAACAGCGGCTGGCCGGTCGTGAGGCGCTGCTGCAGGAGCGGGTTCTCGATGATGCTTCGGTCGGGCGTCGTGAGGAACTGGCGCACCGTGGGCGATGCCGAGTATTCCCACGTCCCGGAATGCGCGTACGGGAGCGTCGTGCTCGAGGGCACGGTCGACGACACCGAGAACACCCAGCCGCTGCCGGCGATCGCGGCAGCCAGGAACACGGCTGTCGCTGCCATCGCCGTATCCGCGTACAGGCTCGCCGCGAACCGCTCGGCACCGAGGAGCCAGCCCCCGCGACCACCCCCACCGGGCCCGCGCACGCGGAAACGGCGTCGCGAGGTCGGCGTGGGCGGCGGCATCGCCGCCATCGCAACGACCGCCATGAACACCCCGCCCAGCGCGCCGGTCGCCTTCGGCGACTGCAGGCGGTTCGTCCACTTCCCGACACCCGGGAGGTGGAACCAGTACCGGCCATCCAGTTCGGCCGACGTCGGTCGCTCCAGGTCCACCCACGAGTTGTTGTCGCCCTGCGTGACGTACGCCTCGCCGGAGGTCGCGATCACACGGTGGAGGATCGACTGCCCGGTCAGGTCGCTGCGGTAGAGGATGACATCGCCCACCTCGGCGCGGGTCGCCTTGCGGACGAACACCATGTCGCCGGTGCTGAACATCGGCTCCATGCTGATGCCCTGCGTCACGGCGATGTGCACCGACCCACCAAGACGCGCAGGCCCTGCCAGCAGCCAGATGGCTGCCAGCAGGGCGACTGCCGCGATCGGCGCCAGCGAGGGCGCCTTCATCCCGGGTGGACCTTTACGGGCGGCGCGCTACTGCGCGGCCACCACCACCAGGTCCTGCACCTGGTCGACCGTGGCAGGCGGGTTCGTCGTCGGGCAGGTCACGGCGGTGCCGTTGAAGGTACACGCGTACCAGGTCGTCGAAGCCGCGGACAGCTTCACCGACACCGTGGCGCCCGAGACCGGCGCCGCGTCGAGCGTGAAGCCGACCGAATCGACCTTCGACGGGTCAGAGGTGTTCAGGGCGTAGTGGACGCTGGAAATGTCGTAGCCCGTCACCTGACCCTGACCGAGGCCGGCCTTGGTCTCCGGCACCGTGTTACCGGCCGTGGACGCCGCAATCACGCCAATCAGCACCGCGCCCGCGAGGCCAATGCCGACGGCGATCGCCCAGATTCGTGCTCGCATGTGGTGGTTCCCTCTCATTGCGTTCGGATGCGCGTCAGACAACCTGTCCGCGTCGTCCTCACGATCAGTGTTGCCCGAACTGACGGTATCCGGCAGGGACGATCTGCCCGCATCTATGCGGACTCAGTGCATCGTATTCGCTCATCACGCGCGATGTCCCCGTGCACGTCTATACGCAGGACGGGGGCGCATCGCTGCGCCCCCGTCCCGAAGTGTCCGAGGCCGGACGGTCTACTCGTTCACGATGAACGCGGTCACCATGCCGAACATGCCCTGGCTGCTCTCAGCGTGGGTCAGGATGTGGCAGTGGAACGCCCACACGCCCAGTTCCGTGGCATCCACGATGACATCGATGCGTTCGCCGGGGGCGACCGTCACCACGTCCGCCAGGTACGGCTGCGGCAACGGGTAGCCGTCGCGCGCGACGACGAGCTGCGGGATGCCGTGCAGGTGCATCGGGTGGATCTGCAGGCCCTCGTTCATGTAGCGGATGCGGACCGTCTCACCGAACTGCGCCACGATCGGGGTGGTCGCCGGGAAGCCCTTGCCGTTGATCGTGTAGCCCAGCGGGCCATCGTTCAGGATCATCACCAGGTCCTGGTCGACCGGCTGGTCGGCGGGGTCGTTCACCACAAACGCGCCCAGCAGGCCCATCGGCACCTGTACCGCCGCGTCGTGGTGCGAGTGGTACATGTGCGAGCCGCTGTTGCGGACCGTGAACTCATACGTGAACGACTCGCCCGGCTTCACCGGCGGCTGCGTAATGCCCGGCACGCCGTCCATGGCGTTCGGCACGAGCAGGCCGTGGAAGTGGATCGAGGTGGAGTGGTGCAGCTCGTTGTGCAGGATGATCCGCACCTCGTCGCCCAGGTCCACGTTGATCTGGGGCCCCGGCACCTGGCCGTTGTAGGCCATCGCCGTGCGGAACTTGCCGGGCTCCACTTCCCACTGGACCTCGGAGGCGGTCAGCTCAAAGACCTTCACGCCGTCCACGATCACGGGCTCCATCGGCTGGTTGCCCAGGCCCTCCGTGGTCGCCGGGAACTGCGCGATCACCGCGAGGTGCAGCGCGTCCATCTCGTCGGCGGTCATGGTGCCGTCCGCGGCGCCCGCCGCCGGCGTGTGCGTCGCGTCACCGTGCGCGGCGCCCTCCGGCGCCGGCGTGATGGTGAGGCGGGCCGACATGCCGCCCTCGCGGTGGCCGGGGACGGAGCAGAACAGCACGTACTCACCGGCCGCCAGCCCGCTGGCGTCCAGCGTCTCGGCGACGCCCGGCTTCAGCATCGCCGTCGCGGGGCCACCCTCGATGTTCAGGTCGTGGTCGATCACGCCCTCGTTCGTAACGTTGAGGGTGAGCGTGGCGCCCTCAGGCGCGGTGATCGCGCCGGGCTTGATGTACAGCTCGCCGAGCAGCACATCCACGGACACCGGCTCAGGGGCGGCCGCGGTCTGGCCGCCCGCCGGAGCCTCGTCCGACAGGTTCGGGTTCGGCGTGTCCGGTGAGCACGCCACCGCCACCATCGCCGAGGCGATGAGTGCGGGCGCAGCGAACCACCGGAGGCGTCGCATTACGTCCATCTGGATCCTCTCTCCGTTGCCGCGGCGCGGCAGTTGCCCAGCGAGGATGCAGACTAACCGCCGTAGGCCCTACGGACGTACGGCCCGACAACGTTGGGACTCCTCCGAAGGATTCTGACGACCCCTCGGCTGCCCCGGCTCAACGACGAGGCCGGCGGGTTGCCCCGCCGGCCTCGCTCGCTCACACCCTCGAAACGGGGCTCAGGCCAGGTCGAACCGGTCGAGGTTCATGACCTTGTCCCATGCCGCCACGAAGTCGCGGACGAACTGCTCGCGCGCGTCGTCCGCCCCGTACACCTCCGCCAGCGCGCGGAGCTGCGAGTTCGAGCCGAACACGAGGTCGACCCGGCTCGCCGTCCAGCGCGCCGCGCCGGTCGCGCGGTCGCGGCCCTCGAACGTGCCGTCGGCGGCCGGGTGCCACTCCACGCCCTGGTCCAGCAGGTGGACGAAGAAGTCGTTGGTCAGCGCACCGGGCCGCTGCGTGAACACACCGAGCGAGGATTGCCCGTGGTTGGCGCCCAGCGCCCGCATGCCGGCCACGAGCACCGCCATCTCCGGCGCGCTGAGCGTCAGCATCCGAGCGCGCTCCACCAGCAGCGCCTCCGCCGGCCGCTTCTGGCTGGCCGCGATGTAGTTGCGGAAGCCGTCCGCCTGCGGCTCCAGCACCGCGAACGACTCGACGTCCGTCTGCTCCTGCGTGGCGTCCGTGCGGCCCGGCGTGAACGGCACGGTCACGGTGAACCCGGCGGCCTGCGCCGCCTGCTCCACCGCGGCGCACCCACCGAGGACGATGAGGTCCGCCAGCGAGATCGCCTTGCCGTCCGTGCGACCGCTGTTGAACGCCCCCCGGACACCCTCGAGCGTCTGCAGGACGCGGGCCACGCGCGGCGGCTCGTTCACCGGCCAGTCCTTCTGCGGGGCCAGGCGCAGGCGAGCGCCGTTCGCGCCGCCTCGCTTGTCCGTGCCGCGGAAGGAGGCGGCCGCGGCCCACGCCGTGGTCACCAGGTCAGCCGTCGAGAGGCCGGAAGCGAGTAGACGCGCCTTCAGGTCGGCGACCTCCGCCGCCCCCACCAGCGCGTGGGACACCGCCGGCACCGGGTCCTGCCAGATCTGCGGCTCGGCCGGCACCTCCGCGCCCAGGCCTCGGGCGTACGGGCCCAGGTCGCGGTGCGTCAGCTTGAACCAGGCGCGCGCGAAGGCGTCCGCGAACTGGTCCGGGTGCTCCAGGAACCGCCGCGAGATCACGGCGTACGCCGGGTCCATGCGCAGGGCCAGGTCCGTGGTCAGCATGATCGGCGCGTGGCGCTTAGTGGGGTCGTGCGCGTCCGGCACCGTCGTCGCGGCCGCGGGGTCGGTAGGGATCCACTGCCACGCACCGGCCGGGCTCTTCACCAGGTCCCAGTCGTACTTGAACAGCACCTCGAAGAAGGAGTTGTCCCAGGCGGTCGGCGTCGGCGTCCACGCACCCTCGAGGCCGCTCGTGATGGTGTCGCCACCCTTGCCGCTGCCGTAGGAGTTCTTCCAGCCGAGGCCCTGCTCCGTGATGTCGGCGCCCTCCGGCTCCGCGCCCACGTGGCTCGCCGAGGCGGCGCCGTGCGTCTTGCCGAAGGAGTGGCCGCCGGCGATCAGCGCCACGGTCTCCTCGTCGTTCATCGCCATGCGGCGGAACGTCTCGCGGATGTCGCGGGCGGCCGCCAGCGCGCTCGGCTGGCCGTTCGGGCCCTCCGGGTTCACGTAGATCAGGCCCATCTGCACAGCCGCCAGCGGGTTCTCCAGGTCGCGTTCGCCGCTGTAGCGCTCGTCGCCGAGCCACGTGCGCTCCTGGCCCCAGTAGATACCCTCCTCCGGCTCCCACACGTCCTCGCGCCCGCCGGCGAAGCCGAAGGTCTTGAAGCCCATGGACTCCAGCGCGCAGTTCCCCGCGAGGATGATGAGGTCGGCCCAGGAGATCTTGCGGCCGTACTTCTGCTTCACCGGCCACAGCAGCCGGCGCGCCTTGTCCAGGTTCGCGTTGTCCGGCCAGGAGTTGAGCGGGGCGAAGCGGATCGTGCCGGCCCCCGCGCCACCTCGGCCGTCGTGGATGCGGTAGGTGCCGGCGCTGTGCCAGGCGAGGCGGATGAAGAGCGGCCCGTAGTGGCCGTAGTCCGCCGGCCACCAGTCCTGTGAGGTGGTCATCACCGCCACGATGTCCCGCTTGAGGGCGGCCAGGTCGAGCGAGGTGAACTCGGCCGCGTAGTCGAAGTCCTCGCCCATCGGGTCGGACTCCGGGTGGTGCGGGTACAGCACCTTCAGGTCCAGCTGGTTCGGCCACCAGTCGCGGTTCGTCGGCGCGCCCGGGCGCGTGTCGTCACGGTCCATGTTCGTTCTCCCTGCCCTGCCTGAGTTGAACAGCCGCGCTCGATTCCGGCGCAGCGAAGTGGCCGTCATGGCCCCCGGTACGAAGCGTCCGGCGGCGCTGTTGCCCGATCCATAGGGTACCGGAGGGCGGCCGCATCGCGCGCCCCGGCGCTGTCAGCGCACGTCGAGGCCATCAAGCGCGTCCTATCTCGGCCGATCCGTTCCTAGTAACCTGACGGGCGGGCCCGTAGCTCAACGGCAGAGCAGTGGACTTTTAATCCATCGGTTCAGGGTTCGAATCCCTGCGGGCCCACCACCACCGCCCGGCCCCCACCCGCGCGCCGAGCCCCCTGCCCTACCCTGACCCCGACCGAGGCCCGGACAGGAGCGCGACGTGGACGTACCCGCACTGATCGAGCGCATCCGCACCGGCGGCATCGCGCCGGCCGACGCGCCGTCCGAGGCGGACTACTACCGGGCCTGGATCGAGCGCGGCGTCAGCGACCCCGCCCCCCTCACCTCGGCGATCGTCGGCGGGGCGATGGCGGACCGGCTGGCATGGGTCTTCCTCGCCGGCTACCAGGCTACGATCACGCGCTGCTTCCCCATGCTCCCCGTCATCCCCGGCTGGCGCTCGTTCGTGAACACCGAGGACCAGACAGGGCACCTCAGCGGCACCTCGCTCCTGGGGGAGACCGGCGCGCGTCGCCTGGACGGCTCCAAGACGTGGGTCGCCGCCGCCGCCCACGTGGACGAACTGATGGTGAGCGCGCGCCAGAACGAGCCGCCGTTCATCGTGGTCCCGCGCGGGCAGGCCGGCGTCCACATCGATCACGGCGCGCCGAAGTCCTACCTCCCCGAGATGGTGCAGGGCACCGTCCGTTTCGACGGAGTCGAGGTCGCGGAGTCGCAGATCGTCGGCGACGAGACGACGTTCCCCGTGTTCCGAGTGTCGGAGGGTGCCTACGTCCGCGTCGCCCTGACCTCGTTCATCCTCAGCCATGCGCTACGCCTCGAGGCGGACGCCGGGCTGATCGGCGGCGTGATCGCCGGGCTGCTCGGCGCGTCCGAGATCCTCCGGCTGCCGCTGCCGTCACCGCTCGCATCGCTCGCCGTGGCCGGCGGCGACCGCCACACCACTGCGCTCGCCGCGGAGTTCGAGGCGCTCATCGAGGATCGCGACGCCGACCTCCACCGCCGCTGGATGCGCGACCGGCGCCTGGTGACGGGCGCCTCGACCGGCATCGCCACACGTGCCGAAGCGGCGCTGGAGGGCTGGCGTCCGCGTAACGCACGCCCGGCCTGATCAACGCGCGGAGGTATCGCCCATCGTCGCTCGACTGCACGCCGACGAGTTCCCGATCGATGCCGCGCTGGTGAGGCGGCTGCTCGCCGCGCAGTTCCCACAGTGGGCGGCGCTCCCGCTCGCGCTCGTGGACCCGGGTGGCACGGACAACGTCATCTTTCGGCTCGGCGAGGCGATGTCGGTGCGGCTGCCCCGGCGCCCCTCGGCGGCGCGTGACGACAAGTTCGACAAGGAGCGCGACTGGCTCCCACGCCTCGCGCCCCATCTCCCGCTCGCCGTGCCGGAGACGCTGGCGACCGGCGCACCTGACGAGGACTATCCGTGCCGCTGGGCCGTCCATCGCTGGGTGCCCGGCGAACCCGCCGAGCGCGACCGCATCGGCGATCCACACTGGGCCGCGCGAGACCTCGCCGCGTTCGTCGTCGCGATGCGCGGTATCGACGCCACGGGCGGCCCGCCGCCGGGCGAGCACAACTCTCACCGAGGTGTCCCGCTCCGCCTGCGCGACGCGGCGATGCGACGCGCCATCGCCGCCTCGACCAGCCTCGTCGATGTGGATGCGGTGACCGCGGCGTGGGACGCGGCCTTGCGCGTACCTGAGTGGCACGGCGCGCCGGCGTGGTTCCACGGCGACCTGTTGCCGGGCAACGTGTTGGCGCAGGGGGGCCGGATCACCGGGGTCATCGACTTCGGCTGCCTCGGCACCGGCGACCCGGCGTGCGACCTGCTGCCGGCGTGGACGGTGCTGCCGCCCGAGGCGCGCACGACGTTCCGCGCGACGGTCGAAGTAGACGACGACACGTGGGCACGCGGCCGGGGCTGGGCGCTCTCCTGGGCGATGATCGCGCTGCCGTACTACATCGACAGCCTGCCGGCCTTTGCCGCGCTCGCGCGTCGCACGGTGGACGAGGTGCTCGCGGACCCCGGCTAGGGCGTCCACACCCCCTGCGCGACGAGGAACTCGATGATGCCCTGCGCGACGCCTTCCGCCATCGCCTGGCGCGCGGCCTCGTCCTGCAGGATCGCGGCGTCCTGTGCGCTGCTCACGAAGAGCAACTCCACGAGCGCCGCCGGCATCGCGGTGGAGCGAGAGGCGATCACCTCCTCGCCCGGCAGGAAGCCCGCGGCAACCGGGTCGCGGCCCGCCTGCACTACGTCCGCGCGGCGCGTGATGCGAGGCTCGGAGACGATGAAGATCGAGCGGCACGTCCCGCCTCGCGAGTAGACGCACTCCGCGTTCATGACGCCTCGGTCGACGACGCCGAACCCCGCCGCGCCCAGCGCCTGCACCGTGCGCGACTGCACGAGGCCGGCGAGCTTGGCACCTTCGGCCCCGCGCGGGTGGTTCGGGTTGTAGTACGTCTCCACACCTCGCAGCGACGTGTCGCCGTGGCCATTCGAGTGGATCGACACGAACGCCGCCGCGCCGCTGAGGTTCACGAGGTCGATCCGCGCCTGGAGATCCACGCGCGCTGGGCGCTGACCCCGGCGCGCCTCGAAGCCCGGCGGCGGCACCGCGCGAGTGTCGTCGCGTCGCGTGAGGAACACGCGTAGTCCGGCCTCCTCCAGGATCGCTTCCACCCGGAGCGCCATCTCCAGGTTGGAGACCTTCTCCACCACGCCGTGTGCCGCCGCGCCGACCTCGTCGCCGCCGTGCCCGGGGTCGAGGGCGACGACCGGCGGGCCAGACTCGCGGGCGAGCGCGAGCGCCTCCGACAGCGCATCGCTCGGCCCGCTCGCCGGTACCGGCACAACACCGACCGAGGCGGACCCGCCCGGCATCTCCGCCGTCGGACCGCCCGTCTCGGGCGTCCCGCCCGGAGCGGCCTCGGCGACCGGCGCGGCCACGTCGGCAGCGGTCGCGACAGGCGCTGTGGCGGCGGACGCAGCGGTCGAGGACGGCGCGACGGGCGCCTCGGACTCGCCGCTGCAGGCGAGGGCGATGGTGGCGACGAACACGAGGCACGCGGACGCGAGGAGTCGGGGCAACGGGGCCTCCGGGGCGCGCGGTGGACGCCGCGCCATTCTACGCGGGCGGCGCGGGCCCTGCGGTACGATGCCCTCCCCACCGACGCACCCGAGGGCGGGACGTGCGCCGCATCCACACCCCGTCATGGCTCCTGCCGCTGACGCTGCTTGGCGCCCTGCTCGCCGGCTGCGGCCGGGAGGTGCTCGCCCCGCAACCGGCGCCGCCCGTGGCCGCGACCGCCGAGGTCGCCGCGCGCGTCGCACCCGACACCGCCGAGGCGACACCGCCGCCGTCCACCGCGCGCTACGAACTCGGTACACCGGTCCCGGCGCCGTGGGACACCGCACCGGTACGCCTCCTCGACCGTCCACCGCCGGAAATCGGCGCAGCCGCAGCGGTCGTCCTCGACGAGGCCTCGCTCGGCGTGCTGTACGACCACTACGCGCATGAGCGCCGCGCGCCCGCGAGCCTCACCAAGATCGCGACGGCAATCCTGGCGGCGGAACGCGGCGACCTCGAGGAGGTCGTGAGCATCGATGTCGACGGGCTGAACATGGGACGCAGCACCGTCATGGGGCTGATTCCCGGCGACGAGTTCACGCTCCGCGACCTGCTCTACGGGCTGATGCTGCCGTCCGGCAACGACGCCGCGCTCGCCATCGCCCGTCACATCTCAGGCAGCGAGGTCGCGTTTGCCGAAGAGATGACGGCGCTCGCGTGGCGCCTCGGCCTCACGGACAGCACGTTCACCAACCCGCACGGGCTGGGCGGCACGAACCACCGCACCACCGCCTACGACCTCGCGGTGCTGTCGCGCTACCTCATGACCTTCCCGGACCTCGCCGAGATCGTGGCCGCGCGTTCATGGACGGCGGAGGGCTCCCGCACGATCTCGATGTGGACGCTGAACTCGCTGCTTCACACCTACCCGGGCGCGGACGGCCTGAAGACCGGCTACACCCGCCGCGCCGGCCCCACCATCGCCGTCAGCGCCGTGCGTGACGGCCACCGGCTGTACGTGGTCGTCCTCGACTCCCCCACGCGCGAGGCGGATGCCGCCGCCCTCCTCGACTGGGCGTTCGAGTCCCACGTCTGGCCGCTCCCCCGCCCCACCCGCGGGTGGTAGGTTGCACACCTATCGCATGAGGTCGCAGGAGCACGAGTAATGGCAACGAAGGCAAACATGGAAGGCCCGCTGAAGGGCAAGGTGGCCGTGGTCACCGGCGCCTCGCGCGGCATCGGCGAGGCGATCGCGGTGCGCTACGCGATGGCCG
>WBZO01005665.1_pt1 | contig 12564 bp, 10 predicted proteins | sample 5204261 | NCBI WGS metagenome assembly WBZO01 (sample SAMN12412400, study PRJNA552823) | activated sludge metagenome | isolation source: activated sludge from anammox sidestream of wastewater treatment plant... | place: USA: North Carolina | collected 2017-09 | reverse complement strand
ATGTGCTGCAAAGTGATACAAGCGTCGGAACCGGGACACTGGCCGTTAGCAACTCGTTGCTCTGCATCGAATGGTCTGTTCCCCAAAGGCCTCGGCGGCGCCAATGTGCGCCGCCGAACCGTCCCTACCGGCGGGGGCTCAGGCGGTCAGTTCAGGGGGCCGGCCGCCTTGATGATCGGCGTCCAGCGCGCGATCTCGCTCTTGACCAGCGTACGCAATGGCTCCTGGCCGCGGCCAGCCTTGTCCGGCAGCACGCTGCCGAGCTCAAGCAGCCGCTTGCGGACGCCCTCATCGTCCAGCGCCTTGTCGAGCGCGTCGCTGAGCTTGTCGAGGATCGGCTGCGGCGTTGCCTTCGGAGCAAACAGCGCGTTCCAGGCCTGCGCGGAGAATTCGGGCAGCCCCGCCTCCTTGCTGGTGGGCACATTCGGCAGCGCGTCGCTGCGCCCGGGAATGCCGATCGCATAGGCCTTGATCTGCCCCGATTGGACCTGCTGCACGACATTGACGATCTGGTCGCACATGTAATCGACCTGTCCGGCGATGAGGGCGGTCAACGCCGGGCCCGTGCCATTGTAGGGCACCGAGGTCGGCTTCACGCCGAGGATCGAATTGAGGAGAAGGCAGGTCGTGAACGACACCGAGCCAACGCCGGCGTGCGCCATGTTGAGCTTATCGGTATTGGCTTTGACGTAGGTAACGAATTCCTTCAGGTCTTTCGGCGGAAAATTCTTGCGGGCGAGGATCAGCACCGGCGTACCGGCCACGAGGCCGATCGGTGCGAAATCGACATCCGGCTTATAGGCGAGGTTGGGATAAAGCGCGACCGACGCGGCATGTGTGCCCATATGCCCCATCTCGATGGTGTAGCCATCCGGCTGGGCCCGCATGGCGCGCGTCGAGGCGGTCGTACCGCCGGCACCCACAATGTTCTCGATGATGACCGGCTGCTTCAGCGTGCGCGCCATGTGCTCACCGGCGATGCGTGAGACGATGTCGGTCGGTCCGCCGGCAGCGAACGGTACGATCAAGGTAATCTGGCGACGCGGATAATCGGACTGAGCAGACGCCGGCAACACGGCCAGTCCGACAGCTAATGCACCTAACACGAGACGAGAAAGCAACTGTCGCATTGTGTTTCCCTTAAGATGACGCCTCCCGGATCGGAACGTTGCTATTCCAGCATCGCTCCTCGTTGATTGATCCAGCGCAAATTCGCCCACGCCGTCCTTCGACACGTGCCGATGAGTCGGCACATGACACGATGGCTTGTTAGTTACGATTCCAGCGAACGGCCCGCGAGCCGCTATTCGACAAAAACCTCCTCGCGGCGGCGCCGGATATTCGGCAGGGCCGCAACCAGGAGCAGGATCAAGGCGACCGCGAGCAGCCCGCCGGAGATCGGCCGGGTGATGAACACGGTCGCGTCGCCGCGGGCGATCAGCATGGCGCGGCGCAGATTCTCCTCCATCAGCGGCCCCAGCACGAAGCCGAGCAGCAGGGGCGCAGGCTCGAAGTCGTGCTTGATGAGCCAGTAGCCGAACAGGCCAAAGAGCGCCGCGATCACCACGTCGGTCGGGGCGTTGTTGATCGAGTAGATGCCGATGCAGCAGAACACGATGATCGACGGGTACATCAGCCGGTAGGGTACGCGCAGCAGCGTGACCCATACGCCCACCAGCGGCAGATTGATGATGACGAGCATCAGGTTGCCCAGCCACATCGAGGCGATCATGCCCCAGAACAGTTCGGGCTGTTTGGTCATCACCTGCGGGCCCGGCACGATGCCGTGGATGGTCATGGCGCCGACCATCAACGCCATCACCGCATTCGGCGGGATGCCGAGCGTGAGCAGTGGGATGAAGGCGGTCTGAGCGGCCGCGTTGTTGGCGCTCTCCGGCGCGGCTACGCCCTGAATGGCGCCCTTGCCGAACCGGCTCGGGTCCTTCGCGACCTTCTTCTCGAAGGTGTAGGCGGCGAACGACGCGATCACCGCGCCGCCGCCGGGCAGGATGCCGAGGATCGATCCCAGGATCGTGCCGCGCGCGATCGCGCCTGAGGAATCGATGAGGTCCTGCCGCGTCGGCATCAGGCCGGTGACCTTCCCCTTCAGGATATCGCGGCTTTCCGACGGCAGTTCGAGATTGCGGATGATCTCCGCGAAGCCGAACACGCCCATGGCGATGTTGGTGAAACCGATGCCGTCGGCGAGTTCGGCAATATCGAAGGTCATGCGACCAGCGCCGGTCTCGAGGTCGGAGCCGACCATCGACATCAAAAGCCCGCACACCACCATGGCAACAGCCTTGAGCACCGAGCCCTTGGCCAGCACGACGGCGAAGATCAGGCCAAGCACCATCAGCGAGAAGTATTCGGCCGGGCCGAACAGCAAGGCGATGCTGGTCAATGGCGCACCGAGCGCCGCCACCAACACGGTCGAGACGCAGCCGGCGAAGAACGATCCGATCGCCGCGATGGCGAGCGCAGCCCCGGCGCGGCCTTGCCGCGCCATCTGGTGGCCGTCGAGGCACGTTATGACGGACGTTGCCTCGCCTGGAATATTGACCAACACCGAGGTGGTCGAGCCGCCGTATTGCGCGCCGTAATAGATGCCTGCGAGCATGATCAGCGCGCCCACCGGCGGCAGCCCGAACGTGATCGGCAAGAGCATCGCGATCGTGGCGACCGTACCGATGCCGGGCAATACCCCGACCAGGGTTCCGACCAGCGCGCCTACCAGGCAGAACAAGATATTGAAGGGATTTACCGCAACATGGAAACCCATTGCGAGATTTGCGAGAAGTTCCGACATGACGACCTCAGCTCAATTGACAGTCAACGTGGCGAAAGCCACCCGATCAATGACCAATTGCCTTCTGCAACAGCGTGAGAAGGCCTTTGAAGAGGTCTCCGAACTGATTGAGCAGGATCGTCGGTGCGTTTGGTTGCGGCCAAAGCTGGAACGGCAGATTCAAGAGGACGACAAAGAGCAACCAGCAGAAAATGGTCATACCGACCGCCGCAATGACGCTCTCGATCCAGCGCATCTCCTTCGAACCCAGGATCGAGAACATGAATGCGCAGAATGTCGAGATAATCAGGCCGAACGGCCGGATCATCGCCGCAAACAGCAGGATCGATGCGGTCACCAGCAGCGGGCCGCGCATCCTGTAGCGCTCGATCGCCGGGCCCTCGGCCACAGCACCCACGAGGGCCACCGCAAGGCCCAGTCCCGCCAACACACCGGCAAAAAGCCGTGGAGCGGTACCCGGACCGAAGGCAAAGCCGCGCTGACCCGGCAATTCCGCCGAGGCGATCAGGGCAAAGATTGCGATCTCAACCAGCGCCAAGCCGCCGAAGAAATCCTGCGGACTACGAGCTGGGATCACACCCGCCGCAGCTCCGACCGCGATCACGGCTACGGCAATCGCGAGCGAGCGCGCCGCCAACGGACTGGAGATGTAGAATGTTCCCCACAACAACAACAACGCGATGACAGCAATGATAAAGCCACCCAAAAAATGCTGTTGATGGCCCGACCTTGCCGGTTCCCCCTGTGGGGACGAACTAACGCCCTCAGACATGCTCCCTCCGTACAGCCCCCGCACTCGACGTATGCTCGGAACTTTCGTCCGCTTGCACACAATTTTTTTGGTAGCACATTCCATTGGGCGACGGAAAGCAATTCCCGCCAAATAAGTCTACAGCGCCCCCGCTAAACCCATGAGCGCCGCTGCGGCAAAAATCCACAGGGGATTCAACCGGGTAATGCAGGTCACAACGGCCGTACCGACAGTGAGAACGACCGCCGCCCGATTTTGCGCTGTGGCCCATGCGACAACAAAGGCACTCGCCAAGACGAGGCCGATGGAGACCGGCAGGAGGCCCGCCTGGACCACTGCTCGCCACGGCCTTTCCTTGAAGCGTTCCCATACGCCACCGAAATAGAAGGCAAAAACGCAGGTCGGGCCGCACATCGCCAAGGTTGCAACCAGCGCCCCGACCACACCGGCGACGTGGTAACCGATCAATGCAACGATGATAACGTTCGGCCCCGGCGTCACCTGGGCGATCGCAAACATGTCGGCAAACTGCCGGTCAGTCATCCAATGCTCGATTTCGACTGCCATGCGGTACATCTCGGGCACCGCCGAATTGGCGCCGCCGATCGCGAACAGCGACATCAGCGCGAAATACCCGGCAAGCGCGAACAGCGTGCCGCCTTCGGCTCTCATCGTCGCACCCACCAGGCGATTGCGACGCTCGCAGGCATAAGTAGCGCGAGCACTCCATAAAGCGGCCAGCGCATGATGCCGATGGTGACAAACGTCGCCAGGATGACGAGTGGCGCGGCATAGCGGCGATCCCTGACCAGCGGCAACGCCATCTTGGCGCCGGTTCCCATCACGAGCCCGGCCGCCGCTGCCGCGACCCCCGCCAGCATGCGCTTGAGCGCAGCGATCTCCCCGAAGCGCGCGTAAAGAACGCCGACCACCGTGACGACGAGGAACGGCGGCCCAAGCAACCCGGCCAATGCCGCGACAGCGCCGAGCGGTCCGCGGATACGCCGGCCGAAGACCACCGAGAGGTTGACGACATTGGGACCGGGCAGGAACTGGCACAGGGCATAAGCGTCGTTGAACTCCTCGGCGGTCATCCAGCGGCGCTCTTCCACCAGCATGCGCCGCGACCAGGGCAAGACTCCGCCAAAGCCTTGCAGCGACACGACGGCGAAGGCGGCGAAGAGCTCGGCCAGGGTCGGAACGGTTGTCGCGGGAAGGGGCGCGGCGGGGATTTCGGCCATGACGCGAGACTTACCGTGCTCACCGTACCGCGACCAATGGGTTTATTGCATCGCGTCCATGAATGCGATGTATCGGTCACACCACGGCGCGAAGCGGCAAAGAGAGCCTTTTTTCCATAACCAATCGCGCCTATATTCAGCGCGCCGGCGTGAGCCGGCTATGGCGATAAATGGCCGTCGTAATAAACCTATCGGACCCGGGGGCAGTACCCGGCGACTCCACCAACGGGGTCGAAATAGGATCGACGAGGGCGTAAAGGGCGTGCTTTTGCTCGGCATGGTACCGTCGTTATCGGGCCAATCTCATAGTTGCCAACGACAACTATGCTCCGGTTGCTCAGGCTGCGTAAGCGGTCTGAAATACCGATCTAAAGCCCTGACGGGTTAGCTCCGGCAGGCGGGGTTCGGAGGCACCTGGCAACAGAAGCCTCCACTTCCTTATCCACCTCGCCTTCGCGCTTTCGGAGTCCTGCGACTTCTGTATTGTTGGGTGCCGCAATACTTATATGTGGCGGTGGGTACGGCCGCAGGGAAAGCTGTACCGGGCGGAACGATGGCATGGCATTGGTTTGGATGGATTGCCCATGGCTACCGATCACATTCGTTACGATCTCCTCGTCCAGGACGCGCTGCGTCGGGTCGTGCGTACCGTGCTTGAGGACGCGCGCAACGGCCTGCCGGGAGAACATCATTTTTACATTACCTTCGACACCACCATGCCCGGCGTGATCCTGTCCCCGCGCATGCGGGCGCAATATCCCGCGGACATGACCATCGTTTTACAGCATCAATTCTGGGATCTCACCGTCACCGAGGAAGGTTTCGAAGTCGGCCTCGCCTTTGGCGGCATCAGTGAGCGCCTGGCGGTTCCATTCGCGGCTGTTCGGCGCTTCGTCGATCCGTCGGTGCCGTTCGAAGTGGGGTTTGAAGAGATTACTGCGGAGGCGGTTGCGGCCGAAGCAGCCGGTCAGGAGACGACCGCAACTGCCAAAGGACGCGAGCCTGCCCTCGCGCGGCCGCCGGCTGAACCGAAGGGCGCGCGCGGCGCGCCAAGCCTTACGACGGTCACGTCTACAACCAACCCTGAGCCGCCGCCCGATCCCAACAAACCGACCGGCAGCGGCGAGGTTGTGCGGCTCGACCGTTTTCGCAAGAAGTAAGCGCCGCCCCGTCCAAAAGCAAACCGCGCGGCAAGGTGTGTCCGATGGCCAGGTCTCGCGGTAACGCAAGCTCCAGAACGCTTCATCCAATCCGCCAAGAACCTCGCGGCAACACCCGAACCGAGACCGACACGTTCGGCCCGATCGATGTGCCGGCCGACCGCTACTGGGGCGCGCAAACGGAGCGTTCGCGCCGCAATTTCCGTATCGGCGAGGAACGCATGCCGCGGCCGCTCATACGCGCGCTCGCCCTGATCAAGCGCGCGGCGGCTGAAGTGAACCATCAGCTCGGCTCGCTTGATGCCCGGCGCACACGCGCAATCGTCCGCGCCGCCCGCGAGGTGATCGACGGCAAGCTCGACGAGCATTTTCCTCTGCTCGTTTGGCAGACCGGCTCGGGCACTCAAAGCAACATGAATGTCAATGAGGTGATCGCCGCGCGCGCCAACGAACTGCTGGGCGCAAAGCCGGGCGCGAAATCGCCGGTGCATCCGAACGATCACGTCAACATGAGCCAGTCGTCGAACGACTGCTTTCCAACTGCGATGCATATCGCGGCCGCGACCGAAATCACCGCCAGGCTTATTCCGGCGCTGTCGCATTTGCAGGCTGCACTGGAGGAGAAATCGCGGGAATTCGCCGGCATCGTGAAGATCGGCCGCACGCACACCCAGGATGCCACTCCGCTGACGCTCGGCCAGGAATTCTCCGGCTATGCGGCGCAGGTCAAGCTCGGCCGCGCCCGCGTCGAGACGGCGCTCAAGGAGCTTTATCCGCTGGCGCAGGGAGGCACCGCCGTCGGCACCGGCCTCAACGCCAAGCCTCAGTTTGCCACGCGCATCGCCAAGCGAATTGCCGCGCTGACCGGGCTACCGTTCGTGACCGCGCCCAACAAGTTCGAGGCGCTGGCCTCGCACGACGCGCTGGTCTTCGTGCACGGCGCACTCACCTCGGCGGCGACCGGCCTGTTCAAAGTCGCCAATGACATTCGGCTGTTAGGCTCAGGCCCGCGTTCAGGCCTGGGTGAACTGATCCTGCCGGAAAATGAGCCCGGTTCTTCGATCATGCCCGGCAAGGTGAACCCGACCCAAAGCGAAGCGCTCACCATGGTTTGTTGCCAGGTGTTCGGCAATCAGACGACCGTCACGATCGCCGGCAGCCAAGGGCACTTTGAACTCAACGTCTATAAGCCGGTCATCATCCATGCCACGCTGCAGTCGATCCGCCTTCTCGCCGATGCTGCCGTATCCTTCGCCGACAACTGCGTGACCGGCATCCGCGCCAACGAGCCGCGTATCCGCCAACTGATGCAGAACTCGTTGATGCTCGTGACCGCGCTCGCGCCGCATATCGGCTACGAGCGGGCGGCCGCGATCGCCAAGGCCGCGCACGCCAATGGGACGACGCTGCGGGAGGAGGCACTGCGTCTTGGCTATGTTTCAGCGGCAGAATTCGATCGTCTCGTGCAGCCGAAGAAAATGACCCGCCCCGGTTGAGGCAAGGGCAATATCCTCAATTCTTTTCGATAACAAAATCGTGACCGCCCGCTCGGAGCGGCCTTGGCCAAGTGCCGCAGCCCATCAGGGTATTTTTGAGATTACCGCAAGATTTCCAGGAGTTTTGCCAGTCAAGACTTCGGCCGGTTTAATGAAATAAACGTATTTTCTCGATAATGGCGATTTTCTGTCAATCTCCAGCTTCTCGAGCACTGCGTCGGTGCGACGATCGGCAACCTATGCTGTAAATTACACTTGGTGTATTGGAAAATGTGTGTCTCAGAAGGTGTATTGGCGTATAATTTAGGCAGCGTGGAACCGTAGCTCACCTGGCCGGTTATAGTGCCACGGTAAGGGCGTATCTGACGGAGAGTACGGGGATCCTTGAAGGCCGGACCCTACATCTTCACATACCCGGTTACCGTTGAGGGCAGGGATGGGCGACATCGTCAATCTTCGCAGAGCGCGTAAGCAAATCGAGCGCAAACTCGATGAGCAACAGGCGGCCGCCAATCGTCTGGCGTACGGCCGCAGCAGCACGGAACGCGCGCTCAACGAGGCGAAGATTGACCGAGCCCGTCGTGAACTCGATCAGCACCGGATCGAAACGGGAGACGAGCGATGAAATCGCCGGTCGTGAAGCGCTCTATCGTTATTGCGGGTCATAAGACAAGCGTCAGTCTTGAAGACGCGTTCTGGAAGGGGCTTAAGGAGATCGCGGGCGGACGCGACCTGACCTTGTCTGACCTTGTCGCGACAATCGACACGGATCGGCAGCACGGGAACCTGTCGTCGGCGATTCGCCTTTTTGTCCTTGACCACTACCGCAGCCAACTCATGGATGAGCGGGGGGCGCACAACGGAACACGCGACTCGATGGGTAGCCACGCCACTGCGGGCGCGCTGCGGGCCGACTGACATCTCGGCCATCGCGTTTTTTGAACTCATCCCGGCGGAGCGGGCTTTGCCGGGGTTAGGCATATCGGCGATCGGGCGCGGCGCGTCTTTAGCCACCGATATGAACAAGCCTATGAGCGCGGCGCGAAGAACGGCAGAATATTAATCGGCGGAGGCGCCGGCCGGGCCTGCTCAGCGGGCTTGGGTCGTTGCGCGCTTGGCGGTCGTATGGCGGGAGCGGACTTCGGGCGAGGCTTCTCAGGTTCAACGCGCGCCGGCGTACTGGGGGCAGGCTTTGGCTTGGCAGGCGCCGTGCCGACGGGCCCGGGATCGGCAGGCAGTGCGCGTCCTTCAAGGATCTCGATCTTCTTCGATTGCTGTTCGACCGAGCGTAGCGCAAGCCAACTCGAGAGCGCGGCAACGTCGATCGTGCGGTTGGGCGTCGCAACCGGCCCCTTCAGCGTGATCACCAGTTCCGGACGGGCATTCGCTACTCCGGCCATGCCGTTCACACCCGCGAGCGTAAGTCGTGCATCGATGGTGGCATCCGCAAGGTTGAAGCTCCCATTCGCGGAAATCTCGGTGGTTGGGGCATGCACCGTCACATTGTTCAAGTGCGCCTGGCCAGTTGCGATCGTGATCGCCCCCTCCATGAGAGTGACGGGAAGCGCCCTGCCTGCCAGCGCTTTCTCGATCCAGCCGCGTACGCGCACGGCATCGATTGGCAGGCCGGCATCGACGGCGCGGACCAGCGCCTCGAAGACTGCCGGATCGAGGCGCTGCACCTTTCCCTTCTCCAGCATGAATGTGCCGGTGCCGGCGAGCGATCCTATCAACGCAGTCGCGCTGCGTCCGCTCCCTTCCGCCATAAGGTCGAGAGTAATCCGCCCGGACAGTACGCCGTCGCCCGGCAGAAGCTCGGCCGCGCTGGTACTGGTAAATCGGATCCGCCCGCTTGCGGCAAGCCCATCGGGACGTCGCTGTGCCGTCAAGTCCCCCGTGAGACGCCCGCCGGCGATCTCGGCATCGATCTCTTGCAACGCAAGATCGGACTCGCCCAGACGGAGTATTGCGCGGAAATCGTGCGCCAGCAGCTTCTGGCTCAGCATGGCGCGCGTCGACTTGATCTTGATCTGCCCGTGGATGCTCGACAGCAACGTCGTTTCGAATGGCTCGGCGGACCACAGTCCAGATGCGTCAGGCGTCATCGTCGGCATCCCGACCACGGCGGCGATCGCCGACGGAAGATCAAGCGCGCCAAGCTCAAGCTCGCCATCGAGCCGCGGCGGTCCGGCAAGCCCGACGACGAGCCGACCGGCAACACCGGCGTTTGCGATAGTGCCCGTGAGGTCGGTCAGCGTGATGGTCTGGTCGGCCAGGTCAAATCTTGCGGAGAGCGTTGCCGGTAGACCCTCGACAGGTCGACCGGGCGCCGCCGGCCGCGGCGAGCGGATATTGGCATTGGCGATCTTGACGGTGAGCGCAGCGGATGGGCTCGCACCCTCCGCAAGTTTGGCCGTCCCATTCGCCGCCAGATTGAATGAGCCGGCGAGAAGCTGTCCTTCGACGGAGAGTTTGCCGTCGAGCGGGCCGCTCACCGCAACGAGCAACCGTCCCGGCTGTTGATCGACTGCGATCCAACGATTGAGGCCGGCGAGTTCGACTAGCGCCCGGCCGTCGTCCGTCTCGGCGCGTCCGGAGAACTTCACGTCGGCGGCCTTGAGCATCGACAGGCCCTCGACTGTGAAAGCACGGCTTGCGGCCCTTGCTTCGCCCTGTAGCGCGAGGCGAAATGCCCCGGCGCGTCCGTCCGCTTTGAAACGGGCCGCCGCAGCGGGGTTTGGCGCTCCTCCGGCGGCGGAATCGACCGCGAGCGACGCATGCAACGTCATCGGAATCATGCGCTCCGAGGAGCGGCGAAGCTCTTCCGCGGCCTTTGGCGCGAATGTACCGACCAATGCGGTGACGCCGTCGAGCGCGCGCGCTTGCAGGTCGAGCGTGATCGCCCCTCGCGGGGTCTGCCCTCCTGTATCGATGCGGCCTTTCACCGCCAGAGTCGCGCCGCCGAAGTCCGCAACGGCGAGATGCTCAATCTCGACGCCGTTGGCGTCGATCCGCATGTCGATATTGGTCTGCCTTGCTTCGACATTGGCCACGATCGCGCGCGCAACCTTGAGCGACAGTTGACCTTCGCGCGGCCAATCGAAGCCGGTTCCATCGAACACGGCCTTGCCGAGCGCGGCGAGGCGGTCGACGTCGATTTCCGGCGCTGTCAGCGCCGCGTCGATACGCGCGGGGCGCGCATGACCCGCCCACCGATAGCCGAAGCGGCCCGCAACCGTGACACGGTCGAGTTCCACCTTAAGCGATTCGATACCGATTTCCTCACTGCCGAGCGTGAGACCGCCGCTCATTCGCAGGGGGCCCGCAAGCGTCGCCTGCGCATCCGAACGATCGGTAAGCCATGCCAGCAAGGCGCGCGGATCATCGGAATCGATCTTGGCCGGGCCTTTGAACCCGATGCCGGCTGGCGTCACCCCGAGATGGCCATTCAGCTTCACCTGTGTGATGCCAGGCGCGCGGAAATCGAGTGCTTCGATTTCCCAGGCCTCGCCGTCGCTCCTGAAACCGCCGCTGACACGCTGAAGCGCGGCGCCCGCGAGCGTCACGGTCTCGACGTTGATCCCGAGGCGGACCGGGAACGGCAGGCGCATGCTCCCGGAGAACATATCGGCCAGCGCCCTGACGGCGGCGGCCGGGCGCCGGCGCGCCGCCTCAGGCAGCGCCAGGATGCGGTCGAGATCGACCTGCGGAGAGCTCAGTTCGCCATCGAGCTGCAGCTTATGGCCGAGGCTCAGCTTCGCGCTGCCGCGCAGCTTGATGGGGCGCTCGTCCGGTCCGTGCTGGAATTCGATCTGGTCGAGGCTGGCGGCGCCGCTGTCGCCGTGGATGTGGCTGGTAATGCGCCATGGCTCGAGGATAACCGCGTCGGCTCCTTCCGGCGCCCGGCCGACCGGGCGCGCCAACGTCAGATTGCCTTCGAACCGCGGTACTCCGCGCTCGATCGAGATCGACAGGTCGACATCGGCGGCAAATGGCCGGTCGATCGGGTCGAGCGCCAGCCGCACCTTGACGCTGCCATCCTCGCCCACGCGACTTGCCGAAAAACGATAAGGATAATGCTGGCCGGCAACCACGAAGGCGCCCTCGCCCTTGGCCGGACCGGCAAGCGAGCGCACCTCGCCGCGGAATTCGAGCTTTTCAACGACGAGCCGCGACCCGCTCGCGGCATCCGTCAGGATGGCTCGGCCGTCCTCGATGCCGAGTTGCTGAATGGTGAGGCTTTCTGGAACAAATCCGGCGGACGGCAGCGGCAAGGCGAGATGGCCGGCGCTGTCGAGGCCAAGGTCGAACTCGGGGCCTTCGAGCCGCGCGTCGGCGACCTTCCATTCGCCGCGCATGAGCGAGCCCAGCGCAAATTCAAGCCGCAAGGCGCGCGCGCGAACCTTGCCTGAGGAACCTGGCTGACCGATCTCGACACTGTGCAGAACGAGGCTGGGAGTCGGCAGCACGCGGGCATCGATCGCGCCCGCGACCTTGAACTCGAGCCCGGTCAGGCGGCTCGCATGCGTCTCGAACGCCTCGCGGTATTGATCCCAGTCGACCAGCAGCGGCCCGACCAGCGCCGCGAGCAGCGCCAGGATGATCGCAATCGCAAAACCGAGCAGCGTCGTCTGCACGCCGTCTCCACAGCAGGCCGTCCCGCTCCGGCCCGATCACTAGGCGATTGGTCCGAAGATGCAGCGGATTGACGGCAAATCTATGTCGGTCAAAGGTTTAGCGGGGCGTAATCCGCCCGCAGAGCGCACAACCCATTCAGCCCAAATCAACGATTTTTCCCGGATTCATGATGTTGTCCGGGTCGAGCGCGCGTTTGATCGCCGCCATGGCGCCGAGCGCGGCTGGCCCATGCTCAGCCAGAAGATATTTCATCTTGCCCTGCCCCACGCCGTGCTCGCCGGTTGAGGTGCCGTCCATGGCGAGCGCCCGTTCGACGATCCGCTCGCACAAACCCTTGGCCTTGTGGACCTCGGCAGCATCGTCCATGTCGACCAGCAAGGTGAGGTGGAAGTTGCCGTCGCCGACGTGCCCCAGGATGGGCGCCACCAACCCCTGCTCGGCGACGTCGCGTTGAGTCTCGGTGACACAC
>WBZO01005664.1_pt1 | contig 12565 bp, 4 predicted proteins | sample 5204261 | NCBI WGS metagenome assembly WBZO01 (sample SAMN12412400, study PRJNA552823) | activated sludge metagenome | isolation source: activated sludge from anammox sidestream of wastewater treatment plant... | place: USA: North Carolina | collected 2017-09 | reverse complement strand
TTAGAAACTGTTTTAAAACCTCGATAAACTAAAATGTACTCAAAACGGAGAATTTTGTGGTACTAAATCATAAAAATCTGCCGAAATGAGTACACCACAAAATAAGCCTAAGCGGGCAAAGTATCCAAGTGACATGACCAAGAATGGCTGGAAAAAGCTGAAAGCAGTTCTTCCAGCGCCTAAACCAAGGACAGAAAAAGGTGGCAGGCCACCTGCGGATTTGAAAGAAGTCATCAACGGTGGTTACAGGGGTGAAGAGCTATCAAATTGGGTAAGTGAGGTTTGGGGTTGGATATGGCAGGTAGTTCTGCGCAGCGACGACGCCAAAGGTTTTGTCCTGCTGCCAAGGCGTTGGGTAGTTGAAAGAACATTTGCATGGTTTAATCACGCCAGGCGATTAAGCAAGGATTATGAGTTTAATCCAACCCATAGCCAAAGCATGGTATATATTGCCTCAATTAGAATTATGATGAATAGGTTTTAAAACAGTTTCTTAGCGGTTCGGGCAATTCCGTTCATCTTCGTTATATGTTTTCTTCAATTTCGTGTTTCGGGTATTTTTCCCAATATTTCATATAAACGTAGCCTTGTTCAGTTTTAAGGTTGAGCTGATACATTCTAAATGTCACTAAAATGTTTTTTGGTTGCCAAAGTTCTTCGTAAGAATAACAATATTTCATTCCAATTTTTTGCATTACACGTCCACTTGCTGCATTGTTAATGTCGTGAGTTGCTGTCAAATATGGAACTTCAGTCAATTGTATTTTCTCAATCAATGCTTGGCAAGCTTCAGTAATCATTCCTTTAGACCAAAAGTCTTTACGAAGTCCAAAACCAAGGTCATAGCTGTCATTATCTGCAATGTTTATATAACCTATTGGGCGATTATCGCTTTTTTGGCAGATTGCATATCTAAAGCCTGTTGGCTTTTCATACGTTTTTAAATAATGGTTGGTCAAGTATTTTTTTGCGTTTTCTATTGTTTCAATAGGGAAAAGAGGTAAAAATTTATTTACTTCTTTGTCTTTCATAATTTCTAAAAAATCTTCAACGTCTTCGGGTTCAAACCTGCGAAGTATCAATCTGCACGTTTTAATTTCAGGGCTGTTTGTCATTTGTTGATAGTTTGATGCTCTGCCTGATCGCTAACGACAGTCTGTGAAAAAAGCCTCCTCTATTTTTAAAAACCAACATGAAATTCTGAAAAAACAGCATAACCCTAAAATCAGCGCTAAAATCAGACATCATCTTGTTTAAAACCAAATCATTGCTGGCACAAAATATTTTTTCACAGGCTGGCGTTTTCGGGCTTTGCTGAGGGCGGGGACTTTCAGCACTACTGTTGATCTGAAAAACTAAAGTTGAATATAGCACAAAACTTTCATCCGGGGCACTGCATTCGCCATTACGCCCTTTGCGTTATTCTCGGCGGGCTCTGCTCGGTCTCCTTTTCCTCGCAAAGAACGCTTAGATCACACTACTGGACATTTTTGAAAAAGGCGGAAGAAACATAGATTTGAGTTTACGAAATTCAACACTATGCCTCCTCCACACCTGCGCAAATTTACAGAACTGTATGAAAGTTACGGCATAGGGGCTCGTTAAGAACCTTTGGCTGCTGACCTGCCTTGTTCCCTGGGTAATACCCTTAAGACCAACGGCTACAACCTGGTGGAACTGAAACTGAAGAACGCCGGCAAAAACCTGTTGATGATGGCCATAGTGGCGACCGCCTACCTATTGGCAATCATGGAAGGTTGGAAGCGAAGGAGGCAAATCAAGGCCCAGCTCTATAAAGATGGGAGCGAGTCACCGGAAGTCTCGATATTCAGGGAGGGGCTGACAAGGCTGACCGCAAAATGTTTCCATTTTATGGGTTTCATCAAATATATACTCAGGGTTTCGTCCCCGAAAAATTATGTGTTTTTTAAAAATGTCCAGTAGTGTAGGAGGAGGCTCAAACTACCTAGGCACCTCAAACCTCCATCACCTGGTCAAACTCCAATCCACTCGCTCCTTCCCCACGGCCAGTTTGCTTGCGTTTACCAATCCAGGTGAAAGTTTTTCCGTTGTACCAGCGGGTGCGCTGAAAGCTGCGAGTTACCAAGGCGCCAGAACGGGGCACTTCCTCCTCATGGATAAAAAACGGTGCCGGGTGGTCGAGCACTTTCCCCTTGAAGCGTTTGGGACCTGGCATTTTGGCTCTTTGCAGGCGAATTTGCCGATTGCTGCCGGGGTGATGAACCGGCACGAATGGAATCCAGTTGTAAGGTACTTCAGTGCCGAGCACATAGCGCACTTTTGCTTCCGTTTCATGAAAAACCGGCGGCACGGGGTGCTCAGCATCTCTGAACTTTTGGGCCATTTCGTAGCCGCTGATGCCGTAACTGAGCGGGGAAGGCAGGGTGTCCTCCACTGCCCAGACCATGTTCGCCATTTCATCCCGAAGGAAATTCACCTTTTCAAGCGGGGCACTTTCCAGCCATTTGTCAATCGTGGGAGGCAGGAACAGGCGATGGTCGCTTTGATCACCTTCCTTCGTGGTGTGCAGGTTGAACAGTGTCCAACGCTGCCAGGCCTCATCGGTGCCTTGTCCAGCAGCCTGAATGAGCAGGCGCTCACCGAAAACGTCCGTCACGACCAGGCCTAACATATCTGTCAGCGAGCCGATTTGCAAGTTGAACGGGACGATACACCAGTCATTGGAATAAATAAGGGCAAACTCAGTGAGTAGCAGTTTAGCAACATCTGTCGTATTAGCGGTGATGTCGGCGAATTCTGTTTTGTAGTTCTCCATTTCCCAGTAGCGGGGCAGTGGCATTCCGCCAAAACTCACAGGAGCAGGGATGAAAGAAAGCTGAGTTTTCACTTCCTCTGGTGCAGGAATAGCCTCACCCTGCCGGTCACTCAAAGTAGCATTTTCCTGATTATCAATAACAAACGAATACCAGTCGAGGTGGCCCTGGGCATATTGTTCAGCATAAAGCAAGGTCTTGTTATTCGCCCCGTCTTCTGCAGCCGTTGTAAATTGGTATTCAAGGTAAGGCGGCTTCCAGGCGTCGTCCGCAGCATCTGCTGGTTGAGAGAAGAGGTTATTGAAATAGGCAGCAAGCTGGCCGGCAGCATTTTTTAGCACCATTTTCAAGGGTGCAGCCAATGCGGAAGCATCCACTTTCAGGTCAAATACGCCGCTCCTGGCTTCTGCCATCACCTCGAAGCCGTCGAAGGATTTTTGCTGTGCCAGCTCGTGCATTTGCTCCGACTCCCGGTGCAATAGCGTGTCCATGTCCACAACGATTGCGTATTCCTGGTGCAGCCAGGTTCTGGCAGCCAGCAGGTCAGGGGCATTGCCGATGCCTTTTTGCAAAATCTTCCCCATGTATCTGGCCAGCAACAACTGTGTATCCAAATTGCCGGGTACGGCCTCCCGCTCGACCTGCACTTCTAGTGGAATTTTATCCGAATAAGCCATAGCCGCCTGCCGGTCAATGGCATAACGGTTTAGGGCGTAATGTTTCGTTAGCACCTCAGCGCTGATGGGCGAACCGGCGTCCTCTCCTTCAAACTCGCCGTACTGCCACTGCCGGGCAAGCATCCATAGCGGGTCACGGATTTCCGCCCGAAGACTCCGGCTGAAATCTGCCTTGCGAGGGGTTCCCTCCAGACGGTTCCAGCTCCGGAGGTGTGGACGAAGCTTCGGCTTCAAAGCTTCGGGGATGATTTTCATGATGTCGTCAAAGAAAGCCATAGAAAAAAGTGTTTACGCTTTTGTGTGTTTAGACAATACTCAATGTATAATTTCTCTGCTTCCTTCCGAGCCTCCGCTCTTCCGCATTTGATTTTTTACCTCCGGAGGGAATGGAAAGGCCAAGTCAGCCCTTCCCCACCCCACTTTCCACCACGGCGGCTCTCGCTATCACGTTGTGTGCAAAAATGGTCCGGAAGTTAAAGTTCGTAAATTCCGTCATCACAGCAGGCAGTGTCTGGAATGCAGACCCTGTCAGCAACTGGTTTGGTTCGACGGCCCGCATCTTACTGCGCTCCAGCGTCTCGTGGAGAATGGCCATGAGGTCATCCCAGGTCCAGTGACCCCGCATCTGCGGCGGTATAGCCAGCAACAGCACTTGTGGTGGCATAGCATTCGGGCGATTGAAGTGGAAAGTAATACCCGCATTCACCTCTTTTTCAGGGATGACTTCCGTCCATTCGTCCAGTAACAGGCCGCATAGCCGGGCTGCAGCGTTGGGTGCTTCTGCCGAGTGCAGCATGACCGAAACCGTGTCGTTCTCAGGTACAAAATCACCGAACTCCCGTCCAGTCCATTGGCCTGCAGCATCGTATGGCAACTGAATAGGTGATAGCGCTAAGTCCTTGTCCATCAACAGGTCAGCAGCGGTAGCAAGGGTTATGAGGGTGCCCATTTTTTCTCGTACTTTGCCGATGCTTTGCAGCCATCGTTCGGTTTCGAGACTGTCCGGTTCGATGTTTTGCATCAGGCAGGCCTGCAACTCCACCACATTGTGTGCTGTGAAAAACGGTAATGCCACGAAATTCTGGTTCAGCAGGATTTTTGCCGCCTGCCCGTAGTGCGCTACTACCGTTTCGATAGCGGCTGCCTGCTCAGAAGGCTTCCAGTTGGGGTCGGGTACGAGGGGATCGAGCAGCTTGCTGTCAGCTACTTCTTTCAACCGTTTTTTCAAAATCTTCAACACGGACTGCACCTGTGTTACCAGCGTTTCCAGTACCACCCGATCGTCGAACCCGCTGATGGTAGCGGGCAATGCTTCGGGCACAGCAATCGGCACGAGCGCCAGCAGGCGGTCACGAATCAGGTTCAGTCTATCCTCCCAGGCAGCCTCAATCTCGTGGTCGGGGTCGTCGTAATAAGTTTGGAACGGCCCTTCAATATATATTTTGTAAAAATTCGCCAGTCCACTGCCAGCCTCGTTCGTTTCTGCTCCCAGGCGGTCGTAAATCAACTGCACTCTGGCCCGGAAAGCATTTACATCGTTGAGGAGGCCTTTCGGGTTCTGGGGTGCGGTTTTTTGTCCGTCTGTGTTGGTCAGCAGATCTTGGGCGTGCATGGGGCGGGCTTCGGTGATGACCCTCCGCAGCGAACGCAGCAGAGGCTGAAGCAGGTAGAGGCTGTATTTCTGGCCACCATTTTTAGTGAAATCAATTTTTAACTCATCGCCTTCGGTGAGATTTTCCAGCTTTTTTATTTTAAAAATGAGAAACCGCTCCAGCTCAGACGACTGGTCGCCGAGGTGATTACCGCTCATCAGTACGAAGTCAATTGGCTGCAAATCAAAGATTTGCGTTAGAGCTACGTTCTTTTTCCCGCCTGCTGTTTCCACCTCAAAACCAATGGCGGAGCGGTCAGGCAGCATTCTGCCCAGCCAGTGGTTGACAGGTGCATTGGTACTTGAGCGGACGGTGGCCATACCCCAACTGGGGACATTGGCATCTGCATCGGGCTTAAAAGTGATGGCTACCCGTTGTGTGATGGTCTTGCCGTTGCGGGGGGTGTTCACAATGTCAGCCTCGGGTGGCGTTTTGCCTTCGGCCAGGGCTTGCAACATGCCACCAGCCCGCTCGTAATTGCCCTGCACCACCTGAAAGACACTTTCGGCCAGCGCAAGGTCGCCGATAGCATCAAGGGACTCGGCCAGTCGGTCAATTTCTTTTTCAATAGCATTGGCTTTGGGTGACCCCGCGGCAGGCAGGCCGTCGGGATTGCCAGGCTGCACGGGCAGGCCGTAGGGATAAGTTTTCCCTTTGACAAAATGCAGCAGGTCGTAGCCATTCACCACGTTACTGGCCTCCACTGACTCGGCAGGTGTGCCGTCAGGCACTTCTGCCAACTTACCGGCTAAAAACGGAAAGCGATCCCGCAGCGTGTAGATGTATTCGTCAAGTTCCAGCCCATCCGGGTTGTCGTGCAGTGCCCGCTCAATTTGGTAGCCAAGCAATGCAGCGAGGCTTTGGCCGTTGCGCATTCCTTCCAGGTAACTCATGGCCGTGCGCACCCGGCGGCTCGACAGGTTGATGGAAAAGGGCGAGGTGTTGTTCTTGTTGGCATGGCTGAGGTAGGCGTTGCGCAGGATAGCTGCAGCAACGGCGTGGTTCATCGAGGGCGACAAGACGTACCCACCATTGGCCGGGTCGAAAACGAGGGGGCCTTTCTCAGGCTTGCGCAATTCCTCCGGCACGGACTCCGGGCGCACAGAGCGCGGCGGCGTCATGCGGGGTCGAAGGTTTTCCACCCAGCCGTAGGCGCCAAGGTAGAGGCCCCTGTTATAAGAGGGTTGCTCTTGGCCGTTGTTGAAGTCGCCGAAGCGGATGGTTTCCCGCATGTTGCGCAAGCGGAAGTTGAAAATGCCATTCACCCAGGCATCCAGGCGATAGCTGCAAAGGTCAATATGCTCAGCAAAGAGCCGTTCGAGGCGTGCCGTAGGCAGGTCTGCGAGTTTTTCCAGGGCCTTGCGGGTTTCCACCACTGGCCAGTACGTCCAGTGGAAGCCTCCTTCAAATTTTGGATTGCGGGCGTAGCGGACGATGTTTTCACCCAAAAGGCTACCGTCCATACCCGGTACAGCAACGTTGAGCAGGTCTTTGTCTGCTAAAAATTTCTGCCCGTTCATGTTGAGCAGGTTTGGAGTGGCGGGTACTGCCATAGTGATTTTTTCCGCTACCAGCCATTCTTTTCCGGCTCTCACAACCTGGTTGAGTAGCGACTGCCGCAGGAGCATGTATAGCAGTGCCTTCGGCGGTGAAACAGCCTTGCCAGCCTGGTTCTGAAAGCGCTCTTTCTCTATGGTATCCAGCGAACTCAGCAGCAGCCAGTGGATGTAGTTGCGACGGATGCCGTTTTCGGTGTCCTCGAAGTAAGGCCGGATGCCTTCCGTCTCAGACAGCGGCAGATCGGGGTCGCCATCCACAACAGGACCGTAAAGGTGTTCTCGTTCTTTTAAAAAAGTTAACCTCCTGATCCTCAGGTCCTTAAAGCTACCTAATCCGACAGAGGCCAGGTCGAACCCTTTTTTCGACTGCAGTGCCATCCAGGTAGGACTGAAAAAAGCCCAAAGGAAGCCCTGAAAATTGTAATAGTTCCAGACGTACTCGTCCGTGCCGGCTTTTCTCGAAAAATAGTCCACCGAAGAGGCGTTTAGCCCCACGATGTCAAGCAGCCGCTGGAAAGGCTCGTTCTGGTCACCCGAGAACTTAACATTTTTCACAGCTTGCTTCCAAATACCCGATAACTGCTTCAGATTTTGCAACAGGCCGTTGTAAAATTTCTGCAATTCGACAATCTCCTGTCGGTCCCATTGCCAACGGTCGAAAACACTTGTGAGCAGCACCCCATAGGGTTGAGTACCTACCCGTAGCGAGGGCAACAGTCCTCTGCCGGTGATGTTATCCAGGAAAAAACGCTCTAATTGCTCCCTGGTGTTCTGGTCAAAAGCCTCGCCGAGCATTTCCTTTAAATACTCGCCCCAGGTGGCAGGCCAGAGGGCTGCGTTGATAGCCATTGCCTCGGCCACGTCCTCAGCGTTGGAATTTTCGATGGGAGCTACTGTTGGGTATTCCAGTCCCAACGCTTCGGCAAAGCGTTGCCCGTCTTTCTTTTTATTTTGTTCAAAAATAGTGGCCCACTCTGCTGGGTTAGCAGCATTGGCCTGCACCAGGTAACTGTGCTCGTTGGAGGGGTCGAAGGAAGTAAATCCCGAGCCAATATCTTCGGAATTGTTTGTCGGGGTGCCCTGTGGTGTGAAGGCAATTCCGTTTGTAAAACGCTGACCTTCAAGTAGCTCTTCCACCAGCATGGCGCTGTCGCCGGCATCGGTGGAGAGCCGTAACCCCAATACGACGAGGCGATCGAAGCCTTGCGTGGTGTAAGGCGGCGTCAATGGGATTTTGAGGCCCATACCCACTTCCACTGCCTTTTCAAAATCGGTGAGCCAGGCCATGTCTTTGTCCACGATGACCTCGCCCGTTTCTTTGTCTCTTCCGAAGTTGCCTTCCAATTGGGCAGGGTCGGGCCCCAGTATCAACGTGTCTGGCACATGATTGCCGACTGCGGGAGGCAGTGCCTGCACGAGTTGCTCGCCCTGCTTCACAAAAGTGGAAACTACGAAACGGTCGGGCATCACCTTCGTGCGCGGTGCCTGCGTCCAACTGGCAGCTTTGGTGGACTCAGGTTCCAAGAATTCAAGTTCTTCGATTTCGTCAAGGTTGTCCGACCAGTTTCGTGGCCGGGTTTTCCAAGCAATGTACGAGCTGCGTTGTGGGTTGAAGCTGAGAGCGAGGGCATTCCAGGCACCTTGCTTAGCCAGTTCAAGTTCCTCTTCTGTTTCGTTGCGGGCTTCCCAGATGGTGGTCCAGTAGGCTTGTCCTGCTTGCACTTCCGTGTCCATCAGAGACTTCTCGTGGCTGTTCGCTGCAAGGGTGTCAGGGAAAATGCGCACCCAAAGCTCAGGTGCCCCGGCTTTGCTTTTGGCAAATTTGGTTTCCACCTTCACCGGCAGCAACACAAAGGGCGTGTGGTCGGGCAATTGCTCAACCAGCGTCCAAGGTGGCAACTCGAGCAATTGTACGAGGCTGCCCCAGGCATTGGCTTTGGCATCCAGCCAGGTTTGGCGATTTTCGGTCAAGTCACTTTGCAGCACTTTGCGTTGTGCCCGCAGATGCTCGAGCATCCCTTGCGCATTGGGGTTGTCACCCTGGCGTTCCAGTTGAGCAATTTCCTTGTCCAGCTTCAGGAGTTGCTGTTGGTTTTGCCGAAGGTGGGTTTCTGCCCCGTCCCGATTGCTACGGAGGGAACGGAGTGTTTGTTGAATATCTTTTAAGTTGCTCATCGTCATTATTTTAAATTCTTCAACATCTCCCTTGAATGCACAGCTACCAACACCGGTTTTTGGTACAGGATATACGCCAGATCAGCCGAGTTGCTGTTCCAGTTGATGGCGTGCGGATTGGCACCAGGAGGATTGGGATTTAAGGCGGCAGCAGGGTCAATTAACGCCACGTCGTTACCGAGATTTTTCCAGGACATATTGTCCCATTTGAACTCGCTGGGGTTGGCCGCTAACTCTTCGTCTAAACCGAAGCGAGGCTCACCGGGAACTTCCTTGATGACGAAAAACCAGCCCAACTTGTTGGCAGGGAGGGTGGCACGGGCCTGGGCGGTTTCAGCCAGGTCGGGATGGCCTCTGGCTTCTCCGAGGGTCAGGTCGAAACCGAGGAAGGTAATGTCAGGCTTTACCTCTGCCTTGTACAGCGGGTAAAGGATGTTGGGGTTGTTCAAGGTCAGGTTCTCGCCGCTCTCGTCCCAGATGACGAGGTTGTTCGGATGGTCAGGGTCGGTATCCCATTTGGCTCGCATGGCATAGACGATGGTATTTGGATAGCGTTTGAGCAGGTCGCCCCGGATGACCAGGACGAGTTGCTCCTTGTCACCACCCTGTTCCCGATGATTGTGCATGCCGAGGCGGGTTTTTCGGCCCCATCGGTGGATCTCGGGAATGTCCTTGAGTTTTTCTTCCAACTGCTCAGGTGGCAGGTGATCCTTGTTCACGTAGCTGTCCACGTTCCAGAATTGGCGAAAATAGCTGCCCCTTTGGTCGGTCGGGTATTCCCGCCAAAGCAGCTCCCTTGAAAATTCGTGATTCAGGCCCACCATGTACGATTCTATAAAGGGTTGGTTAGTGACCATCAGCGAGATGGTGTTCGGCGGGATGAGGTTGAGGTTCGGCACGAATAGCTCCGTGTTTAGGTCCCTCAGCGGCTCGTACATAGCATTTTTGAAATGTGGGTAAGCCATGACTTCCACAATGCGCTCCACTTCGAATAGTGGCAGGGGTGGAAACTTCCATTTGTCTGAATAGCGCCCGATATAGTCTTTGTAGGAAAGGCTGCCGACTACGAGTTGCGGAATTATCCGCTTGGGGAAGGAGATGACTGGCGTGATGGCCGTCACTACTTTTGCTTGAACATTTTCAAAATCCAGTGGCTGTAAGGGGGGAAGAGGCAGCGCTACGACCTGAATTTCTTCGTGAAATTCTACCAAAGCCTGCCGGAACTCTTGAGCAACAGGCGTTTCGGACGTTGGCGGTGAGCCTGACGGCAGCGGTTTCGAAAGTTGGGATGGCTCGACACCCGGTTCAGTGAGGGTGAACGTTTCTCTGAGCGGGATTCTCTTCACCACTTCAGGCGTCATTTTTTCAGTAGTAAAATTATCGGCGATTTTCTGCAGTTCTTCCACTTGCTTTGGCGAAAGGCCTACTCCGGTAAGTGGTGGCAATGCACCATGAAAAAAGAAGTACAGCCAAGCTGCTAATAAAATAAAAGCCACTGCGATGAACTGCGTCAACGACAGGCTGGCGGTAGCAAGAAAAACCAGGAACAGCAGCACCAGCAAAAGCAACATCCAAATTCCGTATTTTTTCAAAAACACAACCCACCAGTCTTTTTGTTTGCCGGGCTTCAACCCATCGGACAATGTGCCGAGTGTGGGTGCATCCGGCGGCAGCTCCAGCGGTGGAGCAGCCGTGATTTTTCCTTCGTTCAACTGCCGGATGAGCGTAGCCACCTGAGCCACCCCATTTTCCCCCGGCAGCAGCCGTTTTACTGTCGGGCCATTTGGTCGGGTCATTTTTCTAAAACCACCCGAGGTAATAGCTACTGGCAACAGGCTGTTGCGGTGAAGGTAGCGAATGGTGAAGGAGCTGCTCTTGATTTTGGCATGGACAGGAGCAGTGATTTGGAAAACCCGCTCGGGGACATTGGTTTGAAGGTGTTTGTCGAACATCATCTGCGTGACCCACATGGAGAGCTGAGTGTACTGGATTTTGCGGTTCATCGCCAGAACTTCCCCAATTTGCTGCCAGGCCTTGCGCATGTAGGATTCCTGATTTTTCTGGATAACCTTGGTTCCCATCCCTGCCGTCGCCCGCCAACGGGGGTCCTTGTTCAAATCGTTTACCCAGCCTGCATCGGAGGGATTCAGGCTGAGGCGTTTGACCATAGCGTGCCAATGGCCGTATAGGGGGGGAGCGATTGTGGGGTCTTCGTCAGGTTTGTCGCCGCCCGCTTCCTCCAGGTCAAACTGTTGGTTGACGACCGGCTCCAGTTTTTCCTCGAAATCACTGTCGTTTGAGAGAAGAACAGAGCGGGTGGTTGGGGCTTTTAACGCTCCCTCAAGGCCCACAACGTCGAGTGGATGAGTAATTCCTTTTTCTACGTCGGTGTATTGGGTGTGCACGTCGTTCACCCCGTAACCCGGCTGTTGCACGTCCATGTTTCGAATCCCTACGCGGGGGTCCATGTCACGAGGTACAAGACGGCGGACGAGCGTTTCAAAATCACCTGCTTCGCTGGTACTGAAAAACCATTCGTAGTAAACCGGGAATTCCTGCTGCCCGTTCGTCCAGGAAGAGGCTGTACCTGGTTCATTGTCAGCAACTTCGATGCCCAACCCAGCTTTGCGGCCCACCTCAAAGGCAGGTATAACGAAGGCGTAGTAGCGTGTTTTGGGTGCCAAATGGCGGGGTGAAACAAGGCGTGAAATACCTTTGTCGGGGTTGTTTTTCAAAATATTTTCCAGAGCATTGCGATCAGCTTCTGAGAAATCGTGATCGTTCAGGGCAGCGTTGTTGATGATAGCGTTGATGTGAACGTGTGCCCATGCCCAGGTCATGTTGGCGGCAGGCATGAAAGTTTGCCAATTGGCCCCTTTCAGCTTGACGGCAGTAAGCGGGCGGCCCGGCATGTTGACCCGCTCGAATTCCTCCTCCCGCAGCACCATCAGGGCGATCCAAGGGCGCAGGCGATGCCCGGCAGGCGGCTCTGGTGAGTAGCGCCAGGGAAAGTCTTCATCGTAAAACTCGATGAACGCCAGGTAATTAGGCTCAAAATCGGTAATCCAGTTGCGAGGCTCCGTACGCACGACCATGCGGGAATTGATGCCGACAATATCACCAGGACCGACGAGGCGTACCTTCTGCGCAGCAGTGCCGACTTGTACATTCTCGTCGCCGTCTTTTGCCTTGCGGGTTTCGACAGTCAGCACAGCGTCCAATTCGGCTCGTGGCGCATTGTTTGCCGCTGCTGTGACCTGGTTGGCGATGCCCCGGCGCAGCCAGGGGAGGAAGGAGTATCGGGCTATGGCCATGTTCGTTGTTTTTTAATTCATAACTACTTAGCAAGAGTCCTTCATAAGAGCTTGTTTGCGATTTGGTCACTTGGCTGAAAAACGGCCTTTTTACGCCACCCCCTTTTTTTTCCGTTCCGTAGCACTGCTATGCAACTTCAAAAAGCTAAAAACCTGACAAAAAATTGCTCGTTTTCAGATGCTGTTGGGGTTGGGCTGCCGGAGATAAAAAGAATGGATTTTTGCCCAGAGCAAAGGAAATTTTAAAGGAATAGCCTTAGCTATTGCTGAAAAATTGGCTTGGCTCTTGGCGGAAAAGACACCTTTTTAGCCCGGTAAGGAACGTGCCGGAAATAAGTTGGGTATTTCGGCGAGTGTGTTTTGGGGGCTGGCAAGGCAGTGAAATAGGCGCAT
>WBZO01005663.1_pt1 | contig 12566 bp, 8 predicted proteins | sample 5204261 | NCBI WGS metagenome assembly WBZO01 (sample SAMN12412400, study PRJNA552823) | activated sludge metagenome | isolation source: activated sludge from anammox sidestream of wastewater treatment plant... | place: USA: North Carolina | collected 2017-09 | reverse complement strand
GGTCGGTCGCGGCGTTCCCGGCGGCGGCCGCGGTCGACGGCGCGACGCTGCGTGCGATGGGCGGATTGTCGATCGTGGCCGTGCCACTGTCGATCGGCCATCGGGTCACGGGTGCGGTCTCGTTTGCCAGTGAACGCGAGGAGCAGGGCTGGCCCGAGTCGCTGCTGCCGCGCGTGCGACTCTTCGGCGAGATGATCGCGAGCGTCGTCGCACGCAAACACGCGGAAGCGGCGGAGCGTGACGCGCGCGCCGAGGCCGCGCACGCCGCCCGCTTGGGGACGATGGGGGTCGTGGCCGCCTCGCTCGCGCACGAATTGACCCAGCCGCTGGCCGCGATCCTGACCAACGTCCAGATGGCGCAGGTGCTGGTCGAGGACGACGACGTGGACCGCACCGAGCTTCGCGCGACGCTCGACGACATCCTCGCCGACGACCTGCGCGCGGGAAAGCTCATTCAGCAGCTTCGCCGGTTCCTGCGCCGCGACGAACTCGAGCGCTCGCGCCTCGCGGTCTCGCCGCTCGTCGAGGAAGTGCTGTCGCTCGTGCGCGGCGAAGTCGTCGGCAAGGGGGTCGACCTGCGGCTTGCGAACCACGCGCCGGATGCAGCGGTGGTTGCCAACGCGACGCAGATCCAGCAGGTTCTGCTCAATCTCCTCCTCAATGCCTTCGATGCGCTCGCCACCAACGCCCCCGGAACGCGGCGCGTCGTCGTGTCGGTGCAGGAAGAAGCGCCGGAGGTGATCGTCGAGGTGAGCGACAATGGCATCGGCATGGACGAGGCCGCGCAGGCGCGCGCGTTCGCCCCGTTCTGCACGACGAAGCCGAAGGGGATGGGCTTGGGACTGGTCATCAGCCGCTCGATCGCCGAGGAGCATGGCGGACAGTTGACGCTGCGTTCGACGCGCGGTGTCGGCACCGAGTTTCGCCTGGCACTCCCGACGGCGAGCAACGCGTGACCATGACGCCTCCTGCGCGCGAACGTGTCGTCGCGCTCATCGACGACGACGACTCGATGCGCCGCGCGCTTGCCCGCCGGCTGCGCGCGGCAGGGCACGTCGTCGAGGCCTTCGCCACATCCGCGGCATTTCTCGCGCGCAGGGAAGAGCTCGACGTCGGCGCGATCATCACCGACCTGCAGATGCCTGGCATGAGCGGTCTCGAACTGCAGGGCGCCTTGCGGTCCGCCGGAAGCGAGGTTCCGATCATCTTCATCAGCGCGCACGGCGACGTCGATACGGGCGTGGCCGCAATGCGTGCGGGTGCGGTTCATTTCCTGTCCAAGCCTTTTGCCGACACGGCGCTCCTCGCCACGCTCGACGAGGCGCTGACGCTTGCCGTCGATCGGGCCGAAGCGCGGCGCACGCAGCGCGCAGCCGAGCGCGCCTACGCGGCGCTGACCCCGCGCGAGCAGGACGTCTTCTGGCTCGTCACCGACGGCCTCATGAACAAGGTCGTCGCCGAGCGCCTCGGCATCGCCGAGAAGACGGTCAAGATCCACCGCGCACGCGTCATGGAAAAGATGCGCGTGCAACGCCTCGCCGACCTCGTGCGCATCGCGCAGGTGCTCGGCCGCGGTCACCGGTCCGCGTCCGCGGCGTCCACCCCGCACCCGCGTCGGTAGCCCCAAGGTCCTATAGTCCGTCGCGGTCGCGCGCGCCACACTTGCATCGGCGCTCCTCTGCATGCGCCATACCGTACGATGACGACCTTGCCCGGCAGAAGGATCCTCCTCGTCGACGACGACGCGTCGTTGCGTCGCGCGCTCGCCCGCGCGTTGCGGCTCGCAGGCTACACCGTCGAGTCGTTCGGCACCGCTGACGAGCTCACCCGCTCCGGCGTCGATTGCGCCGCCGCGTGCCTCGTCCTCGACATCAACTTGCCGGGGACGAGCGGGGTCGACTTCCGCCTCGCGCTTGCTGCAGCGGGGCAGAAGCCCCCCACGATCTTCATCACCGCCCTGGATCGCGAGGATGCCGACGCGGCGCTCGCCGGGGTCGAAGCGCCGGTCGTCCTCTTCAAGCCCTTCGGCAATGCGGAGTTCCTCGCTGCGGTGGGCCGTGCCTTGCGCGTCGACGCCACGCTGCCGGTATCCCCGTGCGCGCCGTAAGGCGTAGGATTCGCCTCCATCATCCATGACTGGCAGTACACAGGAGATTCGCATGAAGTCACGCCGCACCGCTCCCGCCACCGCCGCCCTGGCCTTGGCCAGTGCCATCGCCATGACCGCGCTTCCTGCTCCGGCGGCGGCGCAGTCGCTTGCCGATGGCTGGAAGTTTCGCGCCATTGCCTACGGTTACTTCCCGGACATCGGCGGGTCGAGCACCTTCCCCGCGCCCACGGGCGGTGGCGGCGCGCAGGTCGACGCCAGCAAGATCCTCGACAACCTGCAGTCCGCCTTCATGGGCACCTTCGAGGCGCACAAGGGTCGCTTCGGGTTCCTCGTCGACGTCCTGTACATGGACGTGCACGGCGCGAAGACGAACACGCGCGACGTGTCGATCGACGGCCACGAATTGCCGATCGGCGTGATGGCCAACACCGACCTCGCCCTGCGCGGCACCGTGCTCGAACTCGCGGCCTCGTATGCCGCGGTGACGGACCCACGCGCGAGCCTCGATATCGTCGGCGGTGCCCGCATGCTCGACATCAGGCAGACGCTCACGCTCGAACTGTCCGCCGCGGTGGGCCCCGACACCGGGCCCGGCCGGTCGCGCGAGACCACGGTGCATCCGACATACTGGGATGCCATCGTCGGCGCACGCGGGCAGTTCCACTTCGGCGATAGGCAGCAGTGGTTCGTGCCGTGGTACGCCGACGTCGGCGCCGGCCAATCGCAGCTCACCTACCAGCTGATCGGCGGCCTGGGCTATGCGTTCTCGTGGGGACAGCTGATCGGTGCCTGGCGCTACCTCGATTACGATTTCAAGTCGAGCTCCGCGTTGCAGTCGATGGATTTCAACGGTCCGATGCTGGGCGTGGCATTCGCCTGGTAGGCGGTACGTCCGGCCCGGCCCGGCGTGGGCGCGCCGTGCGGTCGCGCCGCCGGCGATCCCGGTCGCGCCGAAGGTCTTGCCCACGCCGCGCACGTTGCCCGGGTACGCGCGGTCCAGCCGACCCGGCGCAGGCGATCCGCGGCGTCACCCCCGGGGATGCGACAATGCGGCTCATTCGCCTGCACGTCGGCGCGACCTTCGGCCCACGACCATGGACCTGCCCATCAATCACTTCAAGCGCGCGCTTGCCGCGCGCCAACCCCAACTCGGTCTTTGGTGCACGCTGCCGGGTGCCTACGCCGTGGAAGTCGCGGCGGGAGCCGGCTTCGACTGGTTGCTGCTCGACACCGAGCATTCGCCGGGCGATCCCATTACCGTGCTGCCGCAATTGCAGGCACTCGCGCCGTACCCCACCTCGGCGGTCGTCCGACCTGCCAGCAACGACGCGGTGTTGATCAAGCGCTTCCTCGACGTGGGCGTGCAGTCGTTGCTCGTTCCCTACGTGCAGACGGTCGAGGAGGCGCAGCGCGCGGTGCTCGCCACGCGCTATCCTCCGCACGGCGTGCGCGGCGTGTCGGCGGCGACGCGGGCGACGCGCTTCGGCCGCGTGCCTCGTTACGGGCAGCGCGCGCACGAGGAACTTTGCGTGCTCGTGCAAGTGGAAACCGAAGAAGCGCTCGGCCGCCTGGAGGACATCGCGAGCGTCGAGGGCGTCGACGGCGTCTTCATCGGGCCCGGTGACCTCGCGGCGACGATGGGCGTCGTAGGTGAACTCGATCATCCGCGAGTCGTGGCGGCCATCGAGGACGCCCTGCGGCGGCTCGCGGCGATCGGCAAGCCGAGCGGGATCCTTACCGCGAACGCGACGTTTGCCGCACGCTGCCTTGCCCTCGGGACGGCGTTTACCGCGGTTGGCGTCGATACCGCCTTGCTCGCGCGCAGCGCCGATGCGCTCGCGCAGCAATTTCGCGCGACGCTCGCCACGCTTCCCGCGCGGTGAGCGGCGCATGGCGGCCACCGATCCCCAACGCTTCGTCGTCGTCTATCGGGTGGCCGCGGCCGCGGCGACGATCGGGCGTCGCGCGGAGGCGATCGCGGTCGAGCAGAGCGTCGAGATGCCGGTCGCGGCCATCGGCGATCCGCGCATCAGGGAGAACATCGTCGGTCGCGTGGTGGCCATCGACGCCGACGGCCCCGACCACTTCCGCGTGAGCATCGCGCTCGCCAGCGCGACGACCGGCGGGGAGCCGGGACAGTTCCTCAACATGGCGTTCGGCAACACGTCGCTGCAACCGGATGTCGAGCTCGTGGACGTCAGCCTTCCTGAGGCGCTCGTCAGTGCCTTCCCGGGTCCGCGCTTCGGAATTGCGGGCGTGCGCGCGGCAACCGGTGCCCGTGACCGCGCGCTGACGGCCACCGCGTTGAAGCCGCAAGGACAGCCACCCGCGGCGCTCGCCAAGCTTGCCGCAACCTTCGCGCGGGCGGGCATCGACGTCATCAAGGACGATCACGGCATCGCCGACCAGGCGTACGCACCGTTTGCCGAGCGCGTCGTCGCCGTGCAGCGCGCGGTGGACGAGGCCAATGCGGCGACGGGCGGGCACGCGGTGTACGCGCCGACGCTGTCCGGCGGGCCCGCCGCGCTCGCCGCCCAGGCCGAGCTCGCGCGGACGGCCGGCGTGCGCATGGTCCTCGCGGCGCCGATGCTCTGCGGCCTGCCCACGTTTGCCGAACTCGTGCGCGACCACCTCGCGATGCCTGTGCTCGCGCATCCGGCATTTGCCGGCGCGCTGCGCATCGCGCCACCGCTCCTGCTCGGTACCTGGTTTCGCCTCTTCGGCGCCGACGCGACGATCTTTCCCAACCACGGCGGACGTTTCAGCTACGACGCCTCCACCTGCCGCGACCTCGCGCAGCGGGCGCGCGCGCCGTTCGCTCGCGTGGCGCCCGCGCTGCCGGTGCCGGCGGGGGGCATGTCGGTGGCGCGCGTCGACGAGATGGTGGAATTCTATGGTTGTGACGTGATGCTGCTCGTCGGTGGTGCCTTGCTCGAAGCGGGCGCCGATCTTCCGGCGGCTGCCGCCGCGTTCGTTGCCCGCGTGCACGCGGCATCGGAGCGGGTCGCATGATCGGCGCGGTCGATGCACCGCGAGCGTCGCGCCGGGCCGCCACATGGAGGAGGTCTCGATGAGCGAGTCGATCGTGCGTCACCACCGTGGTGACTTCCTGTGGGATGACGTCGCCCTGCTGCGGTACAAGGAGGACGGCGCGGCGCCGTTTCGCGACGTGACCCGGCAGGTGCTCTTTGCTGGCGACGAGATCCCGGCGCAATGGCGCTATTTCGAGGTGGCGCGCGGCGGCTTCACGACGCTCGAGCGGCACGAGCACGTGCACAACGTGATGGTGCTGCATGGCCGCGGCGAATGCCGTGTCGGCGACGGCGTCTGGCCGCTGGCGCCGTACGATCTCGTGCGTGTGCCGCCGCTCACCTGGCATCAGTTCCGCGCGGCCGAAGATTCGGCGCTCGGTTTCCTCTGCCTCGTGCCGACGCAGCGCGACCGGCCGCAGCTGCCGACGACCGAAGAGCGCGAAGCACTCGCCGCCGGCACGCGGCGCGCCGCCGGATAGCCAACCCGTCATCGAGAGACGGCAGCCTCCAGTCAGCGGGCGGGCGACTGCGTACGAATCGCTGCGCAGATCGCGGCAAAGCGGCCGTCGTCGAGCCAATCCTCGAGATCGCGCGCCACCTTGCGGCGCCAGTTGGGCTGCATGTCCTCGGTCGTTGCCGGCAGATTGACCTGCTCGGTCTCGCCGAACACGTCCTCGAGCTGGAAGGTCAACAGCGCGCACGGCGTGCGCGCGACGTAGGCGTGGACCGCGGCGCGGACTTCGCCGTCGAGCGCGGGTGCCGTAGGGTCCGGTGCGGCGAGTCCCTCGCCGGCGAGGGCGCGCGGCAGGCGCTCGCGGTCGGCGCTGCGATCGGCGTACAGGCGCGCGCGCATCTCGGGTGAGGGAAACAGCGCGAGGGCGTCGCGTGCGGCGAGGTCGGTGCCCTGCCAGTAGCCTTCGAGCGTGGGCAGGTCGTGCGTGCTGATCGTGACGAGCGCTTGCGCGGGGTACGCCGCCGGCGGCAGGAACTCGCCATCGTGCGTCCGCTCGAAATACAGCACCCGATACGACAGGATGCCCGCGGCGGCGGTGACGCTGCGAAAGTCATCGGGGACCGTGCCCAGATCCTCGCCGACCACGAGCGCACCGTGGCGGCGGCTTTCCAGGGCGAGCACGCCCAGCATCTCGCGCAGCGGGTAGCGCACGTACGCGCCGTGCGCGGCGCTCGCCGCTTCCGGAATCCAGTACAGGCGCGACAGTCCCATCACGTGGTCGATGCGCAGCCCGCCCGCGTGTCGCATGTTCGCGGCGACGAGCTCACGAAACGCACGAAAGCCATCGGCCACGAGCCGATGCGGAATCCACGGCGGCAGCCCCCAGTCCTGACCCGCCTGGTTGAACTCGTCCGGCGGGGCGCCGACGTGCACGCCGGCCGCAAAGCGTCGCGGATCGTGCCACGTCTCCGCACCGCCGGGATTGGCGCCTACCGCGAGGTCGCGATACACGCCGATGGCCATGCCCGCGTCGCGCGCGACCTGCGCGACCCGCGCGAGCTGCACGTCGGCCTGCCACTGCAGATAGAGGTGATATTCGACGTCGACGGCGAGCTCCGCGGCGAGGGCTTCGACGCGATCGTGCGCTCGATCGCGATAGTCTTCCGGCCACGCGGGCCACCCCCACGCTCCCGTCGTCCGCGCGAAGTGCATTTGCAATGCATCGAAACGGGCGGCGCTCGCGAGATCGTCGCGGTGGGTCGCAACGAAGGCGCGGAACGCGCGCGCGCGCGCCGTGTCGTGCGCGAGGTGCTCGCTGCGGAACGCGGCGTACAGGAGGGCGAGCACCTCGTGCTTCACGGCGGCGACGCCGCGGTAGTCGACCAGCGGCGACGCTCGCAGCGCCGCGAGCCGCGCGACGAAGGCGGGGCTGGCCACGAGCGCTTGCGCCGCCGGCGCCGTCGCGTAATCGTCCACCGCCAGGACGTCGAGGTAGAGCGGGTTGACGGCGAGACGGCTCGACGGGCTGTACGGGCTCGCCACCTGCGGCCGGTCGGCGAAGAGTTCGTGCAAGGGGTTGACGCCGACGAAGCTTCCTCCCTGCGCCGCGACGAGGCGCGACACGTGGGCAAGATCGGTGAAATCGCCGATCCCCCAGTTGCGGCGCGAGCGCAGCGCATAGAGCTGGAGCGCCGGACCGAAGTGGCGCCCGTGCGCGGCTTCCGGCACGCGAGTGCAGCGGCGCGGGCAGGCGATGAACGCGACAGCGTGTGCGGTTTGCGCGTCGGCGAGGGTCAGCGTGTGATAGCCGAACGGCAGGTCGGTCGCAAGTCCCGCGCAGCGCAGCCACGACGCACCGGCACGGTCGATGCCTTCGCCGTTCCCGTGGCGCGCGCCCCCGTCTTCCAGCGCGAGCGTCCAGCGTAGCGGCGGCACGCACGCTCCCGCGACCGCGGGCCACGCGACCTCGGGGTCGGGATCGCCTTCGATGTGGACGAGCGTCGGTGTCGGCGCCGCGGCGGCCGGCGCCGCGGCGTCGTCGTGCACTCCCATCGCGACGAGGAGCGCGCGCTTGGTCGCCTCGGGTGTGGCGTGCTCGTGGAACCAGATGTCGCGATACGACGGCGCGATGCCGAGGCGCTCGCACAGGGCATCGAGGTCGGCGGTGGCAATGTCGGAGGCGTTCATGGCGGCCTGCAGCTTACGTCGTGCGCGCGCGGCACAGGAGCGCGAGCGAGCGGCCCTGCAGCGGGTACTCGGTGCCTGCCGCCTGCGCGGCCGGATGCCCGTCGCCATTTTCGTACGCGGTGTCGACGAGGACGTCCCACGCGGCACCCTCCGCCGCTCCGAGGCGAAAGCCGACGGCCTCGTGATGCGCGTTGAGCAGGAGCATGAGATCGTCGTCCTCGACCGGCACGCCGCGCTCGTCGCGCTCGGACAGGCCGCGTCCGGACAGGTGGGCGCCCAGGCACCGTGCGTGACCCTGGCTCCATTCGACGTCGTCCATCTCGCGCCCGGAAGGGTGCAGCCAGGTGATGTCCTTCTCGCGATCATCGTGCACGGCGCGGCCACGAAAGAACGTGAGGCGGCGGAAGAGCGGGTGGCGGTTGCGCAGTGCGATCACCCGGCGCGTGAAGGCCAAGAGGCTGCGTGCCTCGTCGTCACGCTCCCAATCGATCCACGAGACCTCGTTGTCCTGGCAGTACGCGTTGTTGTTGCCTTGCTGCGTGCGTCCGATCTCGTCGCCGGCGGTGAGCATCGGCACGCCCTGCGAGAAGAAGAGCGTGGCGAGGAAATTGCGCATCTGGCGCAGCCGCAGCGCGCGAATCGCCGCGTCGTCGGTCGGCCCCTCGACGCCGCAGTTCCAGCTGCGGTTGTGCGCTTCGCCGTCGCGGTTGTCCTCGCCATTGGCCGCGTTGTGCTTGTCGTTGTACGAGACGAGATCGCGCAGCGTGAAGCCATCGTGTGCGGTGATGAAGTTGATCGACGCCGTCGGGCTGCGCCCGCCCGCGGCGAAGATGTCGCTCGATCCCGACAGACGGCTCGCGAGCTCGCCGATCGTGCCGCCGTCGCCCTTCCAGTACGAGCGGATCGCGTCGCGGTAGCGGCCGTTCCAGTCCGACCACCCGGGGGGAAAGTTGCCGACCTGGTAGCCGCCGTCGCCCAAGTCCCACGGCTCGGCGATGAGCTTCACTTGCGACAACACGGGATCCTGCCGGGCGATGTCGAGGAACGAGCCGAACGGATCGAACGCCTGCGCCTCGCGGCCGAGCGTGGTGGCGAGGTCGAAGCGGAAGCCGTCGACGTGCATCTCGGTGACCCAGTAGCGCAGGCTGTCGAAGATGAGCCTCAACACCATTGGATGGAGGGTCGACAGCGTGTTCCCTGTGCCCGTGTAATCGAAATAGTAGCGGCGGTCGTCCTCACGCAGGCGGTAGTACACCGCGTTGTCGATGCCGCGAAACGACAGCGTGGGTCCCAGGTGATTGCCCTCGGCCGTGTGGTTGTAGACGACGTCGAGGATCACCTCGAGGCCCGCCTCGTGCAGGCGCTTGACCATCGTCTTGAACTCGGACAGTGCATCGCCCGCGGCGTAGCGCGCCTCCGGCGCGAAGTAGCCGACCGTGTTGTAGCCCCAGTAGTTGCGCAACCCGAGCTCGACCAGGCGCTTGTCGTCGAGGAACGTGTGGATGGGCAGCAGTTCGACTGCCGTGACACCGAGGCGCTTCAGGTGACCGACGATCGCGGGCGCGGCAAGCCCCGCGTACGTCCCACGCAGCGCCGGCGGTACGTCCGGGTGTAGTCGCGTCAAGCCCTTGACGTGCGCCTCATAGAGGACGGTGTCCTTCCATGGCGTGCGGGGTGGCCGGTCGTCGCCCCAGGTGAACGCGCCGTCGACCACGCGCGCCTTGAACGCTCCCGACGCGTTGTCGCGCGGATCCGGGACGAGATCCTCGCGACGCGCGCCGATGCGATAGCCGAAATGCGCATCGGACCAGCGGAAGGGCCCGTCGATCATCTTCGCGTAGGGGTCGAGCAGGAGCTTGCAGGCATTGAAACGATGCCCCGCCTCGGGTGCGTAGGGTCCATGCACGCGATAGCCGTAATGCAGTCCGGGATACGCTTCGGGGAGATAGCAGTGCCAGACGAAGTCGGTCCGGTAGGGAACGTCGATGCGCGCGATCTCGCGCCGCCCGCTCGCATCGAAGAGGCAGAGCTCGACGCGCTCGGCATGCTCGGAGTACAGCGCGAAGTTGACGCCGGCGCCGTCCCACGTGGCGCCGAGTGGTGCGGGCACGCCGCGCCAGACGGCGAGCGGAGCGCGCGGGGCGCGCACCGGGCGCGATGCGGCGGTGCGTGCCTGCGACACGGCCTTGGGTGGCGCGCCGGCGCCGGGCTCGGCGGGCTCGCCGCTCATGCCTCGGGCTCTCCCGGCGTGTCGAGGACGACATGCGCGATCGTCGCAAGCGAGACCTCGACCCATTCGGGACGATGCTGCAACTCGAAGCGCAGGTCGTGCAGAGCACCTTCGAGCACGAAGGCATCGAGGAGCGCCTGCGCGATCGGGGCCGTCGGCATCGAAACGACGCCGTGCATGCGCTCGCGGTAGGCGCCGAGGAACGCCGCCGCGGTCTCCTCGCGCCACTGCGCGAGCGGGGCGCGGACGCGCTCCCGGTCGGCGTCGGTGTGAGCGGGTCCGTGCTGCATCGCGTAGTGCGCGGCGTAGGCGAACGAACGCAGCATGCCGGCGACATCGCGCAGCGGGCTGTGCTTCGCGCGTCGCTCCGCCAGCGGACGCGCCGGATCGCCCTCGAAGCCGACGATCGCGAAGTCGTGGCGTGTCATGAGCACCTGCGCCAGGTGGTAGTCACCGTGGTAGCGCGTGCGCTGCGCGTCGATGCTGTCCGGAACGAGGGCGCTTGCGCGCTTGCGCAGGGTGTCGCGGACCGCGAGCAAGCGCTCGGCGCGGGCGGCGGCGGTCGCGCCGAGTGCCGTCCGCCGCGCGGTCACGGCGTCGAGCGCGGCATCGAGTTCGGTGACGAGACTGGCGCGTAGCGACTGCACGTCGTCGGGGGTGAAGGGCTCGGGGTCGAAGGCAGGGTCGCCGCTCTCGAGCGCGAGCGCCGCGTGCAGTTCGGCCGTGCGCTGGCCGAGCGTCGCCATGAGGGCGAGAAAGCCTTCGCGCAACAGCCCGACTTCACCAGGGGCGGCGGCGAGATCGGTCGCGCCGCCGCCGTCGCCGTCGGATGCGCTGCCGCGTGCGAGTGCGTCTTCGCCGAGCCGGCGCAGATGCGCCTGCACGTAGTCCCAGCCGTTGCCTTCGTTGCCCACGTAACCGAAGAGCGCGGCGAGCGCCGTGCGCTCGCCGTCGACCGCGACGTGCTCGAGGCTCCCCAGGAGCGGTGCGCCGTACGCGAAGGGCGACACCTCGGTGAGGAAGCGCCCCATCTCGATCTCGGGATTGACGCCGCTGCGCAGCCGGCGGTAGCCCTTGAGCAGCAGCGATTCACCGAAGAGCACGAGCGTGTTCACCTGCTCGAAGGGAGGATGGCGGATCGGTTCGGCCAGCGCGGTCACGAGGCCGTCCTTGAGCGCGCCGATGTGTCGCGTGTGCGCGTACCGGAGCTCGCCGCCGTCGACCGCCGTGCGTTCGGCGCGCGCCATCGCGGTGGCGACGGCACGCACGAAGCTGTCATCCCAGAACGCATCGTAGACGATCCCCACGCGCGCCCGCTGTCGCACGCGGGCGAACGTGCAGTGGGCGAGCGGCGCGAGCGTGTCGTCGTCCCCGGCCTCCCAGGCGAGCGCGAGCGGCAGCGAGTACGTGTGCGTCGTGCCATCGGCGAGTGCCACGTCGGCGATCGCGAGGAGCCAGGCGCTGCCGGGTCCGGTCCACTCGCCGCGCTCGCGCAGCGTCACCGTGGTGACCGCGTGCTCCTTGTCGGTGAACCAGCGCTGGACCGGCAGCGCGCGCGGCAGCACATCGCGCTCGAGCTGCTCGCGCACCCGACGGGCGAGCAGCGCGGCAGGACCGTGCGCGTCCTCGCGTACCGACAGCGCGGCGAGGAGGCCGTGCGGGATGACGAGGATGGGCAAGTCCTCGGGGGTGGGTCGCTCGACGTGCCAGGTCGGCGCCGCCGCCTCGGACTCGAGCCGGAACCAGTAGAAGCCGTACGGCGGCAGCGTGATGAAGTACGGCAGGTCGCCCACCGGCGGGAACGGTGTATTGCCGAGGATTTCGACCGGCGTGCGACCCTTCCACGCCGCAAGATCGAGCTCGACCGGCTGGCTCGTGCGCGCGAGGTTGGCCACGCATAGGATCGTCTCGCCGTCGAGCGCGCGCACGTAGGCGAGCACCTTGCGATTGCCCGGGCGCACGAAGCGCAGCGTTCCACGCGACAGCGCGCGGTGTCCGCGTCGCGCGGCGATGATGCGCTTCATCCAGTTGAGCAGCGACGCCGCACTGCGCTGTTGCGCCTCGACGTTGACCGCGGCGTAGCCGAACACCTCGTCCATGATCGGCGGGAGGAACAGGCGCTGCGGATCGGCGCGCGAGAACCCGGCATTGCGATCGGCGCTCCACTGCATCGGCGTGCGCACGCCATTACGGTCGCCGAGATAGATGTTGTCGCCCATGCCGATCTCGTCGCCGTAGTAGAGGACCGGCGAGCCGATGAGCGAAAGGAGGAGGCTGTTGAGGAGCTCGATCTTGCGCCTGTCGTTGTCCATGAGCGGCGCGAGGCGTCGGCGGATCCCCAGATTGATGCGCATCTGACGATCCGCGGCGTAGGTGCGATACAGGTAGTCGCGCTCGCGCTCGGTGACCATCTCGAGCGTCAACTCGTCGTGGTTGCGCAGGAAGATGGCCCACTGGCAGTTGTCGGGGATCTCCGGCGTTTGCCCCATGATGTCGGTGATCGCGTGCCGATCCTCCTCGGCGATCGCCATGTACATGCGTGGCATCAGCGGA
>WBZO01005373.1_pt1 | contig 12567 bp, 15 predicted proteins | sample 5204261 | NCBI WGS metagenome assembly WBZO01 (sample SAMN12412400, study PRJNA552823) | activated sludge metagenome | isolation source: activated sludge from anammox sidestream of wastewater treatment plant... | place: USA: North Carolina | collected 2017-09 | reverse complement strand
GCTCGACTCCGGTACGTTCAAGAGCGTGGTCGAGATCGCCCGGGCCGAAGGATTGATGCCTACCACGGTGGGCCGGCTGCTGCGACTGGCGCGGTTGGCCCCCGACATCGTTGAACAGTTCATGAGGGGGTGCCAGCCCCGAAGGCTCACCCTGCTGTGGCTAATGCGTAACGACATCCCTGCGCTCTGGCCAGAGCAGCGTCAGATGCTTGAACGATTCCGGTAGGAGGCGAAATGACCAGCAAGAAGCACTATGGCAAGCAGACAGGCCGCCCCATCACCCATGAACTCCCTACGCCCGCCGGTGGTGTACGAATGGAAACCTTTGTCCCCTGGACACTGGTGAGACGAGGGCTGAAAAAGCGAGTCATCACACCATTGGACGCGCCGCAGGAATTCTTGGCAGAGGCCAAGCAGGAGCGAGCGGCTCAGGCGGCGGCGCAGGACAGCGCGCTGATGCGGGCACTCGGACTGGCACACCATTGGCAGCGGCTGCTGGATGAGGAGCGAGCCGCGTCGGTGGCCGAGATTGCCACAGACGAGGGCATGGACGTGACGCAGGTGCGCCGGGTCATGCGGCTGACCCTGTTAGCTCCTGAGGTCATCGAACGGCTGGTGGATGCGCCCGACATTTTGCTGGAGCAGGTAATGCGCCGCCCCTGGCCCAGCGTCTGGAACGAGCAGATGCAGGTCATGGTGCTCGCCGCTGGCGATTGATCTGCGGCTCCAGCCCCGTAGCGCATTGTCGCCTCGGTGGTTTAACGGCAGGTTCCAGTGTCGAACAGCCGCTCCAGACAACCGCCCACGGGCAAGTCCTCGGCCAGAGTTGCCAGTCGCAGATCGAACGATGTCGGGCAACAACGAGGCGGACAGATGTCCTTCAACTGATGGAGTGCAAAATACCCACATACCACATCAGCATACTGCATGATAGTGTGCGTTAAGCAAGACTGTCCCGATCTTCAGCTACCCCGTAGCCGCAGGGCGTTGCCCACCACGCTCACCGACGAAAGGCTCATGGCGGCTGCGGCAATGATCGGTGACAGCACTAATCCGAAACTCGGGTACAGCACACCCGCCGCGATCGGTACGCCCAGTGCGTTGTAGAGGAAGGCAAAGGCGAGGTTCTGGCGCATATTGCCGACCGTTGCCGCCGAGAGCAGGCGAGCGCGGGCGATTCCGCGCAGGTCGCCCTTGACCAGCGTGACCTGGGCGCTGTTCATGGCCACGTCGGTGCCGGTGCCCATCGCGATGCCGACGTCCGCCCTGGCAAGCGCCGGGGCGTCGTTGATGCCGTCGCCGGCCATCGCCACGACACGCCCCTCCTTCTGCAGGCGCTCGACCAGCGCCAGCTTGTCGGCCGGCTTGACCTCGCCGTGCACCTCGTCGATAGCGAGCCGCTGACCGACGGCGCGCGCCGTCGTCTCACCATCGCCGGTGGCCATGATCACTCGCAGCCCCGCCTGGCGCAGCACCGCCAGAGCTTCCGGTGTGCTTGCCTTGATCGGATCGGCGACTGCCAGCAGGCCCAGTAGCCGTCCGTCGGCAGCGAGGTGCATGACACTTGCTCCGTTGTACCGCAGTTCTTCAGCCTGCGCCGCGAGGGGTGACACATCGACGCCTTCCTGCTCCATCAGCACGCTGTTGCCGAGGGCGAAGCGGCGTCCGCCGACACCGCCGCGCACGCCGATGCCGCTGGAGGACTCGAAGCCTTCGGCCTTCTCCAGTACCAGCCCCTTGTTGCGCGCCGCCTGCACGATAGCGTCAGCCAGCGGATGTTCGCTGCCCTGGTCGAGACTGGCCGCCAGCCGCAGAACCTCGTCCTCGGAGATGCCCGCTGCCGCCACGGCGCGCTCGAAGGCCGGACGGCCTTCCGTCAGCGTGCCGGTCTTGTCCACGATCAGGGTGTCGATTTCCCGCAGGCGCTCGATGGCCGCCGCATCCCGGAAGAGAATGCCCTGCGTGGCGGCCCTGCCGGTGGCGACCATGATCGACATGGGCGTGGCCAGGCCCAGGGCGCAGGGACAGGCGATGATGAGCACTGAAACGGCGTTGATCAGGCCGAACAGCCAGCCGCGCTCGCCGCCGAAAATCCCCCAGACGAAGAAGGAAACGAGCGCTATGCCGACCACTGCGACGACGAAATAACCGGCCACGACGTCGGCCAGGCGCTGCATCGGCGCCCTGGAACGCTGCGCCTGGGCGACCATCTGGACGATCTGGGCGAGCACGGTCTGGGCGCCGACTTTTTCGGAGCGGATTACCAGGCTGCCTGAGGTGTTCAGCGTCGCACCGATCACCTTGTCGCCGGGCCGCTTGGTCACCGGCAGGGGTTCGCCGGTCAGCATGGATTCGTCAACTGCGCTGGCACCTTCCGTGACTTCGCCGTCCACCGGAACTTTCTCGCCGGGCCGCACACGCAGGATGTCACCGACGTGAACGTGCGTCAGCGGCACATCCTCTTCCCTGCCGTCCGGCTGGATGCGCCGGGCGGTCTTGGGCGCGAGGCCGAGCAGGGACTTGATTGCCGCCGAGGTTTTCGAGCGGGCGCGCAACTCCAGCATCTGCCCAAGCAGGGTCAGCGAGATGATTACCGCCGCCGCCTCGAAATAGACGCCGACGCGGCCGTGGGCCTCGAACGAGGCTGGGAACAGGCCGGGCGCCACGGCTGCCACGACACTATAGACAAAGGCGGCACCGGTGCCGATGCCAATCAGGGTCCACATGTTCGGGCTGCGCCGCACGATGGACTGCCAGCCGCGCACGAAGAACGGCCCGCCCGCCCAAAGGACGACGGGAACGCTGAGCAGCAACTCGGCCCAGGTTCGTGCCTCCGGGGTCAATCCGGCGATGAGGTGTCCGGCCATGGCCAGCAGGACCACGACGACGGTGAGCGGCAGACTGCCCCAGAAGCGTCGCCGGAAATCCAGATACTCGCCATTGTCTTCCTCATGTTCCAGTTCTGGCACGACGGGTTCCAACGCCATGCCGCACTTCGGACAGGTTCCCGGCCCGATTTGGCGCACCTCCGGGTGCATTGGGCAGACATATTCCGTGTCCGCCGGTGCTGCCCACGCTTTCGTCGGCGCGGGAGACAGATAGCGCTGCGGGTCGCCAACGAACTTGTCGTGGCATTTCTGCGAGCAGAAGTGATAGACCGCGCCCGCGTGTTCTGCGGTCGGCTTGCCGGCATCCAGCGGCACGTCCATGCCGCATACCGGATCCGTCACGCTCCCGGCAAAGTGGGCATGGTAATGGTCTGTACTCTGGCCGTGACGACGCGGGCCGCCATGAGTTGGTGCGATACCTCTGGGCTCGATCGGTTGCTCAGACTTGTTCATCAGCTTCTCCTTCGAACCCGGTGGTCGATGGTGGTTTCAGTTCTTGAACGACGCTTGATCATCGCCCCACCGCAGAAAGAAGGCCGGGGTCGCCTGCGCATAGCGGGTCCAAGCCGCGCCGAACGCGGCAGCGGAATCGCGTTCCTCGCGCCAGGCGAGACGCACATACACAATGAGCAGGATGGGGAACATCACCAGCGTGATCAGCGTCGGCCATTGAAGCAGGAATCCGACCATGATCAGGACGAAGGCGATGTACTGCGGATGGCGCACACGCGCGTAAGGGCCGCTGGTCGCCAGATGGCCGCTTGCCTGCGCCGCATAGAGCACGCGCCATGCGGCTGCTAGCAGCCAGAAGCCGCCACCGATGAACGCGGCAGACAACAGGTGGAACGGTCCGAAGTGCGGATTGGCGCGCCAGCCGAACATCACTTCCAGAAGATGACCCGAGTCGTGGGCAAGGAAGTCAACGCCGGGGAACTGCTTGGTCAGCCAGCCGGAGAGCAGATAGATGGTGAGCGGAAAGCCATACATTTCCGTGAACAGCGCAACCACGAAGGCCGAAAACATGCCCAGAGTGCGCCAGTCGCGAGCGCTTTGAGGTTTGAAAAAGCTGAAGGCAAAGAAGATGAACAGGGCCGAGTTGATCAGTGCCAGCGACCACAAGCCATAGGCGGGAGCAGTTTCTGTCATTTTTCTGCTCCATCGTTGGATCTGCCGTCGCCTCCGCCATGGCCATGGCCGCCGTGCATGAACAGGTGCATCAGCGGACAGACCAGCAGGATCAGGTAGGGCAGCCAGCCAATCAGGCCGGAGAGATGCATGCGGTGCTCAAAAGCCAGGAGCAGAACGGCGAGGAGCGCGAAACCGCCGAATACCCAACGGGAACGGTGGCTTGTTTCGGTGACGGTCGGCGGCGTCGCCTGTTGCGTCACATGGTCATGGCTTTGCATCGTACTCTCCCGCCGACACCTTCTTGGGTGGCATGCCATGCTGGCGATGAGCCCGCAGATAGCCTTGCGGATCGGCGAGGAATGCGTCCCTGCATACCTGTGCGCAGAAGTAGTATGTCTTGCGTCGATACTCAACATCCGCTGCTGCGGTGAGTCGGCTGACGACCATGCCGCAAACAGGATCCTTGTAGTTCATGTCGTTGGAACGTTGTTTCATGCATCCTCCCAGATTTTGATCGACTTCGATGAGTTTCACGTCCCTTGCACTGTAGCCGCGACAACCCAACGCGAACGTGACCCGGAAATGACATTTTCGTTAGCGATACCGGATCCCTTAGCGCGACCCCACAGGCGGACGGTTGCAGCAAGCGCCACTCGTCGGATGCGCCTCGTTTTCGATTTCGTTACCCTCGATGAATTTCCACAGGCTGCGGCGCCAGCGATGCAGACCGCCGCGGAGAATGAGGCCCGCCCCGGCAACAACGGCTTCGACTTGTGCGAATGTCGCCTGGCGCAGGTCATATTCGACCGTGAGGTCATGCGAGCCCGGAATGGCAGTCGCGACTCCCATCATGTCCAGGAGCATGCCGCACGCGGCACGAAGCGTCTCCTGCTTCGGCGCGACGAAGTGGAGCTTGCGCCGCTTGACGATGGGAACGATATTTCGGACGCCCCGTGGCGCGGCGTAGAGCGCTGGGGCGGCAATGAATCGATCTTGGCATTGCTCCGAACAGAAATGGAACTCGATCCCTTGCCACGTCGTCGAGTACGGCGATGCGGCAACGTTTACAACCATGCCACACACGGGGTCGCGGCTCGTTTCTGATCTCCTGGTCATGGCTCTCTCCTGTGAATGTAGAGCGTGAAGATGCTGAAAGTCGGCGGCATGCCGGTACTACGCCGTCCCGCCAGCACCGACTTTCGGAACAGCCCTCAGAGCGCCTGCATCACCCGTTCGAGCTTGCCACGCACCATGGCGGCGAGAGTCTCGATGTTCGGGTTGTCGACGAGCTGAAACACGGCGGCCGGATCCATGAACTCGACGAACACCGCGCCGCCGGCATCCTGGCGGGCGACGACCTTGCAGGGTAGCAGGAGGCCGATGGAAGGTTCGGCGGACATCGCCTGGTGCACCAGCTTTGGGTTGCAAGCGCCGAGGATGCGATACGGCGGCATGTCCTCGCCCAGTTTCTTCTTCACCGTGGCTGAAACATCGATATCGGTCAACACGCCGAAGCCTTCCTTCTGCAACTCGGCGGTGACGCGCTCGATGGCCCGATCGAATGCAAGCGCGACCTGCTGGCCGAAACCGTATCGTGTGCTCATTGCTTTCTCCTTGTTACGGGCGTGCCCCTGTGCGGCTCACTCCTTGCTGTGCCCTTCGAGGTCGGCGCGACGTGCCTGATATTCGTCGCGCCCGATCTCGCCACGCGCATATCGCGCATCCAGAATCTCGCGTGGGGATCGCCGCGTTTCGTCCTTGCCGCCGGGACCCGCCGCCGCCCTGGCGAACAGCCAGACCAGCAAGGCGATCGGCAACATCCAGAGCAGCAGCATGCCGATGCCCATCAGGCCTCCTCCGTGGTCGTATCCCCACATGGCAATGCCTCCGCGAACGCGGTCAATTGGCGGGTTTCTGGGGCTCGCCTGCCGGCGTACCCATGCGGCCCTGCATCATCATCTGCATCATGTCCATACGCTTCTCCATCATCTCCATGCGCTTGGACATCATGTCGTCAGGGGCGACCTTGCCTTGTCCTGTCATCCCCATGCCGCCGCCCATCATGCCCATGCCCCCCTGCATCATTGGACAAGCCATCATGCCCGATTGCATGCCCCGGGCCATGCCCATGTTCTCCTGCATCGTTTGCATGTGCTCGTCCATGAGCTTCCGGCGTTCTTCTGCGGTCTTCGCCTTCGCCAGCCGTTCGAGCTGCGTGCGCATTCGGCCCAGGTTGTCCTGCATCTTCTGCACGGTCTTGCCGTCCGGCTGCGCCTGGACAGGTTTCGCCTCGCCGGGTTGTTCCGGGTGATGGGCATCGTCGGCAAGCGCCGGCAGGGCCAGGGCGATGGAGGCAGCGATAGCGGAAAGGGTGATCGTTTTCATGGCTTTGCTCCTTTTGTGAAGTTCAATGGCGGGCGAAGGACGACGTGCTGCCGTCCTGGCGCACCAGCAGGATTTCGTAGGGCTGCTTGCCGGGCATGTCCATGCCGGGTGCGCTCTGCGGCATGCCGGGCGAAACGAGTCCCTTCGCCTTCGGTTTCTCGGCGAGCAGGCGCTTGACGTCGTCGGCCGGAACGTGGCCCTCGACCAGATAGCCACCAACCTCGGCGGTGTGGCAGGAACCCATGCCGACCGGTACCCCCAGTCGTTGCTTGTGCGGCGTGACATCATTCAATTCGTGGGTGACGACCTTGAAGCCATTCGCCTTCATGTGCTCCACCCATTTACCGCAGCAACCGCAGGTCGGGCTTTTGTAAACCTCGACGGTCGGCGGTTTGCCGGCTGCCCAGGCGGCGGGAGTGAGCAAGGCAAAGAGGACAGCGGCGCGGATTGCCGGTTTCATGCGGGACTCCTTTCTGATTCGACCGTGTCAGTATGATCTGCGGATACCAACGCCAGCCTGACCGCAGGATTACATTTCTGTCATCTTTGCGGGCAGCGATGGAAAGTCTTCTGCCGCCACATCGATGCCGTGACTTCAATGCTTATGGTCCGCATGGCCGTCCTGCGCCATCGCCTTGGGCATCGCCAGCGGGGTAAAGCGGGCTTGCTCCGCCGATTTGCCCGCGAGCGTCACCGACACCACCGCCTTCATGTCGGACGTGGACGCATAGGTGCCCGTCCCCTTCAGCCGGTTGTCGCCATCCGGAGCCAGGTTGACCGTGGCCTTGGCCTTGCCGGCGAGAATGGTGACCGTGCCTTTGGCGCCCGCTGTCGACACCTTGGTCCCCGCGTGGTCGGTGACGTAGACGATCACCGGATTGTTCTTTGCCTCCTTGCTGTCCTTGGTGACGACCAGTTCGAAGTGGTAAACACCGGCCATGCGCAGCTGCCCCCCGTTGGGGGCCTGCTGCGTATCGAGGTATTCGTCGGTATGCGCCATGGCGTTGATGGATGCCAGTGCGAACAGGCCGGCGGCGGTTGCAGCTACTGTGGTGCTCATCATTTTTCGGAACCTCATGGGTATCTCCTTGATTGCGTTGGGTGCTACTTGGGTTTAAAAACTTTCGGCGCTGCGGTCCGCGAGAAGCCGCTTGAGCGGTTTTTCGCCCCACAGCCAGAACATCACCGGGGTCAGCAGGGTATCGAGCAGGGTCGAGCTGACCAGGCCGCCGAAGATCACTACCGCCACGGGATGCAGCACTTCCTTGCCCGGGGCGTCGGCGGAGAGAAGCAGCGGCATCAGTGCGAAAGCGGCCACCAGTGCGGTCATCAGCACCGGCGTGAGGCGTTCGAGTGAGCCGCGCACGATCATGTGCTGGTCGAAGGTTTCGCCCTCGAAGGCACACAGGTTGATGTAGTGGCTGATCTTGAGGATGCCGTTGCGGGTAGCGATGCCGGTCAGCGTGATGAAGCCGACCAGCGCCGCCACCGACAGCGGCTGGCCGGAAATCCACAGCGCGATCACGCTGCCGATCAGCGCCAGCGGAATGTTGCCCATGATGATCAGGGTCAGCGCCATGGAACGATAGCGGCTGTAGAGCACCATGAAAATCATCGTCAGCGACACCAGTGCGAGCAGGGTGATCAGTTTGGCCGCCTGCTCCTGCGCCTGGAACTGCCCTTCGAGCGCGGTGAAATAGCCCTCGGGCATTGGCTTGGCGGCCAGTTCGGCGCGGATGTCGGCGATCACCTTCGACATGTCGCGGCCGTCGGTGTTGGCGGAGAGCACGATGCGGCGGCGGGAGTTCTCGCGGCTGACCTGGTTGGGGCCGTCGCTTTCTTCGACGCTGGCGATCTTGGACAGGGGGACGTAGCCGGTCGGCGTCTCGATCAGAAGATCAGCCAAGGCCTGCGGCCCGCGTGCGGACTCCGGCAAGCGCACCAGCAGGTCAAAACGACGGTTGCCTTCGATGATCTGGGTGATCTTTTCGCCCTCGATCATCTGCTCCAGTCCGCGCAGGAGGTTGCCGGGGGCCACACCGTAGCGCGCCGCCTGCTCGTAGTCGAGACGAATCTTGACCTGCGGGATCAGCACCTGCTTCTCGATCTGCAGGTCGGTCACGCCGGGAATCCGCGCCAGCCGGTCGCGCATGTCGGCCGCCAGGCCGCGCAGGGTATCGAGATCGTCGCCGTAAATCTTCAGCGCAATCTGGGCACGGACGCCGGAAAGGAGGTGATCGAGTCGGTGAGAAATCGGCTGGCCGACGTTGGAGGCGGCCGGCAAGGCGGCCAGGCGACTGCGGATGTCGGCGATGATCTCGTCGCGGCTGCGCGCCGAGGCTTTCAGGTCCACGTCCATTTCGGTGTAGTGCACGCCTTCCGCATGCTCGTCCAGTTCGGCGCGGCCGGTGCGGCGCCCGACCTGTGTCACCTCCGGCACCTGCATCACCATCTGCTCTGCCAGGGTGGCAATGCTGTTGGACTCGGCGAGCGAGGTGCCGGGGTTGAGCAGGACATTGACCGTCAGCGTGCCCTCGTTGAACGGCGGCAGGAAGGAGCGCGGAAAGAAGGGGACGCTTGCCGCGACGATGACGACCAGCGCCACGGCGCCGGCCAGCAGGCTGCGCGCATGGCCGAACGACCAATGCAGAAGCCTGGCATCCCAGCGCTTGAGCCAGATCACCAACGGGCTATCGCCGGCGTGGAGCTGCTTCATCTGCGGCAGCAGATAGTAGGCCATCACCGGCGTCAGCGTCACCGAGACGATCATGCTGGCGAGGATCGAGACGATGTAGGCGACGCCGAGCGGCGTGAACAACCGGCCCTCGATACCCGGCAGCACGAACAGCGGCACGAACACCAGGACGATGATCACGGTCGCATAGACGATGGCGGAACGTACCTCCAGCGTGGCGGCGGCGATGACTTCCGCCACCGGACGCGGTGAGTCGGTTGTTCGGTTGATCTTCAAACGCCGCAGCACGTTCTCGACGCCGACCACAGCATCGTCGACCAACTCACCGATGGCGATGGCCAGACCGCCCAGTGTCATGGTGTTGATCGACAGGCCGAAGTAGTGGAACACCAGCGCCGTAACCAGCAGCGACACCGGAATCGCCATCAGCGAAATCAGTGTGGTGCGCACATTGAGCAGGAACAGGAAGAGGATCACGGCGACGAGGATGGCGCCATCACGCAGCGCCTCCTCGACGTTATTCACCGAATGCTCGATGAAGTCGGCCTGCTTGAACAGGAAGGATGGTGTCTCGAAGCCCTTGGGCAGGCTCTTGCCGAGTTCGGCCATCGCCTTTTCGACTTCGCGTGTCAGTTTGACGCTGTCGGCGGCCGGCTGCTTCTGCACCGACAGGATCACCGCCGGCTTGCCCTTGTAGCTGCCATCGCCGCGCTTGATGGCCGGGGCGAGTTTCACATCCGCCACCTGCTTGAGCAGGATCGGCTGACCGTTTTTCACGCTCACCACCAGGTTCTGCAAATCCTCAATGCGCGAGCTACGGCCGATTTGGCGGATCAGGTATTCGCGGCCTTGGGCTTCAAGAAATCCGCCGCTGGTGTTGGCACCGAAGTCCTTCAGGGCAATTTCCAGCTTCTCGCGCTCGATGCCCAGCGACTGCAACTGTGCCGGCTTGATCTCCACCCGATATTGCCGTACCTCGCCACCGATCGGGATGACCTGGGCGACGCCGGGAATCGTCAAGAGACGCGGACGCATCACCCAATCCGCGTATTCGCGGACGGTCATCGGGCTGATCTTGTCGGGATCGGCCGGGAGTGCGATCAGCAGGATCTCGCCCATGATCGACGAGATCGGCCCGAGCTGCGGCACGATGCCGGGCGGCAGGGCTTCGCGCACCAGGTTCAGGCGCTCGGCGATCTGCTGCCGGTTGCGGTAGATGTCCGAACCCCACTCGAACTCGACGTAGATGATCGACAGGCCGATGCCCGAGACCGAGCGGACGCGTGTCACGCCCGGCATGCCGTTCATGCTCGACTCGATGGGGAATGTGACCAGTTGCTCGACCTCTTCCGGTGCCATGCCGCCGGCCTCGGTCATCAGCGTCACGGTCGGCTTGTTGAGGTCGGGAAAAACGTCGACCGGCATCTGCCGCAGGGTGATCGCGCCGTAGATGATCAGCAGCAGCGAGATGCCGAGGACGATCAGCCGCTGCTTGAGCGCGGCGTGAATGATGTAGTCGAACATGTCAGCGCACCTGCGAAAGCAGTCCCGCGCCGACGGTCACCACACGGTCGCCGTCGTGCAGGCCATCGAGAATGGCGACGTTGGCCGCATCGAGCGACTGGTGGCGAATCCGGCGGGCGACGAAGCGCTCCGCTTCGGTATGCACCCAGACCGCCGTCTCGCCAGCGCCGACTTTTGTGAGTGCAGTCCTGGGCGCGGTCGCGCCCTTGACGCCTTGCTCGGTGCGGGCGATTACCTTGACCGGCTGCCCGACAGCGACCGCCGCATTGCGGTTGGCAATGCGGAACAGCAGGGGCAAGGCTTGCTCACGCAGTTGCTGGCCGCCGCCGACGAACTTCAGTTCCAGTGCGGTTTGCTCCGCCAGGGCACTGGCGGATACCAGCGTCTTGGCGATGCCGACATCGTAGGCCAGCGCTTCCACGGCAAGACGGGATGGATCGACGATCTCGAACAGCACTTCCTTGGCATCAACGACTTGCCCGGCCAGTAGGTGATGCGAGGCGCTGACAATGCCAGCCACCGGCGCTACCAGTGGTTCGGCGGAGTCGATGCTGGCGCGGACATACGTCCGCCGCTGCTGCAAGGCAGCATGCTCGATGCGCGCGGCCTCGATCTCCTTCTGCGGTACGGCGCCTTCGAGCTGTTCGAAGCGCTTCATCTTGCCCTCGGCGATAGCCAGTTGCGCTTCGAGTTCGGCGAGGCTGGCTTTCTGGTTGCCACGCTCGATGGCACCACTGATCGGGCGCAGGTAGGCCAGGACTTCGCCCTTGGCAACCTTCCGCCCGGCCGTCGGCATGCCCTTCGGGCCGGGAATCACGCTGCCGGCGAACATGGCCTGCACACGGCCGCTGGTTTCCGGATCGGGAATGATCTGGCCGTTCAATTCGACTGTTGCCGCCAGTTCGGCGATGCGCACCGGCTGGGTACGCAGACCAAGCTGGCGTTGCACTGGCTTCGGCACGAACAGGCTGCCGTCGGCCAATCGCTGCGGAGCCGCAGTCACCCCTGCGGCTCCTCCTGCGCTTGCTGCCGTTGTCGCGGCGGCAGGTGGCTTCTTCTTGGCATCCTGGCTGTGATCTTCGTCACCGTGAGCCAAGACTGTTCCCGTGGTCACCCCCAATGCCAACGCGGTCACCAGACCATACAAATCAATCTTGCGCATCATCAAATCCCCTTCTTGGCGCGTTTGTGGCGCCGAACGGCAAACAGTATTCCGGTCATCAGCAGTAGCGCTCCGGAAACTCCCCAGATAACCCACTCGCTCCAGCCGTGGGTATGCACCTCGGTGGCCACGGAGGCTGAGGTATCCAGCGTGGCGGAAAGCAGATCGACGCTGTCACCGGCTTCAACACTGATGGTCAGCGGATGTTTGGCTGGCGGCACGGGCGCGGTCACATCGAGAACGTAAGTTCCAGGGGTGGTTTCGTTGGCCACGCCGTTGAGCCCCGCGCCCTCGATTTCCACCTTGGCCTGCGCCACGGGTTCGTTACTGGCGAAACGATCGACATACACCACCAGTTTCTTGCCTTCGAGCAACGTGACCACCTCGAACTCCTCGGTCGCGGCGGCGGTACGCAGTTCGACCGCCTGTGCGACGGGGGGCGGCGGTGCGCCGTGATCCTCCCCACCGTGGCCGAACGCCGGGTTCATCGTGGTCAGGGCCACGGAAAGTAGAGCAACGGCAACGGCATGTTTCACGGCAACACTCCCATGGCTTGGTTCAAACGCGATATCGCAGCGGCGCGGGCTACGCGCTGGCGATCAAAGAAGGCATCGGCATCAAAGGCAGCGGCGCGGATGCGCAGCAAGGTCGCCAGATCGGATTCGCCCAGTGAAAAGGCCTTCTCGGCCAGACGCAGGTTCTCGGCGGCAAGCTGGCGGCGCTCCTGCGCCATGGCGAGTTGACGTTCTGCGGCTTGCAGATTGTGCCGGGCGCGTTCGGCGTCG
>WBZO01005661.1_pt1 | contig 12571 bp, 11 predicted proteins | sample 5204261 | NCBI WGS metagenome assembly WBZO01 (sample SAMN12412400, study PRJNA552823) | activated sludge metagenome | isolation source: activated sludge from anammox sidestream of wastewater treatment plant... | place: USA: North Carolina | collected 2017-09 | reverse complement strand
TTCCGACAGCGTATTGGCGAGCGGTTTTTCGCAGAGAATGTGTTTGCCGTGCTTCAGCGCTTCCATAACGACGGTGTAGTGGGTATTGCCGGTGGAAGCGACATCGACGAGGCCGATATCGTCCCGGGCCACCATCTTTCGATAATCGGTTTCCCATTCCTCCCAACCGAGCGAGCGCGCGGCCTGTTCGACCCCGGCGGCATCGCGACCGCAGAGTACGCGCATACGCGGCGTCGGATCGACATCGAAGAAATGCGCGACCTGACGATACGCATTCGAATGCGTCCGCCCCATGAACTTGTAGCCAACCATTCCGACGCCGATTTCGGCCATCGCTTTTGCTCCTTTCATTGGTGGGTCCAGTGTCCAATGTCCAGTGTCCAGGGAACTACCAACGCGCTCCGGACACTGGACTCTGGACCCTGGACTTCGCCCCCTAGACCCACCAGGCCTGACCGGCGGGATCCTGGATGACCGATTGCTTCAAGAAGGCGACGGCTTTGGTAAAGCCTTCGTCGGTGCTCATGAGCGAATCCTCGTGCTCGATCGAGAGCGCGCCGTCATAGCCGGCCAGTCGGAGCTCGCTGATGAGCGAACGCCAGAATTCCTGTCCGTGTCCATAGCCGACCGTACGGAAGATCCAGGATCGGTGCAGCTCGTCAGTGTAGAGCTTGGTATCGAGCACGCCGTTGCGCCGGATATTCGGCTGGTCGAGCCAGGTGTCTTTCATATGGACGTGATAGATGGCCGAACCGAGCTCGCGGGCGCACACGAGTGGATCCATGCCCTGCCAGAAGAGGTGAGACGGGTCGAAATTGACACCGAGGGTATCGCCGCCGATCTCGCGCAGCTTCCAGAACGATTCGGTGTGATAGGCGACGAACCCCGGATGGAGTTCGATCGCCACCTTGATCCCGTGTTGCTTGGCAAAAGCGGCTGCTTCGCTCCAATAGGGTGCGACCTTTTCCTTCCATTGCCAGTCGAGGATGTCCAGATAATCGGGCGGCCAGGGACAGGTCACCCAGTTGGGATACTTTGCATTGTCAGAGTCGCCGGGGCACCCGGAAAAGGTGATGACGGTATCGACACCGATTTCGGCGGCCAATTGGACGGTATCGCGGAACGATTTGTCATCGGCGGCGGCCTGTTCACTGTTCGGATGCAGCGGGTTGCCGTGACAGGAGAGCGCGCTGATTTCCAGGCCGCGGCTGGAGACTGCTTCCCGGAACTGCTTGCGGGCGTTGGCATCGGCCAGCAGCGCGGCGGCATCGGCATGGGCGCTACCCGGATAGCCGCCCGTGCCGATCTCGACGGCCTGGCATCCGGTCTGGGCGATATAGTCGAGCGCGTCTTCGAGCGGACGCTGCGCGAAGAGAACGGCAAAGACCCCAATTTTCATGTGTTTCCTCCCCATCGAGGTGATCGTCTACCGATGATGCGCATCATCGCATCTTCAGGAACAGGATGCTGCTTCGGCTGGCGCACCGGGACGCTCCAGCTCGTAGTCGGTGATAGCGGCGACCTTGGCCGCCGAAGCCGATGCCGGATCGAATTCGAGACCGATCCATTCATCGAGTAGTTTGGCTGCGAGTTCCGGACCGATGACGCGCGCGCCAAAGGTGAGGATTTGGCAATCGTTCGACAGGATCGACCGTTCGACCGAATAGACGTCGTGACCGACGGTGGCGCGGATGCCCGGTACCTTGTTGGCCGAAATCGCCATACCGATTCCGGTTCCGCAGATGAGCAGTCCGCGTCGCGCTTCGCCACGCGCGACCGCTTCGGCGACGGCCAGACCGACATGCGGATAGGCGGTCGTGTCGGAGGCGTCGGGAACTCCGTAATCGCGCACCTCGACACGGGGGTCGTTTGCCAGGCGTGATTTGAGCAGATTCTTCAGATCGACCCCGGCGTTGTCGGCTCCAACGGCCAGAATATAGGGGGTGGTCATTCCATTCTTCTCCCTCCTCGCGCTGAATCTAATCGTTTGCGTTCAGCGCGCTGCCGAAACTCTCGAGTACGTAATAGATCGAGGTGGCGCCGGCGTCCTGGTGACCGCGGCTGCGTTCGCCGAGCCGGGACGCGCGCCCCTTGCGACTGATGAGATCGGCGGTCGATTCCATACCTTGGCGGGCGGCGGCCAGACCCTTTTCCCAAGCCTCCGCAGAGGTGCCACCGCCGGCCAGGGTACCGGCGAAATTACGAGCGAACGGATCGAGCGTATCGAGCATCGTTTTGTCACCCGGTTGGCATTGGCCGATGCGGGCGATCGTCTCGACGCCGTTCTGGAATGCCGCGGCCCAAGCCGCGGTGTCGATGGTATCGTCGTCATCGGGGAGCGCATGACCGAGACTGGCAATCCAGGCGCCGACCAATGCGCCCGAGGCGCCGCCGGCGGTGTCCATAAAGTTCTTGCCGGCACGGAGCAGCGATTGCCGCGCCGTTCCCGCGAATCCTTCGACCGCCTGGTTGGCGGCTGTGAATCCGCGGACCATACCAGCGCCGTGGTCGCCATCGCCGACAGCGGCATCGAGCCGGGTCAGCTCGGGTTCGGCTGCTTCCACCGCGGCGAGCGCGGCCGCCAGCGCTTCGCGGGTGCGAATTCCCCACGGACCGGCATTGCCGGTGTCGCCCCCCGATTCGCCGGTCGTCGTTGACGAGGAGGTCGATTCTGTTCGGGCGGTAGAAGGCCTGGCGGACGATGTCGCGGTGGCGATATCGGGGCCGATCCGTGTGAACGCGGGCGTGATCGCCGTGGCGTCATGCAGCGACTGGAGTTCATCATCGAGCCAGTGCAGGGTCAGCGAGCATCCGGCCATATCGAGCGAGGTGACATATTCGCCGACCAGCGGTTCGTGCACCTCGACACCGGCCTTGGACAAGAGGGGGGCGATGTCGTTGTAGAGTACGAAGAGCTCTTCGTATTTGCTGGCCCCGAGACCGTTCAGCAGCACCGCGGCCTTGCCCGGGACATCCTTGGGAGCATCGGCGAGGATGGTATCGACCAGTAAGCGGGCGATATCGCGAGCGGGAAGAAGCTCGCTTTCGCGGATCCCCGGTTCGCCGTGGATACCGAGACCGATTTCCATACGACCTGGATCGACCGTGAAAAGCGGTTCCTTGTGGCCGGGCACCGTGCACCCCTCGAACGCCACACCGACGGTGCGGGTCCAACTATTCGCATGCTGGCCGAACGCCTCTACCGTCGCGAGACTGTCTCCACGGTGAGCACTGGCGCCAGCCGCCTTGAAGACATAGAAGCCGCCGGCAATGCCGCGGCGTTTGCTGGCCTCATCCGGCGGCGCGGAAAGGACATCGTCAGTTACGAGCACCGTACGGCAATCGATGCCGTCGAGATTCAGCCGCATCTCGGCCATCCCGAAGTTCATGACATCGCCGGAGTAGTTGCCAAAGGTGAAGAGCACCCCGGCGCCGCCATCGACGGCCCGGGCCACCCGGTAGGCCTGCTCCCCCGAGGGACTGGTGAAGATATCGCCGATCACCGAGCCGGAGGCCAGACCCTCACCCACAACCCCGCAGAAGGCAGGATAGTGACCGGAACCGCCCCCGGTGATGACCGCCACACGTCCTGCTTTGGGAGCGCCGACGGCCATTACCCCCGACGCATCGGGCACCCGCCGGACGAACCGGCTATACGCGGCGACATAACCGCCGATAAGGTCCTCTCTGAACGAACGAGGATCGTTGAACAAGTGCGTCACGCGTCTTCTCCCGAACCGTAGTGTTCCAAAGCACTCCGGACCAATGGCGCCACCGCCACGCTGGTATGCGATTCGCGCAACTCAGCCAGCTGGGCGTCGCTCACACCGCCATCGACCACCACCAGGTCGAAAGTCTCCAGAGGCGCCAGGCGGTGGAGCGCCACTTTGCCTACCTTGTTGTGATCGATCAGCAAGATGCTGCGGGTTGCCGAACCGAGCATGGCGCGCTTGACCGAAACGATCGCCTGTTCCTGATGCAGGGCGAAGCCGTTGGAAACCGCCGAGCAGGAAAGAAAGAGCACATCTGCATGGAGAGCATTGATGGCGGTTTCGCAGATGAGCCCGACCAGCGCATCGTGCCGTTCGAGATAATCGCCGCCGAGGGCGATCAGATGCACCCCCGGTTTTCCCTTCAGCTCGTTGATCGAGCAAAGGAAATTGGTGATGACCGTGATCGGCGCTTGCTGCGGAATGAGTCTGGCAAGTGCCAGGCAGGTGGTGGAATCGTCGATCAGCACCGATTGCCCGGGTTCGATCTGGTCGAGCGCGAAACGAGCCAGAGCTTCCTTTTCGCGGGTGGCGGTCACTTTGCGAAAACGCACGCTGCTTTCGAAGAGCGAGGACGGCTGGGGAGTGGCGCCACCGCGGATCTTGCGCAGTACGCCCTGACGTTCCAGCTCGTCCAAATCACGGTGGATCGTCATGAGCGAAACATCGAAGGTCGACGAAAGCTCGCGGGCGCTGACCGAATCGCGTCCGAGTACATATTCCGCGATCAGCTCGCGCCGGCGCCGGAGACTCAGCCCGTCCTCGAGTACGGTGCTGAAATCAGACTCTGGCTCCATCCCTCTTGCCCACCACGCTATCGAACCTGTTCGATCATCGGCCACCCGGACCTTGCACGGTTAAACGCTTCATGATAGTGTGCGATTATCACACGATATCTGTTCGAGTGGAATACCAGCGAGGGTGTTCGAAACGTAGGCCAGGCCGGAAACGCGGGTGGGACCGGCCCAGAAAATCCATGACCATCGACTGAGTCGTTGCCCGGTATGAACCGGGCGTTCGCGCGGTCAGCACACGAAATCGCTGCCGCCCCGAGGTTTTGGACGCGACATCCGATGATGCCGGGCGTTCGGCGTCGATAGATCGGATGACGGTTGGCGGGCTGCCTGCATTGCCCGTCTCGGATCGACGAGGAGGAATACGCGACGATGCAACGTTTTCCGAAATTCAGTGACGCGCAAGCGCAGTTGCTTCGCGATGCGGTCACCGGGCGACTCTCCCGCCGTGAGTTGATCGAGCGCGGGATCAAACTCGGTTTTGCCGCTCCAGCGCTGGCCTGGATGATGACCCACTATCCTGGCGGGGTTGCCTCCGCCCAGGAAAACGCGGCGATGCCGGAGATGACCGCCGCCGAGGATATGGCCGGGAAGTCGATCGATATGACGATTCTCGGTATCGCCGGCTGGCCACCGAGCTCGCTCGGTGTGACCCTCGCCACCGAGTTGTTCAAACCATATGCGAACGAAACGCTCGGATACGATGTGAACTTCTCATTCGAAGAGTCGCCATTCGATCAGCTCTTCCAGAAGGCAGCCGCGTCGCTTTCCACCAGTGCGGCGGAATACAACATCATCATTTCCGACAGCCAGTGGCTGGGAGCGCTCGCCGAGCCGGGCTGGATCGTGCAGCTCAATCCGATCATCGACGCCAACCCGGCACTCGATATCGAGTTCGAACCGGCGGCGCAGCAGGGCTATCGGATCTATCCCGATGGCAGCGACAAGCTCTGGGGATTTCCGCAAGAGGGGGACACGATCGCGCTCTATGTGCGGCAAGACATGTTCTCCGACCAGGCCGAGCGCGATGCCTACATGGCCGCGAACGACGGCGAGGATTTGCCACAGACCTTCGACGAGTGGATGGACGTCGATATCGATCGGTTCGAGCGGATCGCCAGTTTCTTCCACCGGCCGGATCAGGGGATTGCGGGCACCTCGCTGCAGTTCTCCAAGGTCTATGACTTCGTTTCCTGCTACACCTATCCGTTTATGTTCTCCACGGGCGGCGATATCTGGACGGGCGATGTCGGGAACTATGTGGTCGAGGGGGTGCTCGATTCCGATGTGAACGCCGCCGGTCTTGCCCGGGCCAAGGACTTCATCAAGTACGGCCCCGAAGGCATGGTCAATTACGGTATTGCCGAGGAAGTCGATGCCTTCACCGCGGGCAAACTTGCGACCTGCTGGCAATGGGCGGCGCTCGGCTTCTCGATGCTCAATATCGATTCGACCGATCCAGAGAAGAAGGCCGATGACACCCGGCCGGTCGATCGCAGCATGGCGTTGATCGTGCCACCACCAGGCTTCCGCCAGGAAGATGGTTCGCTCAAGCGGATCTACACGCTGGGCGGTCAGCCATGGGTCATCAACGCCTTCAATAACCCGGATCAGATGCGGGTAGCGGTCGACTTCATGACCTGGTGGTATCAGCCCGAGACGCAGAAGGTCTTTACCGAGCGCGGCGGAAATCCGGCTGATGTGGCAACCCTCAGCTCGCCGGGCTTCGACGATTTGCAGCCGCAGTTGCATGCCTACCGGTATATGCTGCAGGGTAATTCGCGCGACTTCTGGCACGATCCCAACTACGCGGAAATGCTCGCCGCGCAGCAGGAAGCCTTCAGCGCCTATATGACCGATATCGTGACCGACCCGATGCAGGCTCTGAAATACGCTGCCTGCCAGCAGCAGCAGATCCTGTTCGACGGTGGCCGCACCGATGTCGAGCCGTCGGACGCTTGCTTCGACGTTACGCTCGGTTAACAACGGCTATCCGGGCGACGTGGTTCGTCGCAGCAACGACCAATCCGGGCGGGTTTTCCGCCCGGATTGGCCATCGCATCGATTGGTCGTTGGCCAACGGGCAAGGGTTTCATGACGCAGATGGAATCTCAGGCGACAATCGCCCCTGGTGAAATGGAATTCACCAGCTACGGCAAGAAGCGGGCGCGCGGTTTGCGCTCGCTGGACGAGAGCCGGGCCTTTCCCGTGCTCCTGCTCACACCGATTCTCATTTTCTTTCTCGTCTGGAATATTGTGCCGTTGCTCTGGCTGCTCGGTGTCAGCTTCTATCGATTCAAGCTGACCTCGGCCCAGCCGGCGAAATATGTGGGATTCGACAATTTCGAGCGGATATTCAAGAGCAGCGTCTACTGGAGCACGATCAGCCGCACGCTGATCTTCATGGTCACCACGGTCGGTTTGGCGACGCTCTTCGGGGCGTTGTTGGGGTTGCTCTTCTGGGGGAGTGGACGAATGCCGGGCCGGCGTCTGGCTCTGACCCTGCTCTTCACTCCGATGATCCTGCCCCCGGTCGCGGTCGGCACGTTTTTCCGGCTGATCTACGATCCCACGTTCGGCGTGGTGAACTATTACGTGGCCAAGTATTTCGGTAAGCCGATCGACTTCCTGGGTAACAAGGACTGGGCCTTTCCGGCGACCGTGGCGGTCGATGTCTGGATGTGGACTCCCTTCATGATCCTGATGACATTGGCCGCGCTCGGGTCGGTTCCGAAGGCCGAGCTGGAAGCGGCCGAAATCGACCGCCTCTCCTGGTTTCAGCGCTTGCGCCATGTGATCCTGCCGCATGCCAAATTCATCCTGATGCTCGGGATTCTCCTGCGCACGATCGACGCGTTCAAAACGACCGACCTGGTCAATCTGATGACGCGCGGCGGTCCGGGGAATCGGACCGATACGGTCGGTCTGATGCTCTACCGCACCGGTTTCGAAGCGTTCCAGATGGGGGACGCTTCTGCTCTGGCGGTGGTGACATTGCTAATCGCGATCGCCTTCACCTCGATCTATCTCTACGTGCTGAATTTCCGGGAAACGCGCGCCGCGATCCGGTTGGAAATGGAGGGGGGCGTATGAGCAACTGGCGGACACACCTCTACCATCTCCTGCTCTGGGCGGTGGCTTTGCTCTTCTTCCTGCCGGTCTTCTGGATCTTTCTGGCCGCCTTCAAGAAGAAGGGCGAACTCATTAGCTGGCCGCCGCAGTGGATCTTCACCCCCACGCTCGACAATCTGCGCGATGCCGTGGCCCGGCCGAATTTCTGGGACTACCTGCGGATGAGCTTCATCCTGTCATTCGGGTCCGTCGCAATTGCTATCGTCATCGCCTTCCTGGCGGCCTACAGCTTTTCCCGTTTCAAACCGAAAGGGACGAACTTCCTGATGTTCCTCCTGCTTTCGGTGCGTATGGTGCCGGCGGCCGCGGTGGTGGTACCGGTGTTCATGATGTACAACGCCTTCGGCTGGACCAAGACGGTGCATGGGATGCTTCTCTTCTATGTGATGTTCAGCATTCCGTTTTCGCTGTGGATTCTGAAGGGGTTTCTCGACGGGGTTTCGCTGCGATATGACGAAACCGCGCTGGTGAACGGCGGTTCGCGCCTGCATATCATTTTCCGAGTGGTGCTGCCGCAGGTCAAACCCGGTCTGGTGGCTGCGGCTATCTTCAATCTGATCTTCGTCTGGAACGAATTCCTGTTCAACTACATCCTCGGCGGTAAGGGATCGACGATGGTGCCGGTGCTGTTGGCCACGGGTGTGAATCAGGGCGGCATGGTCGACTGGACCTTCATCGCCTCGATCTCGCTCATCTATATGCTGCCGCCGATCATCGTCATCTTCTTCTTCCAGCGCTATCTGCTGGTCGGGATGACCTTCGGTACGGTGCGCGGCGAGGTCTAGAGCGAAAATGGACAAACCTTCCATCGACATGTCCGAAGCCGGGCGACGTGGGATGCCTTTTGCCGCCCGTTTTCAGGGGCTGCTGATCATCGTGATGTTCGTCTCGCTGGCGCTGATCGCGCAGCAATGGGCAAAACAGCTTTATCAGATCGGGTTGCCGTTGCTGATGCTGGCGGCCTTTCTGCAGATTGCCTTCGGTAATATTCCGCCCAATTCGAATTTCAAGACCTCGATGAAACTACTCGCCATTACCTGGATCATCACTGGAGCGCTGTTCTACGCGAGTGTGAAACTCGCGCCGACCCTGATCGAGGCGACCCGGTGAGGATGGAAACGAACCAACCGCACGAACCGCAAACGCCGATTCTCGAAATCTCCGGGATATCGAAGCGCTATGGCCGCACGATGGTTCTGCAGGACACCAGTCTGCGCATGCTGCCGAGTGAATTCATGGTGCTCTTCGGTCCGCCATCGTCCGGGAAGTCGGTACTGCTCCGCATCCTGCTGGGACTCGAACAACCCGATTCGGGATCGATCCGATTGCGCGGTGTCGATATCACCAGCTTCGCCCCGGCGGAGCGGAATATCGGCTATGTCCCGCAATCGTTCGCGCTCTATCCGCATCTGAGCGTCTACGACAACATCGCCTATCCACTGTCGCTGGCCAAGGCGGACAAGCGGACCATCGAGCAGGTCGTCACGCGGGCGGCCGAAATGCTGGCCATCAGCGATCTGCTGCAAAAGCGACCGGATCAGCTCTCGGGCGGGCAAAAGCAACGGGTGGCGATCGCGCGCGGGATCGCCAAGCAGACCGATTTTTTCGTTCTGGACGATCCCCTGGCCGGACTCGATTTCAAGTTGCGCGAGCAATTGGTCGACGATCTGCGCCAACTCCAGGTAGAGACACAGGCGACCTTTCTCTACAGCACCTCGGACGCTGTCGAAGCAATGACACTGGCCGATACCGTTGCCGTGCTCGATGAAGGCGCGGTGGTGGATTCGGGCTCACCGGAGGAGCTCTACCGCAACCCCGCGTGGTTGCCAGTTGCTCGCCTGCTTGGATTCCCACAAGCGAATTTCCTGCCGGGCGCGATCTCGACCCGAGCCGGTCAGTACTGGTGTGAGGCAGGGCCATTTGCCTTTCCAGTGACGTTCGACGGAAATGAACTCGACGGTCCGGTGACGGTCGGATTGCGGCCGGAAGCGATAACGCTCGGCGCGACGCTGGAACAAAACGGATGGCAGATCGTGTTGCCGGCGCGCATTACGCTGCGCGAGGATCTCGGCGCCGAGGAGATCGTCTATCTGGATATAGCGGGTTCTCGCCTGCTGACCGTCGAGCGGCACGACGACGAACGCACCGCCGGAGCGGACGAGACCATGCTGCTTGTTCGGCCCAGCGATCTGATGATCTATGCCGCGGACGGGCGCCGGATCGGACAAGGAGACTCTGCGCATGGCTGAAGTCCGGGTCGAGAAATTGACCAAGTCGTTCAAAGAGCTGAACGCGGTCGATGATGTGTCGTTCGCATTCGGTGAATCGGAAGTGACCTGTCTGCTCGGTCCATCCGGCTGCGGCAAGACGACCCTGATGCGAATCATTGCCGGTCTGGAAACACCCACCCGGGGCGAGGTCTATTACGGGTCGACCAATGTCACCCGGCTGAAACCGAGCAAGCGCGACGTCGGTATGGTCTTCCAATACCCGGTCGTCTATCGTGGAGTAACGGTGTACGAAAACATCGAGCTGCCGCTGAAAGGGATGAAGATCGACGCCACCGAGCGTAAACGCCGGGTCGATCAGGTGGTCGAGATTCTCGATCTGCAACCTCACCTGCAAAAAGACCATTCGCAGCTCGACAACGGTACCCGGCAGAAGGTGGCAGTCGCGCGAGCGGTGGCACGGCAACCGCAGATCATCCTCTTCGACGAACCGATCACGAATGTCGATGCCACGGCAAAATTGCAGCTCAAGGTGGCGTTCAAGGAACTGACTCGGCAGTTGCGCCAGACCATGATCTATGTGACGCACGACCAGACGGAAGCAATGACACTTGCCGACAAGATCGCGCTCATGAAGGATGGCAAGATCGTGCAATACGCGCCGCCGCGCGAGCTCTACGACCGGCCCGCGGATGTCTTCGGCGGTTGGTTCCTGGGCAATCCAGGAATGAATTTTTTCGAAGCAACGATCGATGATTCGCGGCTCATTACCCCGATGCTGCCGGAGCCGGTTGCGCTGGGGCCGGGCGCGGAATCGCGATCGAAGGTAACGGCCGGTATTCGCCCCGAGCGGGTGATCCTGCACGCCGGACCGGCTGCCGGATCAGTAGAAGCGCGGGTACGCCGCAAATCGATTTCGATCGGTGGCCAGTACTTGATTGCGCTCGAACGAGAAGGGCAGGTCTTCAAGGCAAAAACGCCGGCGTCGATTGGAGCGAGCATTGGCGAAACCGCGTGGGTGACCGTGCCGCTCGACTACCTGGCGCTCTTCACCGAAGATGGCGTACGTGCTCCGTTGGGGCCGGTGGGCGCGCCGGCGCCGGTGACGACCTGATCGCATTATGGGCGGGGTCGAATTCGGGCGGACATTCTTCTTCGGTACCAATCTGAAGATGCATCAGACGGCCTCCGAAACGGTCGCGTTCCTGGACGGACTGGCGGAGTCGTTGGCTCTGGACGATCCCCGTATGCAGTATTTCGTGCTTCCGCCATTTACGTCGCTGGCGGCCGTGGCGCAGCATTTCGCTCGCCCCGCACTCTGGATCGGAGCGCAGAATATGCATTGGGCCGCCAGTGGCGCATTCACGGGCGAGATTTCCGCACCGATGCTGCGCGAATTCGATCTCGATTTGGTGATGCTCGGTCATGCCGAACGGCGCCAGCACTTTGGCGAAACCGATGCGACGGTGCACCGCAAGATCCGCGCTGCATTCGATCATGGCCTGCGCGTGCTCCTTTGCGTGGGCGAGAGCGCGGCCGATCACACCGAAGGCCGGGGGATCGAGCGGGTTCGATCGCAGTTGCGGAGCGCGCTCGAAGGCGTTTCCGTGGAAGAAGCGAGGGCATTGCTGGTTGCCTACGAACCAGTCTGGTCGATTGGCGAAGCGGGGGTGCCCGCGGAACTGGACGAGGTTGCCTCGGTTGTCGATGCAATGCGAAATGACCTCGATGAGCGCTTTGGGCTGGAGGTCCGGCCGCCTGTGCTCTATGGTGGCAGTGTCGATCGGACCAATTGCGGTGCATTCGCGGCGATTCCAGCGATCGACGGGCTATTTGTCGGACGGGCGGCATGGAGCGTCGCCGGATTTGCCGAAACCGCCGCGCGGACAAGAGCAGCCCGTTTCGGAGATGCGGGATAGCAGGAGAATACGGAGGAAACCGTGGGAAGTGTCGTCAGTCTCGGCATTCACATTCTGGATATTCTGGGGCGACCCGTTACCCGTATCCCACCGGGTCAGGATGTCGATTTGCTGGAGGAAATCCGCTTGACGGTGGCCGGCACTGCTGCCGGTATGAGCGTCGATCTGGCCAAACTCGGTGGCGATGTGATCGCCATGGGCGCGATCGGGCGTGATACGGCCGGTCAGTTCATCACCGACACGATGGGCCGCTATGGGATCGACACCGCCCATCTGGTGATCAAGGACGGCGTGCAGACGTCGGCGACGATGTTGCCGATCCGGCCAAATGGCGAACGTCCGGCGTTGCATGTGCTGGGCGCGAATGCCGAATTGACCTTCGAGGATCTCGATCTGGAAACGATCCGGAATGCCGAGGTGCTTCACCTGGGCGGCACCTGCCTGATGTCGAAATTCGATGGGGAACCGAGCCGCCGGGTCCTGGAATACGCCAAGGCGCATGGTGTTATCACGACCCACGACCTGATCGCCATCGATCGTCCCGATCTGCTCGATCTGATCGCGCCGCTGATGCCGTTCGTCGATTACTTCATGCCCGGTATCGACGAAGCGCGGCTGATTGCCGGAAAACCCGAGGCCACTCGGCACGAGCTGATCCGCTTTTTCCTGGATCTGGGCGCGAAACACACGGTCTTCAAGATGGGCGCGGCGGGCAGCAGCATAGGCTG
>WBZO01005659.1_pt1 | contig 12571 bp, 12 predicted proteins | sample 5204261 | NCBI WGS metagenome assembly WBZO01 (sample SAMN12412400, study PRJNA552823) | activated sludge metagenome | isolation source: activated sludge from anammox sidestream of wastewater treatment plant... | place: USA: North Carolina | collected 2017-09 | reverse complement strand
GCGGGGCGCGTCTGGGCTACGGCGCCTCCCTTCGCTAGCCGGTTGATGCCGGTCTTGACCGTTCGGTCATGCCCTCCCTCGACCACCTACCACAATCGCCGGTTGTCGATTGCAGGCCGTCTCCGCGCTCTTGTAACATGAGCCGTCAGTCGAGACTATAATAATCAGTACACATTCCAAGTCAGGCCGTGCTGACCTCAGCGTATGGCCGGCTGCATTCCGCGGAGGGGTTGATATGAGCCATCGCACCGTTCTATCCCGCCGGTCGCTGTTGTCGCTCGGCGCCACGTCAGCGCTGGTTATGGCGCCGTTCGTTCGAACGGCGCGCGCACAGACCCGGACGGTGTATGTCAACTCCTACGGCGGCGTGTGGGAAACCTCATGGAGGAAGGCCTTCTTCGATCCGTTCACCGCCAAGACCGGGATTCAGATTAAGACCGTGCCGGGCGTTTCCTTCGCGAAGCTCAAGGCGCAGGTGCAGACCCGGAACTACGCGTGGAACGTCATTAATCTAGGCGACGTCGAATATGCCCAGGCGGTGCAGGAAGGCCTGGCCGAAAAGGTCGACAAGGTGGCGGCAAGGACCGATGAGCTGCCGCAGCACATGGTCCGCGAATACGGGATCGTCAATTATTCGCTCGGCACCAATATCGTCTACCGTAAGGACAAATTCCCGAACGGCGGGCCGCAGAGCTGGGCCGATTTCTGGGACGTGAAGCGGTTTCCCGGCCCGCGCTGCCTGTTTGATCGCTCCTTCACCTGCCTCGCCTTCGCGCTGCTGGCCGACGGCGTGCCGCCTGACAAGCTTTATCCGATGGACATCGATCGGGCGTTCCGCAAGATGAGCGAGCTCAAACCGCATATCAAAGTGTGGTGGCGCGAGGGATCGCAATCGCAGCAACTCATTCGCGACGGCGAAGTGGATATGATCGGGATGTGGAGTGCGCGCGCCATCGACTTGATCGAAGACAAGGTACCACTCGAACTGGTCTGGAATGGTGCCGAGCTCTATCATGCTACTCTGCTCGTGCCGAAAGGCGACCCCAATGCCAAGTCGGCGTGGGAGTTCTGTAATTTCGTCGCGCAGGCCAAACCGCAGGCGGACTTCGCGATGCTCCTGCCTTATGGGCCGGCCAATCCCGGCGCCCGTGCGCTGATGCCGGAAGCGCGGCTGCGTCAAACCCCGGCCTGGCCCGACAACGCTAAGGTGGCCTTCCAACACGACGCCGCCTGGATCGCGTCGCGGCTTCCTCAAATACGCGAACGGTGGACGCAGTGGCTGACGACCTAGGAGCGGGCTTGAACGCACTGTCTTTCCGCAGGTATTCCGAGGCGCGCCACCGATCTCGGGCTTGCCCGAGATCGGCAATTTATACTGCCCAAGCCGGCTGTAGCCGGGGTGGGTGGCGCGAGTTCGAGATCCAGAAAATGGGAAATCTTGGTACCGAATGGTTTCTGGACCCGCTGCTTCGCAGCGTCCCGGGATGACAGCGAAGAGTTTTTCCGCAGCCTGCTAGAATCAAAAATCGGAAGATTACAAATGCCTGAACAGATGGTTCGCTACGAGACCGACGAGCAAGTCGGCATCATCATCCTCGACCGCGCTTCGAAGCTCAATGCCATCAATGCCGCGATGAAGGACCAGATCATCGAGGCGTTCGCGCACGCCGACAAGGACCGGACAACCTCGGTCGTCGTGTTGCGGGCGGAGGGGCGGAGTTTCTCCGCCGGTTTCGACATCGGCGTGTCGCCCGATCGCGGCAAGGACAGTGGTGCGGCCGATCCCAACACCTGGGACCCGATGCTCCACCGTAGCTTCGATTTCGCCATGGCGCCCTGGGCGACCACCAAGCCGGTCATTGCCTCCGTGCAGGGGCACGTACTTGGCGGCGGCTGCGAACTCGCGATGATGTGCGACCTGACGATTGCGGCCGACGATGCGAAGTTCGGCGAGCCGGAGGTGCGCTTCTCACACCTCGGCCCGGTGATGGTGATGCCGTGGATCATCGGCCTCAAACGTGCGCGGGAGATGCTGTTCTTCGGCGATATGATCGACGTCAAGACCGCCCTCGAGTTCGGGATGATCAACCGCGTGGTGCCGGCAGCGGAATTGCGCGCCGCGACCGTGAAATACGCCAAACGGCTATCGCTGATCTCCCCGGAAGCGCTGCGGTGGGGCAAGCGGGCGATCAACCGCGGCGCCGAGATCGCGGGCTTCCGCGCGGCACTCGAAGCAGGCGTGGACTCGTTTGTGTCGCTCTATGCGACCAAGACGGAGGTCGGCAAAGAATTCGGCCGCATCGTTCAGGAGAAAAACCTGAAGGCGGCGCTCGAATGGCGCGCCGCGCAGTTCCGGGAGTAGTCTTGGCGCGGCAAGTGAACCGATTTACGACGGCACGGCCGGCGCGTGCGCGATAACGCGCCAGGCTGCATCGGGCCTACGTCAGGCGGAATGCGGCCGTCAACGGTAGCGTGCGCGGTGCGACACATGCCAGGGACACACGAGGTATCCCATCCGATCGACAATGAAAAACAGAATCGTGCCCAACACGCCGAGCAGCACGATCGCGGCGAACACGCGCGTTGTCTGAAACGCGCCTTGCGCTGACAGGATGACATAGCCGAGCCCGGCCTGCGACGCCACGAACTCGCCGGCAATCGCACCCACTAGTTAGCGATCTGACCTCCAGGGCAGCAAGCGTCGTTCTGCCTCTTTAAGCAAAAAGGTTGTCACAATCCCGAGCAGCGTGATGATGATGATACCAACGAACATATTTTCGATGCGCATGACCTCGAACGAGGTCCAAATCAGATAGCCAATCCCCGATCGCGAAGCCACAAACTCCGATGCAACAATCAAAATCAGCGCCACCCCGATCGCAAGCCGAAGCCCCACGAAGATGAAAGGTAGGGCGCCTGGAATGACGACGCGTGTAAACAGCTTCCACGGCCGCGCCCGGTAATTCTGGGCGACATCGAAATAGATCCGATCAAGCGAGAGCACGCCGGCCATTGTGTTGAGCAGGACGATGAACACAACAGCAAAAGCGATGATGAAGATCTTCGAGGCCTCGCCAAGACCGAGATAAATCATCACAAGCGGAAGAAGCGAAATCTTCGGGATCGGATAGATCGCAGCGACGATCGGGTCGATAGCAGCGCGCAGCCAGCGCGAGAGCCCCATCAGCATGCCGAGGATAATGCCGATTGCCGAACCAATTACGAAGCCGGAGCCAATGCGGATCAGACTGGCCTCGAGATGCATGGCCAATTCGCCGGACAGAATCATTTCATATGCGGTTTCGCCGATGCTGAACGGTGACGGCATGAAGCGCCGGTCGATCACACCGAAAAAGCTGAGTACCTGCCAGACGGCAAGTAGCACCACTGGCGACAGGATGCTGACAATCCGCTCTTTGGCCGCATCGCTGATACGTCCGGGGCGATCCTTGTGCATATTCAGCCTCCGGTGCGGTCGCGCCGGACCTCTGCTTCCAGAACATTCCACACGTGGTGCGCGATGCGCGAGAATTCAGGATCTGCCCGGATATCGAACAGCTTGCGCGGGCGGACGAATGGAACCTTGATGATCTCGGTCATGCGGCCAGGGGAGGACGACATGATTGCGATCCGATCCCCTAGGAAGAGCGCTTCATCAATACTATGCGTGATGTAGATCACCGACTGTCGGTTCTCCTCCCAAATCCGCATCAGTTCGGTCTGCAGCAATATCTTGTTCTGGGCATCCAGCGCTGCGAAAGGCTCGTCCATCAGCAGCACTTCCGGATCAGTGACGAACGCGCGCACTAGGCTGGTGCGTTGCCGCATGCCGCCGGAGAGCTGATGTGGGTAGAAATCGGCGAAGCGCGTGAGTCCGACCTTGTCGAGCAGCGGCCTGACTTTGGCGCCGCGCTCCGCCTTCGCGACTCCCGCCATCTCCAACCCGAAGGCCGCATTGTCTAGGACCGTCATCCACGGATAGAGCGCATGTTCCTGGAATACCATCGACGTCAGCGGACGTTTCGGGTCGGCGTGGACGATATCGACCTCACCCGACGTGTAGGTGTCGAGGTCCGCGATGATCCGAAGAAACGTGCTCTTGCCGCAACCGCTGGGGCCGACGATACAGAAAAACTCACCATCCTCGATCTCGAGGTTGACGTCGTTTAGCGCGACAGTCGTGCCGCCGGCGTTGTTGCGAAACTCCTTCTTGAGATCGCGGATGCTGATCTTGGTGGAGATGTCCTCCTCCTCAGCAAACGACGATGAGGTAGGCCGTCCCGCAACAGGGTCGCGAAGCAGATGGGCGACGCGAAATCATTTCGCGGCGTCCAAGGTCTGGTTCGCGCGCTGCAGATAGCTGGTGTCGACGAAGGTTGTAGCCGCGATCGGCTCCTTGAATGTCAGATAGCCGCGGCCCATGTAATATTTCTGCTGACGCATAATGCTATCGATGTTCAGTGCGCCGTCGGCAGGAATGAGTGGGGTCGCGGATACGAGGATGGTCGCAGCAGGAACCTTGGTGTATTTTTCGAGGATCGTGAGATTCTCCAACTTGCGGATGCCATCGCCAGTCAGATCTCGTGCGCCCTTGAGAAAACCCGTCAGGAAATTGACCACGACATCCGGCCGCTCCTTGGCATAGTCCCGGGTCGTCTTGATCACAAGAATCTGCTCACCGACATCATGCTGATCGCTGAGCACAACACCTGCACCGCGCTGCTTGGCCATCGTAGCGAAGGGCTCCGCGAGAGCCGCAGCGTCGACTGCCTTGGTGTTTAACGCCTCCACCATCTGCCCGAAGCCCATCGGCATGACAATCTCGACATCTTTCGGACCAAGACCACCCGATTTCAGCGCGAGTGCGAGCAGATATTCGGTGATACCGCCCGGTGCTAAATTGGCAATCCGCTTGCCCTTCAATTGTTCAACCTTGGTCAGGCCGCCGTCGAACAGATCCTTTCGCACCACCAGCGGGTTCGAAGACTGCTTCCAGTCCGTCACCGCGAGCGAGCCGATGGTGATCAGCGGCAATCCACGATTGACGCTGTTAAAAAAGGCAGAATCGGCCGAACCTCCGGAAAATTCGATAGTTTGCCCCGCCACCTGGAACGTCGTGTCGCCGCCGCGAACGATCACCAGATCGACGTCTAAGCCTCGCTCCTTGAAGTATCCTTTTTCGACCGCGACATACATGCCGCTGTAAACAAAAGAGGGCACATGTGACATACGGACCTTAACCGGCTTGTCGAGCGACGGCACCGGTTGCGCCTGGACGAACGTGGGCAGTAATACGAGCAAAGCAAAGGTCAAGACCAGGCGCGAAGATTGCATGAAGCATGGAAGCATTGATATGTCCTCTCGGTGGTCCCGGCCTCGGTGGCGGTCAAAGAGTACCGCGTGCTGATACTGGCCAGATGTCGACAAGCCGTTCGCCCTCGAAAACGTGATAGCAGTCGTGCAGATTCACGGTAGGGTCGCAGTGCGGAGTTATCAGATCCACAATGCTGCCGACGGCAGGACGCGGTGCATCGTCGGATAGGACGATCCGCCCATATTCGTCGCCGTACAGCCGATAACTATAGCCCGGGCTTGGCGACATGACATGCGCCAGGGGCCCGTCGGTCGCCATGCATTTGAATCCGGCATTGATCGTAACCTGTCCTGGTGTATTGGCGCTGAGCACCGTTGTCCGCAGGAACAGCGAGGTCAGATAAGGATTCGTACGATCCGGGAAGAACTGAACCTCGTTATATTCAACATCCATGAATATGTATGACCCGACTTGAGTTTCGGTATATAACTTGCGCTCGACGTCGAGCGCTAACGTACCGGTTCCGCCGCCGCTGACGATCTCGGGTGAGAGCCCGTGTTTGGCAAGCGCCGCGAGCCTTCGTTCAAGTACATCGAGCTGGCGGCCATAGGTTTCGCGCCGCTCCCAATAATCATTGATATGCTGGACCATGCCGGAATAGGCCTGCACTCCTTTGTAGTTAAAGGAGCGAGAGTCAGTCATCATGCGCGCGATTGCGATCGCGTCGTCTTCCGAGCACACGCCTGTCCGGCCCATACCGATATCGAAATCCACTAATGCGGGAATCGGGGCGGCATCCTTTAGCGCATTTTGCCATTGCTCGATCTGGCGCGGATGGTCGATGACCACCATGAGCTTCGTTCCGCTACGATGCAGTGCGGCGAGCCTCTCGAAATGAACAGGTTGAACGACGGGCGACGTGACCAGGATTCGATCGACACCGTTCTCGGCCATCGCCATGGCCTCGTGAGGCGTAGCGCAACATACACCAGCCGCCCCGGCCTTGATCTGCAGATGCGCGATATCCGGCGACTTGTGGGTCTTGGCGTGTGGGCGAAGGTCTAACCCGGCATCGCGGCACAGTTCGACCATCGTTTTGATATTTTTTTGCAGCGCCAGCAGATTTAACATTAACGCGGGGGTTGTGACACGCAATGCCCCATCCTGCTGTCCAACAAGCGCCTGATTGATCGCGGTCCAGGTCTTGGTCGTCATCGCGTCGAGACCTCATTCTTCCGATAGACCATTCGACCTCCTACCACCGTAAAGTCAGCAGCAATGTCCTTGATGGCATCTTCCTCAACGGTCAGTGGATCGGCGTCCAGACAGACGAAGTCCGCAAGCTTACCGGGCTCCAGCGATCCCTTCTTGTCCTCATCAAAGGTTAGATATGCGCCGTTGATCGTTGCCGCGCGCAGTGCATCTTCCCGGCTGATCCGCTGCGATGGCGCAATGCACCGTCCCTCGGTCCGCTCCTTGCGGGCCACGCTCTGCCAGATCGGGTAGAACATTGAAACCGGAACGTTATCGGTAGCAAGACAGAAAATCACACCGGCATCCCGCAGATCCGCGAGCGGCGAAATCGTATTTTCCTGCTCAGGCCCCACCTCTTGCAAGGTCTTCGCGCCGGTGCGCCAGATATAACGATTGGTGTGGGTCGTCACGCAGAGCCCGAGATCGCGGATTTTCGCAATTTGGTCTTTTGACAACGTGCTGATGTGACCGACGATCCAGCGCTTGTCGCGGATCGGAACGACGCGGTTGACCTCTTCGTATAAGTCGATGATATCCGGCGTTAAAGCCGCGCATCGTATGTTGTTGCGCGCCGCGGCAATCAGCGTTGCCTTGAGCTTGTCACGTGGCAGTCCGGCATCGAAGTGAAAGCCGGCCCACCCCGTATAGGGCGAAGCTGAGGCCCTCAGCCTGTTCTCCAGGGGTGACCGGGGTCCGTCGCCCTCCTGCTCCAGCAGCGCATAGAGCCCGCCAACCCGCAGATAGTCGTCACCAAGCCCGGCCCCGGCAAGCCACGCTCCCCATGTTCCAAGAAGGTCGCCGACCGGCGCGTCGCCAACCATGCTCCATGACGGGCTAAACAGCAAATTGGCACGCACCTGCATTGGCCCCTTGTCGCGCAAGGCACGATACGCTGCGATCAATTCGCCGGCGGCCCCATGTTCCTCGAATACGCTGGTCGTCCCGAAGGAGTTATAAATCATCATCGCACGCTCGAGCGCTTCAACCCGGTCATTCTTGGTGAAGCCACCGGATGGCCGCAGTAGCGTCAGTTCGACGATACTCATAAAGGTATCTTCGACAAAGATTCCATTCGGCTCATCGTCCTCGTCCTTCTCGATCACGACCGAGGGAGCCGGGGAAGCGGTCTTGCGATCGATTCCACAGACCGCCAACGCAGCCGAGTTCGCGATGGAAACCAGAGGTAGCTTGTGGCGCCAGAAGCCCCAGATCGGACGAATGTAAACGGGGTTTCTCGGCGACACTCTATCGAGATCGTGACGCGTCGGCCAGCGCCGTTCTTTCAACCCGTCAAGCGGCGACCAGTATGATGGCGGATTGCCGATTGGCATCGTCACCACCCATTCGCCGGGTGGCGTCTTTTTGACCAGCACTTCGATCCGCTGCAGAATATCGTCAATCGAGGTGGCGCCTTGCAGCGATGGATAGACCGTTTTCAATCCCTCGCGGTCCATATGCGCGTGGGCGTCGATGAGGCCTGGAATAATCGTACGGCCGGCCAGATCGACAATCTCCACTGTCTTGTCCGGCAACGCGAGCATTTCCGCGTCTGACCCCGTGGCGAGAATGCGGTCCCCGCACGTGGCGATTGCGCTATGTTTCGTAAACTGACGATCAAGCGTCAGCACTTGGCCATTGCGATAAACGCGAATGTCGTCGTTGATGGCCATGTCAGAACGACGCTGCCGTTCCATCCCGACGATAATCGGCAACCGCAGTGAAAGTGCCGCTATCGACTCGCCCCGCGATCGGGGTCGTCACCATGACGTCGCAAACCATGCCGTCGACCGCAAGTGCCTCCGCTTCGCCGAATTTCGCGCAGCATATCCCAACGGCGCGAGCATCAAACTGCATTCCGGCAACGATCGGAGATTTGCGGATCTTGGCATGCGGACCCGGCTTGCTCGCGCACAACTTCGCCATGGCGGCGATATTCCTTTCAAGCCCGGCCGCATCGATCAGGAGCGCAGGGGTGTCGATTTCGCCGCCCGTCGCGCCTATGTCAGTCATGCCAATCTGCGGTTTCATGGACAACCCTGCCCCCGACCATTGTCATCTCGGCACTGATCTCGCGAATGCGGATCTCTTCGACAGTCAGGGGATCATCGCTCAATACCGCAAGGTCCGCGAGTTTTCCCGGTTCGAGCGATCCCTTCTTCGTCTCGTCGAAGGTAACGTAAGCGCCGTTCACTGTTGCGCAGCGCAGGGCCTGTTCGCGGGTCAACGCCTGCTCGGGGACAACGGGCTGATTGGTGTAGCGATTTATCCGCGCGATCGTCTGCCAGACCGGCCAGAACAAGGACACCGGAACGTTGTCGGTTGCCAGCGCCACCTTGACGCCTGCGTCGAGTAGGCTGCGAATTGGCGCAATCTCCTTGTGGCGCTCGGACGGCAGCCGTTTCTGCAGCAAATGCCCTTCCTTGAAAACATAGCGGTTGGTGTGGGCGGTCACGACAAGCCCCATGCGGGCGATACGTTCAATATCATGAGGCGAAAGTGTGCTGATATGGCCCAGAACCCATCGGCGGCCATGCAGCGGGATCTCGCGATCGACCTCTTCGAACAGATCGATCATGTTCGGCCAGATCGCGACCGCGCGAATGTCATTGTGCGCACAGGCCAGAAGCAGTTCCTTCACTCTTTCCCGTGGCAGGCCGGTTGCGTAGTTAAAGCCAGCCCACCCGGTATAGGGCGCCGACTGGGCCCGTATGTCACTTGCGGGATTACGGCCAATGTCCACGAACAGGCCGGTCATCTTTAGATAGTCATCGCCAAGCGCGGGTTCGCCGAGCCAGCCCGCCCACGCCTGAACGAACCGCGAAATCGAGACGTCTCCTACTGTCTTCCAATCCGGGCTGATGACCAGAGACGCGCGCATGCTCAGCGTTCCGGCACGGTGAGCGTCCTTGTAAGCCCGCAGCAATTCGGTCGCGACCCCATGTTCTTCGAAAATGCTTGTGGTCCCAAAGGCATGATACGCCTTCGCAGCCTCGGGCAGGGTGCGGGCGCGGTCGGCGCGCGTAAATCCCGGCGCATCGCGGAACCAATAGAGCTCCGCGATCGGTTGCAATTCGTGCTCCAGAAAGATGCCGGTGGGATCGCCGCAGGAATCGCGATCGATGGTCAGCGTTTCGACCGGAGAGACGGTATCGCGCGTAATGCCGGCACGCTTGAGCGCCATGCTGTTGGCGCAGCATACCAGCGGCAACGTGTGCCGCCAATAGCCCCAGATCGAGCGAATGAATACCGGATTGTTGGGTGCAGCGGCGTCTAGCTCCTGCCGGGTGGGCCACCGTTTTTCCAGCAGCAGGTCGGGCATGTCGAAGTAATACGGAGGGTCGCCGATCGGCATGGTGACGATCCAGTCGCCGGGACGGCTCCGGCGTGCGAGATCGGCAATCCGATCCTGGATGTCTTTGATCGAACGGACTTTGCCGAGCGAAGGAAACACGCTCTTCAGACCTTCGCGGTCCATGTGGGCGTGTCCGTCGATCAAGCCAGGCATCACGGCGCGACCGTTCAAATCGAAGACGCGCGTCTCGGTCGTGACATACGAACGAACATCCGCCGCTGACCCGACCGCGAGAATCCTTTCGCCAGCGATCGCGACAGCTTCAGCCACGGAGAACGCGGCATCGACGGTGATCACCTTGGCATTGGTCAGAACGATGTCGGCGGGCTTCGGCATGGCGCTAGATCGCAATGGCATATGCTTCGCGCCGATTGTCGGCGACCGCGACGACCCCTCCGCCCGGCAGCCGCTCGACGCATTCCGCCGATCCGAAGAACGGTGAGCCCTTGGCGCCTCGTCCGGCCGCGATACCGATCTTTCGCAAGGCGTCGAGGGTCGCGCCTGGCATGTCCGCCTCGACGATGACCTCGCCCGCAAGGTCCATGCTCCAGCGCGGCAAAGCGACGGCTTCGTGGAGAGGCAGGCCGTGGTCGGCGACGGCCTGAAGGATTTGCGTGAGCGTCAGCGTCTGCCCCGGCCCGCCAGGTGTGAGCAGCACGTGACGCACGCCGCTGCCATCGAATGTCATGACCGGATTGAGCGTGTGGGCGGGCCGCTTCGCGGGCGCGGCATAATTCGGATGACCCTTTTCGAGCGTGAAGCCGAGCATCCGGTCGTTCAGCAGAACGCCCGATTCCGGATCGGCGACGCCGGAGCCGAACACGAGGAAGACACTTTGCACGATCGCCACCGCGTTCCCCGCCTCGTCAACGGCAGCAATGACGGTCGTTCCGCCACGATTAGGCAGTGCTGCTCCGGCGCGCCGGCGGAAGTCGCGGCGCAGCTCGTTAAGTCCGGTGCGAAAGAGATTGCGAGCGCCTTCGGTTCCGTTGATCGAGGGGTCGGCTACGCACCTGTCGCCAGCCGCAAACGCCGATCGGGCCGCGGCGATCAGCGCGGCGTATCGCTCGGCGGCGCCGGCTGTCAGCTTGGACAGGTCGGCGTCGGACAGCGCCGCGAGTTGCAGCAGCATGAACAATCCGAAGGAATTCGGCGGCATGACGCAGACGTCCAGTCCGCGATAGCTCAGTCGAAGGGGCTCCGCCCACTCTGCCGTGCAGTTTGCAAAATCATCGCTCGCCAGCGCGCCGCCACGGCTTTGAACATACCGGCCGATTGTCGCCGCCGCCGTTCCACGATAGAACGCGTCTGCGCCGGCGCCTGCGATTTGCCGCAGAGTCGATGCCAAAGCCGGTTGCCGAAACAGCGCGCCGGGCTTGAGTTGGCCGTTCGCCAGGAAAATCGCACAACCGCCTGGGTCCTGCTCGAGCAGCGCGCGATGTCCCGCGGTTGCCGACGCAAGACCCGGAGAAGCCGGAAAGCCGCGGTCCGCCAGTTCGATCGCGCGGGCGAAAATGTCAGCCCACGGCATCTTGCCGAAACGCCGGTGCAGCATTTCCCAGCCGGCCACGACGCCGGGAGTCCCACACGACAGCGGCCCGCGCTCGATCTGCGCCGCCGACAGCCGTGCCGGATCAAGCGCCGCCGGTGAGCGGCCCGATGCATTGAGGCCGAACGTCGTTGCAGATTTCGCATCGTGAAACAGGATAAAGGCATCGCCGCCGATGGTTACCGCCTGCGGCAGCACGACGGTCAAGACCGTTGCGGCCGAGAGGGCGGCGTCGACCAGATTGCCGCCCTGCGTCAACGCTTCCCATCCGGCCGCTGCCGCGGCCGGATGCCCGCAGGAGATGGCGGCGCTGCGGCCGTAGATCGGGCGAATGGCACTCATGAGACTAGCTTTCCTTTCGCCAGCGAAACAGAAAGGACTCGATTGGCCGGATCAAGAGGCCGTCGATCGCGGCGATCGTTAGGACCAGTAGAATCGACCAGGCAAACACGTTGCTCATCTGCAGCAGGTCGGCGGACCGCACGATCATGTATCCGACGCCCGCGGACGCGCCAAGCGCCTCCGCCACAAGGCTCACGCGTGCGCCGAAACCAAAGGCAAGCCGCGCACCGGAAAAGAAGAACGGAAGGACGGCCGGAAGGTAGATTTTCCAGAAGACCTTATGGCGCGGCATGCGCACAGAATGTGCAAGCTCAATCCACTCGGCGTTGACGTTGCGTGTTCCCTGCCAGACATTGGTCACGATCAGCGGCAGGCCGGTCATCAGACAGACGAAGATCGGCGTCATGTCCGACAGCCCGAACCAGACCACCGCAATCAGCGACCAGATTGCGGACGATACCGAATTCATCACCGGCATGATTGGTGAAAAGAATTCGCCGATCGTCTTCGAGGATCCCAATACGATTCCAAGTGGGACGCCGATCGCCGCGGCAATCGCAAATCCGACCGTGACGCGATACATCGTGACGCCAAGGTGCAGCCAGATGCTTCCGTCTTTCCAGATACGGAGAAAGGCCTCCCAGGTATCGAGCGGTCCCGGAAACAGATAGCCCGGGACGGTGCTCGATGCAGCCTGCCACAAGACAAGAAACAGCAGCACCAGCAGCAGACGCTGCAAGCCGGTTCGAAGGCGATGAGA
>WBZO01005658.1_pt1 | contig 12572 bp, 6 predicted proteins | sample 5204261 | NCBI WGS metagenome assembly WBZO01 (sample SAMN12412400, study PRJNA552823) | activated sludge metagenome | isolation source: activated sludge from anammox sidestream of wastewater treatment plant... | place: USA: North Carolina | collected 2017-09 | reverse complement strand
CGGTTGATCAGGGAGCGGAACTCGAAGCGGCGGAATATCTCCATGACCCGGCTCCGATCGTAGTCATGGGCTGTGCAGGCGGGCAGATCGAGCCTGACCGGCGCATCGCGCCTGATCTGGGCCAGCGTGCGGCTGAGAAAGGCCGAGTCGCGGCCCGCCTCCAGCTTCTGGCGCTGCCCTTTGGGCAGGGCGTCCAGATGGGTGTAAACGCCTTTGATGGTCGCGTAGGTCTTGATCAGGTCGGTGGCGCCTTTTTCGCCAATCCCTTTGACGCCGGGGATGTTGTCCGAACTGTCGCCCATCAGAGCTTTCAACTCGACAAGCTGGGCCGGCTCCAGGCCGTCGTATCTGGCGCGGAAGGCTTCGATGTCGTACGTCTCATCGCCCTTGCTCCAGCGGCCCGGCGGCAGGCGGACCTGAACATGATCGGAGATGAGCTGCAGCAGGTCGCGGTCGCCGGTTACGATCAAGGTACGGACCCCCTGCGCGTCAGCCTGATCGGCCAGGGTCCCCAGCACATCGTCAGCTTCGTAGCCTTCCCGTTCCAGAATCGGGATATTGAAAGCCTGCACCAGCTCGCGGATACCCTGCATCTGCTGGCGGAGATCGTCGGGCATTTTATCGCGCGTGCCTTTGTAATCGCTGAAGAGGGCGTCGCGGCCGCTCAGACCTTTGTCGAAGGTGACCAGCAGGTAGGCCGGGTGGTCTTTCTCGAGGATATCGAGCAGCGCCCGGGCGAAGCCGTAAATGGCGTTAGTCGGCTCGCCCCGGGTGGTGCTGAACGAATCGACTGGCAGGGCGAAATACTGCCGGTAAGCCAGCGCATGCCCGTCGATCATCACCAGAAGGGGGCGCGGGGAAGAGACCATGAGAATACCCTCAACAGTCAGATAGCCAGAATTGCCTGCTTCGCGCAGCCTGGAAAAAGCACGGCGAATGCTGCTTCAGTTCTACCGCGAACAGATGTTCCAGTCAAGCGTCGATCAGCTTTCACGCTGGTAGCGGATGAAACGGCTGATTTCTTCGCTGGTCAGCGGGCGGCCGGGCGCGATGATGTAGTAAGCGTCAGCCCACAACCCGCTTTCGGCCTCTGGCCCGGGCGCCAGGCCGGGCCGGGCGGCCAGGAGTTTCTGCGCCGTCTCTGCCATCAGCCACTGCACGACCTCTGAGGGTGTCTCGGCGGGCGGGATGCTGATCACGAGGCTGAGGTAATCCGGCTGAGCGTCGATCTGCTCGCACAGCCACCGCCGCTCCGCAATTAGATCGTCGATCCACGCCGGCAGCGCAGCCAGCAGCTCGCGATCGAGCTCAGTCTGAGGATCGCGGAGAATCCACGCGCACGCATATTTCATCAGCGTCGCAGGATCGATCGGGGGGGCCTCGACGGGCGCGGCTTCGCCCGGCTCCGGGCTGTCCTCAGGCGCGGCACTGTCAGAAGGGGCGGGGGACTCCAGGTCTGCTGCGGGCGCTTCTTCCGCTGCGGGGGGCACTTCCTCAACTTCCTCCGGGGCGGCTGGCGGTTCCTGCAGCGAGTTCAGCAGCGCTTCAAGGATATTGCGTGTCTGCTGGCGGATGATGCGGAGGTGCATGCTGTCCGGGAATACCGTCAGCAGCACCATGTCTTCTACAGTGGGCGTGGCGACCACCATATAGTGAAGATGAGCCTCCGGCAAGGAGACGAACTTGATCTTAGGTGGGTCTCCCGGCTGAACGGAGGTGTAATTGACCATGCTCACAATCTGCTCGATATCGCTCTGCGCCAGAGCGCCAACCCAGGCGATGATTCCATCTTCACGAATCAGGATGCTGGCCTGAGCGGAAGACTCCAGCCTTTCCTGCGTAATCTGCAAGGCTCGCGCGGCAGGATGAGCGGAGTCCGGCGTGTCGGACGGCGCCCGCACCGGGTAGGCGGGCGGCGCAGCTGCCCCTGTCGCTGGCGGGGGCAGTGGCCCGGCGGGGTGTAGAAGGTTGTCATTCTCCAGGCGCGACCGGATATCGTCCGGCATCGGGACTAATTCCGGGTGGGGAGAGACAACGGGCGATGTCCCGCCGGAGTGCGGCGTTTCGCTCACGGCAGCCAGCGCGTGAAGCAAATCCTGCTCCTGCTCGCTCAGGGAGAGGCCGGCCATGCTTTCGATCATATCTTCGGGGATTTCAACCACAGCCGCGTCCTCATCCTGCTCGCTGAAGTCTGTGATGGCGATCAGATCGCGCACCGTGCCCGTATCTTCCAGAGTAGGCACGGGGGGTTCCTCAGCCGCCAGCTTCTGAAACAGACGATCCTCTCCCGGTGGGAGATCTACGTCGCCTTCTTCGGAGATTTCGTCTGTTGCGATAGCCCAGTTAGCCAGTCGCTCGCGCCGCTGGGGGAGCGGAGGTTTCTCCACCGGCGCGCGCAGGGATTCCACCAGCAGATTGAAAGAGTCGTCATTTTTGGCCGGTGAAGTGCCGGGCTTGATCGTCTCCAGCACTTCTCCGAAGGCGGAGAAATCGTCGCCCAGCCCGGAGGCGGGCCGGTAGGGTCTGGCCGGGGTATCTTGCGAGGCCGGCTCCTGCGACGGCTCTGAGGCTGGCTGCTCCTGGTGTGTCGCAGCCTGGAGGGCCGATTCCACCAGCGGCAGCAGGGCGCGGGTTGTGTAAGCGCCCACCAGAAGCCCCTGAGCGCGGAGGACGTGAACAACCCGCTCATCAACTGCCGCCGGAGCGCGCAACAGCACGGGCAGGCCCGGCCTGAGGCGACGCAGCGCCTGCACCAGATCGGGCGGGGTGATGTCGGTGATATTCAGGGCGATCACGGCCACGGAGGGCGGATACTGGGCGGCGTACTCCAGCGCTGCCTGACCGGTGACGAATACCTTGGCTTCGTAGCTGCCGGCTCTCTCCAGGGCATTCTTGATACGGGCCAGGGCCTCAGCATCGCTGTCTATAAGAAGTAAGCGCGTGATCATCATGTGGCGGCCTGTCTCACTACAACTCTGCTGATATGGTAACGGTCTGGTGGCATGGCGTCAACGCAGGCGCGACTTTACTGAACGATCGGCGCGCCCGAACAGTTTGTGAGCTGGGTGCTGTAATCCGGGCTGGCTGACATCCAGGCTGTTTGTCCGTTCCGACTCACCTGGTACCAGGCCCGCGCGCCGTCCTGACCGGTGACTTGCAGCACTTCGCCCAGATTCAGGAAGCCCAGAACCTGGTAGCCAGTGCCCGGGCCTGAGCGCAGGCGCAGGTTGTCGATATTCACGCGCACCTGACACGCTGCCCCCGGCTGCTGCACAATGCCCGCGCTGGCGAGGCCGTAAGGCACGGGCGTCGCCATGATTTCGGCGGATCGCTGGCGGATCTGGAGCGTCAGCGGGACTGGCGAACTGGCGACGCGACCGCGATAAGCGACAACTTCCAGGTCCTGTGTTCCGGCCCGCGACGGTCGCCACGACAGGATGGCCTCCATCGTTGGCTGGCCGTTCCGTTCCGGCGAAGGGACGCTGCTGAGCATCGCATCGGGAGAGCGCAACTCGATCCGCGTGATGCCCTGGCTATCCGTCGCCCTGACATGTACGGTCACCTCCTGCCGGACGGCGAATTCGCTGCCCCCCGGAGGCCACAGGACCGCTACGACCGGCTCGCTGGAACTGGCGATCACCCGCGTGGCAATGGCGCTCCCGCCGCTCGTCGGTGTTGGCGCGGCAACTGTGCCGCCGCGCTCTGTCAGAAGATTGCAGGCTGCTCCCGCCAGGAATATCAGCATGACCGGCAGGAGGAGGCGGTACGTTTGCCGCGGGAAGGGGGACATCATTCTCCTTAATGCTCGACGCTTTTGTCGGGGGGCAGCCCGCTGCGGACCGCCCCCCGACAGGCTTATGCTAAGGATCAATCAGCGGCGGTAGCAGCGGCGGTAGAATCGGGCCTGGCAATGTGACAAGCAGGGGTATGTTGGTCACCAGAACGCTGATAGTGCGGATATTGTTGCCTTCGTCGCTTTCGGCAACCTGGGAGCCGCTGTCCACGACCGCCATAAGCTCGAAGGTGTTCGCGCCAGCGAACAGCACATCCACCGGCAGCTCCGCCGACTGGCCCGGCGCCAGATTGACGACAATAGGCAGGACCTGTATGGTGCCGTCCGGATTGCGGAAGCTGGTGGTGAACTGGCCGCTGTCGCCGGTCCCCTGGTTAGCTACCCGGACGACGTAGTGGGCGCCAACGGTGCCGGTGCTATTCAACTGAAGGAAGGTCGGCCCATCGATGGCGCTGACCACGAGATCGGGCACTGGAATCGGCGTGAGAGATGCCGGGCCGGGCACGGTCGCCGTGAGGGTCGGCGTCGCTGTTGCCGGGCGCGGCGTTGGGCTTGGCGGCGGGGCGACCACCGGAATCATGCTACAGTTACCGCTTTCAGTAGTGTAACTGGAGCTGATCCAGCCTACATTGAACGATTGATCGCGGATTTGCCACCAGCTATTGTCGCCCAGCCGCCCGGTGATCGGGGCGACTTCGCCCAGCGTCATCACCCTGATGATCGGGTAGTTAGTGCCCGGGCCGGTCCGGAAGTTCAGGCCATTCACTTCAATGCGGGTGCGGCAGGTAGGATCATCCGTCACGATAGGAGTGATGCCGACCGGGGGAGCCATGGTTGCCGTGACCTGGGCGCTGCTGCCACGGACATTGACCACGACCTGGGCCGGGGTGCTGGCGATTGTGGCGCGGTAAGCGATCACCTCCAGAGTTACTGTGCCAACCTGGCTGGGAACCCAGGCCTGGATAACCGAAAACTGCTGGTTGCCGGAAGGCGACTCGGAGGAGACGGTATTGACGATGAAGCCGTTCGCGCGTAACTCCACGCGCGTAACGCCGATAACATCCTGCGCGGTAGCAAGGACCAGCAACTCCTGCCCCAGGACGACTTCGCTGCCGTTGGTCGGGCTGTTGATCACCACCGTGGGCGCGCCGTAAGGCGATGTCGCAGTTACCGCCGCAGTCGGCGGCCCGGACTGATTGAGCAGATTGCAGCCGAATGCCGCCACTGCCAGCAGAGCTGTCGCAAGGAATAAAGGTATGGGGCGGTACGTTTGTTCGGTCACGGCAGACTCCTTTAAGGAATCTTTTGCACCATTACAGTGAGTCTACCAGGATTCTATAGTGAGCGCGGATTCTTCGCGAGTCGTAAGGGGGATTATTTGGGGCCAGCGCGGATTTTGGTGGCAAAGTGTGGGGCGCGTTAGCTCGATGTTCGAAAACAGGATCGAGATTTCACAAACCAGCGGCGCGATATCGCTGCTTATCCACACTATATCGCAATATATCCCTGCCCGGACGATCTACCTGACTGTTGCCCGGCGGCGGCTAACACAAATCCAACCGGCGTATTTGTCCGGGGTGCGCCAGCCGGCCGGGCTTGGGCTCACCGTTTAATCCCACCTGACGCGGTGGCGTTGTAGCAATTGTTATAGAAGTCGCTCCAACTGTAAGGCGACCAGTTACCGGGGCGGGCGGTGAGCAGGTCCCAGGCCCGCTGACGCGACACGTTGAAAGAGAATATCGTGCCGGCTTCCGTGTTTCGTTGCCGTTCCAGCATGTCCTGCTGGTTGTCCAGGATCAGGCCGATACAGCGGTGCGTCCCCTGATCAGCGGCGGCGGTCTGATCGTAGAAGTCGAGGATGACCGGGACAGCATCGGGCGAGAGCGCGTTCAGATAGTACATATCCAGCTCGTGCCCTTCCCAGTAGCGGGCGATGTTACGCCCGGCGATCAGCGCGTCCGGGTTGAGCATGTTGAGCGTCACCAGATATCCGCAGACGACTACGATCAGGCCCAGCGAGAACAGATACGCCCGCAGCCTGAACAATGACAGCACGTAAACAAGGAACAGCACCCCCATCCAGGCCATGAAAGCCTTTGTGTAAAGGCGCAGGTGCGTATAGCCATAGGCGCTTTCATAAAGGTCCATGCGCTGCCAGGCCGAAATCAGCATGATCCCGGTCAGGGCGACTACGATCACGGTCAGGGTGCGAAACAGGGTGTGATGCCAGCGCTTCTCACGGACGGTCATGTTGTCCAGCAGCAGGGCCAGCCCCAGCGTGAGCACCGATACCGCTACAAGTTCGAAAAAGCCGCGCCGCGCGTATTCCGCGTAGGTCAGGCCATCTACCGTGATATTTTGCGTGCCGCCGAAGAAGTAAGTGAGCTGAATCAGGACGAACGCGGCAAAGAGCAGATCGACGCTGCCCAGCACGATGCTCGACTCGACAAATCCGATCTTGAAAAGAGGGCCGCTTATATTGAGCGCCCCGGGCTGCTTCTCCTGGCGAGCGGATCGCGCCTCGCCTTCCGGCTCGCCCTCGGCGAATGGATCGTCCTCATACCCCTGTTTCGGATCGGGGCTGAACAGCAGGGTGCGGCCCACACCGAAAGCCAGCGCGCCCCAGCTCAGCCAGGCCAGCGCGCCGATCAGAAAAACCTGACCGATCAGGTCTTCCAGACTTTTGATGTTGAGCAGATCCCACACGCGCTGCATGTAGCTGGCGAAGATAGCATCCGCCGCGCCGAGCAGGAGGGCGAAGACGAACACGACAGGAATCGCCAGGAGCAGGCCGCGGACGACAGCGCGCATCGCCCGTCGGGTTTCCCCGGTGGAGTCGACGTCTCGCAGACCTGCCCAGAAGTGGAACAGGACGGCGACGGGGCTGACAACAGTGGCGAAGCTGGAGGCTATTATGCCGACCAGATGTTGCGCCACGGAAGAGCGATCGATGAACTGCGAGCCGGGCAGGTAGTACAGCACCAGTCCGGCCAGGGCCAGCAGGGCCAGAAGGTTGAAGATTGTGACCGAGCCGGAGTCCAGCACGGCCACCATCGCGGCGAAGAAGAGCAGTGGAAGCAGCAGCCACAGATTGCGCCAGGGCAGGGAGCGCCAGTAGATCCACCCAAGCAGGAGCAGGGCTGCTGTCGCGGCGGCCGTAAACAGCGGGACAGATAGCCCGATCATCTTTTCGTAGAACACGATATCGCCGACAATGCCAACCAGGATACCGAACAGGACGATCCAGATCGCGAGTGAGCGCCGATTCATGCCGTGTCCCTCCGACCTGTGCCCGCTTCTTATTAGTTCTACCAACAGTATACACGCCGGGCTGCTTTATTCCGTAACCCGAATCGGGCGTGTTCCTGCTGGCAACCTGACAGGAACCTGCCGGACCGGCGGGATTGCTCGACCTGCTGGAGGCGGACTACAATCCGGACGGCTTAACTCGGAGTGCTGATCCTGATCTGCGAAGGGGAGAAGGGAGGCTCAGAATGGCCGGGGAGTTGCTCGATCGGCCCGCGCCGGCCGGTTTGCGATGTGAGTACAAGGAAAATCCGCTTGGCCTGGATGTCGCGCAGCCCCGGCTGAGCTGGCGGCTTGTGTCCGATGAACGCGGGGCGCTTCAGACGGCGTACCAGATCGTTGTGGCCGAAAGTCCGGAGCATCTGGAGGCAATGTCAGCCCTGCTGTGGGATTCCGGCAAGGTATCCTCCAGCGAATCTATCCACCGGCCTTACGGCGGGCCGGCGCTGCACTCCGGCCAGCGCTGCTTCTGGAAGGTGCGCATCTGGGATGAGCGGGGCCGGCGCTCTGCGTGGAGCGAGCCGGCCTGGTGGGAGATGGGCCTGCTCAGCCCGTCAGACTGGCTGGCGTCCTGGATCGAGGCGGCCCGGGATGAAGATGCCGACGCCCCGGCCCCATGCCCGATGCTGCGCACCGAGTTTACGCTTGACGGGCCGATCTGCTCGGCGCGGCTGTATATCACCAGCCTGGGGCTGTATGAAGCTGTCCTCAACGGGCGGCGGGTTGGCGATGAACTCTTCACACCGGGGTGGACCAGCTACCAGCACCGGCTGCAATACCAGACCTACGACGTTGGCGCCCTGCTCACGGAGGGGCAGAATGCGCTGGGCGTCACCCTGGGAGATGGCTGGTACCGGGGGAATCTCGGGTTCACGGGCAATCGCCGTCTGTACGGCGATCGTCTGGCGCTTCTGGCGCAGCTCCGGATCGACTATGCCGATGGGAGGACACAGGTTGTCCTGAGCGACGAAACCTGGAAGGCTGCTACCGGGCCGATTCGCTCCTCCGATTTTTACAACGGTGAGCGCTATGACGCCCGGTTGTTCCAGCCGGAATGGGCGCGGGCAGGATATGACGATCGCGGCTGGGACAGCGTGCGGCTGGCGAATCACCGCCGGGATCATCTGGTCGCGTCGGCCGGGCCGCCTGTCCGCCGCATCCAGGAGATCCGCCCGGCGGCGCTGCTGCACACGCCAGCGGGGGAAACCGTGTTCGATATGGGTCAGAATATGGTCGGTTGGGTGAGGCTGAAGGTGGAGGGCCCGGCCGGGGCGACCGTCACCCTGCGCCATGCCGAGGTGCTGGACGCCGATGGCAACTTCTACACGGCTAACCTGCGCTCCGCACGGCAGGAGGTCGCGTACACCCTGCGAGGCGGCGGCCCGGAAGTCTACGAGCCGCACTTCACCTTTCAGGGCTTCCGCTATGTAGCGGTGGAAGGGTTCCCCGGCCAGCCGGACCTGGACAGCATCGCCGGCGTGGTGATTCATTCCGATATGACGCCGATCGGGCGTTTTGAGTGCTCCGATCCGCGTCTCAACCAGCTTCAGCACAATATCGTCTGGGGGCAGAAAGGGAACTTCGTCGATGTGCCGACAGACTGCCCGCAGCGCGATGAGCGCCTGGGCTGGACGGGCGATGCTCAGGTTTTCGCCCGGACGGCCTGCTTCAATATGGATGCGGCGGCGTTCTTCACCCGCTGGCTGCGCGATATGGCGCTGGAGCAGCGACCCGACGGCGGTGTGCCCTGGGTGATCCCCGATGTGATCGCCCTCATGGAGCCGCACGACCCTGACGAGCGCAGCTCGGCGGGTTGGAGCGACGCGATCGTGATCATCCCCTGGACGGTATACCTGTGCTATGGCGATATGCGCCTGCTGGCGGAGTTGTTTGACGCCATGAAGCGCTGGGTGGAATATGTCGAAGGGCGGGCCGGGGAGCGCCTGATCTGGGAGGGCGACTTTCACTTCGGTGACTGGGTGGCTGTGCAATCGCACAATACCCTGGCTCCATACCCGGTGACTTCCACAGATCTGATTGCCACCGCTTTCTTCGCCCGGTCCGCCGATCTGGTGGGGCGGATGGCGAGCATACTGGGGCGGGGGGAGGAAGCTGAACGCTTCGCCCGCCTTGCCGGGCGGATTCGCGAGGCTTTCTGTGCGGAATATGTCACCCCTAACGGGCGCATTGATGCCGGCACACAGACGGACTATGTGCTGCCCCTGATGTTCGATCTGCTGCCGGAGTCGATGCGCCCGGAAGCGGCCCGCCGGCTGGTGGCAGAGATCCGCCGCCATGACAACCATCTCTCAACCGGCTTTCTCGGTACGCCCTATCTGTGCCACGTCCTGAGTCGTTACGGCTGTACTGACGTCGCTTATGACCTGCTGATGCAGGATACCTGGCCATCGTGGCTGTATCCGCTCTCGCGTGGGGCGACGACGATCTGGGAGCGCTGGGACGGCATCAAGCCGGACGGCCAGTTTCAGGACGCGGGTATGAACTCCTTCAATCACTATGCGTACGGCGCGATCGGGGAATGGCTGTATCGCGTGGTGGCGGGTATCGAAGCCGATCCGGCGGCGCCCGGCTACCGGCATATCCTGATCCAGCCGCAGCCCGGCGGCGGCCTGACTCATGCTTCGGCCAGCCTTGACTCGCCCTATGGCACTATCGAGTCAGCCTGGGAGAGCGACGAAGGCGGGGCCTTCCGGCTGAAGGTACGGGTCCCGCCGAACACAACGGCTACGGTGCGCCTCCCCGCGCCGCCGGAGCAGGTGACGGAAGGCGGCGCGGCGCTGGCAGAAGCGGCGGGCATCCTTGGCGTGGTGCAGGAGGATGATGTATCGCTGGTCAAAATCGGCGCCGGGACCTACACATTCACGGTCAGGCCCACGTAGCCGTCCCTGCCGGCGAACGATTCAAAAACAGCCCTTCCGGTTTTCTGAAGGGCTGCTATTTTATCTCTGCGCAGATCAGCGGGCGGCAGTGAGCGGGATGATCGTGGCCGGGGCGGGCGCGGCCTCTGGCAGGCGGCCCTGCATGCTCCAGGGGCCGGTCCACGTGATTTGCACATCCAGGACCTGGCCGCGCAGGTCGCGCTCGCTGTCCACAAAGACGAGCTTGTTCTGCGGCGTGCGCCCGCGCCATTTGTTCCTGTGTTGTTCTTCAAAGAGCACGGGTACCGTTTCTCCCAGGGAGCGGGCATTGATCTCCGCCACGATCCGGCTTTGCAGATCGTCAAGCGCCTGGCGACGGTGTTCCTTTTCTTCCGGTGGGACATCGTCAGGCATGCGGCGGGCGCTGACGGTATTCGGGCGCGGGCTGTACTTGGCAATATGCGCCTTGTCCAGCTTGAGTTCCGCCAGCAGGTCGTAAGTGCGCTGGAACTGGGCCGCCGTCTCGCCCGAAAAACCAACGATGATGTCGGTGTGGATGGCGACGGCCGGGATGCGCTCCCGGATGCGGTGGATCAGCCGGCGGTAGTCTTCGGCGGTATAGCCGCGCTTCATACGCTCCAGCACTTCATCATCTCCGGCCTGGTTGGGGACCTCAATATGCGGCATGACGCGCGGCAGTTCAGCCACGGCATCCAGCAGGCGGTCGGTCATCCAGTTGGGATGGCTGGTCAGGAAGCGGATGCGTTCGACACCTTCCGCCTCGGCCACCTGATGCACCAGACGCAGCAAAGCCGCCAGATCGGGGCCGTCCGGAATATCTTTGCCGTAACGATCGACAATCTGGCCGAGCAGGGTGACTTCCTTGATTCCCTGGCGCGCCAGGCTGCGCACGTGAGCGACAATCTCCCCGACGGGCCGGCTGCGCTCGATGCCGCGCCGGAACGGGATGATGCAGTAGGTGCAGGCGTGAGAACAGCCGTACACCACCGGGACGTGGGCGCTGACCAACTGGTTGCGCTCGTGCTGGGGCAGTATCAGGTCGCCCGGCACGGCGTCGCCATCCTGCAGGGCGTCGCGGTGAGCGCGAGCCGCGGCTTCGACGGTCAGCGCATCTGCTTCGGCTTCCCGATCGCTCAGGAATTCGATCAGGGGGCCTGGTTCGGAGGGGGGCATCAGCACATCGACGTAAGGGAGTTTTCGCCGCAGGTGAAGCGGGTCGCGCACCCCGACCAGGCAGCCCATCAGGCCGATGATCCGGGAAGGGTCCTGCCGCTTGAGAGAGCGAAGCTCATTCAGCCGCCCGTAGGCTTTGTCTTCCGCTGACTGGCGCACGACGCAGGTATTGATCACCCAGATATCGGCGTCTTCCCAGGCGCTGGCGGCGCGGTGACCGCGTTTTTCCAGCTCGGAGGCCAGAAGCTGTGAATCGGCTACGTTCATTTGGCAGCCGAGAGTCCAGATGTAGTAGCGCATAGATGCTGCCTGTTCGACTCAGTAATTCGGAGCAATTCAGGCCGTATTGTAGCGGCGGTGGGAATCGGCGTCAATGGCCGGGGCGCGTGCTTCGGGCCCGGGCAGGCCGCATATTTTTGCACGCACAGGCCGGGCCGCGTGTTATAATCCGCAGGATTCAGGTCCGTGTATCGTTGTGCGGCAGGAAAACTAGAGTGAGTTGAGAGCCTATGTTCGGCAAAATCATGAAAAGCATCTTCGGCGACCCGAACGAGCGAGAGATTAACGAGCTTCGTCAGGTTGTCGAGGTGATTAACACTTTTGAGCCACAGTTGAAGACAATGACGGATGCGCAATTGCGCGCCAAAACGGATGAATTCCGTTCGCGCCTGGCCGGCGGCGAATCGCTGGAGGATATCCTGCCGGCGGCGTTTGCCGTGGTGCGCGAGGCATCGACGCGCACGATCGGGCTGCGCCACTTTGACGAGCAGATGATCGGCGGGATTGTGCTGCACCAGGGTAAGATCGCCGAGATGAAGACCGGCGAGGGCAAGACTCTCGTCGCCACGCTGCCGTTGTACCTCAACGCGCTGACCGGCCGCGGCAGCCATCTGGTCACCCCTAACGACTACCTGAGCAAGTTCGGCTTGCAGCAGGTCGGGCCGATCTATCACTTTCTGGGGCTGACTTCGGCGGTCATTCAGAACGCTGCCGCTGACCCGGCGCGCGGCTCGTTCATCTACGACCCCACTTATATATCCGATGACGAGCGGTACCAGAACCTGCGGCCCGTGACGCGGCAGGAAGCCTACGGCGCTGATATCACCTACGGGACGAACAACGAGTTCGGTTTCGACTATCTGCGCGACAACATGGTGCTGGAGCTGTCAGAGCAGGTGCAGCGCCCGCTCATGTACGCCATCGTCGACGAGATCGACAATATCCTGATCGACGAAGCCCGCACACCCCTTATCATCTCCGGCACTGCGGAGAAGCCCTCTGACCTGTACCGAACATTCACCGATATGTGCAAGAAGCTCAGGCCCAGCAGCCCGGACAGCGTCGAGGACGAAGAGCCAGACGGCGATTACGTCGTGGATATCAAGGATCGCATCTCGTAT
>WBZO01005657.1_pt1 | contig 12575 bp, 11 predicted proteins | sample 5204261 | NCBI WGS metagenome assembly WBZO01 (sample SAMN12412400, study PRJNA552823) | activated sludge metagenome | isolation source: activated sludge from anammox sidestream of wastewater treatment plant... | place: USA: North Carolina | collected 2017-09 | reverse complement strand
AACTCCAGCAGCCCCGCCTTAATCGTGTCCTTGTCCAGCACGGGCAGGTTCAGCGCCCGGCCCAGCGCCGCCGCCAGGGTGCTCTTGCCCGCACCCGGCAGCCCGGCCATCAGCAGCAGCAACGGGCGGGCGATCATTGCACCTCCCGTCTCCGCACGCCGGCATCCAGCTCAGCGCGAGGACAGCAGCACGATCTTGTGCAAGTCCCTGCCACTCAAGAACTGCACCAGCGCCAGTTCATCCACTTGCCAGTCAATCCCGTCGAAGACCAACGTTCCCGCCAGGTCTTTGCCATAGAGATCGCTGGCGCCGTCTTTGGTGAGCCCGGTACCGCCGCCGTTTTCCTGCTCCCGCACGAAGTCACCGCCAGGGATACGACGCGTGGAGCGCAGGATGATGCCGGTGGGGCCATCAGGCAGGTAAGGCACGACACAGCTTAATCCCGGTTGTGCCGGTGCGCTGCGAACGTACGTCACGATTGCCCGATCCGGCTGGCGCTGGTCGCGCTCAATGCTGCTGACATGGAGCGACAGCACAATCTCACCGGCGCTGCACATCCCGCTGACTCGCGACGAGGCGGCATAATTGAGGGTGCGCTTCTCGCCCGGTTGCAGCAGCGCGGGCAGCGGTGCCGGAGACGGCGATGCCGTGCGGGAAGCCGTGGCCGCTGGGGTGGTGGTGGCAGAGGCGGTGACGATCTGGGCTTGGGCCGAAGCGGTAGGGTCAGGGGTTGCCCCGCTACCGCCGTTCCGGCCCAATAGCGCGAACGCACCTCCCGCGGCTGCCAGCAGCACGACGGCAGCGACAACGACCGCAATCACCGGTGTGCGACCACGCCCGGCCGGCGCCTCGCCCGGAAACGGCGTCGGGCCGCTCATCCCCTGCGGACGTTCGACCGTACGCACCGCACCACCATAGGCCGGCGCCAGCGGCGGCACAGAGGGCGGCACGAAGGCTGGCACCTCGGGCGGCGTCGTGGTTGGCGCCGGCGCTGCAGGCGGAGCCGTGGCGGGCCTTGGCTGCATCACCGTGGCGGACAGCGGCGGCTCGCTCACCGGTGGTGCGGCAGCCGGCCGGGGCTGCATCACCGTGGACGGCAGCGGCGTGGGGACGGCGGGCGCCACCAGCGCACCGGCCGCCCCTCCCCGCAGTGCGCGCAATGCGTTCAGCAGTTCCGTCGGTGTCTGGTAGCGATCGTTCGGGCGCTTGGCCAGGCAGCGCCGTACCAGCTCTGCTACCGGCGGCGGGATATCGGCTGGCAGTGGCGGCACCTCCGCCAGCTCATGCTGACGCAGGATGGCGAAGGCAGTGACGCCGGTAAACGGCCGCCGTCCCGACACCATCTCGTACAGCATCACCCCCAGCGAGTAGATGTCCGCGCGGATATCGCCCAGACCGTCCATCCGCTCGGGGGCGCAGTACTCGGGCGTACCGGTGAAGATGTTCGTGCTGGTGATGCCAGGCTGGTTCTCCACGCGGGCGATGCCGAAATCCAGCACCTTGACCTCGCCCTCATCGGTGATGCGGATGTTGCCGGGCTTCAGATCGCGATGCACGACGTTGACCGCGTTGGCGCTCTCCAGCACCCGCGCGATCTCGATGCCGATCCACAACGCCTGGTCCAGCGACAACCGCCGCTGGCGCTCCAGCAGGTCGGACAGGTTTTCGCCGGTGACGTGCTCCATCACCAGGTAGTGGATATCCTGGTCTTCACCGAGGTCGGTGACCTTGACGGCGCGCGGGCTGCGAATGGCGGCGGCGATCTGCGCCTCCCGGCGCAGCCGGGCGACGAAGGCGGCATCACGGGCAAAGTGCTGGTGCAGCGCCTTGACAGCGACGGTGCCGCCGGTGCGGAGGTCCGTCGCCTCATACACCGCGCCCATCCCGCCCGCGCCGATCTCGCGTTCGATGCGATAGCGCCCGGACAGCACCGTCCCCGCAGCGATCATGCTGGCATTATAGGCACATTCGCCGGCACCTCGTCTGTCGCATCCTGTCCGCTTCGGTATGCTGAGGGTGACCGCAGTGCGAGGACGCTGATGGGGAACACGACGCCGGTGACAGAAACCGAGGGCGCCATGCCATCGTGCGGTGGTTGCGACGGCTGTGGCGGTGACTGTGCCGCCGCGCGTTGCCCGTTCTGCGCCGAGCCCTTCCGTCCCGGTGCGCGGCCCTGTGCGCACCTGATCGCCGCGCTGGATGGCGCGGCGTGCGTGTATACCCCGTTCGCAATCGATACAGCCCTGCACCTGTCCGGTGACTGTGCCGCCCGGGTGTGGAGCGCGGATGCGCTGCGCGAGACGCTTGGCCCGGCAGCGGGATTGCTGGCTGCCTACCCCAACGGCCTGGGCGCACCGCCGGACGTGCCGCAACTGGTCGATGCGGTCGTGGCGCGGCTCTCCTTTCCGGTCGAGCGGCTGGAGCGCGGCACAGATCGGCGCTACTACGCGGCCAAGGGCGTGATCGCGCGGCAGCAAGCCCGCCACTTGGTGGAGCGGCTACGGCTAGGCTTAGACCGGTTGCAGGCGATCCGCACCACCGATGAGCGCGCGCCGGACGGGAAGCAGCGATGAGCGAACGGATGACGGCGATCCAGGGCGACATTACCCGCCAGCAGGTCGACGCGATCGTCAATGCGGCCAAGACCAGCCTGCTCGGCGGCGGCGGTGTAGACGGCGCCATCCACCGGGCGGCGGGGCCGGAGCTGCTGGCCGAGTGCCGCACCATCGGCGGGTGCCCCACGGGCGAGGCGCGTATCACCCGTGGCTACCGCTTGCCCGCTCGCTACGTGATTCACACACCGGGGCCGGTGTGGGACGGCGGTGACGCCGGCGAGGATGCGATACTCGCCGCCTGCTATCGCAATAGCTTGGCGCTGGCGGCGGCGCACGGCCTGACCAGCATCGCCTTCCCGGCGATCAGCACCGGCATCTACGGCTTTCCGCCGGAGCGGGCCACGCCGATCGCGGTGCGCGAGTGCACGATGCACCTGGCCGGAGACACGACTATCACCGACATTCGTTTCGTTTGTTTTGACGCGCATACACTGGGGCTTTACCGTGCGGAGCTTGCCGTCAGGGCAGCACGGTGAATCCTGCGGCAGCGCGCCCGCCCCGGTCGTCGGTCGCGTCGATCTGATACGGGCCGGGCGGCACGAGGGGCACGGAGGTGCTGAAGCTGACGCTGCCGTCGCTGCCAACCACACCAGCATGCAGCAGCACGGCGCAGGTACCAATTGCGCTCACCCAGCAGGTCCGCACGGCCGCACCTGCCGTCAGCCCGGTGATGGACACGGTGAACGGCATGCCCGGCCGCCCCTGCGCCGGTGCTAGCGTGAGGCTGGCGGCCCGCGCGGCGGGCGTGGGGGCGAAACCCGGCCCGGGGAGGACCAGGAAGGTGCTCACCACCGGGTCATCGATGCGGGTACGGATCACGACCTGCGCCACTCCGGGCGGCACGAGCGGCACCACGAATATCCCGCGCACCTCCCCTCGTTCATCCACCGGCACAACGGTGGCCAGCATGTCCTGAACGATCACATCAGCGCGCTGCCCCGGCGTAAATGGCCCGGCGACGAATTGCACCGGTTCGCCCGGGCGCGCCTGCCCCGGTGTAAAGTGGGCGCCGTGCAGCGGCCGTGCGCCGGTGGATCCGGGGGTAGCGGACGGCGAGGGTGACGATGTCGGAGCAGGTGCGGGTGGCTCTTCGGTCACGGGCGAGATGCACTGCTCGGACCAGACATAGTCATCGCCATTTCCATCGACGTGATTCGTGCCACGGTCGTATTTCAGGCCAAACAGCCGCCCCTTCTCCCCGCGCCCGCCCTGGTTGCCGTCCAGCTCCGCTTTGTTGTCCGCCGAGATCGCCTTGGCGTTGTGGATACGGAACGTCGCCTTGCCCGGTAGCTTCGCCTTCCAGGTGAAGACCAGGGTGTAACTATCCTCCCACCGTGCGCCGGTGATCTCCGGGTTGCAGCTGCCGGTCAGTAACGCATCGACTGTCAGCAGGCTCGCCTGGAATGGATCGGCGGAGCCATCCATCGCCGCGTCAAAGCGGACGGCGGTGGTCCACTCCGAAGCGGCGGTGTATGCCGTGCCGTCCCGCTGGCCGGTGCGGACGGCGGCCGGGGAGAGGACGGTGCCAGGATCGTGCTCGCCGGGGTCGTAGGTGGGGGTATAGATGTACTTGTGGGTCTTGAAGTCGCTGGCGTTGAAGGCGTCGCCGGCCGAGCGGTTCATGCCCGTGTCCTCGATACCGGCGATCCGGTCCCACAGGCTGGCATTGGCAAACAGTCCGGTGCAGCGGTCGATGAGCTCGGGCGGCCCGATGTACTCCCGCGCCTTGAACGAGGCGGCCATATTGCCCGCCCAACAGGAGTTGATGTGCACGATCGTGTTTGCGTCCTTCCAGCGGCCAGCGATACCCTCCTCGTCCAGCGCAATGGACGGTGTCTTGATGCCAGGGAACAAGGAGTCAACCGGCACCGGGTAGTTGGGGTCCGCGCTCGCCTTGGCCTGGTAGGCGGCCAGTGCGGCATCGCGCTCCGCCTTGGAGCAGAACTCCTCCAGGTCGAGCCCGTGCGAGCGCGTACCGTCGCTGTTTGTCGCCTGCGCACCGTGGCTGCCGATGTACAGCATCGCCGCCTGGCCCGAGGTCTGGAAGAAGCGCTCATAGGTCACGGCCCGGACATCGGTGTTCCCGGCCTTGCAGCGCTTCTGCTCGTAGGTGAAGGATGTGTAGCCATGCAGCGCGGCTGCGCGCTTCACCGAGGTGGTGTCAAACGGCAGCCCCTGGGTCACGAACAGGTAGGCTTTGCGTGTGCGCGCGGTACGGGCGCTGTGGTGGTTCCGTTCGGAGGTCGCGAGGCGCTTGGTTGCCGATGACGGGAGGATGGCCTGCGCCATCAGTCCCGCCAGCGGTGCGTCGTTCAGCACCATCGTGAGGTAGCCGTGCCGCTGATGCTCGGGGAGCCGGGCGGCCGCCGCCAGATCGTCCGCCAGATCAGCAGCGCGCGCCGGAGGGTACTCAGCGATGGCGTTCGCCCCGATCAGCAACGCCCCGCCCGCCGCCAGTAGCGCCCGCCAGCTTTCGACGTATTCCTGCTGTTCGCGCTGCGCCTGCTCGGGCGTCATCTCCGGATGGTAGTGCAACGGAATCAGCGCCTGCCCGCCGGCCGTGTCTGTAACCAGCAGGGCATCGCTCTCGTCACTGACGGTGGCGGTAGCGGGATAGCTGCGCAGCAGGTCCATCAGTGCTGCGCGGTTCGCCGGCGACGGCTCCCGGCCAAGCGCGCGATAGACGATACCTGCCACCTCCGACAGGTCCGTGGCGGATTGCGGCTCTGCCGCCGGTGCTTCGGCGGGAGACACACCGCCCAACGGGTACTCCCGCGCCACCACGCCATTGATCACGATATCGCCATTGCGCAGCTCGACTGCGAATGGAGGTGTGAGATAGGCGCCATCGATCACGACGATACCGGTGTCCGCAGGGAGCGGCTGGGCAGCATGGATCGGCGAATGGCGAACAGGCGCCGCGCTGGCCAGTACGACCATCACCACCAGGGCGGGCAGACGGGGTATCGCCGGCGATCGGGCGCGCATGGGTCCCTTCTGCCGGCCACTGGCAACGGCGGGCGCCATCTGCCTCAGGTGGCCGGTACATCGCCCGCTGGCGGAGCGCCTGTAGTATGGGACTGCGGCCAGGGCGCGTCAACATCGAGTACGGGCAGACCCGCTTACTCCTCGGCGGCCAGCGGCGTCCGCGCCAGGGGGGGACGGGCGGAGCTACCCCGCCAGGCAGGCAGACGGCCGGCACGGCGACGTTCGGCCAGCAGCAGGCCGGCGGCGTAATCCAGCACGAATCCGCAGGCGCCGATAACCATCATCACCGCCACCACTTCGCCGTATGCCAGCCGGTCACGCGCATCGAGAATCAAGTATCCCAGGCCGGAGTCTACGCCCAGCATCTCCGCCGGCACGAGGATGATCCACGCCAGTCCCACCGCGAGCCGCAGGCCGGTGAGCATGTGGGCGCGGATGCCGGGCCAGATGATGGTGACGAGCAGCTCCCAGCGCGTCGCTCCCAGACCACGGCCCACCTGCAGCCAGCGCGGGTCCAGCGCCGCCACCCCCGCCGCGGTGTTCAGCACCACCGGCCATACCGCGCCAATGGCGATCAGAAAGAACACCGGCCGGTCACCCACGCCCAGCAGGATAATGGCCAGCGGCGTCCACGACAGCGGCGACACCATCCGCAGGAACTGGAACACCGTCCCCGTCAAACGCTGTGCCGGACGGCTGAGGCCCACGACCAGTCCCACCGGCACCCCCACGGCCGCGCTGACTGCCAGGCCGGTGAGGATGCGGCGCAGGCTGGCCAAGGCGTGCGGCCACAGGTCGCCGCTTTGCAGCAATTCCAGCAGCGCCCGCCCGGCCGGCTCCGGCCCAAACCGGCGCAAGAAGCTACCGGCAAACAGCGCAATCCCCGCCCACCACAGCGCCACAAACACACCAATGCCGAGGAGCGGCAGCGAGACGTTACGGAGCCGTTTCATGGTTGCCTCCGGCGGCGGTCAGCTGGGATCTGCCCCTGACCCTCCGCTCCCTCTCACGCTGCGGCGGGAGTGGGAGGTAGATCGCCGCTGACTCGCCCCTACACCACAATTCGTTCCTGCCGCGCCAGGCTCTCGGGGATGCCGAAGGCAGCGGGGCCGCCGGTAGCAGCAATGGCGGCCCGGGCAAAGCGGTCGTCCACGAGCTGCGCGTGCGCTGCCGCTGGGTCCAGCCTGTCGAGAAAGCCGGCGTCGCCCTCCACCACCGTTTCCTTGAGCAGCTTGACCAGTTCGGCAGTATAGGTGGGGAAGGGAAAGGGCTGGAAGTCGATGCACTTGCTGTTCCACTCTGGGTGGCGAATGGCGGGGCCGTACTGGGCGTGGTCGTAGTGGGTCAGCGCCCGCTCGATCACGGCCTGCGGCTGGGGTAGATAATCGCCACCCGCCTTGGACAGCAGCCGCGCCGACTCCTGGCGGTTGTCGCGGGCAAAGCGCTGTGCCTGCGCCACGGAGGTGATGACCGCCTGTGCCCAGTGCGGCTTGTTGGTGACATCCTCCTCGCGCATGATGACGACGCAGCAGGCATGGTTCTGCCAGACGTCGCCGGTGAAGCGCAGAATCTTGCCGGTCTTGTTCACCTCGGAGGCGGCGTTGAACGGCTCGGCGACGATGTAGCCGGCGATGCTGCCGTTAGCCAGCGCCACGGGCATATCGGCCGGAGCCATCACCGTCAGCTTCACCGTGCGGTCGGCCTTTTTGGCGTCGCCCTTGGTGATCGCCTTCAGGCCGTGCTCGCGGAACAACAGTTGCAGCACAGTGTTGTGCACCGAGTACCAGAACGGCACCGCCACCGCCGTCCCGGACAGATCATCGAGGCTGTTGACGTTGTTAGCCACCGTCAGCGCCGAGCCATCGGTGTGGTCCCAGGCCACCACTTTCACCGGGAAGTTCTGACCAAAGCGCATCCAAATGGCGGCGGGCATAAGGATGTGTGCTACATCCACCTGCTTGGACTGAAAGGCCTCCGCTACCTGTGCCCAGGAGCGCAGCAACGTCGGGCGCTCCGGCTGGAGCCCCTGCTCCTGGTAATAGCTCCTGGCATGGGCCAGTAGCAGCGGCGCGGCGTCGGTGATCGGTAGGTAGCCGATCTTGAGGGCTGCCTGCTCGGGCTTGACCGGGGCGGTGGTGGCCGCGGCGGCAGTGGTCGCCTGTGGTGAGGCGGCGGACTGCCCCTTGGTGGGCGCCTCGTCCGAGCCGCCGCAGGCCGCCAGCAGGCCGCCGGCGGTCAAGGAAAGCCCCAGCATCCGGAGCACGTCACGACGTGTGCGGGTGTTCATTGGTGTCCTCTCTGCCCCCTCTCCGGTGTGCCGCGGTCGAGGGCCACAGTGGCTGTCGTTCGGTCATGCGGCGGCATCCCCTATACCGCCATCGCCTCCATCACGGGGTGATAGGCTGCCAGGATCTCCGCGCGCAGCGCACCGTCATCGCCGGTGACAGCCCAGCATCGCGCCAGCGTGCCGGGCGCGGGGGTCATCAGGCCGATGCGGTCGCCGGCGCGCAGCGCTTCATCGACGTCGTGCGTCACCAGCACCGCTGCCAGGCCACGGCCATGGGCTAGCTCTACCAGCCGGTCCTGCAACGCGGCACGGGTGGGCGGGTCAAGCGCAGCGAACGGCTCATCCAGCAGCAGCACAGAGGGGCCGGTGATCAGTGTCCGGGCTAGCGCCACCCGCTGCGCCTGCCCGCCCGAGAGGGCATCGGGGTAGGCGCCGGCCAGCTCCACCAGCCCCACATCGCGCAGCGCCCGCTCCACCGCGGTGCGCGCGCGGGCGGCGCGGTTCGCCTTGTAGCGCAACCCGAGCGCGACGTTCTCCGCCACCGTTAGCCAGGGCAGCAGCCGCGGCTCCTGGTAGACGATGCCGGTTGGGCGGCGCCCATCGGCAGACGGGGCGATCTCCACCCGCCCGGTGGTGAGCGGCTCCAGCCCGGCGATAGCGCGCAAGAGGGTGGACTTACCGCAGCCGCTGGGGCCGAGCAGCGCAAACACCTCCCCCGCCGCCACCTCCAGGCGGACGCCGGAGAAGACCGGACTGACCTCGTGGCGCCCCTGGTAGGCGCGGGCGGCGTCTAGGACGCGGAGTGCGACAGTTCCCATCGTAGCTGCGCCTCCGTGGGGGCCTGCACCGGCAGGAAGGCCGCCTCGCGCAGCCGCCGGCCGGTGGGGTGGTCTGCCAGGTAACAACGGCCACCTACGGCTTTTGCCTCCAGTGCCACCGCCGTGGTGGCGAAGCGGACAGCGTCCAGCCGCAGCTGCACCAGGCCGCGAACCGGCGTGCCGTGGCCACGGGCGCGGGCCGCCGTACGGATTGTGCAGGCAATCCCGCCAGCCTCGGCCTCAAGCCGTTCCAGGTCTGGGGCCAGCGCGTCACCCGCTGCGCCCGCGCGCAGTACCTTGCGCGCCTCATCCAGCGCCCGCCGGCCCAGCCCCCAGGCGTAGGAGCTCTGCGTCAGCAGGAACGGCCCGCGCACCGCGCCGATGAACGCGGGGAAGTGGTGGCTCACCACCCACTCTTGCCCCAGCCGCACCCCGTCCAGCGTTACCGAGGAGCTGTTGGTCTGTTGCAGCGCCAGCAGCCGGGGGTAAGGGTCGATGCGCACGCCGGGCGCGTCACCAGGTATGGCGACGATGAAGGCCTCTCCGGTCTCCGCGTTGGTGCCGGCAGTGACCATCACCAGGTCGGGCGGAAACAGATTGGATGCCCAGGTGATGCGCCCCTCCAGCGTGACCCCTGCCGTGTCAAACCGGCCGTGCACCGGCAGCGCCGTGCCGCTGACGGCGTGGGCCATGCCTGAAGCCAGCGCCGTGGAGCCTATGTGCTCGGTGCGGGCAACAGAGGGCAGGACTTCCTCGCGCAAGAAGCTCCCGTCCGGGGCGGTGGCGAGGTACTCCAGCACCATCCGCTGGCACCACAGCGAGAAAGCCGTGCTCATATCCGACCAGGCAACGGCGGCCAGCGTTTCGCAGATGCGGTTAAGGTTCGCGTTGGGGTCGCACTCGTCGCCATCGAGGGCGGCGGCAACGAAGGCGATGCCCTCGCGCACGCCGGTGCGGCCGGTGTCCACAGCGGCGGCGCGCGGTTCGAAGAAGGCGCAGATGGTCTCGCGCAGCTCTGCGGCGGGAAGCAGGCTAGAGTGCGACATGCTGTGTCTCTTCCAAACGGGTGAGCCGGTCAACCGGCGTCGAGACAATTTGACGGGCGCGGACCACGGCGTCCTCATCGGGGGCATCGTAGAAACAGAGGCACTTGACCATGTCTTCGCGGACATAGGTACGCAGGAAGGTGACTTCGGGAATGCTGGCGTAGAGCGGCGACTTCTCCTGCTTGCGGGCGAGATAGGTGTCCATCGTCAGCCCGGTGGGGAAGTCCCACTCCACCAGATAGCCGGCCGCGCCGCGCCGGGCCTTGACGTTTTCGACGGTGTCGCCCACCAGGCGCACCTCGGCGATCTCGGCCGCCGTGATGCCCGCATCGGTGAGGGCGGCGGTCAGCGCCGTCTGATCGGCATGCTCGACCACCACGAATGCCTTGCCAAATCCGGCAGCCACCTGGGCGTCAATCGCGTCACCGCCGGCGTTGCGCGCCGCCGCGGAGACGCGGTCCAGCAACGCCACCACGGCGCTCCGCTCCGCCACGGCCGGAGCTGTCTCGATCAACCACAGCGCCATGCGTACCCGCCTCCCTTATAGTATACTTTCTGGGTCTACTTCCTGTTGATTCCCCGCTCCTACCTTAGTGTCAGGCAGGCACGCGGTCAAGCCGGGTGCGCGGCGCCACAGATCGGCGGGCTGCCGGTTGCTCGTGGCGCTCCACCTGGATCAGGCCACCGCCACAGCCGGCAGGAGCGGTGCGCCGTCATCGGTAGATCCCTGCCCGCTGCGCTCGCGACCTCACTCCGCGGTAGCGTTGGAGGGGAAGCGGCCCTCATCCCCCACCTGCCCAAGCCGGGACCACCTCGCATCACAACCGCATGGAGAGCTGGCGGAGCCAATCCGGCGTATTGGAGGATGCGCACGGGAACCGGCAGGCGGCTGAAGGGCGTTCCTTGACCGAGAGCACGGATGCAGGAGGGCGGCCGCAGGCGCTACCATCGCCGGTGATGCCCCGCAGCTTCACCTACCGCCGTCGCGATCTGCTCCGCGCTGCCGCCGTGCTTGCCACGCTGGGGTTCGTGGCCCGTGCACGTCCGGCCCGGGCCGATGACGAGGACCCTCCGCCGGAACCACAGCTGGAAGGCGAGCCACCTCCCCCGGCCAGCGAGCCGCCACCGTACGCGGCCCTGGACGGCACACCGCTGGCGCCAGAGGATGCAGCGTGGCTGAACGCCCGCCACCCGCTGGCCGTGATGATCGATAACCTGCCCGGCGACGCGCGCCCGCAGTGGGGGCTGGACCGCGCCGACCTGGTCTACGAGCTGTTGGTGGAAGGTGGCATCACCCGCTTCATGGCGGTCTTTCACCGCCAGGAGGCGGACCGCATCGGGCCGGTTCGTTCCGTGCGCACGCCGTATTTGTGGTTGGTATCGGAGATTGATGCCGTGCTGGCGCACGTCGGTGCGGCGGACACTACGGGCGCAACCGACGCCGCCTCACAGATGCGGATGTGGAGCATCCGGCGGCTGGAGGAGGTGACCGCGCCGGCGGTGTTCTGGCGTGACCGCTCCCGCCCGGCGCCGCACAACGCCGTCACCAGCACCTTTGACCTACGGGCTGCCGCGGAGGAATGGGGCTGGCCGGGACCGGCGGCGGTCGCACCCTGGCTGTATAAAGACGACCACGAGGCGCTCAACCTCCCAACTGCGGCGCCGGCCCGCATCACCTACGGGTTCGCCGTCGGTGATCTCCCCGCGCAGGCGCCGTTCTGGGTCGATTGGCGCTACGATGCCGGCCCCAACGCCTACCGGCGTCTGATGGGCGGCGCCAGCCACCGCGACGGCATCACCGGCGTGCCGCTCACCGCCCGTAACGTGATCGTTCAGTTTGACAGCGCGGAGATCATCAACCATGAGGGGCACGTGCTGTACGCCAGCATGGGCGAAGGGCCGGCATACATCTTCCTCGATGGGGAAATGATCGAGGGCGTGTGGACAAAGCGCTGGCGGGAGGACCGTACCCGCTTCTGGAACCCGAACGGCGAGGAAGTGCGCTTCAACCGTGGCAACACCTGGGTATCGGTGCTGCCCTACGGCTCGCCGTTCGGTTGGGAGTGACGGCCGGCGCCGCTAGGCCAGCTTGCCGATGATCTGCTTGAGCGCGTCCTCACGCGCGTGCAACTCCTGCCGCGCCTCGTACCGCTCCGTCTTGCCGATTTCCATGCGCAGTTCACCGAGGTAGGTGGTCAGCACCTCCCGCAGCACCGCCGCTTCCTCTGCCGTCAGCGTTAGGGTCATGGCTGCCCCTCCCCATGTGCGCACCCGTGCGCGGCTACCCGCCTGCTGCCCGCCGGAGCGCCTCCGCCGCCTGAGCAATCGCCTGCCTGCCCTGCGGCAGCATGCCGCCCAGTTGCCAAAAGCCGTGCACCATGCCATCGTAGCGCGTCTGCGCCACCGCCACCCCGGCTTCCTTCAGCCGGGCAGCGTACGCCTCGCCCTCATCCCGCAGCGGGTCAAACTCCGCCGTGATCACCAGCGCTGGTGGCAGGCCGCTCAGGTGCTCGGCGCGCAATGGCGAGGCGTACGGCTGGGCGCCGTCTGCCGCGCTGTGCAGGTAATGGTTCCAGAACCACTCCATGCTTGCCCGCGTCAGCAGGTAGCCGTCGGCGTTGTCCCGGTAGGACACCGTGCCGAAGTCGTGATCGGTGACGGGATAGACCAAGAGCTGAAAGCTGGGCAGCGGGTCACCGTGGTCGCGCATCATCTGGCAGACCACTGCCGCCAGGTTACCGCCGGCGCTGTCTCCGCCAACCGCGACGCGGTGTCCGTCAATCCCGAATTCCTCAGGATGCGCCATCACGTACTCGGTGAC
>WBZO01000199.1_pt1 | contig 12575 bp, 14 predicted proteins | sample 5204261 | NCBI WGS metagenome assembly WBZO01 (sample SAMN12412400, study PRJNA552823) | activated sludge metagenome | isolation source: activated sludge from anammox sidestream of wastewater treatment plant... | place: USA: North Carolina | collected 2017-09 | reverse complement strand
TCTGGCTCAAATCAGCACCGCTGCCATCAAAGGTTTGACCACCGCACAACTTGGCGCCCTGGATGGTACAAAATTCAGCTCTCTCAGTTCCAGCCAGGTACAGGCTCTTTCCGCCAAGCAAATTCAGGCGCTGGGCACAGATGTGATCGGAAGTTTAACAACCGATGACATGAAGGAATTCTCTGCAGTTCAAGTTGCTGCCCTGAGTAGCGCACAACTGGGCACACTCACCAGTGACAAACTGGATGCCCTGAGCACAGATGCACTGGGCGCATTGTCCGCCAAGCAGATTCAAGGGCTGGATGCGGCTAATTTATCCAGCGGCACCATCAGTGCACTGTCCGCCAAGCAGGTCGCAGCGCTGACCACAACCCAGTTAAACGCGATGGATAGCGACCAGATCGGGGCTATCTCAACAGGCAGCATTGCCAGCCTGACCGATGCGCAGATCAAGGGATTGAGCAGCGCAAACGTGGAGGCGCTCACCTCAGATCAGGCTAAAGTCCTGTCTGCCAAACAGCTTGCAGGCCTCAGCACCGATGCCGTCAAGGGATTTGAAACCGGTGATCTGGCTCAAATCAGCACCGCTGCCATCAAAGGTTTGACCACCGCACAACTTGGCGCCCTGGATGGTACAAAATTCAGCTCTCTCAGTTCCAGCCAGGTACAGGCTCTTTCCGCCAAGCAAATTCAGTCATTGGGCACGGATGTGATCGGAAGTTTAACAACCGATGACATGAAGGAATTCTCTGCAGTTCAAGTTGCAGCGCTGACCACAGCCCAGTTAAACGCGATGGGCAGCGATCAGATCGGCGCTATCTCAACGAGTGGCATCGCCAGCCTGATTGATGCGCAGATCAAGGGATTAAGCAGCGCAAGCGTGGCAGCGCTCACCTCAGATCAGGCTAAAGTCCTGTCTGCCAAACAGCTTGCAGGCCTCAGCACCGATGCCGTCCAGGGATTTGAAACCGAGGATCTGGCTCAAATCAGCACCGCTGCCATCAAAGGTCTGACTACAGGCCAAATTGCAACATTGACTACCGATCAGGTAACAGCACTGACATCCAGCCAGGTGCAGGCCCTTTCTGCCAAACAGATTCAGGCCTTCACCACGGATCAGATTCAGCACCTGAATTTTGGCAGCTAAACTAAGCTGTTGATATCTGCTGATTAACAGCAGATATTTACTAACCACGATATCGGAGCTGATCCGGTATCGTGGTTTTTTATTGGCAGTACAAGCAGCAATAGAACAAGCATCCGGAACATCTCTGAATATATCCATTTCTGTCACCAGATTCAGCGGAGTCATGTAGCTTTTAGGATGTCAGAAACTAATGTACTATTTCTTACATAGAGAGGTATCCATGAACACATTACCCGAGATCATCCTGCAACAAGCGCGATCTCTCCCCGAGGGAGGCGTTCTGTCGCCCAGGGAATTCCTGCACCTGGGAAGCCGGTCGGCGGTAGATCAGGCATTTTCCCGACTGGCCAAGGCCGGTAGACTACTGCGCGTGGCGCGAGGCACCTACGCCATCCCGGTCTTCAGCCGGTTCGGCTCACGCGCTCCCGCTCCCGAAAAGGTCGTCAGGGCGCTGGCCGAACAAAGCGGTGAAATCGTCGTACCACATAGCGCCAGCGCGGCCAATGTCCTGGGCCTGACGCAGCAGGTACCCATCCGCGAGGTCTATCTGACCTCCGGACGCACCCGAAAGCTGAAGCTCGGCCGCTCGGAAGTGCTCATCAAGCACGCTCCGCGCTGGATGCTGGCGCTGGGTACGCGGCCGGCCGGCGCGGCCGTGCGCGCACTGGCCTGGATTGGACCCACGCACGCTGGCAAGTCGCTGGCATTGCTGCGCCGTATTCTTCCTCTCCCCGAATGGCAGGTGTTGATCTCAGCGCGAGCGACGCTGCCTGGCTGGATGGCACAAGCCATCGGCGAGGAAGCCGCGCGTGGCTGAGTATTTCTTTGACCTGAACAAAAGAGATCAACGCGAAGCGCTGGAATACGGGCGGGCCGAAACCGGCCGCCCCATTCACCTGCTTGAAAAGGATATATGGGTAGTGTGGGCGCTGCGCGCCCTGTTCGTATCACCGTTGTCGGCCGACTTGACATTCAAGGGTGGCACATCACTGTCGAAGGTTTACAAGCTCATCGACCGCTTCTCCGAAGATATCGACCTGACCTGCGACATCCGCAAGCTGATTCCGGACCTGGTCGGCAAAGGCGACGAACTGCCGGCCAGCCGCAGCCAGGCTGGCAAGTGGACGCAGACCGTGCGGCATCGGCTACCAGACTGGATCATGCAGAACGTGCAGCCAGTGGTTCAAGCGGCCCTGGTCCGTGAGCAACTGAACGCCCGATTGGAACTCGGCGGCTCAGACAACGACAAGCTGTTCCTGCACTACCCCGCTCTGGCGCAAGGCACGGGATACGTAGCGCCTGTCGTCACACTGGAGTTCGGCGGCCGCGCCACTGGCGAGCCGCACCAGGTATTCTCGGTCACTTGCGACATCGCCGCACATCTGGCTGACGTGTCGTTCCCCATCGCGTCACCGCTGGTCATGAGCGTCGCGCGTACCTTTTGGGAGAAGGCCACTGCTGCACATGTGTTCTGCGCACAAGGCCGCATCCGCAGCGAACGCTACGCACGGCATTGGCACGACCTGGCCGCGATCGCACGCAGCCCGCATTTCGCAGCCGTAATTGCGGATCGTACGGTGGCAATCGCTGTTGCCCGCCACAAGTCATACTTCTTCATCGAGAAAGATGCAGATGGCCAAGCCATCGACTACATAGCCGCGACCACAGGGCATCTGAAAATCGTCCCCGAGGGCGAGGCCAAAGCCGCACTCGCCAGGGATTATGCGGCCATGCTGGCCGATGAAGTGATGGTGGGCAATGCCTTATCCTTCGATGTATTGTTAAAGGCATGTTCCGACCTCGAAGCCAGGGTGAACAGGGTTGCCTTGTAGCGACAACAAGATCAACAAGGACTGCCTGGGGGAGCTATGCGTGTTTCACGATTGCAGATAGAGAACTTCCGCAGCATCAGGAAAGCGGAACTTCATTTTTCGGGCCATTGAATCGCCCCGGGGCGATTCAGAAGTGCTCACAAATAACCTGAAATTATCGGGTTAATCAGCACTTTTGCGGGATCACCCAACTGATAGATTGCAGAGCATAACTGTTACTGCTTTTTATCAGGAGCCAAACGTGCCAACCCATTCCCTATCCGATTACACCAGCTGGATCGAACGCACCTGGCAGGGCCAGGTTTCCTTTACGGATCTCGTCACTTACGCTGAAACGTTAAATTCACATCCTGCGCTGTGCGCTGCGCTCTACCGTACCTGGCTGCAGCGTAATGCAGGCGCTTTCAACAGCGTTGCCTGGTTTAATCTCGGCGTTATTCTTTTTGCTGAAAATAATCTGACTGATTCGATTGAAGCATTCCAGAAGGCACTGGTGCTTAGACCGGCTTTTCCTCAAGCCCATATCAATCTTGGACTGGCACTTGAACGCCAGGGCAATGTAGAAGCCGCCATTGAACAATGGCAGGCAGTGGTTGAGAACGCCATCACACCGGAAGCTGATCAAAATACCGGACCAAACCAGGCAGAGCAGATAAAAAACCTGACCATGGCGCTCAACAACATCGGGCGCCTGCAGGAAACCCGGCGGCAATATCAGGCAGCCACTCAGGCGCTGGAAAAAAGCCTGCAGCTTGACCCGGATCAACCGGATGCCATCCACCACCTGATTTTTCAGCGCCAGAAACAATGCCAGTGGCCGGTTTACGCGCCGGTGGGCAAGGTCACAGAAACGGCATTGCGTGAACACACCTCAGCGCTTGCCATGCTGAATATTTCGGATGACCCCGCTGCACAGCTTGAAGCAGCACTGAACTACAGCCGCCGCAAGATTCCAGCTGATCTGCCCCGGTTATCCCCTGTCCATGGTTACCGCCACGACAAGATTCGGGTTGCCTATTGCTCCAGCGATTTTTGTACGCACCCGGTTGCCATGCTCACGGTCGAGCTGTTTGAGCACCACGACAAAAACCGCTTTGAAACCTATGCTTTCTGCTGGTCGCCGGACGATGGTTCAACCTTGCGCCAGCGCATTCTTTCTGCCGTGGATCATTACATCCCCGTGCACGGCAAGAGTGATGACGAAGTTGCCCAACTCATCCGCCAGCACGAGATTGATATTCTCATCGACCTGCAAGGCCAGACCAGCGGCGCCAAAACCCGCATGCTGGCGTTGCGTCCGGCACCTGTGCAAATCACCTATCTGGGCCTGCCGGCCACCACGGGTTTGCCGGGGATTGATTATGTCATCGCCGACCGCTACCTGATTCCCGAAGAATATGCCCGCTTCTACAGCGAAAAACCGCTCTACATGCCGGATGTCTATCAGGTTAGCGACCGCAAGCGCGAACACAGCCCCGCCCCCAGCCGCAAGGATTGCGGCCTGCCCGCGCGCAAGTTTGTGTTCTGTTCCTTCAACAACAACCACAAATACACGCTGGAAGTGTTCACCACCTGGATGAACATTCTGCGCCGCGTTCCCAACAGCGTGCTGTGGCTACTGGCGGACAACCCCTGGGCCAAAGAAAACCTGCAAAAACAGGCAAAAGCACAAGGTATTGACCCGAAACGACTGATATTTGCCGAACGCGCCATGCCAGCTGATTATCTGGCGCGCTACCTGGTGGCTGATCTGTTCCTCGACACCTTCCCCTTCAATGCCGGCACCACCGCCAATGATGCGCTATGGATGGGCCTGCCGGTGCTGACCATGAGCGGACGTTCCTTCGCTTCCCGCATGGCAGGTGCACTGCTGACTGCCGCCGGGTTGCCCGAACTCATCACCCACGATCTGCAAACTTATGAAGATAAAGCGGTAGCCCTGGCTGCAGATACCAAAGCGCGCAAAACCATGCGCCAGAAACTGGCACTGGCCAAAGAAAGCGGCCCACTGTTCGATTCGCTGCGCTTTACCCGTAATCTGGAACAGCAATACACCGCGCTCATCAGTGAACTGCAAAACCCGTCTCAGCACATCCATATCAGCGCACAACCTGAACCGACAAAATCGGGAAAGCCGGCACAGCCCAACCCAATCACCGCTACTGTTCAGGAAGCCGAAGCACTGCAAGCCAGGGGAGATACACAAGGCGCTATCCAACTCTACCGCCAGTGTCTTAAGCACTCAAATTCCCAATACGATTGGCTGATCCAGTTCAATCTGGGTGTACTGCTGAGAGATGGGGGAGATATCACAGGCGCACAACAAGCCTTTCAGACCGTGTTGAAGCAAAAACCGGATTTCGTACAGGCAGGGGTGGCGTTAGAACAAATGATGAATGCAATTTTAGCCTGTGCTGTAGGTTAATTAAATCGGGAAACTAGAATCATTATGCCCAATCCATTATTGACCTTAATAATACCAACCCATACGAGAAGTCATCTTCTTCAACGCACGCTTGATTCCATCAATCAACAAACTGCTCGGGAAAGTATTGAAATTATCGTAGTAGCTGACGTATCGGATACGGAGACCAATCGCATTTGCCAAATCATGCTAACCCCGAATGATATTTATATCCGGAGAAGCGGATTACCCGGACCATCGGCCAGCAGAAATCTTGCACTCAAGATAGCCCGGGGCTGTTACATCATGTTTCTTGATGATGACGATACATTGGATACTCAGTTTATGGAGAATCTTCTCCAACATTCAAAAATTGAACCTTGGGCAGGACCATTCTACTTTAATTGCAATATTGTCAAGGAAAGCCGCCCTAAATCTGGACCGATTCCGCTTGCAGAAAGTTTTTTTAATACTGCAGAAAATCTGACAATCAATATTTTTGTAAAAAATCAGATCCCCATATGTTGTTTTGTATTTCCAAGCGCCCTACTCAAGGGACTTGAGTTTGACACATCAATGCGCGCCTATGAGGATTGGGATTTTCTTCTTTCAGTATTCAAACAAAAAATACCCACACACATTCCAATTACCAGCTCAACTGTATTTCAAGTTGACGATACGACAACCGACCGTCGAGGCTCAAGCGCGCCAGCAAAGGATTTCAATGCAGTATTGGACTATTTATATGTCTACCGCAGGCATCCATCTCCCAATGCAGATATTCAATTAAAACGGAAATTGCTACTCGACTCGGTCGGTTTGACACTGCCGCAATCCATGTTATGACTAATGTAAGAAGGTAGGAAGATAGGATTTTTTTCCTCAATAAATATAAAAGTATAAAAAAATCAGGCACGTTTGGTAGTTGCGTTTTTAATTTTTATTCAAAGTAACAAAAGGAGTATTTAATGCAAGCACCATTTTTCACCGCTCATAATGTTCTGCTCGATAATGGCATATATACAAAACCTGAATCACCAGGAACAATCGATAAAGAACCTGTTTTCTTATCAGCAAAACATATTTTAAATTTGGTTTTTCCTTTAAACAAGGAAGCTTTCAATATCCTCGATCTCGGGTGCCTGGAAGGTGGATATACTACCGAATTCGCTCGAATGGGATTTAATGCAACAGGAATCGAAGTTAGAGATATAAATTATGAATGCTGCATGTACGTTAAAAACCACACAAGATTGCCAAATCTGAATTTTGTTAAGGATGACGTTCTCAATGTTGAACGCTATGGTATTTTTGATGCGGTTTTTTGTTGTGGACTGCTTTATCACCTTGACCGCCCTAAAACTTTTCTTGAGCAGGTGGCATCACAAACGCGCAAACTCATAATTATTCAGACTCACTTTTCACTTGCCACACAGACAATTGAGTCGAAATTTCACCTCTCTGACTTGATAACTCATGATGGAATTAAGGGGCGATGGTATGGCGAGTTTTCAGAAGATACGGGATTGGAAGCCCAGCAACAAATGCGATGGTCTTCTTTCCAAAATTCCAAATCATTCTGGATTCAAAGGGAGGAATTGATCGAATTAATTTATAAACTGGGTTTTACTACTGTTTTTGAACAATTCGATGCATTCTCTCCGGATATTTCAAATCATCTGCAAAATGGATACTTTTCCAATCTACGCGGCACATTTATTGGCGTCCGTAATATGGGATAGTCATGCCAACTTCCTTCGTGGTTCTACCCTCAGGACACCCTGCAACAGGGTGATCTGGAAGAGTGTAATCCCCCCAGAAAATAATCGAGGTTTTGAGTAGAGACTTTTACAATGATCGCAGAAGGAGCGATAGATGAAGAAGTCTCGATTTACCGAAGGCCAGATACTGGCGATACTGAAGCAGCAGGAAGTTGGAGTTCCGGTCGCTGAACTGTCTCGCGAACACAACGTCAGCTGATCATTTGTCTTGTTGTATGAACTTTATATTGGAACACATGATGAGAATTAACCTGTTCCAGAGTTACGCGACCGCATACAGGATTATTGGGTATAAAGGGGGTATAGATTGTGTTGAGTTTCTTGAGAAGGGAATCAAATATGTATAAGTTGGAAGAAAATAAGCGAGAGATGTTTGATGGGATGCGTGCGTATCACCAATCTGAAATTAGTCACACGAACATGGCAATAACTATGTTGCTTGCAATATCCAGTGGGGTAGGTACTGTAATTATTGCTATTCTCTTTCCAGATAAACCTCCTCTGAATACTACAAGTATTGGTTGGTCTGTTTTCGCTTTTTCATTAATTTCTTCTCTAGTGGTGACAATATTCGCGCATGTAAAAATTAACGGCGATCACGAAATATATAAAAATTTTGGAATGGAATATGTTAAGACATGCATGCTTTTGGGTTATTACGATACGGAGGTTGAGTTTGACAAAAAAAATGAACAAGGTGAATTTGTTCAAGTTAAAGAAAAATTGAAATTATCAAGAGAGATTGGCCAAGGGAATGGCTATAAAAGAACCCAAAAAATAATTTGGTCATATTTTGCTATTCTTAATATTGGGACATTAGTTTTTGCGCTCTATTTGACCTGCTCCCACTAAACAGTGCCAGCTGAAATCTAGTAAAGTCCGTTTTCATGAAGGAGAAAGGACTTGAAGAAGCGGTTTACGGAAGAGCAGATCATTGGGTTTCTGAAGCAGGCAGAGGCAGGTGTACCGGTCAAGGAGTTGTGCCGGCAACTCCACCACGCTCAGCTATGCCACTGGATGCCGAAAAACCAAGAGCCGCGCGGCTTGCGCAGTACGCAGTCCATGCCGCCAACCACAACGCCAAAAGTCCTGCCGCGCATGATGTAAAAACGGCTTCCCAGCGCATGCAGGTTCTCCGCCACCCAAGGCGAACTCCGAAACGATCACTGAGCGTTGATGAAATGTTAACTCAGCCATGTCCAACGATTCAAGGTAACCGGCGCATCCGGTTGGCCGATGGGTTCGGCGGCTGTTTGGGCGTCAACCCTTGGTTTCTCCTTTTACCACCCGAAGCCGCAGCTCCGAACTCGAATATTGATGAGGCCGCCGATTGAAGTAGCACCGATCGAGTGTTTCTTCTCTCCCAGTAAATGGCTTGTTACGGTACTCGTCACCGATTATGCGCACGTCCCACTCAACGGACTTCAGAATCTCTAGCACTTCGCGTTCCGTGCTGTAAACGATGATCTCGTCCACGTACTTGCAGGCAGCAACCTGAATCTGTCGCTCGACAATGCTCTGAATGGGTTTGTGCTTTTCGGGGCGATCAATAGAAGGATCGGATTGGATGCAGACAATCAAATTGACGTGGTTTAATGAAACCGGACAGCCCAGTTAAGAGAGGATAGCTTAACTGGAGGAAGAAATGATAGTAAGGAAGCACTACCCGAAGGAATTCAAATTAGATGCAATCAGTCTGGTGTTGGATCAAGGATATACAGCGCCAGAAGTATCCCGGAATCTGGAAATTAATGCCAGTATGCTGAGAAGGTGGATCAGGGAATATCAACAAGATGATACGGGACAAGCCTTCCGTGGTAATGGGAAGCTAACACCGGAGCAGGAGGAAATTAGAAAGCTCAAGATCCAGATCAAGCGGCTGGAAATGGAGAAACGCATCTTAAAGGAAGCGACGGTCTTTTTCGCGAAAGAAACGAAGTGAAATATTCGTTCATCACCCAAAGGAAAAAGACCTGGCCGGTTGGTTTGATGTGCCAACTCATGGGTGTAAGCCGGAGTGCCTACTATGATTATGTCCGATGCGCTGACAATTGTTCTGCAGATTCCTGTCATCTGGAAATACTTGGAACAGTTCGGGACATAGCAAAATCCAGTCATCACAGCTATGGCAGCCGCAGAATCGGGAATGATTCTGTTTTCGGCGCTCATGTGTTCTTAGGTAGTTTTTAAGGGGACTAACGTAGAGGTTACCGGCGCTGCGCGGCTTTATCGCGCAGCGTCCGGTAGACCGCCATGTTATGTCTTTGTGCTAATGTTTAATTGAATTAAAAACAGACTCAATGCCAACGCCTGTCTTATTGCTAAAGAACAGTATGGAAGCTGAATCTGAAAGTGAGAGGCGCGTTCGTATATCGTTTTCAACAGACATGATGTCGTCGCTTTCAAGACTGTCAGAAAATGATTTTGCGATAGAAATTTTCTTTCCCGATCTGGCAATTAAGCGAAAAACATCCTCATCCGAAGAGTGTAGCTTTCCATGAATCACAAAAATAAATGCATCAAAATATCTGAATGGAAAAGACGAAGAAAATACATAAAGAGGGTGTGATGAGGTGTCGTAACCCGGAACGTCTGCAAACACATAGCGCTCATAAACGCTGAGTAAGTTGCAAGCGGTGTCACTAGACCAGTCTGTTGCGTCAGTTTGAGTACCGATAACGGGTAGGGGTTTAACTTTTCCGTTGGTCATCTTTTTGAGCAAAGATGATTTACCCGCCCCGGGCTGGCCGAGAATCGCTATTTTGTATCCAGAATGAGATCGTAGTTGTTTCTCTAAACGCTCAAGATTCAATTCAAGAGTTGTTTTTCTCCGTGGAGAGGGCGCTTCATATTCATCGGTCACCGCATCGTAGATGACTTTACCGACTAACCCAATAACAGGTATTGCAAGCCACCACATATTTATTCCCCGAGTTTGTTATTTAGTATTTCTTCGGCAAGTTCATGACAATCACTGAGGTAGCTATTGCCAACATTGGATGTGATTGCATAGCCGAGACTGGCTGCAATGGCTTGTCCAATAAATGGGATATATTTTGCAAATGTTTTGACTGCCTGCCGACCAGCAAAACTTTTTAGCAACATTAAGATGCCTTCTTTGGCAGCATATTGAACGACATTATTTGCAAGGCGCCCTACAATAGGAATTGATGACTGCTTGAGGCTAGTCAGGAAGTTGTCGATTAGTCCGTAATCATCACGGATTTCTTTGAATAGCTTCATGATTATTGAAATATCGACTGCAACATCGACCCCGGGGACTGGGTTAATTCCGTTGGCCGCGGCAGCCGCTGCCGCATAAGAAACATATTTTTCGCAGGCTGATTTTTTTTCTTGCAGGAAACGAGCGCTGTATGCTTTGGCTCCCCGTGCCCAGCGCTCTCGTTTCGCTCCGTCGAGATTGTTCTGAATTTCAATGCTGAGAGCGTCTAAGCCGGTGCCTTTCCTGCAACTAGCAGCCTGTCGGACTTGATTTTTGTTTGAACGACACAAAGTGATATTTTGCTGAAAAAAGTGTCAAAAAGGTCATTTTTGACGGTTTTTCCCTTGTTTTTTGCTCAATTTCCCATTTGAAGACGCAATGAGGCCATGCGTTTCAAATTCCACGCCAGGCAAACCAGGGTCCACTCTCCCTTGACCTTATTCAGGCCACGCAGTGAGAATTGCCGGAATCCCATCACGGATTTGATGATGCCAAACACGGGTTCGACGGTTTGTTTGCGTAGTGCGTACAGTTTGCGCCCTGCCTGGCTTTTCAGTTTGTGTGCCATGCGTTGTGCCGGACTGGCATTGTCCGGCAAGGCAGGTGGCTCGGTAAAACGTTCAAACGGGCCGGGGTGGTGTGATTCGCGTCCGACTGCCATCAGTGGTTCAATGTCGTGTGTTTCACAGGCAGCCGCATTGGCTGCGCTGTAAAAGCCGTTATCGGTCAGTAAATGTTCGATCTTCCCCAGTGCGGCGGGTAATTGTGTCAGCTGATTGAGCATCGGTTTGACCTGTTCCCGATCGTTGCAGGCTGGTGTGACTGCCGGTGCAACGATTAGCATGCTGTTTGTATCAACGGCCGCCTGGGCATTGTAAGCCTGTTCAAATCCTCCACCGGAGGTGGGCATGATGCGCGATTCCTCGTCTGTCAGGTTGATCTGGTCTTTGTTTGTCGGCCCGACTGCAGGCGGTGCGGGTGGTTTGCCACCCGGTTTTTTGCCACTGATCCTGGCTTTTTCTTCCCGCCGTACCAGTTTGTCCTGATAGTCAGCCAGTTCCCGTGCATAACGTTCTTTTGCGCGCACTTCAATCTTTGCCCGGGCTTGTGCCAGGGCGGCAAGACGTGTTTCCCGTCGCGCGATTTCTTCCGGCAGCTCCATGCTATCCGGCACAGCACTCTGATCCGCCTGTTCTGCCTGCATCAGCAATTGCTGCACTTCCTGGCGCAGTTGCGGTTCCAGCTTGTCAATGTGCCCGTAAGACAGCGCGCTATGGCGCGAGGCATTGGCGTGTATTTTGCTGCCATCCAGACTGATTGTTCCCAGCTTAAGCAGCTGCATCTCGCATGCAACCTGCAATACCTGCACAAACAGTTCGGAAAATTCATTCAAAAAACGCCGACGGAAGGTTGCCAGCGTGTCATGGTCAGGATGCTGGTTGGCCGCAATAAAACGAAAAGCCAGCGAATCGTAAGTAGCTCGCTCAATCTTACGGCTGGAAAACACTCCCGTTGCATAGCCGTAAACCAGCAGTGCCAGCAGCATATTGGGATGATAGGCTGCACTGCCACGCCCGGCATAGTCTCGTTCAAGCTGCGTTGTGGAAAGATTTTCCACCACTTCAACAATAAAACGCGCCAGATGATTCTCCGGCAGCCATTCATCTACAGAGGGTGGCAGTAAATAGCCCGTACCACGATCTACCGGACGAAAGCGACTCATATCAATATCCCGCAAACAGAAAAAACATATTATCCCTTAATCTGTAAAGTCCGACAGGCTGCTAGGTGTCAACATACTTTTCGCCTGAATACATCATTTAAGCTGATTTTTTCATCGTAGTTTCTGGTTGCTCATTACCGGGATTGAGCCTGACTGTTGAATCTTCCTCACTGGCGATAAACTGATAACCATTGGGTTCAAGAACCGAGAAACAACACGCCAATTACAAGTCTTGTCCGTTTGTTCCCACCCACAAACGGATGATTCTGCAGAATCTCACCTGTGTAAACAGTGGCTAGGAGGGGAATATCAAGTTGCTGATCGCAGGTAAAAAAATTGGTTTGAAAAATTCAGGAATCTTGATGAACTTTACAATCCTTAAAAAGATTTTCTTTGGGTGGTTGTTATCTGCTGTGCTTCTGCCGCAGATAGCAGTACCAAGCGAAGTACAAAGTCTGATTACGA
>WBZO01004232.1_pt2 | contig 12578 bp, 9 predicted proteins | sample 5204261 | NCBI WGS metagenome assembly WBZO01 (sample SAMN12412400, study PRJNA552823) | activated sludge metagenome | isolation source: activated sludge from anammox sidestream of wastewater treatment plant... | place: USA: North Carolina | collected 2017-09 | reverse complement strand
ACACAATCAAAGGAAGCGCGGGGCTCCTCGGACTGCCTCCCATAGAAAAACTGGCCCACCGTGTGGAATCCATCCTCGACAAATCAAGAAACGGCCTATTCCCGGAAAAAGAAAAAATATTTGAAAAACATGATATCATGCTATCCCATGAAGTCTGACAATCAACAAATTTCCATAAGACCCAGGAGCGCAGTGGGTTGGGAAGAGCGTTGGGTTCGTTTTCGGTTGGCGCTGAATCAGCATGGGGTGGAGAGAGGGCATCAGGAATTTTATCGTGGGTGGGTTCTGAGTTGGATGAAATTTATCAAGCCCAGGAGATTTGTCGAGGGGAATTTGGAGGACGTTGGGGAGTTTTTGAGGCATCTTGGGGCGGGTGGAAGGAAGGGATGGCAGGTGCATCAGGCGGCGGAGGCCTTGCGGATATTTTTGCAGGATGTGGAGCCTCAGGCTTGGGCGAAGGAATGGCCGGAAGATTTGGTATGGTTGGGGCCGCAGGATTTGACGGGAGGGAAGGCTGGCGATGTCGGGCGGGGTCCGCTGGGGGGCGAGGACCGGTTTGCAGGGAGATCGGATGTCGGGGAGTGTCCGGCAAAGTATGCGGACTTTTTGGATCAGATTCAGGAGGCGTTGCGTGTGGAGCGCTATTCGTACCGCACGGAGAAGACGTATTTGGATTGGGTGCGACGGTTTATGGTCTTTGTGCGTCCGGCTTCGCGCCGGGAGCTTGAGTGGTCGCAGGCGAGAGAATTTCTGGATTATCTCACCTTGGCGCGGCGCGTCTCGGCCTCCACGCTGAATCAGGCTCTGAGCGCCTTGTTATTTGTGTTTCAGACGGTATTGAAAAAGAAGGCCGGAGGCCCGGTGAAGCGTCCAGAGCGCAGGAAGAGGATTCCGACCGTGCTGACGCGGGAGGAAGTGGACCGCCTGCTGGACAGCATGACCGGGACCGGGCGGCTGATGGCGGAATTGTTGTATGGCTCGGGGTTGCGAGTGATGGAATGCGTGCGGCTGCGGGTGAAGGATGTGGATTTTGGCAATGGGTACATTGTCGTGCGGGGCGGGAAGGGTGACAAGGACCGCCGTGTGCCTCTACCCCAGACGACGGAAAAAAGGCTTCGGGATCAGATCGCCATTGCGCGTGAGCGTTGGGAAAACGATCGGACCGCAGGCATGGAGGGTGTCTTTTTGCCGGAAGCGCTTGCTGTCAAATATCCGAACGCGGAGACCGAATGGTCCTGGTATTGGCTTTTCCCGGCGGCGGGGTTGTCGGAGGATCCATGGACGAAAAAGTTTCGGCGTCATCACCTGAGCGAAAATGGGATTCAGCAATTGGTGAAGCGCTCGGCGCTGCGCGTGGGTCTGACCAAGCCCGTAACGCCGCACGCGCTGCGGCATTCGTTTGCCACGCACTTGCTGGAGGGAGGGGCGGACATTCGTACTGTGCAGGAATTGTTGGGGCATTCGGACGTTAGTACGACGATGATTTATACCCATGTTCTCGGACGTCCCGGGAGCCGGGCCATTTCACCACTGGATCGCTGATCGGAGCCGGCGGTAGGTTGCGTCCTGCGCCATCTCGCGGCCTTTATTTATTTACGCCCCGCTGGGGAATCTTTCCGATCTCTGCGTTCCGATTTCCGATTTTTTGGTTGTCTCTTAGAGAAAAACGTTCCGTTTTCCTCTACGTTGCACTGCGGAGGACGTGCGCGCACCTAATCCAGACATGCTGCCGCCTATGGTGAGGCGGGGGGATTTTTCCCGCGAGACCACTCTCCTCATGGAAATTTTGCCGAGCGTCGAACGCTCAGGAGGGCATCCTAGGAGAGACGGGATGGGGAATGCAAGGCAATTTTTCAGAAATTTTCCTGCGCGGAGACCATGACGCTATCGAGCAGATACAACCCCATTTCGTTCCAAATCCTCCGCTCCGGAGAAAACCTCTCTCATTTTCTCCGTGTCGCGCTCCGTTCGAGGGTCCGCCACCTCCACGGCAGACCCTTGGAGCCTCCCGTATTGTGCCTGTCTTCTGGTTTCATCCAATACGGCTATTTATTCTTACGAGAAAGATCACGTTGCTGAGATCTGCGGCCCAAGACGAAAACAGTAACCAACCCTACCACTGTTGTTCCAAAAATAATTGAAGCAACCGCAGTCTGTCCAAGAAGAAAGGCACCTGTTCCAACGGCAATGAGCAAGATTGCAAGAATGAAGGCAAACAGTTGTCCGCTTTCGCTTTGCCTATTTTGACTGGTAATAACTTCCTTTTCGATCAGTTGGCGGTGTGACGACTGCGATTCTACCATCATCATGATTCTCTCGGCTCCATTGGGAATGATTCGATTGTATTCCACCAGCATTTCAGTTGGAGGGAGCGGCCCGGAGAAAAAGCTACGCCTCTCAACAAGTACGGAAGCTACTTGAGGGAGCGCGTTCAGCAACCTATTCCGCTTGTCTTCCGAGAGATTCGATAAGATTTGCGGATCCGTCTGCTGTAAAATTTGCTCAAGCTCCTTTTTCTGTTCCTGTTCGGCTATGAAGTTCCTTGGAAATACGGTTCGAGAGGACAGCCTGAATGTCGACTCCTGTCATGGCCCAATCCGAGGCAATCGCTTTGGCGTCAGCTTCTTCCTTGGATTTTGAATAGGCGTAGATGAAGGATGATCCTGCCAGATTGAAAACAGTGCCTGCTCCCGTCAAAAAGGAGGGAGTCGCAAAGAGAAAATCGGTTCTAGCTGGATTCATGAGAATACTATGGAGCAAAAATCCGGATGATGCAACGGCAATTGAGGACGAAAACGTAAGCGCTTTTTCTGAATTTACCGAGTGCTTGGCGCGTTCCGGCTGGCGTAGCAGACTGAGAAACCTCTTCCGTGTACGCTACCGCCTATGGTGAGGCGGGGGGATTTTTCCCGCGAGACCACTCTTCTCTTGGAAATTTTGTCGAGCGTCGGACGCTCAAGGGGGGGCATCGTAGGAGGGGCGGGGTGGGGAGTGCAAGCAGATATTTTGGAAAAGTGGGGGGCGGCGCAAAAAATTTTCAGATTTTCTCTTGCCCTCTCTGTGCGGGCTGGTAGTCTTTTCAGTTCGCCACGGGTGTTCTCCAGAAGAATGCCTGCGGGGAACCACCCGATGCCGCCAGGCTGGGGTGTCACTTTTTTTCGATACTCAACCGATGCCAACCATCAATCAACTCGTCCGCAAGGGCCGCAAAAAGGTCACCTTCAAATCCAAATCGCCCGCCTTGGTGCGGTGTCCGCAGCGTCGGGGCGTCTGTGTGCAGGTCATGACGCGCACGCCCAAGAAGCCGAATTCCGCGCTGCGCAAGGTGGCCAAGGTGCGCCTGACCAATGGTCAGGAAATCATTGCCTACATTCCCGGCGAGGGGCACAATTTGCAGGAGCACTCGATTGTGCTCGTGCGCGGCGGACGCGTGAAGGATCTGCCGGGCGTTCGCTACCACATCGTGCGCGGCACCCTTGACAGCCTCGGAGTGGAGGCCCGCCGCAGGAGCCGCTCGAAATACGGCGCCAAGAAACCCAAGCCCGGTCAGGAAGCCGCCGCGGGCAAGGGCAAGAAGAAATAATCGGCCTCATTTCATTTTCCCATGTCCCGTAGACGTCGAACCATTCGCAAAGAAGTCCAGAAGGATGCCCGCTATGCCAGTCCCATGGTGGCGCGCCTCATTAGCGCCGTCATGCGTCGTGGCGCGAAATCCGTTGCCGAGCGCATTGTTTATACCGCCATCGAGAAATCCCGCGAGGGTACCGACACGGTGGATCCTCTTGAGACCCTGAACAAGGCCATCGAGAATGCGCGTCCGCGCCTTGAGGTGAAATCCCGCCGCGTGGGGGGCGCCACCTATCAGGTTCCCATGGAAGTGCCCGCTGACCGTCAGGTTGCGCTGGCCATGCGATGGATTGTCACCTTTGCCAAGAACCGGAAGGGCATTCCCATGGAGAAGGCGCTGGCTGGCGAACTCAAGGACGCCGCATCCGGACAGGGCAATGCCATCAAGAAGCGTGACGACATGCACAAGATGGCGCAGGCCAACCGCGCCTTTGCCCACTTCCGCTGGTAGCGCCTTCGATTCTGGTGGATTTGTCGCGCGTCCTGTGGGACATTGCGCGGCATGATGTCCCGCCGACGCCTGTTTCCCATTCTGGCGCTCTGCTTGGGCGCGCTGACGGCCATTGCCGCGCCGCCCATCATTCGGGAGCCGGGAGCCATTTATCTTTCCGACTTCGGCGAACGCCCCCTCCGCCAGAAATTGCTCCGTCCAGCGCGGTGTTTTTTTGACGCGCGGATGACCCGCTATGTGGGAACCCTGCGCTTTCCACAGACGGTGCGGATCGAGGCATTTTTGGATGACGTGTGCCGGATTCGCGGGGACGCGCAACAGGGGGGGGTCGCCGGATGGATCCCCTACTCGGAACTCGAACCCCTGCCGGAGAATTTGCTCTCCGACCTCAGACAGGCGGAGGAGCGCCGCGTCGAGGTCGAGGACCTCATCGCGCGCAATGAAGTGGCCATTGGCATGACCTCCGAGGAGGTCCAGCGGAGCCTGGGACGCCCGCAGAAGAAGACGAAGCGCGCCGAAAAGGACAAGCTCCTCCAGATCTGGGAATACATCCGCTACCAGCTCGTGCCCCAGACCACCTATGGGCCCGGTGTCACTCAGACGGTCGTGACGATTCCCCCAGGAACCAATTCCCCCGGCGGCTCATTCGTTACGACAGGAACGGGCCTCACGGCCAATACCGTCTATGTGAAAGTGCCGGTGGGGTCGCTGACTGTCACCTTCGAGAACGACATCGTGGAATCCCTCGATCAAACCGAGGAAAAAATGACCAATGGGAAAGTTTCGGTTGTCGTTCCCCCCTTGGAAGTGTATTGGTGACATTCCTTTTGCGGCGGGGTAGCCAAGTGGTAAGGCCGGGCTCTGCAAAAGCCCCATGCGCCGGTTCGATTCCGGCCCCCGCCTCCCTCCTTTTTTTGCAAATCCCGTGGGAGATTTTGACTCAGTCGATCGCGATCGAGCCCTGAAACACAAATTCTGCGGGGCCCGTGAGACGGACATTGAAAAAATTCTCTCCTGCGCGGTCGAATGCGACTTGCAGATCATCGCCTCCGCGCGCGCGGATTCCCACCGGAGAGGAGGCTCCGGAGACGCGCGCATGGATCAGGGCTGCGGCGCAAATTCCCGTGCCACAGGCGAGGGTTTCGCCTTCGACGCCGCGCTCATAGGTGCGAATTGCGAGGCAGCCTGGGGCCTTAATGGCAACGAAATTGGCATTGGTCCCCTGGGGGGCAAAGGTCTCATGCCAGCGAATGGCGGCTCCTTCGAGAGGGAGGTCCACGCCTTCGAGATCTTCCACAAAGGTCACAGCGTGGGGGACGCCGGTATTCACAAAATGGACCTCGCGCGCGCGCCCCTCGAGGGTGAGAGGGAGTGGCCCGCGCCATGAATGCGGGTCGCTCATCCGCACGGTGACATCCTCGCCTTCAAATTGCGCCTCGATGGTTCCCGCGAGGGTCTCGAAGGCAATGCGGTCCGGCGCGTCAGGCAGGAAGCGGCGCGAGAACCGCGCAAAGCACCGCGCGCCATTGCCACACATTTCCGCCTCGCCGCCGTCGGCATTGTAATACCGCATTCGAAAATCCGCGTCTCCTTGCGCCTTCTCGGTCATCAGGATGCCATCCGCGCCCACTCCCCGATGGCGGTCACAGAGCCGCGCAATGAGTTCCCGGGACAATGCGATTTGGCCGGAGCGATTGTCGAGCATCACGAAGTCGTTCCCGGCGCCGTTCATTTTCCAGAATTCCAATGTCATGATTTTTTATTCTACCTGGATGTGGGAGTTGGCGCGAGCGGAGGATGCGGAGTGGCTCGACGCTTGCTGACGCCCACGGGCGCCCGCGCGCCCTCCCCGGCGCTCCCATCGCTCCCTCCGGGGAGGAGAATATCCTCTCCATTTCCGGTGTCACTCGTTGAGCCCTGCGGTTTCACCCGGAAGAGCCGCAGAATGACCACAAAAAACAGGGGGACAAACAATATCCCGAGGAAGGTCGAGGCCAGGGTCCCGCCGATGATGCCCGTGCCAATCGCATTCTGGCCGCCGGAGCCGGCGCCAGAGGCAATGGCCAGCGGGACCACGCCCAAACCAAAGGCCAGGGAGGTCATCAGGATCGGGCGCAACCGTTGGCGCGCGGCCGCAAGCGACGCCTCCACGAGATCCATTCCCGCCTCGAAATTTTCCTTGGCGAATTCCACGATCAGAATCGCATTCTTGGCCGACAGTCCGACGATGGTCAGGATGCCCACCTGGAGGAAAATATCATTCGAGAGCCCGCGACCCCATGTGGCCAGAGCCGCGCCAAAAACGCCCAGCGGCACAGCCAGGAGCACAGCAATCGGGATGGGCCAACTCTCGTAGAGCGCCGCCAGGCTGAGGAAGACGACGATCAGGGAGACAAGGTAGAGTGGACCGGATTGCGCTCCGGCGGCTCGTTCCTCGTAGGAAAGCCCAGTCCAATCGAAGCCAATGCCCGGAGGCAATTGGGCCGCGATGTCCTCCATGGCTTTCATGGCGTCGCCCGTGCTCATGCCGGGGGCGGCATTGCCCTGGATTTCCATCGAGGGCCGCCCATTGTAGCGCTCGAGGCGCGGCGATCCGTGGACCCAATAACCCGAGGCAAACGCCGAGAAGGGCACCATTTGGCCCGCGGCATTGCGCGCGTACCACTTCCCGAAATCCTGCGGATTCATTCGGGAGTCGGGTTTGCCCTGAATGAACACGCGCTTGACGCGCCCCCGGTCCACGAAGTCATTGACGTAGGCTGATCCCCACGCGGCGGAGAGGGTGGCATTGATGTCGGCGATGGTGATCCCGAGGGCGCTGGCCTTCTCGCGGTCCACATCAACGCGGAATTGCGGCTCGTCCTCGAGGCCATTGGGGCGCACGCCGACGAGGGCAGGATGCTGCGCGGCCAGGCCGAGGAGCTGGTTGCGGGCATTCATGAGGGCCTCATGGCCGACATTGGCGACATCCAGGAGTTGGAAATCGAAGCCGCCCGCGTTGCCGAGTTCCATCACGGCTGGCGGGGCAATCGGGAAGACCATCGCCTCGCGAATCGCCATGAAGCGGCCCATGGCGCGCCTGGCGACGGCCTGGACCCGGTTTTCCTTGCCGGGGCGTTTGCTCCAGTCCTTCATTTGAATGAAGGCTGTCCCGGCATTCTGACCGCGCCCCGCAAAGCTGAATCCGGCGACAGTGAAAACGCCCTCCACATTGTGGCCCTCGTCCTGGAGCAGAAAATCGCGCACCTTGGCGAGGACGTTCTCCGTGTTCGAGATTGTGCTGCCCGGAGGCAATGTCACCAGGGCAAACATCCGGCCCTGATCCTCCTCGGGCAGGAAGGATGTCGGCAGGCGCTTCAACAGGATCAACATGGCCACGACAACGGCTCCGTAAATCACGAGATACCGCCACGTCCGCCGGAGGATGTGCTTGACCGTCCGGTGGTAGGAGTTCGTTCCTTTTTGGAACAGACGGTTGAAAAGTCCAAAGAAGCCGCGGCGGCGCTCGGCGTGCCCCTTGGTCACGGGCTTGAGCAGCGAAGCGCACAGGGAGGGGGTCAGGACGATGGCCACGACGACCGAGAGCAACATCGCGGAGACGATTGTGATGGAAAATTGCCGATAGATGACCCCCGTGGAACCGCCAAAAAAGGCCATGGGCACAAACACCGCCGACAGCACCAGGCCAATGGCAATCAGCGCCCCCGTGATTTGATCCATGGATTTCCGGGTGGCCTCGAGCGGGGAGAGACCCTCCTCGGACATCACGCGCTCGACATTTTCCACCACCACAATGGCATCATCCACAAGCAGCCCAATGGCCAGGACCAGGCCAAACATCGTCAGCGTATTGATCGAAAAGCCGAAGGCCTCGAGGATGCCGAAGGTGCCGAGCAGGACGACCGGGACTGCAATGGTCGGAATCAGCGTGGCGCGGAAATTTTGCAGAAACAGGTACATCACGCAAAAGACCAGGAATATGGCCTCGAAGAGCGCTTGGGCGACCTCATGGATGGACAACTCGATAAAGGGGGCTGTGTCGAGCGGATAAACGACGTCCAGTCCATGCGGGAATGTCGGGCGCAGGCGCTCGATGGTCTCCTTGACTCGCTGCACAGTGTCCAAGGCATTGGCGCCCGTGGCCAGTCGGATGGCCATGCCGGAGGCGGGTTTCCCATTGTATTGCGCAGCAATGGCATAATTTTCCCCACCCAGCTTGATTTCCGCCACGTCGCGCAGCCGAACCTGGCTGCCATCGGATTTCACCTTGAGCAGGATGTCCCCAAATTCCTCGGGCGTGGTCAGCCTTGATGGCCCAATGACGGTCGCGTTGAGTTGCTGACCCTCGACCGCGGGCCGGCCTCCCAATTCCCCCGAGGCCACTTGAACGTTCTGCGCACGGATGGCCGCCTGGACATCCAGGGGCGTCAATTGGAAGTTGTTGAGTTTGGAGGGATCCAGCCAGACGCGCATGGCGTATTGCGCGCCAAAGACGACGAAATCCCCGACGCCCTCCGTACGGCTCAGGGGATCCTGCACCGTCGAAACAATGAAATCGGCGATATCCTGGTCGGTCATACTGCCGTCCTTAGACACAAAGCCGACAACGAGGAGGTAATTGCGGGTGGATTTGGCGACGCGAATGCCCTGCTGCTGGACTTCCTGCGGGAGCATGGGCGTGGCCAGGGCCAGCTTGTTTTGGACCTGCACCTGCGCCACGTCGGGATCCGTGCCCTGACGGAATGTCAGCGTAATGGTCATCCCGCCGTCCTTTGTGCTCTCCGATCCAAAGTAGATAAGGTTGTCGATGCCATTCATCTGCTGTTCGATGACCTGGACGACGGAACTTTGGACCGTGGCCGCGGAAGCGCCCGGATACATGACTGAAATCGAGATGGCCGGAGGCGCAATGTTGGGGTATTGCGCGATAGGCAGCTTCGTCAGGGAGAGCCCCCCGATCAGCATGATGGTCAGGGCAATGACCCAGGCAAAAACAGGGCGATCAATAAAATAACGGGCCATGACTCAGTGCCCCTCCTTGGTCGGCGCGCTCATTTCAGAAGGGGCCACGGTGGCGCCTGGGGCAGTCTTTTGGAGACCCTCGACAATGATGCGGTCTCCGGCTGCCACCCCGCCCGTGACCAGCCATTTATCGCCAATGGTCCGATCGGTCTCGAGGACGCGGAGCTCGACAATGTTCTCCGAATTGACCACGAGCGCGGTGGCCTGTCCGTTGGCGTTGCGGGTTACGGCGCGTTGCGGCACGAGGAGGCCCTGGTCATTGATGCCCTCGACCACGATGGCGCGAACAAACATGCCCGGAAGCAGGATCTGCTCGGGATTGGGGAAAATCGCCCGCAGGGTCACGGAGCCCGTCCCCTGGTCCACGCTCACCTCGGAAAATTGCAGCCGCCCCGGATGGGCATACGTCGAGCCATCCTCGAGGATCAGCCGGGCCTCGGCCTCCCGCCCTTCCGCGCCCTTGAGCGTCCCCTGTTTGAGCTGTTGGCTGAGCCGGAGGAGCTGCGCGCTCGACTGCGTGACATCCACGTAAATGGGATCCAATTGGTACACCGTGGCCAAGGGCGCGGCTTGGCCCGGCGTCACCAGCGCCCCTTCGGTCACGGAGGACCGTCCGATGGTCCCGGAAATGGGCGAGAGGACCTTGGTGTATTCGAGGTCAATGCGCGCGGTCTCCAGATTTGCCTTTGCCGCCGCCACATTGGCGTCCGCCTGTTTGAAGTCCGCCATTGCGTCATCGTAATCCTGCTTGCTGATCACGCTCGACGTGGCCAGCTTGCCGCGTCGCTCGGCCAGCAGGCGCGCGATGTCCGCCGCCGCCTCCGCGCGCGCCAGCGCGGCCTGGGCACTGTCCCGAGCCGTCTCGTAGCGCGCCGGATCAATCTGATAGAGTTGCTGGCCCTCCTGGACATTCCCGCCCTCCTCGTAGAGGCGCTTGAGAATGATCCCTCCCACCTGCGGGCGCACCTCCGCGACGCGGAATGCCGTTGTGCGGCCAGGCAATTCGGTCATCACCTCGACCCGCTCCGGTTGTAGTGTGACAACCCCCACGTCCTGCGGGGGACGGGACATCGCTCCCTGACCCTGGGAGGGCTTCTTGCAACCGGGAAAAACAGCCACGGCCAACAGGAGGGGTCCGGCAGCGACGTACATCAGTTTTTGTGTTCTCATGATACTCTTATCCGCGCGATGGCGTGGCGCCTCCCTGCCGCAACGCGCGGCCCAGGAACCGAATTTGCGCGCGCACGCGATCCTCGCCATTGTCGTGGCTGCCATCGTGGCGGAGGTGTGGGTGCAGGGCCAGGTGCAGGCAATCGCGCAGGATCTGCGCGGTGGCGGTCGGGTCAACCCGCCGAAATTCCCCCTTCCGGACGCCCTCCCGCACGAGGCGGGCAAACGCCGCCAGCAGAAACCCATTGTAATCCCGGATGCAGCACCATCCATTTTCGCGCGCCGTCAGCACCAATTTGAAAATCTCCCGCTCGTTCTTGAGGAGTTCCTTGTAAAAGCGAAAAATCGTCAGGACGGCCTCCTCGAGGCGGAGCAGGGCTCCCGTCGGCGATCCAACAATCCGGCTCACCTCCTCCTGCATCGCCGCGATATTCCGCTCGGCGCAGGCCTCAAAAATGGCGTTCTTGGAAGGAAAAAATTTATAGACATTGGCCGGGGACATCTGGAGCCCGTGGGCAATGTCCGCCACGGTCGTTTTCAGAAACCCATACCGCCGAAACAACTCGTCCGCCTTGCCCAATATGCGAAGGCGGATCTCTTCACGAGTGCAGCGTGGATTTTTCAAAGTGACGAATAACGTAAATCGTCACTCGTAAATTTCAAGAGGAGAGACTTCCTTGGGTCGGGGGAGTTCCGGGAGTCGTTGGAGAGGGGAGGAGAGACCTTGGTCTGACTTCGCCAAGGCAGGCTGCTTGGGATCTTCCTCCGTTACCCCTTTTCCTTTCTCAACCGGACGAGGAGGTCTTTGCTTTCGACGGTGGTCCCGACGGGGACGCAAATTTCCGCGACGATGGCGTCGCAGGGGGCGTTGAGGTTGGTGGACATTTTCATGGCCTCGAGGGTGAGGAGTTTGTCGCCGGTCCTGACCTTGGCGCCCACGGAGACCGCGACGCTCGTGATCATTCCCGGGATGGGGGCGGCGATTTGGAGCGGATCCGCGGGGTCGGCCTGGACGCGCGGGGCGGTGAGGGGTTTGACCGATTTGTCGGCGACCGAGGTCTGCCGCGGGAGGCCATTCAATTCGAAGGCGACGGCGCGTCGTCCGTCAGCGTCCGGCGGGCCCAGATTGACGAGGCTGATGAAGAGTGTCTTGCCGGGTTCGAGGGCGACGGAAATTTCCTCCTTGGGGAAGAGGCCGTAGAAGAAGGCGGGCGTCGGCAGGACGGAGACGTCGCCGTAGTCGCGCGTGAATTTCGCGAAGTCCAAAAACACCTGCGGGTACATCAGGTGGCTGAAAATGTCGTCGTCGGTCGGCTCGCGCTTGATTTTGTTCCGCAGCTCCGCGCGGAGCGCGTCGAAATCCGCGGGAGGCATGGCGGCGCCGGGGCGTCCGCGCAGGGGTTTGCGGTCGCCGAGGACGATCTTTTGCAGGGCCTTGGGCCATCCGTCCAGGGGGCGTCCGAGGCCGCCGGAGAGCATGTCAATCACCGACTCGGGAAAGGGGGTTCCTGGGGGGAGATTGACCACATCCGCGGGATGGATGCCCCGGGTGATGAGGAACATGGTCATGTCGCCGACGACTTTGCTGCTGGGAGTCACCTTGATGATGTCGCCGAAGAGTTTATTGACCTCGGCGTAGCAGTGGGCGATTTCCGGCCAGCGGTGGGCGATGTCCATGCTGGCGGCCTGTTCCTTGAGGTTGGTGAATTGGCCGCCGGGCATTTCGTGGAGATAGACCTCTGCGGAGCCGGATTTGGGGGCGGTGTCGAAGGGGCGGTAATAATCCCGGACGACCTCCCAGTAATCGGAGAGGGCATTCAGGGCGTTGAGGTCGAGGCCGGAATCCCGGCGAGTGTGCTCGAGGGCGGCGACGAGCGAATTCAGGTTGGGCTGGCTCGTCGAGCCCGAGAGGGCCGAAATGGCCGCGTCAGCAATGTCCACTCCCGCTTCCGAAGCCTGGAGGATCGAGGCGGCATTGAGGCCGCTCGTGTCGTGGGTGTGGAAATGGATGGGCAGGTCGGTGGCGTCCTTGAGCGCCTTGACGAGCGCCTTTGCGGCGAAGGGTCGGCACAGGCCGGCCATGTCCTTGATGGCCAGGATGTGGGCGCCCATGCGCTCGAGTTCCTTGGCGAGATTGACGTAATACTTGAGCGAATATTTCGCGCGTTTGGGGTCGAGGATGTCGCCCGTGTAGCAAATGGCCGCTTCGCAAACTGCCGGCGTGTCCCGCACGGCCTCCATGGCGACCTTGAGATTCGCGGTGTCATTGAGCGAATCAAAAATGCGGAAGATGTCCATCCCCGAGGCG
>WBZO01005654.1_pt1 | contig 12580 bp, 7 predicted proteins | sample 5204261 | NCBI WGS metagenome assembly WBZO01 (sample SAMN12412400, study PRJNA552823) | activated sludge metagenome | isolation source: activated sludge from anammox sidestream of wastewater treatment plant... | place: USA: North Carolina | collected 2017-09 | reverse complement strand
TGGTTGAAAACATTCTCTTCGTGCTTCTGCAAAATGACTTTATGCGTTTCGAAACATGGAATGCCGTTCACTAGAAGTTGGTATTGGTAGCCAACATGAAGCAAATAAGATGTCTTCATTCCCATGAATACATCCTTCTTCTCACGCAGAATGTATGGCTGCACTGAAATAGAAAACAGCTTTTGCTTTTTTTCTGCCTCAAGTTCCGCCTGTCGATAACCTTCTTGTCTGGCCTCTACTAATTCCTTGCTTTTTATCTCGTCCAGCCGTGTCTTCTGTTCTTCGCGCTTCTTTCGGAAGTCTCTATCCCGCTCCTCCAGCTCGTTGATGTGCTCCTGTGTCCTTCGTGCTAGTTCGGAAGTGAACTCCTCTGTGCGTCGAGTAAGAAGACTTTCCATCTCTGCAAGTCGCGACTGAGCCTGCGAATGGCTTTCAGCAAGCTGTAGGGCAGCACGGCGAGTTATGAAAAACACGGCTACTCCACTCATGCATGCTCCAAGAATGAATAAAACGATCGGTAAGACAGAGTCTGGCATATGGGGTGTTTATATTTGCGAACGTATTGTAGAATGATGTGTTAACTTATTGCGAAAACATGGCATCATGCTATCTCATGAAGTCTGACAGTCAACAAAAGCTCGCGAGATCCAGAATCGCTGCGATTTGGAAGGATCGTTGGGTTCGTTTCCGGGATGTATATCGAGTCGAACATGAGTTTATCAGGCTCTGACGGTTTGTCAAGAAAAATTCGGAAGATATTGGAAAGTTTTTTTGAGGCATATCGAGGCGAGCGGAAGGAAGGGATGGCAGGTGCATCAAGCGGAGGAGATCTTGTGGATGTTTTTCAGGATGTGGAGTCGCAAGTTTGAGCGAGGAAAGTCTCGAAGAGCCGATACAGCCCCATTCGGGATAGGGAGCTATTGTGCTGTGAACCCATAGTGGTGCGTTTCGCACCAACTTGGATCAATCCCCATTGAGGACGGACGGATACTCAGATTTTCCCGGCTGCTTGGGGCAGACCCTGTGCTGCGTGGTAGGATTGGAGGGGGCGGACGGAGTAGCCTGATTGCCGCAGGGCGCGGATGGCGGAGATGCTGGCCCGGGCTCCGCGCAGGGTGGTCATGATGACGACCCGGCCTGCGACGGCGGCGCTGCGGATGATGGTTTCGTCCTGGCGGGGTTGCTGGCCGCTGGGCGTGTTGATGATGAATTGGATGTCCCCATTTTTGATGAGGTCGAGGACATTGGGGCGGCCCTGCTGGAGTTTGAAAAGGTGGGCGACGGGGATGCCCGCGCGTTCGAGGACGGCGGCCGTACCGTCCGTGGCATGCAATTTGAAGCCGAGTTCGTGGAATTCCCTGGCGATGGGGACGACGGCTTCCTTGTGTCCGTCCTTCACGCTCACGAAGACATTGCCTTCGAGGGGCAGGGGCGGCTGGGCCGACATTTGGCTCTTGGCGTAGGCAATGCCGAGGTCCGGGTCAATCCCCATGACCTCCCCCGTCGAGCGCATTTCGGGTCCGAGGAGGATATCCACGCCGGGGAATTTGATGAAGGGAAAGACGGCCTCCTTGACGGAAAAATAGGGGGGCGTGACCTCCTCGGTGAAGCCGAGTTCCTCGAGGGTTGCTCCGGCCATGATTTTGGCGGCGAGTTTGGCCAGGGGGACGCCGGTGGCCTTGCTGACGAAGGGGACGGTGCGCGAGGCGCGGGGATTGACCTCGAGGATATAGACCTGGCCGTCCTTGACGGCGAATTGGACGTTCATGAGGCCGCGCACGTTCAAAGCCGCGGCCATGGCCTTGGTGGCGCGCTTGATTTCCGCGACGACCTCCGGGTCGAGCGAGAATGCGGGGATGGCGCAGGCGCTGTCGCCCGAGTGGATGCCCGCCTGCTCGATGTGTTCCATGACGCCGCCAATGACGCACAAATTTCCATCCGAGATGCAATCCACGTCCACTTCGGCGGCATCCTCGAGGAAGCGGTCCACGAGGATGGGGCGGTCCGGGCTGGCCTCGGCGGCCGTGCGGATATACCGCTTGAGATCCTCCGGTCCGTAAACAATTTCCATGGCGCGTCCGCCCAGGACGAAGGACGGACGCACGAGGACGGGGTATCCAATCGCGGCGGCCACTTCGAGGGCGCCCGCCTCGTCGGTGGCGGTTCCGCCGGGCGTCTGGCGCAGGCCCAATTTCGAGAGCATTTCGGAAAAGCGTTTCCGGTCCTCGGCCCTTTCGATGGCTTCCGGCTGGGTGCCAATAATCCGGCAGCCATGGGCGGCGAGGCCCGCGGCCAGATTGAGCGGGGTTTGGCCTCCGAATTGGACGATGACCGCGTCCGCTTTTTCCCGCTCGTAGATATTGAGGACATCCTCGAGGGTGAGGGGCTCGAAGTAGAGTTTGTCGCTGGTGTCGTAGTCGGTCGAGACCGTCTCCGGGTTGGAATTGACCATGATGGTTTCCCAGCCCAATTCCTTGAGGGCAAAGGCCGCGTGGACGCAGCAATAATCAAATTCGATGCCCTGACCAATCCGGTTCGGCCCCCCGCCCAGGATCAGGACCTTCTTCTTCGCGGAGGGGCGCGTCTCGTCCTCGTCGCCGTAGGTGGAATAATAATACGGCGTGAAAGCCTCGAATTCCGCGGCGCATGTGTCCACGAGGCGGTACGTCGGCTCGACGCCGAGCGTCTTGCGCAGGGCGCGCGTGGCCGCCTCGTCGCGGTTGGTCAAATGCGCAATTTGGCGGTCCGAGAACCCGAGCTTCTTTGCGGCGAGCATCCCCTCGGCAGCAGTCACATCCAGGCGGCCCTCCCGGATCCCGGTTTCCGCGTCCACGATCTGACGCATTTGTTCGAGGAACCAGGGGTCAATCGCGGAGAGCTGAAAAATTTCGTCATTCGAGAATCCGGCCAGCATGGCCAGCCGGACGGCAAATACGCGGTCCGCTCCGGGGATGCGCAGGCGGCGCTCGATCTCGGCGCGGTCCGCGGGGGCGTCCTTGCCATCCGCGCCCAGTCCGGCGCGTCCGGTTTCCAGCGAGCGCAGCGCCTTTTGGAGGGCCTGCTTGAAGGTTCGTCCGATGGACATGGCCTCGCCCACGCTTTTCATTTGGGTGGTGAGGGTCGGATCGGCCTGGGGGAATTTTTCGAACGTGAAGCGCGGGACCTTGATCACGCAGTAGTCAATCGTCGGCTCGAAGCAGGCCGGGGTCTCGCGGGTGATGTCATTCGGCAATTCGTCGAGCGTGTAGCCGACGGCGAGCTTGGCGGCGATTTTGGCGATGGGGAATCCGGTCGCCTTGCTGGCGAGGGCGCTCGATCGCGAGACGCGCGGGTTCATTTCGATGACGACCATCCGGCCCGTCCGGGGGCACACGGCGAATTGGATGTTGCTGCCGCCCGTTTCGACGCCGATGGCGCGGATGATGGCGAAGCTGGCCTTGCGCATGGCCTGGTATTCGCGGTCGGTGAGGGTCTGGGCGGGGGCGACCGTGATCGAGTCGCCCGTGTGGACGCCCATCGGATCAAAATTCTCGATCGAGCAAATGACCACGCAATTGTCTGCGCGGTCGCGCATGACCTCGATTTCGATTTCCTTCCATCCGAGGAGGGATTCCTCGATGAGGACTTCACCCACGGGCGAGAGGTCAATGCCGCGGCGCGTGATTTCCTCGAGTTCCTCCCGGTTGTAGGCGATACCGCCCCCTGCGCCGCCGAGTGTGAAGGCCGGACGGATGATGAGCGGGTAGCGGCCAATCCTTTGGGCGATGGTATGGGCTTCCTCGAGGGTGTGGGCCACGCCCGATTCCGCGCAATCCAGGCCAATCTCGAGCATGACCTCCTTGAAGGCCTGACGGTCCTCGCCGCGGCGGATGGCCTCCGCGTTGGCGCCGATCAGGCGCGCGCCATGACGTTCCAGCGCGCCATTCTCGACGAGGGCCATGGCGGCATTGAGGGCGGTCTGGCCCCCGAGTGTTGGCAGGATGGCGTCCGGCTTTTCCTTCTCGAGGATTTTCTCGATGGCCTCCGGGGTGACCGGCTCGATGTAGGTGGCCGCCGCGAATTCGGGGTCGGTCATGATTGTCGCCGGATTCGAATTCACGAGGACGACTTCGTAGCCCTCCTCGGCGAGCGCCTTGCAGGCTTGGACGCCGGAATAGTCAAATTCGCAGCCCTGACCGATGACGATGGGTCCGGAGCCGATCAGGAGGATTTTTTTGATGGATGTGTCTTTGGGCATGGAGTGGGCGCGTGATGAATGGGTGTTCCGTTTCTACAAGGGACGGCGGCTTGCTGGCAATGGAAACGGAAAAAATCCGCTCTCCGTCCTGCGCAGACCGAAGGCTGTCCCGGTGATTTCCGAGTCGGCCAGCCAATCCAGCGTGGTGGTGGTGATGATTTTCTGGGCATCCGGTGGGAGGGTCCGGAGGAAATGATTCCGCCGCTCCGTGTCCAATTCGCCGAAAATGTCATCAATGAGGTAAAGGGGCTGTTGGCCGGTACCGTGGGCCAGTTCCTGGGACTGGGCCATTTTCAGGGCCAGCGCAATCGAGCGTTGCTGGCCCTCCGAGGCATAGGCGCAGGCCTCGAGTCCATTCAGGCGGAGGGCGAGGTCGTCCCGGTGCGGTCCGGCAACCGTCATTCCCAGCCGCTCTTCATGGCTCCGCGAAGCTTCAAGAGCCACCTCGAGAGGCGAATCCGCTCCCGGACGGTACGCGATATCGAGCGCATCGTCCGCTCCGGAAATATCCCGGCAGGCCGCGGCGGCCCGGGGTTTGAGGGTGGAGGTCATTTGGGCCCGGGCCTCGAGGAGGAAATCCCCCGCTGCGCACAGGGGAGCGTCGAAGGCGGCCACTTCCCCTCGGGGGCGTCTCTCGCGCAGGAGGGCATTCCGAGAGCGCAGGGCGCGCTCGTAGATTCTCAATTGCCTCAGATAACCCGGCCAGGCCTGCGCGCCCAGAAAGTCCAGAAACCGCCTCCGGGCACTGCCTCCGCCGCGGACCAGATCGAGGTCTCCATTGGAAATCCACGCCACGCGCGCCACAGCCAGGTAATCCGCTGACGAGGATTGCGTCTTTGCGTCCAGGGAGCATTGCTTGAGTCGGCCTGCGTATTTGACGCGCAGGTGACGCTGGTCCCAATGCCCTCCGATGGCAAAGCCGTCCTGTCCCAGTCGCGTACATTCCCCGAGTGTGGACGTCTGGGGGCTCTGCAGGCGCAGGAGGAGGCAGGCCGCCTCGAGAACGGAGGTCTTTCCCACGGCATTCGGACCGATCAGAAAATTGACGCCCGGCGCGGGATGCCATTCGAAATCTCCGAATCTCCGGAAATCCCGCGCGCGCAAATCCACCAGCATCCGGTCAATCTACCGTCCCGGACGCGAACTGAACAGCCGTCATTGCCCCCGGACTCTCATTCGCGCAAGAAAGGGCCGGGGGGGAATGACGCTGGTACGGTGGTTTTTGGATGCGCCCTTTAGGTCGTCCGCTGCTTCGCTCGCCCCTTCAGGGCTAATTTTCATAACATCCTTGCAACTATTCAGGTCGCTTGGGGTGATTTTGCAACCGGGGGGACAATGGGGATTCCGCTGGCGGCTTGGAAGCAGGCATCCCAAGGGTTGATTTCGGCGCGGTGTTCGGTCACCTCCAGTCGCATGGGTGGCAGATCAAAGACTTGGCGGCGTTCGTAATCAACTGGCGGAACACACTTCAAATTCACCCCGCCACATTGCCCGCAAGGGCAGGTTTCCAAACGATGGGTTTGCGTATGGTCGGGCAGTTCCACTTGCTTGAGCGTGTGGCCGGGATGGCCCGGCTGACCGCCGGGTTTGCGTCCGGTTTTTACCCGCAGGCTTTTGGGAGTGGGTTTTTGCAGGCCGTCGCTGGAGGGCGGTTTGCTGCTGTTGGCGCTGTTGAGCTTGAGGCGCGCCTCGAGTTCGCCCACCCGATCCTCCAAGGCAAGAATGCCGCGCACTTGCTCAATCTCCGCCTCGCCAATAAATCGGCCTTGAATGATGCCTGCTTCCAACACAAACGGCATCATGAACGGAAAATTTCGCGGAGTTCCCGAAAAAAAGAAAATATTTTCCTGCCCCCCCGAGACGGCTTGCTACCTTCAGTTGTTGCTGGCACTATACCACTCAGCACAAACGGCCTGAATAGTTACGCCTTTTTCATACGCGCGGATTTGGGATTTATCCGGTGCCTTCGTCGAACAGACCTTCCGACAGGGGGGCGGGCTCTTCCGTGGGTTTTTGCTTCGGGGGACTGGGAGGGGGCTCCCTGGATGAGGCGGCGGAGAGGATGCCCGCCAGGCGGCGCGCAATTTCCGGTTTGGGGCGGACCCGATTGCGGCACAGGAGCGCGAAATCCTTTGTCAGGCCAATGACCTCGAGGGATTCCAGCCGGTGGAAGGGGCCCAGGCTGGGCAATTCCTCGAGGCCGCCACTCGTGGCGGAGCGTACCAATTCATGCAGGGCGGCGTCTGATTTGCCTTCCATCAGGCCCCGGATTTTTTGCAAGGGGATTCCCTTGGCTTGTAGCGAGCGGAGGGCGGTGAGCTGGAGGAAGTGCCGTCTTCCGTACTTGCGGCCCTTGTGCGGAGCATCAAGGAGGCCGAGTGACCTGTAGTACCTCAGCGTACGGATGGTGAGGGTCTCCGCAGCCTGGCCGCTTAGGGGATTGACCCGATGGTCCTGGCACCACTGATTGAGTTCCTGGGAGAGCGCCTCCAAATTTGGAAAGACCTCCTCATCGAATCCCGCCTGCCGGAGAACGTCCATCCGTCAGCCGGTTATTCGTCCTCAGGGTCCGACAGACCCTTCTTGTACACGAGCCCGCGGAGTTTGCCCTCGATGAAGGCGTCAATGTCTCCGTCCATGACGCCCTGAACGTCGCTCGTTTGGACGCCGGTGCGGAGGTCCTTGACCATTTGGTAGGGTTGGAACACGTACGAGCGGATTTGGTTTCCCCAGGCGATGTCGCCTTTTTCGCTGTAGTGTCGCTCGGCCTCGGCGCGTCGCTTGTCGGCCTCGATTTGGTAGAGTTTGGCCTTGAGCATTTTCATGGCCAGGTCGCGGTTGCGTCCCTGGCTCCGCTCGGCCTGACAGGCCACGACGACGCCCGAGGGGATGTGACGGAGGCGGACAGCCGTTTCGACCTTGTTCACGTTTTGTCCGCCCTTGCCGCCGGAGCGGAACCGGTCCTCCTCAATGTCCGCGGGATTGATTTCGATGGGGGCGTCCTCGATTTCCGGGACGACATCCACGCTTGCGAAAGATGTGTGGCGGCGCTTGTTCGAGTCAAAAGGCGAAATGCGCACGAGGCGGTGGACGCCCTGCTCATTGCGCAGGTATCCGTAGGCGTGGTCGCCGCTGACCCGCAGTGTCATGTACTTGATGCCGGCCTGGTCGCCTTCCTGCACGTCGAGGATGCTGGCTGCGAGCCCGCTCCGCTCGATCCAGCGGTTGTACATGCGGGAGAGCATGTCAGCCCAGTCGCAGGATTCCGTTCCGCCCGCGCCGGCGTGGATGGTGAGGAAGGCGGGATTTTTGTCAAAGGGGCCATTCAGGAATTGGAGGGTCTCGAAGGAATCCAGATCCTTCAGGAGCCGTTCGTATTCCGTCGAGACCTCCTGGGCGGCCATGTCGCTTCCGTCCTCGCGCGCGAGGTCGAGGAGGACCTCGAGGTCGTCGGCGCGCTGGCGCAAGGCCTTAAAGGGGCCGATTTTGTTGCGCAGTTGCGAGACCTGCTCGACATCCCGCGCGGCCGCCTCTTTGTCATCCCAGAAGCCCGAAGCGGACATTCTGGACTCGATGGCGGTCAATTCGGATTCCAGTCGGGGCAGGTCAAAGAAACCTCCCCATTTCCGCGACGCGCGCGGAAACAGCGGAGGCATCCACAAGATCAAGTTGAACGGACATGGAGGCAAGAGTTCCACGGCCCGCCGAGGATTGCAACGCGGGAATCCCAACGCCTGCGCAAAAAAATTTTAGGCTCTCCATTTTTTCTTTGGATTTTTTTTGTCGGGTGGCTATAGGCAACCGTGTCAGCAGTCATGCGGCGGATGCGCCGGGGGGGGATCTCCCCTTGGTCATTCCGCCGCGTCGCTTTTCCACAAGCCAACATCATCATCCGAAACACACATCGAAAATCCATGAAGACATTGTCTCCCTTTTTTGTCCGCATTTTGCGCAGCCTGCCGCTTATTGCGGGAGCATTCCTCCCGGCGCTGGCCTCGGCCAGCGAGGCCGACCTCGCCCTGCCCACGGAGCGAGGCATTGAATTCCACTTCCCGGGGTTCAGCCTCAGCGGCGAGCACATCCTGCAAATTGGCGTCGTGGTCACGATTCTGGGAATTCTTTTCGGGATTTTTGAGTATGCCCGCCTGGCCCGTCTGCCCGCGCACAAGAGCATGACGGATATTTCGAAGCTGATTTACGGAACCTGCCGCACCTACCTGCTCCAGCAGGGCAAGCTGCTCCTCCTGCTCCTCCTGCTCATCGGCGCGACGATGGTTTATTACTTTGGGTTCCTCAAGGAGATGCCCGCCGGGACGGTCGGCTTCATCATTTTTTGGTCATTCCTCGGCGTCCTGGGGTCATTCCTGGTCGCCTGGTTCGGCATGATGATCAACAACGTGGCCAACAGCCGCATGGCCTTCGCCGCCCTGCGCGGACGCTCCCTGGCCGTCTCAGAAATTCCGACCAGCTCGGGCATGAGCATTGGGCTCCTGCTCATCAGCGTCGAGTTGCTGGTCATGATTTCCGTCCTCCTCTTCGTCCCTGCGGAACTCGCGGGCGTCTGTTTCATCGGCTTCGCCATCGGGGAATCCCTCGGCGCCAGCGTCCTCCGCATTTGCGGCGGCATTTTCACCAAGATCGCCGACATTGGCAGTGACATGATGAAAATTGTCCTCGGCATCAAGGAGGACGACGTGCGCAATCCGGGCGTCATTGCCGACTGCGCGGGGGACAATGCCGGCGACAGCGTGGGGCCGACAGCCGATGGCTTCGAGACCTACGGTGTCACGGGCGTCGCGCTCATCAGTTTCATCGTCCTGGCCGTCAAGCCGGATCTCCAGTGGACATTCATTGTGTGGATTTTTGCGATGCGCATCGTCATGATCCCGAGCGCCTTCCTCGCGTGGAAGGTCAACGCGCAAATCACGCGCGCCACTTGGGGGAAAAATGCCCGGTTTGATTTCGAGCACCCGCTCACCAGCCTGGTCTGGGTCACCTCGATCCTCTGCATTGCGGTGAGCGCGGCGGTCAGCTATTTCATGCTCGCGCCGCACTTTGAGGGCGCCCTCTGGTGGAAGATGGCTCTCATCATCAGTTGTGGCACGATTGCCGGGGCGATCATCCCCGAGCTAACCCGCATTTTCACGAGCACCAGCAGCGCGCACTGTCATGAGGTCGTGAATGCCAGCAGCGAGGGCGGCTCGGCCCTGACTGTACTTTCCGGCCTCGTCGCCGGAAATTTCTCGGCCTTCTGGAAGGGGCTGACCATTGCGGTGCTCATGATGGTCGCCTATTTGGCCAGTGTCTCCGATCTGGGGAATTACATGCAATACCCGGCGGTGTTTGCCTTTGGTCTGGTGGCCTTTGGCATGTTGGGCATGGGGCCGGTCACGCTCGCCGTGGACAGCTACGGCCCCGTGGCGGACAATGCCCAGTCGGTCTTTGAACTCTCGACCATCGAGACGCTCCCCGACATCGAGAATCAGGTTGAGAAGGATTTCGGGTTCCGTCCGGATTTCGCCACGGGCAAGCTCCTCCTTGAGGACAACGACGGCGCGGGCAACACCTTCAAGGCCACGGCCAAGCCAATGCTCATTGGCACGGCGGTTGTTGGCGCGACAACGATGATTTTCTCGCTCATCCTGCTCCTCAAGGGCCACTACCAATGGGCCGATTTTTCCGCCCTCGGCATTGTCGAGCCGCGGGTGATCTTTGGCCTGCTCGCCGGGGGAGCCGTGATTTACTGGTTCTGCGGCGCTTCGCTGCAAGCCGTGACCACTGGCGCCTACCGGGCGGTGGATTATATCAAGCGCAATATTGACCTGACCGCCCAGGGCCGCGCCCCCGCGGAGAATAGCAACGAAGTCGTGGCCATTTGCACCCGCTACGCCCAATACGGCATGATCAACATTTTCGCGGTGATCTTCTGCCTGGCGCTGGCCTTTGCCTGCTTTGACGCGGTCTTCTTCAGCGCCTACCTGATCTCGATTGCCTTCTTCGGCCTCTTTGCGGCGATCAGCATGGCCAACGCGGGCGGCTGTTGGGACAATGCCAAAAAAGTCGTCGAGGTCGAACTCGCCCGCAAGGGGACCGACCTCCACGCGGCAACGGTCATTGGCGACATCGTGGGAGACCCCTTCAAGGACACCTCCTCGGTGGCCCTGAACCCGATCATCAAATTCACGACGCTCTTCGGCATCCTGGCCGTGGAAATCGCGATCACGAGCCCGCGGAATCTCTCGCTCGGCCTCGGCATTGCCTTCCTTCTGCTCGGCCTCTTCTTTGTGCATCGCTCCTTCTACGGCATGAGGATTTCCAAATTGAGCCCGAAAGAGCACCTCGCCGCCGCTGAGGCGAGATCCGCAAAGGCCGGCGCCTGAGTCGTGGAAAAAATATTCAAAATTCGTGCTTGCCCGGAGTCGGGAAAATGTGAATAACCAAGAATGTCCTCACTGATATGAAAACTCTTCTCGTTCTCGCAGGTTCTCTGATGATCGCTGGCATGGCCTTGGCTGATATTCAGGCGCCCCCGGCCTCCGACTACGGCCCCACGCGCAAACTGGGCCGCGGCCTGAGCAATGTCCTCTTTGGACCGGCGGAGTTGATTGACTCGATGACGGCGGTCAATTACAGCGAGGGCAACAGCGCCGCCTTTGGGTATGGCCTCGTGCGCGGCATTGGGCGCTCCTTTGCGCGGCTGGGCTACGGGATCTATGAAATTGTCCTCTTCCCATTTCCGACCCAGAAGGGCACCTACAAGCCCGCCTACAAGAGCGACATTCCGTGGATCAATTCCGGATATCAGGAATTTCCTCCGGAACTCGGCTGGGAATCCCGCTATGATTACGTGCGGGACAGCCAGCGCTCGCCCTAGCCGCCCTAAGGAGGGGAGATCCACAAAGGCGCTCGTGGCGTCGCGCAGGAATGTGGCCTGGGCCACCTGCCGAGGGAGACAGCATCCAGACTCCGACGGGAGATCGGCTTGAGTATGGCATCCATGGAACCGACTCCTGAGGTGCCGTCAGAGAGGGTCTCTCTTCCCGTGGGCATGTCATTGGCCCAACGCACGTTTCTGTCCCGGTTGGGGAGTACCCTGACCTTATGGGGGCTGATTATCGTCTCGATGGCCTTTGAGAGCTCCTATGGGTTCTTTGCGATCATCTTCGTGCTGGCGCTCGTCGGGCTGCGCGAATATTTCGCCATGGTCAAATTGCAGGGGACGCCCGTTTTTACCCTGACGGGAATGCTCTGCGCGGCGACGTACATGCTGACCGGATTTCTCTACCAGAATACCCATGGGAATGCCGCCCTGCCCGAACTCGAGGTGGCGATGTTGGCCATATTTCTGCTGGTTGTCTTTGGGCGTCAGATGTGGCGCAAGGCCGCGGACCGCGCGCCGCTCGAAGCCGTGGCCTATACGTTCTTTGGGTTGTTTTATATCCCGTGGATGTTCACGTTCATGACGAAAATTCTCTTCCTTCCGCCCCGCGCGGCGGATGGCGCGGTCACGGGTCAGTATTACCTTGTCTTTCTGCTGGTCGCGACGAAGTTCAGCGACATGGGCGCCTATGTCTTTGGGAGTCTCTTCGGGAGGCACCCCTTCGCGCCCCACATCAGCCCCAAAAAGACGTGGGAGGGATTCCTGGGCGCGCTGGTCACGGCGCTCCTCGGGAGCGTCTGGATTTACGCCCTCATGCCGGGGCGTCTTTCAGCGCTTTGGCGATGTCGTTGTCCTCGGCGTCCTTTTGGGCGCGACGGCTGTGGTCGGAGACCTTGCCGAATCCATTATCAAGCGCAGTACCCAGACCAAGGACTCGAGCCGCGCCCTGCCCGGCATCGGTGGCGCGTTGGACCTGATCGACAGCCTCTTGTTTACAGCGCCCCTCATGTATTTCTACCTCCGGATTGTGGCAGGCGCATGAGGCGAAACGTGGTCATTCTCGGGGCGACCGGCTCGATTGGGCGCAGCGCGCGCCAGGTCGCGCAATCCCTGCCGGATCGCGTGCGCGTGGTGGGTCTCTCCGCGCACAGCGATGCCGAGGGCCTCGCAAGGGCTGCGGCGGAATTCCCGGAGGCGCGGACTGTCCTGTCGGGCGCGCCTGGGGGAGGGGAGGAATTGATTCGCTTGGCGACCCTCCCCGAGGCCGATCTGATTCTGGTGGCCATTGTCGGCACTGGGGGGCTTGCGCCAGCCCTGGCGGCCCTCGAGGCTGGAAAGGATCTTGCCGTGGCCAGCAAGGAAATCCTCGTCATGGCTGGAGAAATTGTCACCCGGACCGCCGCGCGTCATGGGGGACGCCTCCTGCCCGTGGACAGCGAGCACAGCGCAATTTTCCAATGCCT
>WBZO01005651.1_pt1 | contig 12591 bp, 6 predicted proteins | sample 5204261 | NCBI WGS metagenome assembly WBZO01 (sample SAMN12412400, study PRJNA552823) | activated sludge metagenome | isolation source: activated sludge from anammox sidestream of wastewater treatment plant... | place: USA: North Carolina | collected 2017-09 | reverse complement strand
TGAACGGAATGAGTCCCTGGTCGTGGTACATGGCCAGGATGCAGTCGAATTTAGCGAACTGCCCAGAGCCAAAGAAGCCATCCGGAGGATAGGGGCCGAATACCATCATTCCGCTCTTTTTGCATTCCACCACTGCCGGGCGGATGATTTTCTCTTCTTCGTCGCCTAACATGCCTTCCTCGCCGGCGTGGGGGTTCAACCCCAAAACAGCAATATTAGCCCGCTCGTAGCCAAAGTCTATCTTCATCGTTTCGTGGAGGATCTTGAGCTTACTTATAATTTTTTCCTTGGTAATGGACTGTGCAACCTCTCTGAGTGCTATGTGGCCAGTAACCACTCCTACGCGCAGGCTGTCGCTGGCCATCAACATCAGGTAGTCCGACGCATTAAACTCCTGGGCGAGGTATTCCGTGTGGCCAACATGTTGAAAACCAGCTAATTGCATGGACTTTTTGTGAATCGGAGCTGTCACCAGTGCATCAATTAGCCCGGCTTTCAGATCGTTTACGGCTGCCTGCAAGCTCAGTTGGGCATATTTTCCTCCCAAGTCGGTTGGCTTGCCGAGGGTAATGTTGACATTGTCCTGCCATACGTTGACGACGTTGACCTTGTCAAACTGGAGGCGCTCGGCGTTGCGCTGCCCGTAAAAGGAAAATTCATCCAGAGCTACGATGTTTTTATGGTAAGAAACCACCTTGGACGAGCCGTAAATCACTGGCACACACATGTCCACGATTTTCTTGTGGGAAAGCGCTTTGAGGATGACTTCCAGGCCTATGCCGTTAATATCTCCAATCGAAATTCCGATGATGGGCTTGTCTTTTTTACTGACAGGTTGATCGCTTTGGGAGGAATGCTCTAAAAATTCAGTTATGGGTTCCACTGGTAAAGTATATTAACGATGTACGGGCGCTGTATCAAGAAATGAAAATTGCGGTCTTCCAATGTGGAATGCAATCCAGGGAATTTGAAACACCCTCCATTCACCGTTCAGCTTGAATACTTTGCAACTACTCAGAGGAGGGTGCAGCAGGAGAAAGGAGATCGGAATCTTTCTCTGGAAACAACTCTCTGCTAAGCTGTTACAATATTTTTACTTTTGGCCGTGTCGGCATTTTTTTCGCCAGTTTTGCCGATTATAAAAATCGGTGCTTCGACAAAAGAGCGCCAAAAATACTCATTTCCACCATGCGAGCCAAAAAATCCTTCGGACAGCACTTTTTGACCAATGAAGATATCGCCTGTCGCATTGCCGCTGCGCTCACCTTGACAGAGGAATGCCCCAGGGTGCTGGAGATAGGCCCTGGCAAAGGCATGCTCACGAAATACCTTCTTCAAAAAAAGCTGGAACTCAAAGTGGTAGAAGCCGATGAAGACATGGTAGCCTGCCTGAGGGAGGGTTTTCCTCAGCTCGAAGGCCGTATTATCGCCGGCGATTTTTTAAAACTCAACTTAGTGGAAGTATTTTCAGGCAGCCCTTTTCTACTCATCGGCAACTTCCCCTACAACATCTCCTCGCAGATCGTTTTTAAGATGCTCGAAAACCCGAGGCTCGTACCTCAGATGGCTGGCATGTTTCAAAAGGAAATGGCGGAGCGCATCGTCGCGGCGCCCGGCAGCAAGGACTACGGCGTCATCAGTGTGCTGACTCAGGCTTTTTATCAGGGAAAATACCTCTTCAGCGTTGGCAACCGCAACTTCAACCCACCGCCCAAAGTGCTATCAGGTGTCATCCGGCTGCAGCAAAAAGAAGGTACCTTAGCTTGTGAGGAAGCACTGTTCCGCAGGGTAGTCAAGCAAGCCTTTAGTCAGCGCCGGAAAATGCTCCGCAACACCCTGAAGCCCTTTTTCACCCATCCTACTCCACTGGAAGAAGATTTTTTCAAGCAAAGACCCGAAGTATTGAGCGTCCAAAACTTTGTCGAACTCACCCAGCGAATTGCAGCCCTCCAAAACGCAAACAAGTTCTAAGAAACTGTTTAAATTGAGCTGTTGGAGAGAGAAAGTCGTCCTTTTAGCCCGGTGAACTCAATTCAAACAACTTCTAAAAAGTTTACTCTACGATCACCATCTTACAGCTCTCTGAGGCTTGTCCGTTAGATATTTTCAGAAAATACATTCCCCGTGGCAGTTTGAAGATTTGGTTGTCAAATTCCACCTCATGCGCTCCGTTGTCAAATTTTTTATTTCTAAAAATTTCGGTGATCTGCTGGCCTGAAAGAGCGTGAACGCTCAGGCTCAGAGACTGGCTGACGGCGGTATTAAAAGAGATTCTGGTTTTGCTGGTGAATGGGTTTGGCTGGTTTTGCAAATTCGTTTGCAGGGAGAAAAAGTTAGCGCTGTTCACGCCCACGGGGAAGTTAAAAACGGTAGTCCAGGTGCTGGTTTTCCCGTTGGGTTCCTGTCGGGTCCAGATGGGGTGCACGCTGCCTCCCTGTGCAGCGATGCCTGTGTAGTCGCCGAAGAAGAAGTTGGGATTTGGGAAAAATGGCGTGTCGCTGATTTTCAGATTTGTGAATGACTCACCGCCGTCGGTGGAGTAGGCCATGTAAACGTCCGTCCACTCATCTGCATAATCTCGGCGGTCGTAGAACACCGTGTAGATTACTCCGGTCACCTGGTCAATGGTCATCCAGGTAAAGAAGTTGTGTTTCCCGGGGGCGTCGTCGTTCACGCGTACTGGCTCTGACCATGAATTTCCTCCGTCTGTAGATTTCACAATAAAGATATCGGTGTCGTGTTCGCCATTGCGTTGATCGCTGAAATTGATATAGATCGTGCCGTGGTAAGGCCCTCCGCTCAGGTCACAGGTTGTAACGGGTAGGCCGTTGCTGCGGTAGATTCCGGGCACGGCAAAGTCCCATCCACCCGGCTGTGTCGTCACGAAAATGTCGTTGGCCAGCCAGGTTTCGCCGCCGTCCAGGGAGCGGTCGAACCAGAGGGTATCGTTAAGGGACCAGGAGAGATAGACCTCGCCGTTGGGGCCGATAGCGGGCATAGCTCCCTCTGCAGTATTGCCCGAGTCAATGCAGTCTCCCGTCATTTCGCTGACCAGAACTGGAGTGTTCCAGGATGTTGCGGCGTCGTAGGAAGAAGAAAAAAGGATACGGCTGCGGTTCTGTGGGTTGCTGCTGCCGTAGTTGTCGAACTCTGTCCAAGAGATGTAGAGGTTGCCTTTGAAAGGACTGTTTGGAGCGGCGTCGTAGGCCATCCAGGGTTTGTCCTGGTGTTTGGGCGAGTTGAGGCCGGTGTAAGTTCCGCCGTTCCAAGTCTTTCCGCCGTCCGTTGATTTCTCAATGACGATGCGGTCGAGCCAACTTCCGGAGTTGGGGTTGGAGAGGTGCGAGAAGTAGAAATTTCCACTCGTGTCAGCGATGATACAGGGGTCGCCCCAGACGCCGTAGGGCGAGTTGAGTTTGCCTTTTGTCCAGGTATAGCCGCCGTCTTCGGAGGTGTACACGTTGAAGAGGTTGGCACCAGCAACTAACTGGTCGGGGTTTTTAGGGTTGATGGCAATGGAGGTTTCGTTGGGGTTGCCCGTGTCCTGGATGAGGATGTTAGTAGATTGAGCCAAGGTATTTTCAAAAATAAAAACAGCGAGGAAAGGCAGTATTTTTTGCAGCATGGCCAATGTGTTTTGCAACTGTTAGCAGTACCTGTTTGGGGATAAAATGCTGGGGTCTCTTTCAAAAACGCCCTGAATTTGCAGGAAGAGAAAGGGAAGTTTCGCCTCTTCCTCCCACTGTGCCCTGCGGAGCAGTTGCTGTGTTTTGCGATTATGGGTGAAATTAAGGAACATACCCGAAATAACGTACGCATTTGGGTGGTGTCTTTTGAGCGCTGGCTGTGTTGGAGCATATTGGGAATTTGATCACTTGGCTAAAAATGGCCTTTTTGTCGCCTGCTTTTTACCTTTTTTCAACTCCGTAGGGATACTACCCAACTTCAAAAAGCTAAAAAGCTGACAAAAAATTACTCGTTTTCAGATGCTGTTTGGATTGAGCTTACCGAGATAAAAAGGATGGATTTTTAACCCGATAAGCTCCATTCAAACAGCATCTAAGCAGAAAAGAGGAATTTATGCAGCAGCGCGGTGTGCATGCACTCTTTGCAAGCCGCTCAAAATGTCCAGCACGCTGGTTTAGGCTGAATTGCAAGGCGCTTACGCATCTTTTCCGAAGTACATCCAGATCTTGCCGGTGAGGGATTTGCCAACGACCAGCTCGACTTCCTCCCGGGCGGCTTCCCGCAGCTTTTTCACAGAGTTGAAATGCCGGAGTAGCTTTTCCGCTGTTTTTTCGCCCACGCCCGGAATGTCTCCCAGCTCTGTTTTTGTAAAATCTCTGGAGCGTTGGTTGCGATGGAAGGTGATGGCGAAGCGGTGTGCCTCGTTGCGAGCTTGTTGGATGAGTTTGAGGCTCTCCGATTTTTTGTTGATGTAAAGTGGGACGGAGTCTCCGGGAAAGAAGATTTCTTCCAGGCGTTTGGCTATACCTACCACGGTGACTTTTGGCGTGGCGTCGTCTGTCGGATTATTTTCCGAAGGCTCCCTGATGCCGATGCCCAACGCCTTGAGGCTTTTTACAGCAGCACTGAGCTGCCCTTTCCCGCCGTCAATGATGATGAGCTGAGGCAGGGAAGCTCCCTCGTTGAGCAGGCGTCGGTATCGCCGATAGATTACTTCTTCCATGGTAGCAAAGTCGTTGGGACCCTGCACGGTTTTCACGTTATAGTGTCGGTAGTCGGCTTTGCTGGGTTTGGCATTTTTAAAAACCACACAGGACGACACGGGGAAGGAGCCCTGCATGTTGGAGTTGTCGAAGCACTCGATGTGAAGCGGCACGTCGGGGATGTGCAGGTCGCTTTGCAGGGTGCGCAGGATGCGCTCTGCAGGGGTCTGCCTGCCGGTTTTTGAGGCCTCTTCTTTCTTTTTTTGCAGTAAAAAAAACTGGACATTCTTCTCTGAAAGTTCGAGTAGTTTTTTCTTGTCTCCGATTTTGGGAATGGTGATGGAGATGTCTGCATCCGTCAGTTCTACCTCGAAGGGAACGATAACCTCGGGGGCAATGCTGCTGAATTTTTCCCGTAACGCTGGGATGACGTAAGTCAGCAAATCCTGCTCATCATCGTCTAAGTTTTTCACCATTTCCTGGGTATAAGTGTTGATGATGGCGCCATGGACGACCTTGATGTAGTTAACGTAGGCGAATTTTTCATCACCTGCAATGGAGAATACGTCCACATCCCGGATGGTGGTACTCACGACGGTACTCTTGCCCTGGTAGTCCTCGAAAGCCGTGAGTTTCTGCTTGATGTCCTGGGCTTTTTCAAATTCGAGATTTTCAGCGTGCAGGGCCATTTTTTCCTGGAGGTGCCGTTTCACGGGGCCAAAGTTGCCACGAAGTAAGTTTTTGATCTGCTCTATTTTTTTGTTGTATGCCTCTTCTGTTTCAAACTTTACACAGGGAGCCTCGCAGTTTTTGATTTGATATTCCAGGCAGGGCACTTTGATGCTGAACCTGCCCCGCTCTATGTTTTTTTCTGATAGATTCAGGTTGCAGGTGCGCAGGGGGAAGAGCTGCCTGATAAGGTCGAGGATCGTGGACACCCTGCTTCTGGAGGTGTAAGGCCCGAAGTAAGTGGAGCCGTCCCGAATGACACGCCTCGTGAGGAACACCCTGGGGAACCGCTCGTTTTTGATGCAGATGTAGGAGTAGCTTTTACCATCTTTCAACATGACGTTGTAAGGCGGCTGGAGGCGCTTGATCAGCGTGTTTTCCAGCAACAGGGCATCTGCTTCGGAATCCACCAGGGTTAATTCAATGCGGACGGCGTGCTTTACCATGACTCTCGTCTTATAAGCCATACCTTTGGTGCTGCTGAAATAGGAAGACAGGCGATTTTTCAGGTTCTTAGCTTTGCCGACGTACAGCACTTTGCCTTCGGCGTCGAGGAAGCGGTACACGCCTGGTTCATGCGGCCACGAGGGCAGAAGCTTTTTGTAATCTTTATTCGTCACTTTTGATTTAGGATTTCAGATTTTGGACTTTGAACCTTTTTAGCACAAGCTCTGATTGAAAAGGAGTTTTTCCTCTAAACACCTGAACGGAGGGATTGGGTTGAATTGAATTTCTTACAGCTTAAATTTTGGTAGCTACTTAGGATTGAAGAAAAATAAAACGTACATCTTATTTTTAAAAGCCCCTTTCCATTACGTGCTTTTTGAAAATGAGAGGTATAATTTATTCATGCCCCGTTCCTTAACAGGGGATGTCTTCAGGAAAAAGTTTTCAATTTTTCTCTAAAAAAAATACCTTCTCTCTGAAAGATTAGTTGGTGGCTTCCACTGACCTTTTGATACACCTTCACTCCCTCCTATGTAACCAGTCAAATGACATGTGAGGAGTTGTCGGTTTAGAACTTGTTTGTGATTTAGCCACCAACACCTCGCTGTGGAACAGCCAACTTGCTATTTGTTGTTTGACTAGCTGCAAACAAGCTCTTACAAATTTTTTCCAAAAGCGGTGTATCCTGCATTCTGCTGGGGCGGCAGGGCCGGGTAGTTGCTCGTTCCTCCCGCCCGGCTCAGCCAGAGCTGCTACCCAAGAAGCCGGAGAATATGTGCAGCACATGTCGTCATGCAGGTATTCTGGTACGGCACCGCAGCGTGTTTTGTCAAGGCTCCTTCGGACCTGATTTTCGGAATTATAAACCAACTACCTGATTATCAGTAGCTTTTGTCTGATGCTCTCGTGGATTTCTACAAAGTACAAACCTTGTGGCAGGCTGCTGATGTCCAACTCCACTTCCGAGCGGAACTTGCCCGAGCGCATGACCTGACCCGTTGCAGACAGCAGGCGAAATCTTAGGCTTTCTGTCGTTTCTGCCTGTAATCGAACCTGGGTGGTAGCTGGATTGGGGAAGATTTTCACCGCCAGGTTAGCCTGTCGGCTGCTCGTAGCTGTCAGGCAACCCGGCGTGTTGTCTGCCCCGAAGGTCGGTGTTGCTTTTACAAAACCTCCGGTGCCGTTGGGGCAGCGCGCCAGGGAGATGTCTGTTTCCTGGGGGCCGAAGACTACCTGGTCAGCGATGGACAGGTCAGGCCTGGACAGAGCCAGGGCCTCGCCGCTGGCACTGAGTTTAAAGGGTGCGTGTAAACCTGCCTGGTTTTCGTCTCCATCCAGCCAGACAATGAGGTATTCACCTGGATTGAGGAAAACGCCGTTGGGCAACTGCCACTTGTTGAGTTGCTGAAGATTGTCGCTGATATACCAGCCTGAGAGGTTGACGGTGTTGGATGAATTGTTGTAAAACTCTGCCCAATCGTCGTACTGGCCGTCCTGGTCGGCGACGGTAGTCTTGTTGGAAGCCATCAATTCATTAATGACGACGTCGCCGAAAGTATTCAGGCTATAATACTCGTACTCCGCCCGTTGGGGGGAAAACCTGCCTGCGTGGGTATTTTCTGCATAGATATAGTACTGTAGTCCTCCTACCGGGATGGTCAACTGTGCACCGAAGAGGCCGTCATTAGCAGCACCGTCGCCGTGGTTGCCGTCGTCAAACATGGGCACGAGTTCGAACATGTCCTGTTTGCTGTTGCGATAGCCAAGCATAACCTCCGTAGCATTGGCCACTGAAGCTGAAATGACAACGGTAGCTCCGGGTTGTGGTGCTGCAGGTGCCGCCGTGACAGAGGAGATGCCGGGTGGTGTGGCCTGGAATTCAGGCAGGCTCAGTAGGTAGGCGATCCGGTCCTGCATGAGCGGAATCAGGCCGTAGGCATCTTCTCCGTTGTAGGAGTCCACCACCGTTGAGTTCAGATTTTGCAAAAACTGGTTGTAGGTGTAAAAATGGTTGGCATCGGAAAGCACTTCGTCGCCGATGAGGCTGTGCAGGGCCGCCGCCCGTTGCTCGAACCAACCACTACTAAACATTTCGTTGATTATCGTTCGGAGGTGGGCCGTGTACATGCGCTTCCAGGTAGCATTGCCAAAAATAACTTTCAGCAAAGGCTTTAAATCGCTGTTTGCCCCCAGATAGGGATCGAGCTGGGCGTAGAAACTCAAAGGTGGCTGTGGGCCGGAAGCCTGGCTAACCGTCGTCCAGGGGAAGCGGGCGAAGGAGCGGTCCATGTCCTCCGGAACAGGAGCGAAGCGCCCGTTGTCCATTTTTGCGATATAAAAGTTGCGAGTACCTGCACCCAGGTAACTGTCAAGGTTAGCCAGCAGGCTGTTCAGTGCGCTCATCCAGATAAAACGGTCCAAGTCGAGTACCTGCCGGGCGTTGTTAGGGTTGTCTTTGAGCACTTGCGTCATGTCCCGTAGTGCTTCCCAGCCCGAAGGTGACTGGATGGCGTAGTGGTCGAAATAGCAAATGATGCCGTTACCCAGATATTGGAAGGAGGAACCTTGTCCGAGGGTGCAGCCAAAAGGTGGAACTGTTGGTGGCTCACTATAGGAGTAAGAAGGGCTGCACTCGAAACGGGGATTGTCAGAGTTGAATGAAAAGCGCCGCTTCCAAAAATCTGAATTGACGCTTTCCACGTTGCTGTAAAGCCCCAGGAAGTTGCCATTGACGTAAACGCTGGCGTAATTAGCTTGCTGTGCCTCCATGTAGTTGCGGGCGATGTCAAGGGTCATAATCTCCCTCAACCAGGAAGGATCTTTGGCACCATTGCCTATTTTCAACGTTTCATACCCCTGGTAGTCCTGTTTTTTTGCGTAGTCCAATTTGATGCTCATTGGGTTTTTTACATTGTCGGGGTGGTAGGTGCTGCCACCGCGGTAGCGGATGCCAACGCTGTCGAATTTGGTGCCGTTGATCTCTACGGTTGCCAGCAGCCGATTGTCGCTACCTGCTGCGTAGTAGTTGTCGAGTATCTGATCCCAGTTGTTATCCTGGAAAGTGATTTCAATCAAGGAAATCTGGTTGGGGTCGTAGAGAGACTGTGCCGGCAATTGGGTGCAATAAATAAGAGATAAGATGAAGAGGATTGTAAATATTCTCATGGTGGATTGATTTGACAGTTTGACGCAAAGAAACGAAGAGTGATTTGATTTGGTGAGAAAAGAAGATGCTAAAGTCGGGACTAAGAGCTTGTTTGCGATTGGGATCACTTGGCCAAAAACGGCCCTTTTTATCCTGTTTTCATCTTTTTTCAACTCCGTAGTGCTGCTACGCCACTTCAAAAAGCTAAAAACCTGACAAAAGATTGCTCGTTTTCAGATGCGGTTTGGGTTGGGCTGCTGGAGAAAAGGGCGAGAAAGACGACTTTTTAGTCCGGTAAGCTCCATTCAAACAACATTTCGGCTCAAACACCAGAACGCAAACAAACTCTAACACTTGCACGGTTAGGGAATGAATCCCTCCTCCCTGTCCTTTTGAAAACACTATGAGAAGAGTGGAAACTTTTCCACCGGAGCGTCCTCGCCCAAGTAGTTACAAAAAACTAATTTTGCGTCCTCTCGCAAAAATGAGACGTTGGGCAACTTTTTTTAAAAGCCAACCGTAAAAAATTCACTTATTCATAAATATCATTATCCCGACACCATGATAAAAATTAGTTTGCCGGACGGCAGCGTCCGGGAGTATCCAACTGGCACCACTGCAATGGAGGTTGCTAAGTCCATCAGTGAAGGCCTGGCAAGAAATGTGCTGGCTGCAAAAATCAACGGTGAGGTTTGGGATGCTTTCCGTCCCATCCATTCCGATGCGACACTCCAACTACTCACCTGGAATGAAAAAGAAGGGAAGGCCACTTTTTGGCACTCCTCGGCCCACCTCATGGCGGAGGCGCTTGAGGCCTTGTATCCCGGCATTAAGTTTGGCATTGGCCCTCCTGTGGAGAATGGCTTTTACTACGACGTAGATCCAGGAGGACAGCAAATTTCAAGCGAAGATTTTGGAAAAATCGAACAGAAAATGCTCGAACTTGCTCGGGAGGACAATCCGTATCGCCGGCAGAATGTGAGCAAAGCAGACGCCATCGAATATTTTACGAAAAAAGGCGACGAATACAAACTGGAACTCATCAGCGAATTGGAGGACGGACACATTACGTTCTACCACCAGGGGAATTTCACCGACCTCTGCAAGGGGCCTCATATCCCTTCAACCGGAAAGATCAAGGCTGTCAAATTGATGGCTCTTGCTGGTGCCTATTGGCGGGGTGATGAAAAACGCCAACAGCTCACCAGGATTTACGGGGTAACCTTCCCCAAGCAAAAAGAGTTGACCGAATACCTCGAGATGTTGGAAGAGGCAAAAAAACGGGATCACCGGAAGCTTGGCCACGAACTTGAATTGTTCATGTTCTCTGAAAAGGTCGGCTTAGGCCTCCCCATCTGGCTACCAAAAGGCACAGCTCTTCGCACCCGTCTTGAGAACTTCCTGAAAGAAGAGCAGATCAAGCGGGGCTACCTGCCGGTTATTACCCCCCATCTCGGCAAAAAGGAGTTGTATGTCACCAGTGGCCACTATGAAAAATACGGCAAAGACAGTTTCCAGCCCATTCACACGCCCAAAGAAGGCGAGGAGTTTCTGCTCAAACCAATGAATTGCCCCCACCACTGCGAAATCTTTGGCCACAGGCCCCGTTCGTATAAAGAGTTGCCGCTGCGCATTGCAGAGTTTGGCACGGTCTATCGCTACGAACAAAGCGGCGAGTTGCATGGCCTGACCAGGGTTCGTGGCTTCACCCAGGACGATGCCCACCTATTTTGCACACCCGACCAGCTCAAGGCAGAGTTCCTCGGGGTGCTCGAACTGACGCGGATGGTTTTGAAAAAGCTGGGCTTTGACCACTACACAGCCCAGATATCACTGCGCGACCCAAACAACAAAGATAAGTACATCGGCAGCGATGAAAACTGGCAAAAGGCCGAGCAGGCAATCATTGATGCAGCTGCAGAAGCAGGCCTCGAAACGGTGACCGAACTGGGCGAAGCCGCTTTTTACGGCCCCAAGCTCGACTTCATGGTGAAAGATGCGCTGGGCCGCTCCTGGCAGCTTGGCACCATCCAGGTGGATTACAACCTGCCCGAGCGATTCGAGCTGGAATACATAGGCCCCGACAACCAACCACACCGCCCGGTGATGATCCACCGTGCCCCATTCGGCTCCATGGAGCGCTTTATTGGCGTGTTAACAGAGCACTGTGCAGGCAAGTTTCCCCTCTGGCTAGCTCCCGATCAGTACGTGCTGCTGCCCATCAGCGACAAGTACAACGACTACGCCCGGCAGGTTCAGCAGCAACTGGCTATTCACGATATCCGGGGGCTGGTGGACGATCGCTCCGAGAGCATTGGCCGCAAGATTCGGGACAATGAACTGAAGAAAATTCCCTATTTGCTCATCGTCGGTGAAAAAGAGCAGGAGGCCAACTCGGTTGGCGTGCGCAAACAGGGCGAAGGCGACATTGGAGCAAAGACAATCGAGGAATTTGTGGCTTGGTTTAAAACGCTGCTCTGATCTAGCGATGCTGTCATTTCCATTAGAAGCTGGTTGAATTTAGTTCACCGGGCTAAAAAGGCACTTTTTCCTCCCCGGCAGCCCAACCCCAACAGCATCTGAAAACGAGCAATTTTTCGTCAATCTTTCTCCTTTTTTCCGTTGCGTAGCAGCGCTACGCAACGGAAAAAAGGGGGAAAAGTGGTGTAAAAGGGCCGTTTTTAACCAAGTGACCAAATCGCAAACAAGCTCTTAACCCCAGAGATGTTTTTAAAGAAAGGACACCCTCTATGAGGAGGGTATTCGCCGCTAACGGCAACAAATTGTCTTGTGAGGCAGGCTCAAATGGTGGGGGAAGAGGAAGAAGAAATGAATTTTTTCCTTCCTTCGGGCAGGGCCTCTGCGATAAAAAAATCGGGAGCTTCAGCGCTCGTCTGCCAAATGCCAATCGGCAAACGAAGTAGCCGTTTCGTGCAGGCGCACTTGCCAGAGCGCTATCCCTTCGGGCAGTATGTGCCGGATATTTTCAACAATATGCAGAAGCAGCAATTCGCAGGTCGGTTGAAATGACAGTACCTGCACTTTGCCGAACTGTTGCTGCAGCGTTTCGATTACTTTGGCCGGAACACTTTCGGGCAGTACCAAGGCATGATCAAACTGGTCGAGTACGGTGGTGTTCACAATTTTTTTTAAGTCTTTAAAATCCATCACCATGCCGTCGTTGGGGTGGCCTGGTTGGTGGCGAGGCAGGCCTCGGACGGTGATTTCCAAGCGGTAAGAATGCCCGTGAAGGTTTTTGCAATCGCCTAGGTAGCCAGGTAGTGCATGGGCCATTTCAAAAGTAAAAGTTTTAGTCAGCCGGACAGGAGTTGTGTGATCCATATTTATTTCTTTAGCAACTGTTTAGCAGGGGCTGTCTTCAGAAGCTAGGAAAAATTTCCATTGCAGAGATTTTTTTATCTGTGCTGGCGACTTGTGGGGCAGTGGGAGCTGCCACTTCCGCTGCTTTGCTATTCCCCTTCCCCGTTACTTGTTAAGCAGTTGCAGGGTTTTTTAAAAAAAATGCAAAGCTAAGCCTTCCATTTAGGAACGTGCTGGAAATAAGTTGGGTATTTCAGCGAGGGCATTCGGATGGTGGTA
>WBZO01005650.1_pt1 | contig 12594 bp, 15 predicted proteins | sample 5204261 | NCBI WGS metagenome assembly WBZO01 (sample SAMN12412400, study PRJNA552823) | activated sludge metagenome | isolation source: activated sludge from anammox sidestream of wastewater treatment plant... | place: USA: North Carolina | collected 2017-09 | reverse complement strand
CTCGATAATCATAGGGTTCGGCGATCAAAAGAGTGTATTCTCATAGTATCTGGAATGATTGACTCAGGAAAAGAGAATTTTTCGCTCAAAGAGACAGTAAGAGAAAGAGGTGAAAGTCGATGCACGCAAGCATTACGAAAGGCGGATTTTTTGCGCCGGTCCGCAATGGTCCGCTATTCCACAATTTCCCACAATTAGAAAATGGTGGAAAATGGTGGAAGAATTCCTTTTTTAGTGCCGATTGATCGATCGTTCCGTTATGTTCCAGTAAATCTTGACAATGTGCAGCTAGGGAAGGTTCAGGGCCCTTTGGGAAGGTTGCGAAGGTGCAACCCCTGGCCAGCTCCTTTTTAAGGATTATGATTAATACGGAAATATTGTAGAAAATAAGCATCTGGTGACTATGGAATGGAGGGAAAGAAAGAGAAAAGTTAATCTTCTCCGTCCTCACTCTCCTCTGGATGTTGGGCCTTGTATCTCAGATACCTAGCCCGCCTATCCTCTTCTTCTTCAAAAAGTTCTCCATCATAGCATCCTGGTGCTCCTGGAGATAGCATATCTCTCTCCAGTCAGAATTACCAACATGATTATCAATTGCCCTTATAGCCTCAACAAAAGGAACATCCGGCTTAATGTTTAGCTTATCAGTCCACCGCTCATAATCCCTCTCGAAACGGTCCTCCCTATCTTCAAAAACGTAAAATTCCTCTAACAGCCAGGCAAAGGCCTTCTCTGTCTCATCCATGTTCCCATAGTCCACTATCCAGCCCTCTTTATAATGGGTTAGGACCTTCTGAAATAACTTCTTATAGGCTAACTCAGCTTTGATTTCCTCCTTGCTTTCGGGATCATTGGTCTTCTCGATGTCCTCTTCTGTAACCTCGACAGATTCCGGCCCATGAACCCTAAGAAACATCTCCCACATTAGCCGCTCACTGTTGGCCTCTCTCCAGGCCTTACGCTCTTCAGTCTCCTTCTGTTGCCTGAGCCGCGCCATAGAGTCCTCCAGTTTGGAGGCTCTGCGATCAAGGCCAGCTATCGCCATTGCTTCATCAGCTCCTTAAGCTCTTTACGTGCTCTTTGCATTTCGTCCAAGCTCTCGTTCCTCTTTGATTCATCATACCGCTTTAGATCCTCCAGATCTGCTATCCTGGCTTCCAGCTCCTTCATTTCGAGGAGAGACATCTCTGTTTGGTATGCTCTAGTCCAAGCATTAGCTAACTGAGCGAAGGTCCCAGCATGGTCTAGGGGAGCTTTCCCCATCAGAATCTTGTTTAGCATCCTCTGAATTGCCGTCCTCAGGTCCTGGGGTGTCTGGATTTTAACCCAGCCTGAGCCCTGCTTTTTACGTTTCTTTGTAGTCATTTCGCTATCTCCTGGTTAGTTTATTCGTTATATAGGGGAATATTTTTGAAAAAAAAAATCTTAAAAATAGACAAAAATTGACAGGGAAGGATTAGCCTTCGGAGAGATATTCCTCCAACTCCCTTTTTATGTGTAAAATTTGTAAACAATTAACCACCTCCCCAGCTATCTAAAATTTCAACTTCAGCATCTACAGGTACAGGTTTCAAGAGAGCAGAGCCTATCCTCCTCATAGTTGCCAGGAGGAGAGAGGCTATATCCTGGGCCAGAGCCTCTGGAGCTTCCAGGATAAGCTCATCATGGACTGAGCCTATCATCCTAACCTCATCAGGGAGGGAAGAATAGACTTCAGCCATTACCGCTTTTAGGAGGTCTGCTCCTGTTCCCTGGGAAGGAGAGTTATAGAGCTCAGTGTCTCTGGCCAGAGTTCGCCCGTCCTTCCAGCCCCAAACCCGTTTCCGGCCTGCTAAAGTGCTACTGCATACCAGAGGAGAGGAATAGAATCCCCTCTCTGAATTATGGAAGAAATGATTTTTAGGATACCTCTTTGAGGTCTTCTGCCATAAATGAAATGAAGCAACTCCTGGATAAGTGGAGAAGAAGGTATCTCTCACCTTTTCCGCTTCCTCCAGGCTCATCTCTATCCCATATTCATTCTTTGCGTTCTCCCTAAACCTGGGAGCAGAGACTCCATAGATCAGGCCAAAGTTTGCGCTCTTTGCGCTCTGTCTCTGGGCCTTAGTGACTTGATCTAATGGGACTCCAGCCAGCCTGGAAGCTGTCAGTTTATGGAGGTCCTGGCCGTTCTGGAAGGCCTCTATCATGGTCTTATCCTGGGAGAGCCTGGCCATTATCCTAAGCTCGATACCTGAAAAATCAGCCTTGATAAGCTTTTTCCCTGGGGGAGCCTTGAAGAGCTTCCTCATAGCCTGGCCATCCTCTCCCCGCTTCGGTATTTGCTGGGCATTAGGAGCTTTAGAGCTAAACCGGCCAGCTCTACTAGCTAACTGATAGTATCCAGGATGAAGTCTGCTATCAATGGGAGAGAGCTTTAGGAGCCAGTCCTCCAAAAACTTCCCCTGCCTGGCCAGCCTGCGATACTGAAGGAGATCCCCAGCAAAAGAGCAGCCAGCCTGAGACAGCTCTTTAAGATCCTCTTCTTTGGTGGATCCAATTTTGTAGCCCTGGGCCTGGAGGAAGGCCAGTACATCCTGGGAGCTAGCAGGATTCAAGAGGAGAGAATACTTCTTACCCTTCTTCCTCCTGGGCTGGAAGCCTGCCTTCTGAGCTTCTGCCTGGAGGCTTTCGGTTAAGGTTTTGGCCTGGGCTTCCTTCTGCTTTAGCAGTTGCCTACATGCTGGAGCATCCAGAGGGAGGCCCTGAAGCTCCAGCTCTATTACAGAGGGAAGAGCCTTAAACTCTAGCTCTGCTATATGCTCCAGGTTATTTCTCTGGAGCAGCTCCTGGAGGATAGCATGGAGAGGGAGAAGTACTCCAGCATCTCTGGCCGCATAAGCTATCTGCTCCTGGGAGAGTTCTCCAGCTCCCCAGTTTGAAGCTTGGAGTTCTTTGGAGAGAGATAGGCCCAGATGCCTTTCTGCTAGAGCCTTGAGGTTATGCTCTGGCTGAGATTGTTTCCATAGATTCTTAGTAGCCTTAGGAGCCTTCAGGAGATCGAAGTATCCGGCCCAGCATACCTGGGAGGCCAGCATAGTATCAAAGAGGTCTGACATATGCAGCCTCTGGCCCTGGGAGGCCTGGATAAAGGCCAGGTCGAATTTCAGGTTATGGCCTACTTTTTTTATGTCCGAACGTACGGAGAGCTGGCCCAGGTCCTGGAGAGGAGAGGCTCCTTCCTGCTCCAGCTCCCATAGATCAGCCACATAAACCCGCCCTGAAGGGAGAGAGAGCTGGGCTAGCCTGGCCCTGCATGATAGAGGATCCAGGCCAGTAGTCTCCAGATCCAAGCCACAGATCCCCGCCGCCTCTACCTCATGGAGAGCAGAGGCCCAGACCTCCTGGCCGTGTACCTCGATTACATCCAGAGATAAGGGAAAAGCCTGGGAGAGATCCCCAGCTCCTGAGAGAGTAGCCTGGGAGGAGGGCCTCTTTTTTGGCTCTGATTGGCTATGATACAGTGATACAGGATTGATACGCCCAGGAGCCCAGATAGTAAGAAGGCTCATTTCCTGATCGCCTCCATAACCTTAGAATCAATAGCCAGTACCTCATAGATCTGGCCTCCTATCCGTTTCCTTACCTTCCTGGCCAGGCCATGAGAGATAAGCCACTCCAGAAGCTCCTCCTGGGAGAGGCCCAACTCTGGAGAGAAGTCTCCGCTCATATGCCTGCCTCCTGAGGGAACCTGAGGGAACCTTTTACATGTAGAGGGAACCTGAAAATCGATAGCTGTAAGCCTCTGGTTCCCTTGGTTCCCTCAGTTCCCTCTAATTTACATAAGGTTAGGATATTTTCACAAATTATTTGCATGCTATACAGTGTAATCTTTCCCGCGCGCGAGAGGGAGATAATAGAGGGAACTAAGGGAACTGAGGGAACTTTAGATTGATTGATATTGATTTTAGAGGTTCCCTTTTCCTCTAAAGGTTCCCTTAGTTCCCTCTTTAACCCCTCAAAGAGCCTAAGCCTCATTCTCTCCCTCCTCAAGGTTGAAAGCCTTCTCCAAAATAGGAAGTACTCTATATTGCTCTCCTGCTATCTTTTTCTTAATCACTCTTCTTTCTGCTTGGGGTCGATCCAAGAGGCCTTGCTGCTCTATTGAATCCAGAAGAGAGTTTTTGGAGAGGGAGATCCCCTCCTCCTGAGTTCGGAGATACTTTATTACCTGCTCCCAAGCGGGCCCCCATAGGAGGTAATAGACTCCTTTATCATCAGGTCCCCAGCCGATTTTTACCGCTCCTAGCGTTCGCTCTGCAACCTCTGGAGTTGCGTCTTCCATAGTAGCAAAGTATATCCGGCCCAGGGTTTGCAGCTCCTGAAGGGCCTCAAAGAAGCGTTTAGTGGGCTCTTCCCGCTCTGCAACCTGGGCCAGATCATCAGCCACTTGATTGAGTGTTTCCCAGGCCTCCTGGAGGAAACCAGCCGCTTCCTTCTGGGAAAGAGCTCCCTGGGAGATTGCAAAATGGATGAAGGTATTCAGTCCTATGAAGAGATGAGCCACCATCTCATCTAACCGTCTATGTCTGGTTCTGGTCTTGGAGGTTCTCCTGGTCTCTTCTCTTAGGCGCTCAAAGTCTTCTGCAAAATGGGAGGGAAGCTCATCAATCTGGGGAGCCAGCCATTCCAGGTATCCCCTCATTGCCTGGGAGAGGAGATCCTTCTGGGCCTGGGCCTGAGTAAGCTTTTCTTGGTTTATGTCCTCTTTGAGGAGATGGAGTACTAGGTTCCTGGCCAAACTCGATCCAGAGAGAGGCATCGTCTCCCCTGAGCATAAGGCCAGGCCCCTGGGAGGATGCCCAACCATTAGGGATATGTTTGATGTTAACCGGCCTCTTCCTTGTCTATCTCCTTGATTTCGGGTAAGGTATTCCAGCACTCCCTCCAGCCGTTCCTTTTCCCTGGGATTTTTGGCTGGATAGAGATCATCAACCACCAGAAGAGTATCCTTAGTTTGGAAAGCCATCTCTTCTATTGATTTAGGAGTGTCTCGGAAAGATGCAGGGAGTGATTTAGGGCTAAAGTTTCCATAATGGGAGAGGAAGAGAGCGATTAAGGTGCTCTTAAACGATCCTGTGGTTCCCCATATGTAGGTAACAAATCCCGGCTCTATTCCGGCCTGTCTCAGAGGCTCTAAAAGAGGGGGAAGCCAAACGAGAGCATAGAGAGGGATTATTATCCGCTTAGGCCCCAACCCCCTGAGGGTGAGGGAAGCTCTCAGAGCCTCTTTTATATCTCCAGCCTCTGGAGGAAGAGAGTACCTCCTGAGTCTGTCGGAGATTTCTACTTCCACAGCCTCAGAGCCTACAGCTCCCCCAGAATGGAGGAAGGCCCAGGAGCCGTTTACTTTCCTCCACCCCAAATGTGTAAATATGGTGCTCTCTGGGATGCCCCCTTCAGCCATAAGCTGAATAGCAAGCCGTACTTCATCCTCCATTTTTGGTTTTATTGCTGCTCGGATTCCCCAGGCCTCAATAGGCCATTTCATTTCTAAGAAATTTTTACCAGATACTTTAAAGGGCTTGCAAAGGGTTCCTCCTCGGAGGATAGCCTGGAGTTCAATAAACCGCTCTATAGAAAGGCCATCGTCTTTGTGTATCTCTCTGAGAGGCCAGGGTATAAAGTTGCAGAGAGGAACAAATTCCATTTTGTCCTCCCCATCGTGGCCACTATGGTATTCGATTTTAGCTAATCCTCCTGGGCCTATTGAATACTCTTTAATATGGTCTTTTAATAGAGCTATGGGAATATCGTATTCCGACCCTAGCCCTGAAGAGGCCTCTGGGGAGTTAGAGGCCCTAGGCTTGGATTGAAGCTCCTTCAGCTTCTTCTTTGCTTCAGAGAGGAGGGCCTTCCTTACATCGCTCTGGAGGCTTGTTTGATGTTTCAGCCAATCTAAAGCGAATACTTCCCCTTTGCCTCCCAGATAGGCCACTACAGCCTTTTGTTTGTCCTCTAAGCTGTCTGATTTGATCAGCCTCTCTGCAAAAGCTACTCCCCCATCTCTAAAGGGGAGATAAGGCTCTGCTCTGTCTCTCATGGCCTGGAGATTCTGAAGAGCCTGCTCCTTCCTGGCCAGAATAAAATCATCTAAGCCGGTCTTTCCCTCTTTGGCTACTGGAGGAAGGGTAAGAACCCGCACCTCTTCAGCTCCCAGCCGGTATAGCTGCTCTGCCAGCCTGGGGAAAGCATCCCTGGCCTTATGGCCTGGGACTATATCGCTATCATAGAGAAGAGTAACCTTCTTTCCATCCCAGTTCACCTGGGCCAGCTCAGGGAGGAGGGCCTCATCATCCTTTAGCTTCTCCCCATTAGGCAGGAGAGAGGCCTCTTCTCCTGAGGTCCTCCAGCTCCATACTCCACTCAAAGCCACTATGGAAAGACCCAGAAGGGAGCTAGCAATAGCCTTTAGCTCTCCCTCAGTTATCCAGAGATCCTGGGCTTTGGCCAGATCAAGGCCAGGAGGAATATAGAGATGATTAGGCTCCTCTTTAGGATGAATATACTTAGGCCCAGAGGCGGGAGGATTATCCGGCCTGATTACAAAGGCTCCGTTTCCTGGGTAGCCTATATACAGGCCTGGCCCGTCTACCCTCCAGCCTGAGAGATCCTCTATCTCCTGAGAGGTAACGGTTCTTAGCTGGCCTCCTTCCTCCAGAGCCCTAACTTCTGGCCGCTCTGGGTCAATGGCATAATGGAGGAGGAGCCTGTTCTTATGGGCCTCACAGAGAGTCATGATTTCGCGTCTCCTGGGCCTGTTCTCTAAGCTCCTCTTTAAGGGAGGCTCTTTCAGCCTGAACCTCTAACGCCGTCCATTTCCAGAAGCTAAGGGCATCACAGACTTTTCTAAATAGCTGCGTCAGTTTTTGGATTTCCTGCTGAAGACAAACATATTTATCCTCAAAGGAAAGTCCTCTTCTGTTGCGTGCCTGGGCTCCGCTCCCAACGGAGCTTTTGATTTTTTGTTGCATCTTTCGGGCCTCATTAACTGCTCGAAAGACCGCTTTTTTCAGAGCTTTGCAAAAGGATAGATGGATCTTTGTCGACCTGATCCAGCCCAACTCTAACCAAAACCCGTATGAAGGAACTCGTAGGTACTCCTAAAATAGCTGCACGCTTCGCTACAGCTTGTTTGGTTGTGGGAGGTAACCTTATCCCAATAACCTCAGAATTGCTATATGATTTAGGCATATATTGGCTCCTTTAACAGTTTGCTTTTGTTCAAAGGGTGGTCCTCCGAACATAAAGCGTACAAAAAACGATGAGCTTCCCCTAGGCCCGAACTTGCCCAACTTTTGGAAGCTTATATTTTTAGACATCTCGATACACCTCTACCAAAGCAACCCAATTCCTTTCATGCCTTTTCTTTGCCTTTCAAATCTGCCTAAATCATTTCTTTTCGGCTTACTTACAAGTCTACGTTTTAATTCTAGGTTCGTTGCTTTTTGTGGTAGATGATAGTTCTATACACTACAGTGCTATATTAATTTTATGGTTTCAGTATTAGTAACTAGTTTCAATGGCTCTTACTATCGTTTTGTTGATGGAAATTTTTTTAAAAAGTCTTTTTTACAAAAATAAGATGCATGGAAAAATCTCTACGAAGAGAAAGAGGGATGGTGTCGGAGGGGAGGAACCCCTTCAAGCCTCCACCGGCCCGTTGGCCCGCTGTCCATCTGGTCCTATCCATCCTGGTAGGCTTGCCCTGAGGTCTATTGTGGGCTCCTCTGCTGGTTTGGGCTGAGGGAAGTACTTTCTCTGATGCTTGCATGGTCCGCGGTGATACGTCGCGGCGGGGCAACTGCACGCGCGCTCAGTTACCGTGTAGTACACATCCCGCTTGTTGCTCAGAACCAGCACCAAGCGGCCACCGTCCAGGCTGACCTCTTGGGGCAGTGGATCGCTCGCGACTTTCTTGAAAGCCAGAAGAGCTTTCACAGCCTCGGTGCTTTGTGTTATTGGGCTTTCGACTTCGAACTTTAGAGACATCACATTTCACCAATGACTTAATAGTCATTATGACTATTTTAACTCTTCGGTTTGAATTACTATAAAGGAAAAGTATTTATTCAGAAAATACGTAAAGATGTCTTGGAGATAATAATGTCTAAGATTGAAATTGAGGGAATCGGCAAGCGTAACCTTATCAAAGATCCGGTTTACAAAAAAGTGGATCAGATTGGCCGCGTGTTGGTCGGTAAAGAACTCGCGGGTCGCGAGGTGCTTGTCTTGGCCCTTGAGCCAGAGAATCCAGATGATAAAGCAAAGTTCGTTAAAGTGTAAATGGGATAGCCGAAGCCATCCCATAGCATCCATTTTGGTGAAATGTGATGCTAATTTACACTTTCACCAATGAGATTTAGCTTTGCCTATTAATGATTAGTTATTTAAGTCAAAAATAGAATCTCAGTCAATAATAGTAATAAAAAAACTTGGTCCAGCCAGGCGCTAGCAACACCTGGCTAGAAAATCGCACAATGGAGCGATATGCGTATGAACAATGTAGCCTTGGCCAGCATAAATACCTTTGGGCCTTCACCCAAAGCCGGTTTTGAATCGCCTTCAGAGCAGCTCATCACCCTGACCTATGCCCAGCTCCAGGATCTCATCAAAAGAGCCATAGAGCAGGCCGTCCAGCCCTTGCAGGATGAGATTGCCCAGCTCCGGGAAGAGATAGACCAGGACCGCCAGGAGATAGCCGCCTTGCGCCTAAAAATGGCATCCCTGGAGAAGGATAGGGACACTCTCTCAGAGAACCAACTCATCCAGCTCCGGCTTATTCATGAGCTGAAAGAAAAGGTCAACCAAGAATCTCCAGCTAATACTAAGAAGATCACCAAGAAGACTGAAGACCACATTCAGAGCATTGTCGACGCACTCCATGCCAAAGAAAAGAAGCTGATCGACTGCCAGGCTCCTCCGGGATACTTAAAACGGTATAGAAGCGAAGGAATGACCTTTTCTGATATAGCCGGCCTGCTCGGGCTGACTGTGGACCGAATAAGGCAGCTCTCCAGGATTGCAGCCACAAATCAAAGACTGGTGGTCTCCTGGCATCCCAGGAAGAAGAATACCAAGATCTTCAGGTTATCGCGATGGGATACTCCTGGCCTTTGAACTTACTAAAATATTATAGTGGCAAAAGCCTAAATTTAGGGTTTAGGGCTCTCGGGAGATAAAACAGGACCGGCAAGCTAGATAATAATTATCCAAAATCTATAAAAGAATGAAGATCTGAGATATCAGATACTTCTGATATTACCTTAGCTTAAGAAAGAGAAAGAATAACAAGTAATGTATATAAATGAATATCTGCTGAATAAAATAGATTTTGCGAAATCCGTGATTTTTTCGGTATATATAAAGATAAGGCAGAAAGCCTAAATCCTAAATTTAGGGTTATCAGGTCATCCACAAACTACATAAACTTATACTGTTATATCCCAGATTGGCCCGAAGGTCCTTGGTTTGCTATTCATTCCTTCGGGCTCACCTGATGCTATTAAAGGCTGCCAAATCCAAAATTCCTAATTATACCAGCTCCCTGGATCAAACTCGTTATTCTTGAAATCCTCTATCACTGCATGGCCTGCATCCACAAGCATCTTATTGAAGTTCCTGCCTGGCTGGTTATTCTCACTCAGGTAAACCACAGCAACCCACCTATCAAACGGATCTTTGCCTGTCTTATCATCCAGGTCTAGGAAAACGTAGGCGCTCTGCAACCATGTCTTTGCATATGCTGATGCCTTCTTTCCGGCTTCGGAGGCTTTAGGGCCGCGAGTCTCCGGGCAATCGATGTCTGCAAGCCTGACCCTGATGAGGTCCTCGGAGAGCAGGCTATCCTGTAGTTGGACATCGATAGTATCCCCATCCACTACCTTTACCACTCGGCCATATGCTTCATCCGGCGCGCTGGCTGCCAGGGAAATGAAAAACAGAATGGATAGGACATTAAGTATTTCCATCCTCATTTCATCCTCATTTCATCCTTTACCAGCATTTCTCACAATGTCTGTAGCCTGCGGTTTCAGCTTCCTGAGGTGAGTTGAATCCTATCAGGTTTTCAGGCTTGATTTTACCCGCCCATGTGCAACCTGGTTCGTGGTATACCATAGTATCTTTATTAGCAGGATAGCGCCCGCTTGGGGTAGTTGTTTGGGTTTGGATAGGTGCAGAATCAAGGGTTTTTTTCTCTCTGGCTTGAAGGATATCAGCTTCCGTTTGATTATCGCTGATCTCCTCTATATACAATGTCTGAACTATTTTTCTGGTAGCGCTCTGAGACATATCAGAGACAAGATGCATCTTAGTATATTCGTCAATGGCTGCATGTGACGAATATCCACTAATGATACTGTAATAGATCGGAATCATCCCGTGGATAGGATTATCTTCTATCCAATCTGGGGTGCGTGAATCTGTAAAGATCTTTGTTGCAGCTTGAGCTACTGGGGTATCATATTTCTGAATTATTACCCATAAATATTCGCCATTATCCTCGTCTGTAGCCTTCAGACTGCAGCCCATTCCATTCATTCCAGTAAAATCCCCTTCACCGGAAAAGGATGATGGATCAGATATCTCCCGATTGAAATTACGCTCGCCGGGGACCGTAAATGAAACGTTATATGAACCGACTTTTTCATGCAGAGTTGTATCTTCACTTATTCCTAATGGGCTCAATGCAATAAGAAAAATAAAAGGCATCGCTAAACGCACTAGCTTCGTCTTAATCTCCTCCTTTTCTAAGATTAGACTATCTGAAGAAAATCTTTTTGGTAGTGGGGTAGAGCAGCTTCCAAAGAAGGCAAATAAGAATTTATTCAATTTCATGTCTTCATCCATCCTTTGTATCTTAATCGCTTATTCCCTTCATGAAAAAATGGTCGCTTGATATTGATTTCAGGCCAAAGTACTTATTCTCATCCGGCCTATTTGCTCATCATGGCAGGAGTCCTTGAGCAGCTAATCAGGCCACAGCAGAGAACCGTATACCAGGGTATGAAGGCTATGGAGCTGGAAGCCGCCAAAGAGATCCTGGCTGAGGTCTTCAGGATCAGGTTATCAGAGGTCGATGAGATGATCCGGTGCCGCTTTGAAGCTGAGGATATTGGCTCTATAGGCTCTGAAGATGGCCTATGGCCTCAAGAGTTCTGCCTGGAAGCATGAGCTGGACCCAAGCTTACCATATCGCCTGAGATCCTTATACGGCCTTCCTTTGCCAGCTCCTCAAGGATAGGCTCCAGCTCGGATAGCTTCAGTTTGGTATATCGCCTAAGATCCTTCCTCTTCATCCTTCCGCGTGTAGCCAGTGCCCATAGGACTTTGTCATATGGGCTCTGAGATGGGTCTCTCACTTCCAGAACTGCCATCAGTGTTTAGCTTCGGCCTCTTTCGTTGTTAGTATATTAAAACAGATCCTTTTGCCTTGGATGTGATTTTTTATGCCGTTCTAATTCTTTTTTCAGATCATCATTTTGTTTTTTCAATGCTTTTATTTCTTCGCCCATTGTGAATAAATTGTTATGAATCTCGTAAATATGCGTATTTACTTCATCTTTGCTGATTTTATCTTGAACTTTTAATTCTACGGCTTGAACTCTTAATTCTACGGCTTGAATCTTTTCGGATGTATTATATTTTTCGTCAATAAATTTAAGTTTAGTGTCGATTAACTCTTTAACTCCCTTCAATTCACCTAATTGCTGACTATATCTGTATAAAAGACCTAATAATGTAATTATAATTGCAATTGAACCAATTATCGCAGCTGAATTTATATCATGATTAATAGTCAAAGTGGTCTCTGTTGCGTTAGTAGCTACAGCATTAGTTATATTTTGAACCATATCATTTTACCTCATTTCCAGAGTCCTTTTTCTTGATCTCTTCTCATAGGGCTTAATAAATAGTTGGCAAAGAATCATTTCTTCAGTCCTTCCTTTACCTTCTGGAAAAGCTCAGGATACTTTTTCTCCAGGCCTTCCTCTAAGATCGCCCTGGCTTCTTCTGAGATAGAGAACTCTGGAGTTGTCTTCTTCAGGTACCACATTACAGCAGAGATCTTAGGGCTCCAGATCGCTATAGATTGCCTATTGCTGTTAGCTCCTTCCACAGCTTCGCCTAAAGCCTTTAGGTTTAAGCCTTTAGCCTTAGAGCCTAATCCTTTATCCTTTAAGTCTAAGGATTTAGGCTCATTACCTTTAGGCTTAAGGTCTAAGGTTTTATCCTTAGAGTTTAAGGCTTTATCATTTAGGTTTAAGCCTTCATCTTTAGAGTCTAAGCCTCCAGGTTTGGATGTCTTGGATTTCACGCCGGCCATTAGGTGCTTAAGCTCTTCTCCAGCTCCAGGGCTCATAATGCTATCACCTCTTTTGCTAAATTTGAGTAAGCCAAAGCTCCAGGAGACTCTGGAGCATGTATTGAGATAGGAACCCCATAGCTAGGAGCCTCAGCTAACCTGATATTGTTGGGAATCACAGTTTTGAATACATCCTCTCCTAGGGACTCCCTAACCTGAGCTACTATTTCTTTGGCCATCTTTGTTCT
>WBZO01005648.1_pt1 | contig 12597 bp, 8 predicted proteins | sample 5204261 | NCBI WGS metagenome assembly WBZO01 (sample SAMN12412400, study PRJNA552823) | activated sludge metagenome | isolation source: activated sludge from anammox sidestream of wastewater treatment plant... | place: USA: North Carolina | collected 2017-09 | reverse complement strand
GGCACAATTGGACGGAGTCGAACAGTTACCGGGCAAACCGTCTATGCGCTGGGAACATCTCATAAGGCATAATAAACCTGTCAGAGAGCAGCTACGCTTGATCCTCGCTGGAGCACGGCAGGGAAAGAAACCAATCAAAACTGCCAAGCAGATTGTCCGGCTGTTGGTGGGCAAATGATCGACCCGCAAATGCAACTGCCGCCCGACTACGCATCGATCGAGATGCAAACAGGTCAATCGGTGGAAAAGGAAACAGCCCTCCCCCGTATTACGGTCGTCACCCCCTCCCTTAATCAGGGGCGTTATATCGAAAACGCCATTCGTTCAGTCCTCGAGCAAGGTTACCCCAACCTCGAGTATATCATCCGGGACGCAGGGTCGATCGACGAGAGTATCGAAGTCATCGAACGATATCGGAGACAAATATCGCACGTGATCATTGAGCCGGATGATGGGCCGGCCGATGCGATTAACAAGGCCTTTGCTATAGCAACGGGTGATATCCTGGCGTGGCTCAATGCCGATGATCTTTATCTGCCGGGTACCTTGCGCGCAATCGCCGACGCTTTCATGGCCGAGCCGCAGGCTGACTTAATCTATGGCGAAGGCTGGTACATCGATGAAGTCGGTGAGCGCATCGAACCTTGCCGTTTTGTGCGTAGAAAGTTCGAACGTCGCTACCTGGTCAATAAGGACCCCATCCTTCAACCAGCTGCTTTCTGGCGCCGGTCGCTTTGGGTACGAGTCGGGGATCTTGATACTTCTCTACGCTGGGTATTCGATTGGGAGTGGTTTATTCGCGCGCACGAAGTCGGGCAATTCCGCTATCTGCCCCGCAATTTAGCCTGCTATCGCGTTCAGCCCAAAGCATTGACGCGAACTGGCGGGTTGTCCCGACAACTTGAACACGGCCGGATCACACGTCGTTATGGGGCATGGTGGTATCCTAATCACATCGTCCAGCAGACGCGACGATTAGATGCCTTCGGACAGCGGTTGATTGGGAACGGGCGGCAAGTTCCCGCGGCCCTCCTCAGCTTCCCGTTCTCGATCCCTCGACTGGCGGCAGAATGGTTGTTACACGGAATGTACATGCGGTAAGCTCACCATGAACGTCGCTTTCCTACCGGTCTACCCCAACCCCTACCAACGCCTGCTGCGAGACGGTTTACGGTCGCATGGTGTGACTGTCGAATTCCTGGAGCACCTACCAGATACCGGTTGGTTAAAGGCCAAACGGTCCGAAATAGATATCCTCCATTTCCATTGGCTCGACGGGCTCTACATGGCGCGGTTCTCGACGCCATTACAGGTGGCCAGGTTTGTCTCGCGCATCAGATTAGCGCGGCAACTAGGGTATCATATTGTCTGGACGGCCCATAACATCCTGCCACATCGAAAGACCTTTCGCCTCCTGGATATCGTCGTCCGGCGGCTAATGATGCGTGAGGCGACCGCGGTGATCGTCCATTGCGAAGCAGGCCGTCGCGAATTGTTGTCACGATTCCCGAGGCGCGGGCCGGTGATCATCGTACCGATGGGCAATTATATGGATGTTTATCCCTTGACGATCACGCGAGAGATCGCGCGGGAAACCTTCGGGCTGGATGCCTCTCATTTCGTCTACTTGGCTCTCGGCAATATCGCCGCTTACAAAGGGCTGGAACAGTTGGTAGATACGTTTAGCCGTGTGGCAGATAAAAATGATGTACTCCTGATCGCCGGAAGGAATCGAGGGCAAGCAGTGGTCAAGCGGCTGGAATCGGCCGCTTCCAGTGATCCTCGCATCCGGCTCCAGGTAGGGTTCGTGCCTGACGACGAGATGCAACGCTACCTGCTGGCGGCTGACGTCATGGTCGCCCCATTCGACCAAGTACTAACCTCGAGTTCAGTGATGGTAGGGTTATCCTATGGGCTGCCGGTTATCGCGCCCGGACTCGGATGTCTGCCGGAATTAATAGGTGAGGATGCCGGATTGCTTTATCAACCTGACCACATCGACGCTCTCGCAAACGCTTTAGTTGAGATCAAGAGCCATGACCGGCAGGCCATGGCCGAAGCCGCATTGCACATCGCCAAGGGCCTGGATTGGGAAACTATCGGGGAGCAAACCGCGACCGTTTACGCGGACTGTTTGGCGTCATGAACCGCAAGTACAAGATCGCCATTCTATCGGTGGTACATCAAGCGCTCGACAATCGCGTTTTCTATCGCGAGGCCCGAACGCTGGTTGATGCGGGGCATGACGTCACCCTGATCGCTATCTACGACAAAGATGAAATCAAGGATGGCGTACATATTCGTGGACTGCCGCGCGTTCCACGTAGCCGGCGACCTTTACTATGGCGAACGATCGGCCGCATAGCCATCGAAACTAACGCGGACATCTTCCATATCCACGATCCGGAGTTATTACTGATCACCCCCTGGCTACGTCGCGCGACGGGCAAGCCAACGATCTACGACATCCACGAAGCGAACGCGGATTTCATCGCCGTTAAGGATTACCTGCCGGGGTTCGTGCGCTATCCACTGGCCGGCGTGTTCAGACGGCTGGAGCCCCAACTGGTGCGTGGCGAAAGCGGGTTGATCTTTGCCGACGACGCCATCGCTGCCGACTTCGCCGGATTCAGCGGGCCAAAAACGACGTTGTTCAACTATCCCGGCGACGATCTTATTGCCAGAGGCGCAGAGGCGATCGCCGAAAGGGTTCAACATACCCCGACCGTGCTTTATCTGGGTGGGCTGGAACGCAATCGGGGGGCGAAAGTAATGATCGCTGCTTTCGCCGAGGTAGTTGCGCAAATGCCGGCGGCACGTTTACTAATCGTCGGCCACTTTATGCCGCCCGATCTGGAAGACGAGATACGGGCGGACGCCGCCGCTCATGGCATTGCGCATGCGATCACAATAACCGGTCGGGTTCCGTTTGAACAGATCGGGAATTATCTGCGGCAGGCTTCAGTTGGCTGGGTTACCTGGCAAGCAGTCCCCAAAAACCAGAAGAATATTCCGACCAAACTATTCGAATACATGGCTTTCGGACTGCCGGTGGTCAGCAGTGACCTGCCCTCAACGCGCTTATTTATCGAACCGGGCGTCAACGGCTGGTTAGCTAACGCCGCCGATCCTTCAGCCCACGCAACCACATTATTACAACTCTTGAGGAACCCTGATGCCGCTCAGGCAATGGGGCGCGCGGGCAGGCGCCTGGTGGAAACACGCTACAATTGGAACATGATGGGGCCTAAATTATTGGCTCTCTACGATCAGCTGCTGCATCAGGGCCAGTCGTCTGGATCATAACCAAGACGTTCCATCATAGGCCTCAATATAGGCATAGCCCGGGCCATAGCATCCGCCTCGCGGCGCCATTTCTCAGCGCCGGGTTGGGAAACAACGTTAATCTCCGGTAGTGGACGACCGTAAGCGGGAATATCTCTGGGGACAAGGTCCAGAAATCGAGCTATACGCTCCAAGACTGCATCGGAATCAGCGATCAATTCTTCATAGCGTACGATGAGAACCGGTCGCGCCTGCGCTGTAGCCGTATAGTTCAGGATAGCCTCATTGCTAATCACCCATTGATGAGCACAAATCTCCTCAAGCGGACGGTCCACAAGATCTTGCCAACCAGGGATAAGTGTAAAAGCCCAACGTCCACGCGATTGTCCTGGGCTACTAACGGGTACGGGCGTGTCGTAACCAGCGAAGAGATGCGGTTGGCGCCAGCCTTCCATCAACGAATGGACATTGGCACGGCCGTCCCGAATGACGAAGATCATACTGGCATCGGGGAAAAGGGCAGCCATAAACGGCAACCGCAAGCAATGCTCGGGTGACTTGTCCAGCAAACGTATTGGCTTTCGGAAAGACGAGAGTCGTCTTGCTAATCCATAACGTACTTGAGCATAGGCACGAAAGAGTGCCAGCCCGCCGCCGGGCAGCCCGCTACTCACACCAGAACCGGTAGCACGGGATCGGCCGCGACGCTTGATAGCAGCATACCAAGCGCTACGGTTCATTCGAGCGCGAAACCGATTAACACGCCGCCAGTAAACGCCCGGCGCTGCTTCTGATTCAAACGCGCCAAGCATGTATTCTCGCGATTCGACCGTCAAATCCTCGGCCGATAGCTCGCCCGATTCCCAATTCTTAAGTGAAGGATGATGGAATCGTTCGACGATGGTCTTGCTTTCGACACCGATGGACCACAACGAATCTACCTCTGACAGAATATTATAGAGTAGCGTGGTCCCTGAGCGGGCACAGCCAACGATTATAATTGGCGATTTTATCATGAGATCGGTATCATACCTGTGTCGGCGTCGTTCAGGCCAGTCAGGGACGACACGCGAATAGTATCGTTCTTGTTGATAAAAATCATATGCGTATCCTGTTTCTAACTGGGCGGTTGCCCTACCCGCCTACCCGTGGCGACCGTTTGCGGGCCTATCATTTCCTCCGGATTCTGTCTCACCAGCACAGAATAACCTTGCTCTCGTTCATCGCCGACGACAGGGAGACAGGCAATATCGGCCCGCTACGCGAATTCTGCGAGGATATCCAACTGGTTCATCGGGGGCAATTGCACTCAACAACAACTACGATTATGAACCTCTGGCGACCGACGCCTCTCCAATCACTCTACTATCGCTCATCAGTCATGCAGGGAGCCGTCGATCGTCTCTTGGCGCGGAGGCAGTTCGATCTGGTATATGTCCACCTTTTCCGAATGGCGCAATTCGTTGCCGGCCGCCGTCGCCCTTATCGCGTTCTCGATCTAACCGACGCCATCTCCACCGAGATCGAGCGATCGCTGCCGTATCGCGACCCCAAATGGCGGCTGATCTATCGTGCAGAGCTTCCTCGCATTCGCCGCTACGAGCAGGATATCATCCATCATTTCGACGAAACATGGCTCATCTCAAATGCTGAGCGCCGGCAAATACTCCAGGGGAAGCAAGATGAGCGAGTTCTCGTCGTGCCGAATGGAGTCGATACCAGCCGCTATCGACCATCGGGGCAAACGACAGCAGCCCCACTCTTGATATTTGTTGGGCATATGGGTGTGTTCCATAATGTGGATGCGGCCGAATACCTCGCCCGTGATATCTTGCCGCTGGTTCGCCAATCCGTTCCTGCGTCACAGTTAAACCTGGTCGGAGCTGAGCCAAGTACGCAAGTGCAAGCCTTGGCGAACCTGGCGGGCGTGAACGTCCTGGGGCACGTGGCCGACTTGAATGCCGCCCTCAACGATGCAACCATATTTGTAGCCCCGCTCCGCTTCGCCGCAGGCGTCCAAAACAAGGTCCTTGAAGCCATGGCAGCAGGGCTGCCGGTCGTCACAACGAGTTATGTTAATACGGGGATAGAGGCAAACGATGGGGAACATCTTATCGTCGCCGACGACACTGAGGGAATAGCACAAGCCATTATTACCCTGCTGCACGATCCTCAAGCGCGACAGCGCCTGGGGAAAGCAGGGCGCGATTTCGTCTTGCGGAATTACCGTTGGGAAGATGTCCTTGAGCGAGTAAACGTCATCGAGACAAACATGACGTCGATGCCGTAAACCTGGCCCCCTCTATCTTCATTCCATTTCATTCGCGTGACAGTTTATGATATTCTAGAGGCCCGATGGACTCAAGACTCACTCGTTGGTGCGACGCCTTTCTGGAAGCCTGTTGGCTGGTCGCTATTCTCACCCTTCCGCTTTTCTTCAACATCTTCTCTGAGCGCGTATTCGAGCCGGACAAATTGGCTTTATTACGATCGATCGCGCTGGTCATGGCGGCCGCGTGGATTACACGTTTCATCGACCAGAGAGGTTGGCGCGATCTCAGTCGTTTTCGTTTCTCAAATCCCGAGGCTATCTGGCATAAGCCTCTTGTATTACCGATTATGGGGATCATCCTTGTCTACTTGTTAGCCACCCTTTTTTCGGTTAACCCACGGATTAGTTGGGCGGGATCATATCAGCGATTACAGGGGACCTATACAACCTTTAGCTACATCATCTTCTTTGGCGTCATAGCAACCACCCTCCGCCGGCCCGACCAGGTACGTCGGATTATCAACACCGCCATCGCCGCTAGCATACCGGTAGCGCTCTACGGTATGCTTCAACATTTTGGGTTCGATCCACTGCCATGGGGAGGCAACGTTCAAACTCGCGTGACTGGTCAGATGGGCAATGCGATCTTCATCGCCGCCTATCTAATCATGGTCATCCCCTTGACGCTATCCCGGATTATCGATGCGTTCAACAATATCCTGAGCGACAAGCGGCTAGATACGGTTGATATCATCCGCGCCTCGGTCTATATCTTTACATTAATCATCCAATTGCTGACGCTCTATTGGTCCGGCAGTCGTGGGCCGCTGATCGGCCTGGCGATAGGTTTATTCTCGTTCATCCTGATCCTTCTAGTTTCGCTGCGTAACGCGCGAGTAGACGAAGAAGGGCAAGTTGCTCGCCAGTTACATGGGATCGTCCCCGCTCTGCTATTCCTCGTCCCCACGTTCGCAGCTCTACTGATAAGCAAGCCAATCAGCACTGCCGTCGGGCCGGTGGCCGCTTTGGGATTCTTCTTTGGGATCGTGACCTTGTCAGTCCTGGCAATATTCGTCTTCATCATCGCCGGCCTTGGCTGGAAATGGTTATGGATGGGCTGGATCTTCCTGATCGTCCTGATGGCCGGATGGTTACTGCTGTTCAACATACCACCCGAACGCACACAGGGGGTACGAGACATTCCTGTCGTTGGCGGCGTGTTCGATGTGCTAGACGAGTGGAGAGACCTACCGGCCATTGGTACGTTCGGCCGGATGCTCGACCCAAGCAATACAGCCGGACGTGAAAAGAGCGGCCGCGTGCGCATCCTCATTTGGCGAGGGGGCATCGACCTTCTCACACTCCGTGAGCCGCTGGAATATCCGGATAGCACAAAAGACACGTTCTTCTGGCTGCGGCCGATTCTTGGCTACGGCCCGGAATCCATGTATACCGTCTACAACAAGGTCTATCCGCCGGAGCTGGCGACAGTAGAGGCACGCAATGCCTCTCCCGACCGATCGCACAACGAGACATTCGATTCGCTGGTGATCACCGGAATAGCTGGTTTAGTCGCCTGGCAAGCGTTATATCTGGCGGTGATACTCTTCGCTTTCCGCTATTTGGGCGTAGTTCGCTCTCGTCGCGATACATGGGTATTGATCTGCTTGTGGGTTGGCGGGGCGTTGCTGGCGTCTATGTTAGCCGTCATCACGATCGATCCCGTCTACCTGGGAGTAGCCGTGCCCATCGGGGTTATCCTGGGGGTCGTCACCTATCTTTTCTATTACGCCTTATTCGGGCGTCCGGAAAAGAACCCTACAGGCGTGACAAAGACGCAAGATTCACCATTTGCCGTCGATCACCTGTTAATGAATGCTCTGGTCGCGGCCATATTGGCTCATTATGTCGAAATTCACTTCGGCATCGCTATTTCCGTGACGAGGCTCTATTTCTTCATATTTGCCGGTTTGGCATTTGCGCTTGGCCAACGAGCGTGGCATGGGATCGTAGAACCCGAGACTATCGTCGAGCCTACGCCAACGATCCATGCTGGGAAACGGAAGCGACGGACAACGGCTACTATAGTTGAGCCGGCCGTCCAAACCGGCTGGCAAGCCCTTTGGGTTCCCGCACTATTGATGATCTTGATGCTAAGCACATTGGGATACGGTTTCATCTCATACAGCCTTCCACCGGGTAAAATAATCACTTCTCCTGGCGATCTCACGACAGCCGACGTATTCCGCCAATCGCTATTACAGAACGCGCAACAAGGTTTCATCGATCGGCCGTTCGTGATGTTGATCATTATTCTTTCATGGGCGCTCGGCTGGCTTATCTTCCTGGCGGAGATGATCAAGAACGGAGAACTACGATTCCCTGCTTCCGGAGCAGGTTTGCCCAATGGACGAAGGTTGGCTGCGGCCGGCACCTTCTTTATTTTGGCGCTAATCGGTATGGTCGTCCGATTTTTAGGCCCGGATGTCCCAACGGGGATCTCGCTCGGCGCCGGCCTAAGCGCAATCGGAGCCCTTGGATGCATGGCCGCTGGGGTGCTATTGCTAATCAACCGGCCTATGGCGAGAAACTTCGGAGGCATGTTAGCGACCATACTTGTCATCCTGGCCGTACCGGTCCTCATATCCGATACCTACCTGCCAGCTGTGATCATGTCTACCGGCGGGGCGATCGTGCTCTGGTTATTATGGGACATCCGATGGCGTCAATCCCTGTTGCCGGCCGCCTGGCCGGTGCTGGCATCACTTCTCGGAGGACTTCTCGCCATCTACCTCCATACCGCTAATTATCGGTCGACGTTATTCCATCAAGGCGGAGCCGCGGGTACTTCAGCAGCGATATTGCGAGTATCGCAAGGTATCGAAAATCTCCTTGTCTTTTTCTATCTCTTGCTGTTCCTGATCGTTATTTTGCTATCCATCGCTCTAGGCTGGTCCGGACTAAGAGGCGGCCGTACGCCACGGACTGGAGCAACTCCATCCCTCGCATTTGGAGGTCTGGCCGTGACGATGGTTCTTGCATTCTTTCTGGTCTCACAGACGAATATCCGGGTAGTTCGGGCGGACATGATCTATAAACAAGCCAAGCCCTTCGACAGTCAAGCCACACGCTCGACGCAGGCCGATCCCGCGGCGAGGCTCAACGCCTGGGATACCGCTATCGCTGTTTATGAAGCGACCATTGAGCGCGCGCCAAATGAGGATTTCTATTATCTCTTCCTGGGTCGAGCTTACTTGGAACGAGCAACCCTCGCCGAGGACGCGGCCGAGCAAACTCGACTATTGACCCAAGCGGAAAACCTACTCCTGCGGGCACAACATATCAATCCGCTGAACACCGATCATACCGCCAATCTGGCCCGCTTGAATACGCGCTGGTATGTCGCTATCGACGACTCAGCCGAGCGCGCCGAACGCCTGAATCTGGCAATTCGGTATTACGAGACGGCTCTCATCCTCAGCCCTCATAATTCGATTATTCGTAACGAATATGCGCAGTTGATGCTCGATGTGGCAAAAGATTGCGATGTCGCTCTGGCCCTCTACGATGAATCGGCAACGATAGATCCGTATTACGCACAGACCCATCTATCTCGCGCCAACGCCTTGATCACCTGCGCCGATCGTTCTGAAACCGATCGAGATGGATATTATCGCCGGGCGATCGCCAGTCTGAATATGGCGCTAGACATCACTCCGGGCAACGTTCGTGCATGGATGCAACTGGCGCAAATTCATTGGCAACTCGATGAGTTCGAAGAGGCCTTCGCTGCCGCTGAAACTGCCATGGCGCAAAACCATCCTCCCGTCGTGCCGCCGGCTGAGGTTGAGTTCCTGGCCGCTCGAATCGCGGGCAAACTGGGTAACACAGCCAAGGCACGTGATTTGGCTGGACGCGCTCTGGAGACCGCCGATGAAGCGATGGCCACGCAGATTGAAACTTTCTTAAAGGGGCTGAGCGAAGAATAAATCTCGGGCCGGAAAGGGAGCCGCCAACCCGACGACCTTGGAACCACTATGCTGGCTATCATTGTTATTTTTCTCATCGCCCTGACGACAACCCTAATCAGTGTTCCGTGGGTACGCCGAGTAGCGCTAGCGCTCGGGTTAGTCGACGCGCCCTCACAACGCAAAGCACACCGGACGCCGACCCCTCTTCTGGGTGGAGCGTCTATCTTTATCGGAGCAATTATCGGCGTCCTCCTCTACTATCGCGGCAACCCTCAGCCAACGGTCATCGGCGTAGTGCTGGCAACGACCGTCGTGGCGTTGACTGGCCTGATCGACGACTATCGACCACTACCCGCCTGGGCCAAGCTCGGGGGACAAATACTGGGCTTTTTAATCCTGGCTCGTTACGGCATTCGCGTCCGCTTGCCCGTCCCCGAAATAGTTAATTACTCCCTAACGCTGCTGTGGCTCCTCGGGATCACCAACGCGATCAATTTCCTGGATAACATGGATGGCCTAAGCGCGGGAATATCGGCGGTGACAAGCTCGTTCATTTTGTTGCTGGCGCTCTTTAACCATCAATTCCTCATCTCGGCATTGGCGGCCGGCGTGCTGGGCGCTTGTCTCGGCTTTTTACGTTACAATTTTCCACCGGCACAAATCTTCATGGGGGATGTTGGCACAATGTTCCTGGGGTTCCTGCTAGCCGTGATGGGGCTCCAGCTACGGTTCCCGGATAATTCCAATTTCGTCACATGGATGGTGCCGATCTTCTTATTTGGATTGCCTATATTCGACATGTGCCTGGTCGTCCTATCACGCCTGCGACGCGGCATCAGCCCTGCAACGGCCGGCCGGGATCATACGAGCCATCGCCTCGTGCAGCTTGGTTTTTCACCACGAGAGACCATTCTTATCCTGTACCTGTTTAGCGGCATTCTGGGGATGATGGCGTTATTCATCACCCAGGCGACAATCATTGAGGGCTATACGGCCGGGGCCGTCGCTGTTGCCCTGAGTCTGGGAGTCATCGGGTGGTTAGAGCATAAGTGGAAAGAGAGGGAAGCCAATGAACAAAAACAATAGCGATCTATTGCCATCGAGCATAGAAAAAAGGTCGGGCCGGTACAGGCTCATCACAGGGATGATCCTCATTCTCGCCGCGATGATCCTGTTGTCAGTAGCCATAGGTCGGGTCCTGGCGAAGGATAGCGAGGATGTTTCAAACTCGAGGCAGTCAGTCTCAAACCTGCCACTGCCGACAACCAAGGAAGATTTCTTCCTGCCGGGCACTCAACCGGGAATGCTTGACGACGTCATCGCCAATCCGTTTGCCTGCAGTGGTTGCCATACTGAACCCATCTATCAAGCATGGCGCGGCAGCATGATGGGACAAGCGGGGCGGGACCCCGTATTTTGGGCCGCGTTCGCTGTGGCCCAAAATGACGCGGTTGATGCAGGAGAATATTGCCTTCGATGTCATACCCCGAAGGGCTGGTATGAAGGGCGCAGCGAACCGGCGGATGGCAGCGCATTGAATCCGGAGGATATCAGCGCGGGGTTGGCTTGCGAGGTTTGCCACCGCATGATCGATCCCGTCTTCGACGAGAACGGCCAAGAACCCGAAGCGACTGAACGCAACGCGCAAGTACATCAGGAATTAGCCGGCCTCGGCCTGCTCCCCCCAACCGACCACTCGGGATCCGCTATGATACTTCTCGATCCCGGGAACAATCGCCGTGGGCCTTTCGCCATGTCACCCGGTTTTAATTTTCACGTCGCCTGGCAAGCCGAATTTCAGGGTCAGAATGACGCACTAACCGCCTCGCGTCTATGTGGCAGTTGTCACAACGTCGACAATCCTCTGTTGAGCTGGAATGAGAACCCGCCAAACGGCGGAGAACCACAATATTGGCCCAATGAGATGGGGGCCGCTGCGGATTCGTTCGGCAAGGATGACCTGTTCCCCGTAGAGCGAACATATGAAGAGTGGCTCAATAGTGATTATGCGAATGGGGGCGTCTATGCGCCACAATTCGCAGGGGCAAAGCTCGACGGTATGGTCGCCTCTTGTCAGGATTGTCACATGACGCGCCAGGTCGGCAACGCGGCGGCTTTCAGCGCAACCTTCCGCAACTGCAACACCACCGGCTGCCTGCCCGCTCATGTCTTCGCGGGTGGGAATTCATGGGTGCCCCAAATCCTGCAGGATGAGCGTTGGCGCCTGCATAGCCCAAGCAATGAAACAAACGCGCTTAACCAAACCACGCTGGCAGCTCGCAGCATGCTCTCCAGAGCGGCAACGCTCGACATCGCTCTGGACGAGGAGAACGGTCAAAAAATCTTGTCTGTGCGCGTGACGAACGAGACCGGCCACAAACTGCCTACCGGCTACCCCGAGGGGCGACGCCTGTGGCTCAATATCAGAGCTTACAACGCGAACGATGATTTGATATATGAATCCGGGGCATATGACCAAACGACAGGCTCGCTGACAAAAGACCCAGCTATCAAGGTATATGAGGCCGAACAAGGACTCACACCAGAGTTGGCCGATCTCGCCGGTCTACAAGCCGGGATGACATTCCACTTTGCCTTGAACAACACCACGATTAAGGACAATCGCATCCCTCCGAGAGGTTACACAGTGGCGGCCTTTGACCGGCCAGGGCTGCGTCCGGTGGGAGCAAGCTACGCCGATGGACAATACTGGGATGATACAGAATACATCGTGCCCGCTGGGACAACGCGCGTCGTCGTAACGTTATATTACCAACTATCATCGAGTGACTATATCGGCTTCCTGCGTGAACAGGGTGGCGCAGATGGTGAAACACTGGGTTTACTGTGGGACGATCTCAAGAGTCCTCCGGAAATAGTAGCCAGGGCCGAGTTCCCAGCGCCGAACATCAATTACATACCGATAAATAGTGCTCCTTAAGAGTGATCCGATAAAGAGGAGAAAATAAAGCATGTCAAAGAACAAAGGTCATACCCCCTCTGTCTCAGAACGCCGTAAACAGGAGGGGTTGCGACGCCAAAAGACCAAACAGCGAAACCTGATCGTCG
>WBZO01005647.1_pt1 | contig 12598 bp, 13 predicted proteins | sample 5204261 | NCBI WGS metagenome assembly WBZO01 (sample SAMN12412400, study PRJNA552823) | activated sludge metagenome | isolation source: activated sludge from anammox sidestream of wastewater treatment plant... | place: USA: North Carolina | collected 2017-09 | reverse complement strand
CGTGGAGGCCGCCCGCAGCCTGGGCGCGACGAACGCCCGCATCATGCTCCGCCACATCCTCCCGAACGTGGTCGCCCCGATCATCGTCCTCGCCTCCTACGTGGTGGCCCTGGCGATCGTCGTGGAGGCCTCGCTCTCCTTCCTCGGCATCGGTGCGCAGCCGCCGACCCCGTCCTGGGGCGCCATGCTCACCGGCTCCGGCCAGACGTTCTTCCAGACGAACCCGCGTCTCGCGCTGCTGCCGGGCTTCGCGATCTCCATCGTGGTGTTCGCCACGAACATGTTCGGCGACGCCCTGCGCGACGAACTGGACCCCCGCCTGCGGGGCACGCGCTAACCGGCGCACCGTCCGCTCACTCGAGGAGGCCCCCGCAAGGGGGCCTCTTCTGCGTCTATCGCTGCGTCCACTGCCCGAGGGCGCACGCGCCGGCGGTGCCTCAGTCGAACGCGAGGTCCATGTCCCGGTGATCGATGCCGGCGTCAAGGTAGACCGGCCCGCGTGCGACGTACCCCAGGCGCTCATAGAACGGGATCGCGTGTGTCTGTGCTGAGAGCGTGATGCCCCGGTAGCCACGCCGGCGCGCCTCCGCATGCAGCGCGTCCATCACCGCCGCGCCGTAGCCGCCACCACGACGCTCCTGCAGCACGGCCACGCGTCCGATGTGCGGGTACTCGCCTTCGTGCGCGTCGAGAAGCAGGCGCGCCGTGGCTATCGGTTCGCCGTCCAGCCGGCCGAGGACGTGGACGGCGAGGTCGTTCGTGCGCGGGTCGGTGTCGTAGCGGTCGACCTCTTCCTCCACGGGGACGTGCTGCTCCTCCACGAAGACGCGCATCCGCACCGAGAGCGCGGCGGCCATCTCCTCCGGGGTACGGATGATGCTGACCTCGAACGGCATGCAGGCTCCCCTCCGCGGCGCGCGGCCGCCCGTATCATGGCCCGACCGAGGCACGAAGGGAACCCGCGGCATGCCCGACCGACCGGACTGGAGCGCCGTGGCCGCCGAGGCGCTGGAGGTGTTCCGCGCCTACCTGCGCATCGACACGTCCAACCCGCCGGGGCAGGAGGCCCCCGCCGCCCGGTTCCTCGGTGGCCTGCTGGAGGCAGAGGGCATCGCCTGCGAATACATCGAGACGGCCCCCGGACGGGAGGCGGTGGTGGCGCGGCTGCGCGGCGACGGCAGCGCCGGCGCGCTGATGCTCGCGAACCACACGGACGTGGTCCCGGTGGACGCGCCGTTCTGGAGCGTTCCGCCCTTCGAGGGCGTCCTGCGCGACGGCCGCGTGTACGGCCGCGGCGCCGTCGACATGAAGTCCACCGCGGTCATGCACCTCTTCGCCGTCATCCTCGCGAAGCGCCTTGGGATCCCGCTCAAGCGCGACCTCGTCTTCCTCGCCGCTCCGGACGAGGAGGTGGGGAGTTCGCAGGGCATGGCCTGGCTGGTGCGGCACCGGCCAGACCTGTTCCAGGTGGAGTACTGCCTGAACGAGGGCGCCTGCGGCCTGGATGTCTTCGGCGGCCAGCCGGCGCGCCTGTTCGAGGTCGCTGTCTCGGAGAAGCAGCTCAGCCCGCTCCGGCTGGTCACCACGGGCATCCCCGGCCACGGGAGCAAGCCCGCCGCCGACAACCCCGCGGTACGCCTCCTGCGGGCGCTGCAGCGCCTCGTGGAGTGGGACCGGGGCCTCGCCATCAGCCCGATCGGGCACACCTACCTCGAACGGCTGCAGGCCGCCGGCTTAGTCGCGGACATCGAGGATCGCGCGGCGCTGGAGGGGCTGCTGAAGGCGAGCCCGGACACGGAGGCTGCGTTCAGCAACACGCTCAACGTCACCATGCTGGACGCCGGCATCAAGTCGAACGTGATCCCGGCACGCGCCGAGGCGGTGATCGACTGCCGCCTGGTCGCCGGACAGTCGCGCGAGGCGTGGAAGCAGGCCGTGGAGGCACGCATCGACGACCCGCGCGTGGAGGTGACCTACGTCTATCCGGACGAACCGGACGTGGCCGTGTCATCGTGGGATACGCCGCTCGCACGCATCATCGAGGACGTACTGACCGAGGCGTTCGAGGACGCGGTGGTGGTGCCCTCCACCGCCATCGTCGGCACTGACAACCGCTTCCTGCGGCCGCTGGGCATCCCCGCCTACGGGTTCATCCCCTGCATGCTCTCGCAGGCGGAGCGCGACGGCTTCCACGCCAACGACGAGTTCATCACCGTCGCCAACTTCAACATGGGCCTCGAGTTGATGTTCGAAGTCGTACGGCGCGCCAGCACCTGACCGGCTACGGGCGGACGGCCACGCACTCCACGTTCACGTAGGCGAAGAAGGCGTCCTCCGCGCGCGCCCATGCGCGCCAGCCAGCCGCGATCGCCTCGAGGTCGTCGCGCGTGGCGAGGCCATACTCCACCGCCTGCTCGGCGAGACTGGAGTGGGTCACGCGGTCCGCCCAGGAGTCGCCCCAGTTGAGGACGCTGTCGCGGTCGGCGAAGGTCACGGCCGTCGCCGTGGTGCGCACATCCTCGAACCCCGCTTCGCGGAGCCACGCGCCGAGGCGACGACCGGCGTCCGCGTCTGCGCCATTGCGCGACGAGACGGCGTGGTAGAGCGCGAGCCAGCGGTCGAGTTCCGGCAGCCGCGGCCACCCGATCATCGTGGCGTAGTCCGCGTCTCGCACGGCGACAATGCCCCCCGGGCGCAGCACGCGCCGCATCTCACGCGCGGCATCCACCGGCCGCGCGAGGTGCTGGAGCACCTGGTGCGCGTGGACGACGGCGAACGAGGCGTCCTCGAAGGCGAGCGCGTACACGCTCCCCTCCTCGAAGCGCATGTTGGTCAGCCCGGTCTCCGCGAGGTGGCCACGCGCCTGCTCCACCACGGCCGGCACGACATCGATCCCGACGACCTCGCCAGGCGCGACGGCGCGCGCGAGTCCGCTGGTGATGGTGCCGGGGCCGCAGCCGACATCGAGGAGGCGCATGCCGGGCTGAAGGTAGGGGAACAGGTAGGCGGCGTCGCGCTCCGCCGTGCGACGCGCGTGCTGGCCCACCACAGAGGCGTGGTGGCCGTGGGTGTATCGGTCGCTGGGAAGGGTCATTTGAGCTGGCTCACCACATCCTGCATGAAGCGGTCGTAGGTCTCGCGCTGGCGGTCGAGCGAGCCGAGGCCAGCGTTCGGCACGATGTACTCGTCCACGCCCGCCTCCGCGTACTGGCCGAGCGTATCGACGACCTCGTCCACCCCGCCCGCGAGGAGCGGCTGCCGGGAGCGCTCGCGCGCACGTGCGACCAGCTCGGCGTCGTCGCTCAGCACGAGGATCGCCTGCGCGCTGCGCCGGATGGTGGCGGGGTCGCGCCCGACCTTCTCGCAGTGCTGCTCCAGCACCGCGCCCTTCCGCGCGAGCGTGCTCGGCGAGCCCCAGACGTTCCACTCGTCCGCGTACGTCGCGGCGATGCGTAGCGTGACCTGCTCGCCGCCACCGCCGATGAGCAGCGGCGGCCCGCCGGCCTGCACCGGCTTCGGGGCGAGCGGAGCGTCCGTGATGGTGTAGTGCTTGCCGCTGAACGTGGTGCGCTCGTTCGTGAAGAGCGATTTCACGATCTGCACGCTCTCCTCGAGCCGCTTCATCCGCCAGCCGACGGTGCCGAACTCGATGCCGTACTTCTCGTGCTCGTTCTGCTGCCACGCGGCGCCGAGGCCGAGTACGAGGCGGCCGCCGCTGATAATGTCGACCTGCGCCGCCATCTTCGCCAGCACCGCCGGATGCCGGTAGGTGTTGCCGGTCACGAGCGTGCCGATCCGCAGCCGCGGCACGAGCGCGGCAATCGCCGCGACGGAGGTCCAGCCTTCCTGCGTGGGGCCGCTCACGTCCTCCTGGTTCGGCATGAAGTGGTCGGCGAAGTAGAGGCCGTCCCACCCGGTCTGCTCCAGGTGACGCGAGATCTCCAGCACCTCCGCCCACGGGGCGGCAAGTCCGGGCCAGGCGGCGAATCGCATCGAGCGTCCTCCACAGTCCTCGGGCAGCGCGCCCGGGCCGCCACGATAGCACCGGGCGCGGGGGCGGACGGGGCGTGGACGAGCGAGGTGCGGCTAGGTCATCTCGAGGCGGTCAAGCATCTCCCGGACCAGCATCTGGTGGAGCTCGGAGCGCCGTGACTCCGCCTGGTTCATCTGGCCCATCTCCACCAGCACCGGGTTCAGCCCCGGCACGAACCGGCCGAGCGAGAGCGAGGAAGAGCCCCGACGCCCACCGAAGTTCCCGAGGTCGTCGCGGTCCCCGAACGCGCCCCCACCGCCGAAGTTGCCCCCGGGGCGATTGCGCATGGTGAGTTGCTCGCGCGCGGTGATGCGGCCGTTCACGGCGGTCACCGCCTCGTTCACGAAGTCGAGCGCCGTCGCGGGCCCTGCGCTCGTCACGGTCTGGCCGATGAACGCCGTGCCGCCGTTCGCACCTCGCTCGTTGAAGAAGCCCCATGACTCGTGCAGGTCGAACAGCCAGTGCGGCCGCCACTCCTCCGCGATGGAGACCACGTCCGCCGCCATGTGAGCCATCGGCGGGCCGTTCCGGTCGCCCGGGTAGAGGCGGTTGAGGTCGCCGTACCCCTCGAGCGTGCGCTCGAATGCGGCGGCGGAGCGGTGGTTGAGGCGCGGCAGCACGATGAGCACGCCGCGCTGCACCTCCCACTCCGCGATCGTCTCGGCGGCCATCCAGCCTCCCGGCTCGTTGCCGTGCACGCCACCGAGGACCATGAAGCGCGGGCCGGGCTGGCCGCTGTGGAAGATGAGGCCGGTTGCCTCGTACTCGGTGCCCTGAGCCAGGACGAGCGGCTGGTGCCCGCGCGGCATCACCGGCGGCTCGGGCTCAGGTGTCGGCGTGAGCATGGGCAACGGCTCCGACGTCGCCAGCGTCGGGCCGCCGACGCGCGCCTCGGACGCCGGCTCGGGCGTCGCGAGGTCAGGCCCGCAGGCGGCGAGCATCGCCGCACCGAGGGCGCCCGCGGAGAGACTGAGGAACTGACGTCGGTCGAGTGGGGTCATGCGGCAGCCCGGTGTCGCAAGGTGGGAGGCCTAGGATACCGCGAACAGCGGCGCCGAGTGGCCTCGATCGCTGCCAGTAGATCGATCGCCGCTAGTAGGAGGAGACGTCCATCTGCGGCAGGTTGCCCGTGGCGGAGTAGACCGTCCGCTCCGCGATGTTCGTCGCCCGGTCGCCGATCCGCTCGAGGTTGTGCGCCACCCAGAGGAGGTGCGTGCTCGGCTCAATCGTCGACGGGTCGCCGATCATGACCTGGATGAGGTCCTGGTAGATCTGGTCGTACAGGCCATCCACCACATCGTCCGCCTGCCCGACGGCGAACGCGGCGTCCACATCCTGGTCCACGAACGCCTGCACCGCGTTGCGCGCCATCTCGCGCGCCTGCTTCGCCATGATCGGGATGTCGACGAGCGGTTTCACCAGCGGCTCGTCCTGCATCATCAGGACGATGCGCGCGATGCCCTCCGCGTGGTCACCCATGCGCTCGAGGTCGGTCATGATCGCCGTAACGGAGACGATGAGGCGGAGGTCGCGCGCCATCGGCGCCTGCTGCGCGAGCAGGTGGACGCAGTCGTTCTGGCACTCGAAGTTCTTGGCGTTGAGCGCGGCATCGTCGCGGACGACGGCCTGAGCGATGACCGGGTCGCGGTCCAGGAGCGCCTGCATGGCCCGCTCCACCGCGTGGTCGACCATGGACCCCATCTCCAGGACGGAGTCCATCAGCGCCTCAATCTGCCGATGGAACTGCTCACGAGGCATGGAACCGCCCTCTCGCGGCCAGAACCCCCGCACAGCCGATGCGACAGTCTACAGCAAATCGGCCGCGCCCACCGGAATCGGCGGGCGGTCGAGGGCGTACCGGTGTCAGCACGCTAGCCGAAGCGGCCGGTGATGTAGTCCTCGGTGCGCGGGTCCATCGGGTTCGTGAAGATCTCCTCGGTCGGGCCGTACTCGATCAACTGCCCGTAGCCGGCCTCGCCGGCGAGGAAGAAGCCGGTGTAGTCGGAGACGCGCGCGGCCTGCTGCATGTTGTGGGTGACGATGACGATCGTGTACTGCTCCGCCAGCCGGCGCATCAGTTCCTCGATCTTCAGCGTCGCGATCGGGTCGAGCGCGGAGCACGGTTCGTCCATCAGGATGATCTCCGGCTCCACCGCCAGCGCGCGGGCGATGCAGAGGCGCTGCTGCTGGCCACCGGAGAGCGCGAGGCCGGACTTCTTGAGGTCGTCCTTCACCTCGTCCCAGAGCGCCGCCTGGCGCAGGGAGCGCTCCACCAGGGCGTTGTAGTCGCCCTTGAACCCGTTCACCCGCGCGCCGAACGCCACGTTCTCAAAGATCGACTTCGGGAACGGGTTCGGCTTCTGGAACACCATGCCGATGCGGCGACGCACCTCCACCGGGTCCACGTTGTGCCCGTACAGGTTGTGGCCGTGGTAGTCCACGGCACCCTCGATGCGCGCGCCGGGGATGAGGTCGTTCATGCGGTTCAGCGACCGGAGCAGCGTGCTCTTGCCGCAGCCGGACGGGCCGATGAGCGCGGTGATCTTCCGCACGGGGATCTGCATGCTCACCGAGGAGAGCGCCAGCTTCTTGCCGTAGTAGACGTCCAGCCCGCGCACCTCCAGAGCGGCCGGCTCCGGCGGCGTGAACTGGTCGGGCGCACTGCGCTGCCGGTGGGCGGCGCCGGTGCGGGCCGTGACCGGCCGAGGCGTCGCGGTGCCCTCGTGCGTGGGGGCGACCTCGGGAGCCTGCGTCGTCGGTGCCTCGTTCATCTCGGTCTCCTTCCGGCGTGGGGGCCGGCTACTTGCGGAACCGCTCGCGCAGGGCGGCGGCGGCGATGTTGAAGGTGAGCACCACGGTCATCAGCACCAGGATGCCGGCGGCGGCGTTCTCCCGGAACGACTCCTGCGGGCGGACGGTCCAGTTGTAGACCTGGATGGGCATCGTGGTGAACGAGTCCCACACGCTGGTGTTGTCGAAGGCGATGAAGGTGAACGCACCGATCATGATGAGCGCCGCGGTCTCTCCGGCCGCGCGAGCCAACGCCAGGATGACGCCGGTGATGATGCCCGGCAGCGCCCCCGGCAGCACGTGGTACCAGACCGTCTGCCACTCCGTGGCGCCGAGGGCAAGCGAGCCCTGCCGGATGCTCGGCGCGACCTGCCGGATCGCCTCCTGCGAGGCGATGACGGTCATCGGCAGGATCATCAGGAAGAGCGTGAACGACCCGGCGAGGATGCTGGACCCCCAGCCGAAGAAGCGGACGAACACCGCCAGGCCCAGCACGCCGTAGATGATGCTCGGCACCCCGGCAAGGTTCGCGAGGTTCAGCTTCACGAACTCCAGCACGCGGTTCTTCGGCGCGAACTCCTCGATCCAGATCGCGGTGGCAATCGCGATCGGGACGACAAACACGATCGTCAGGCTCAGGATCCAGATCGAACCGATGAAGGAAGAGCGCAGACCCGCCTGATCCGCGAACCGCGACGGGTACGAGGTGAAGAACTGCCAGGAAATGCGCTGGTAGCCGTTCAGGAACGTGTCGACCAGCAGCGCAAACAGCACCACCACGCCCACCATCGAGGCGGCCAGCAGCACCCACCTCGACCAGCGGGAGAACCGCTGGCGGCGCGCGACGCGCCCGGTGGCCTGCAGCGTGAAGTTCGCGTCCGGAGTAGCGGCCATCAGTCGTACTCCTCGCGGAAGCGCTTGATCACCATCTGGGCAGCGATGTTGAAGAACATCGTGATGACGAAGAGCGAGAGGCCGACCGCGAAGAGCGAGCGGTACTGAACCGAGCCCCGCGCCGCGTCGCCCAGACCGACCTGCAGCATGTAGCCAGTCATGGTCTGGATGCTCTCCAGCGGGTTCATCGTGAGGTTCGGCGTGGAGCCGGCGGCCACGGCCACGATCATCGTCTCGCCCACCGCCCGCGCGATCGCGAGCAGCACCGAGGCGATGACACCGGAGAGCGCCGCCGGGAAGACCACCTTGAAGGCGACCTCCAGCCGCGTCGCGCCGAGGCCGTACGCGCCCTCGCGCAGTTCGCGCGGCACGCTTGCCATCGCGTCCTCGGAGATAGAGGCGATCGTCGGGATGAGCATCACGGCCATGACCGTGGAGGCGCCGAGCGCGTTGAACACCGAGATCGAGTCGCCAAAGATCGGCCGGAGTACATCGAGCGTGACGAAGGTGAGCGCGAAGTAGGCGTAGACCACCGTCGGGACGCTCGCGAGCGCCTCCAGCACCGGCTTCAGGACGCGGCGCACGCCTGGCGCGGCGTACTCGCTGAGGTAGATCGCGGCGGCGAGGCCGATCGGCAGCGCCATCAGCAGCGACCAGAAGACGATGTTCATCGTCCCGGCGACGAGTTCCCAGATGCCGAAGGAGACGGGCCGGAACAGCGGCTGCCAGTCGGTCTTGAAGAGAAAGTCGGAGACGGGGACTTCCTGGAAGAACGGGATGCTCTCCGCGACGAGCACGGTGACGATGGCGACCGTGGTGAGGAGCGAGATGCTGGCCGCCGCCACCAGCAGGAGGCGGATGACCGTCTCGCCCACCCGCTTGAACGGGCGCTTGCTGAGGGCGGCACCCAGGTCCTGGGCGGGCGTCGTCGGCGTGGCTGCCATCGGCCTCATCCTGCACTCATGCCCGGCGTCGCCGGGCGTCCAACCTGCCGGTCCGAGCGTTCCTCCGACAGGGAACCACGAACCGGAGGGAGGGCTCGTGGGCCCGTGTCGCAGGGTATCGCGGAGTGGGTCCGGGGTGGCAGCGCCTGGGCCCTGCCACCCCGGACCGTTAGTCCCGCGAGACCGTTACGGCAGGAACGGGGCCACCTTCGCGACCTGCTCCTGGTACAGGGCCTCCGGCAGCGTCACGTAGCCGACGTCCGGGACCAGCGCCTGCATGTTCTCCAGGTAGAAGTTGACGAACCCGAGGACCTCCGGCTTCTCAGCCAGCAGGGACTCGCGCGTGTAGATGAACAGCGGCCGGGAGAGCGGGGCGTACGAGCCGTCCAGCGCCGCCTCGAACGTCGGCTCCACGCAGCCCTCGCCACCATCCACCTGGACGGCCTTCAGGAGCTGCCCGGCCTCGAGGAAGTACGCGAAGCCGAAGTAGCCGATGGCGTAGCGGTCGTTCTCGATGCCCTGCGCGAGGATGTTGTCGTCCTCGGACGCGGTGCCGTCACCGCGGTGGTCGGTGCCCTCGACCGCGTCGATGATCGCCTCGACGAAGTAGTCGAAGGTGCCGGAGTCGGTACCCGGGTAGTAGTGCCGGATGCGCTCGTTCGGCCACTCGGGGCGGATGTCGCTCCAGTTGGTCGCGCCGCCGTTCTTGAAGGCGAGATTGAGCTCGTCCACCGTCATGCAGGCAGCCCAGTCGTTGTTCGGGTTGACCATGACGGTCAGCGCGTCGATGGCGACCTGGATCTCGACGATGTCCTCGATGCCGTTGGCCTTGCAGGCCTCGACCTCGGAGTCCTTGATGTGGCGGGAAGCGTCAGCCACATCGATCTCGCCGCGGCAGAATTTCTCGATGCCGCCACCGGTGCCCGAGAACGCGACGTTCGCGCGGACGTCCCGGGCAACCTTGCTGAACTCCTCGGCGACCGCCTCGGAGATCGGGAATACGGTCGACGAGCCGTCCACGCGGATCGTGCCGCTCAGCTCGGCGTAGTCCAGCCCACCTTCGCCGGGCGCCGCGGTCGCAGCCGTGCCGCCAGCACCCGTCGCCGGTGTGGCGGTGGAAGTGTCCTCGTCGCTACCGCAGGCAACCGACACCATCATGGCGCCAGTGGCAACCACAATGCCGGCAGCCGTGCGCCAGCCCAACTTGCGTCCCAGTACCATTCGTACTCCTCGTACATGCCCGCCCGCTTCTCGGGCGGTCTTCGATTCCCTCTGTCGAGACGAATCGTCCGGCGTCCGGGTTAAGCCCCGTTTAAACGTCCCCGCCGGGCCCGATGCGACACTCCACCGCATGCCACGCGAAGCGTTCGAGGCGGAACTACGGGCGATCTCGGCGGATGTCCTCCGCCTGGGACAACACGTCCGTGATGCACTTCACGCCAGCATGGAGGCACTCCGCGACGCAGACCTGGACCGGTCGCGCGCGCTGGACGCGGCGGACGAGGGCGTGAACCGCAACCGCTGGGCGATCGAGGAGCGCGCGATCGCAGCGGTGGCGATGCAGGCGCCGGTCGCCGGCGACCTCCGTCGACTCACGAGCGCGCTCGCGGTCGTCGGCGAACTGGAGCGGATTGGCGACCACGTCGCCGGCATTGCGCGGGTGAACCTGCTGCTCGGCCCCGGCCCCACCCCGCGACGCCTGGGCTACATCCCCTCGATGGCCGACCGCGCGTTGGCGATGCTGGATGACGCCCTCGACGCGTTCGAGCACGACAACGTGCGCCGCGCCGAGCATGTCTGCCGCGCCGACGACGACCTGGACCGGCTGCAGGACCGTGTGTACCAGGACGCCTTCAGCGCGATGGTCGCCGACCCCTCGCTGGTGCAGCGCCTGACGTACGCGCTGTGGATCGCGCACAACCTGGAGCGGGTGGGCGACCGCTGCACGAACATCTGCGAGCGCGTCATCTACACCGTGACGGGCCGCCTCGTGGAGTCGTCCGACTCTTCCGCGTAGCGCCGCAGGCGCCCGCTACACCAGCGGGAGCGTGAAGTAGAGCGTCGTGCCCGGCGTCTCGTCGCCGACCCAGATCTCCCCACCCAGCCGCGACACAATGTGCCGCGCGATCGCGAGGCCGAGGCCCGTCCCGGACACCTCGTCCGGCGTACGCGACCGGTCGCCCGTGTAGAACCGCTCGAAGATGCGGAGACGGTCACGGGGGAGGATGCCCGGCCCGCTGTCGCGCACGCTGAACCGCACGAGGTGCCCCTCCGCCGTGGCGGCGAGCGTCACGTCGCTCCCGGCCGGGGCGTGCTTCACGGCGTTGTCGATGAGGTTCGAGAGCACTTCCAGCACCCGCTCGCGGTCCGCGCGGACGTGCAGCCCTCCAGGCGCTCCGAGGGTGATGTGGACGCCTCGGCGCTCTGCAACCGGCGTGAGCCGCCGCTGCGCCTCCGCCAGCAGCGCGTCCACTTCCACCGTCTCGACGTGAAACTCCTCGCTGCGCGACTCGATGCGCGACAGGCGCAGCAGCCGGTCGACGATGCGGCCGAGGCGTTCGATCTCGGACGTCAGTTGGGAGAGGAAGCGCTGGCGCTGCACTTCGTCGTCGACGCCCGACTCCAGCGTCTCTGCCAGCGCATAAGCGGCCGCGATCGGCGTGCGGAGTTCGTGCGACACGTTTGCGACGAGGTCCTGGCGCGCGCGCTCAGCGCGGCGGAGCGGCGTCAGATCCTGCAGGGTCAGCACCGTGCGGATGCGCCCCTCGTGCACCCTGGACGCGGTCGCGTAGACGATGCTCCCCTCGCCGATGGTGACCTCGCGCGGCTCACCCGCCGCCTCACGCAGCAGTTGCAGCAGCTCGTGGTCGCGTGCGGCGCGGATCAGTGACACGCCGACCATCGCGACCCGCGGCCGGTCGAGGATCGCCGTGGCAGCCTGGTTCGCGGCGACCACCGTCTGGTCGGCGTCCAGCAGCAGCACGCCCTCCGCCAGCAGGTCGAGGATCGCGAGGGCCTCTCCGGACGGAGAGGGCGCTGCGGGGGCGGCGGCGGCCACCGTCTCGACCTCGCGGGGTGATCGTTCGAGCGGGAGCGCGGCGGCCACCAGCAGCACGAGGACGATGAACATCGCCGCCCAGTCCGGCAGGGCAAGGACCGCCGCGACCGCAAGCACCGCCAGCAGGATGAGGCCGGGCGCGGTGCGGAATGGGGTCACGGGACGAACTTGTAGCCGACGGAGCGCACGGTCTGGATGTGCCTCGGATCGGAGGGATCATCCTCGATCTTCTCGCGCAGCCAGCGGACGTGGACGTCCACGGTGCGCGTCTCGCCGGGGTAGGTGATGTCCCACACCGCCGCGAGGATCGCGTCCCGGGAGAACACCTGCCCGGGGTGGCGCATGAAGAACTCCAGGAGGGCGAACTCACGCGGCCGGAGCCGGATCACCACGCCGCCGCGCTTCACCTCGTGCTGCGCGGGGAACAACTCCAGTTCACCGGCGACCACCGGTGCCGCGCCGTCTGCGCCGGTGAGCCGCGGGCCGGCCGTGCGCGACATCACGTCGCGGCGCAGCAGCGAGGCGACACGGGCGCGCAGTTCGCGCATCGAGAAGGGCTTGGTGACGTACTCGTCCGCGCCGAGTTCCAGCCCCTGCACCACGTCTGCCTCCGCGTCGCGGGCCGTGAGCATCAGGATGGGCGTCGGCGTCTCGGTCCGGAGCACCCGACAGACGTCCAGACCGGACATCCGTGGCAGCATCACGTCCAGGACGATGAGGTCCGGCGACTCTGCGCGCGCCCGCTCGAGACCGGCAGCGCCGTCGGCGGCGGTCAGCACCTCATGGCCGTCGCGCTGGAGGTTGAACGCAACGGTCTCGCGGATGACGGGGTCGTCCTCCACCACCAGCACACGCGCCATCTGGCCTCCCGGCGCCAGG
>WBZO01002680.1_pt3 | contig 12598 bp, 14 predicted proteins | sample 5204261 | NCBI WGS metagenome assembly WBZO01 (sample SAMN12412400, study PRJNA552823) | activated sludge metagenome | isolation source: activated sludge from anammox sidestream of wastewater treatment plant... | place: USA: North Carolina | collected 2017-09 | reverse complement strand
GTCGCGGCTCGCGCCGTCGATGACCACGTGCTCGCGGTTTCGCCAGCTCTGGCCGGCGACCGAATCGAGGCAGTCGCCGACGGTAGAGGCGCAGTTCCAGGTGGCGGTGACGATCGAGATTTTCACGTGGATACGACAGATTTTGAGTGATCTTGCTCTTGTTTACCTGAGTCGTCCCGGCTTCATGGCCCGCGCCTTCATCCGTCACTGAGTCTCGCTTTCCAGTATGCAGGTTTGCGCTGCATTGGCGCCAAGGCCACAACATAAATCTCGTTTTCGTTGTGAAAGTAGACCAGCGAAAACTTGAAGGTTCGGTCGATGATGCGACGCGTCCTGAAACTGTACGGCGGCCACTGTTCCGGGGCCTCGGCCGCCTGCACTTCGGCTTTGCGGACCGCTCTGTCGTAACGTTCTGCGAGCCGAGTGCTGAAGCCAGCGTACCAGGCAACCTGTCGCAGGAACTCTTCACGAGCTTCCGGGTGATATCGAACTACTCTCACCGGCGGATCAGTCGGCGGGCTTCAGCGTGAACATCCTCAGAGGTGATGAGAGTAACCACTCCGGACTCGATCTCGGCGACCCTGCGCTCGGCTTCAAGCTCCCCGACTGCCTCGGCTTCCGCAGCCAGGGAGTCCAGTAGTTCTTCCGCGAGGCGTGCGCGATCCTCGGCAGACAGGGTTCTGGCGCGAGCGGACAACTCTTCGACCAAAGTGGACATTACAATCTCCAGCTACAGCAAACGCTGTCTACAGCGGCGTAACTCAGACACGGCTTGTGGCGGGTGGCTTTCCTAGACATCCAGGGCCTTTCATTATCCGCCGACGAGCCGATCGTACGTCAGGCGGGATGTTTCAGATACCTGCATCGGTCTCAGCCGGATGGCCGACGATGGAACAGGGCGGATCACTGTCCCAAGACATCAGAACCGGTATTACGCAACCCCAACCTCGCGGAGACGCTTCAGAAACCGCGCAAACTCGCGCAGGAACTTCAGATCGTCTTTGGCGCTTGAACCCGACGGACGTCAAGGCGCAGCCTTTGACGGTGCACTCAAACATTACTCGGGTTTCATCGCCGGAGCTTTGCAGTGTTTGTGGAGCCTCAGGTCGAGCTTACGAGGCAACTTCAGCGGTGACCAGTCGTCCCGCTTTCGCGCTGTCTTGCCGGCTAACGAATGAAGCCGGCAAGTCCGTGCAACCAAATGTTGCGTTTCCGCGCGTGGAACGCTTTCCACGCAGCAAATCGCAACATTTCGTTGCACGACTGAGCGGCCGCGCCGCTTCACCTCCGCGACCTTCGCGTCGACCAGGTACCGGTACCAGAACCCCTGCAGGAAGTGGAACGCGGTGCCTGCCTGGCCGTCGAGAAAGCCCAGCCTGAGGACGTAGCGGTAGAAGAAGTAGGCGAATACGCGAAGGCCTGACGGGAGGCGACCGAATCGTGCGGCATGAAGCGGTACTCGAGGTTCAGCAGATCCACCGCCTCGCGACTGGCGTACCGGTTGTGCTTGTTCGTCCACCAGGTGAGCGTGTTCAGGTTGTCGTCGATCAGCTCGCCGGCGAAGTCGACGGTGGTGCCCGCCACCTTGATGTGCTCGTCCATCCAGCGGTTCTCGCAGCGGCCGCGGCCATGGCGGAACAGCCGCAACACCTTCACCGGAAACACCCCGCCGTGCCGGTCTTGTGGTTCGTCCGTCGCTCTAGAGGTAGGGCGTCGCGTATCCGACAAACTCATCATGCTCCGTCCGGCCATTGTCCCAGCGTCTCGCCCCAGCGGGCCGTTCTCTTTCCCCGCACGCCGTCAAGAACAGCCGACGCTTGGCGCGCGAGATGCCAACGAAGAAGGCTGACCGCTCGGCGTCTTGGTCACCCCAAAAGGTCTGCTTCTCCACGCCGAGCACTACGACGGTATCGAACTCTAGGCCTTTGCTCTTGTGGATCGACATGATGCGCACAGCCCTGTCGCCTGAGAATGAGGCGAGGGCTGTTGCGGGGTCTTCACTATCGGACAGCAGTTCGTGCGCACGGCTTGTCGTCGCCTCGATCTGCTTTTGCAGGAAGTCTCCCTGCACATAGGCGGGCGAGAGCCCCACTACGGCATCGCGTCCGACGATGTCGAGCAGTTCGGTGACTATGGTCCGGAGATCGTCAAGGTCCGCAAGATCGGCCTCCTCTGCCGCGAGTCTCTGCTTGACGGTCGCGATGAAGCGGTTCCACCGGGATCGGGCACGGTACTCGTTCTCCTGATCGAGCCCGCGCCCGAACACCACAAGGTCAAGGAGTCGTTGAAACGGGCCGGGCTGTCGCTGCCCTGCGGCAACCAGAAGAAAGTCCACGATGAGGTTCGCAACTGGCTCGGATGCTAGGTTTTGGGTTTCATCCTCATCCCGGAAGGGCACGCCTCTAGCGTCCAGCGCGGCACGGAGCTTCTGACCGTAGAGGTTCTGCTGCTTGCGCACCAGGACCGCGATCTCGGATGGATCAAGGCCCTCGTCGTCGATCCAGCCGCGCACAGAATTGGCGAGGGCATTCGCCTCGTCATCATCGTTGTCGAAGCGCAGAACGCCGATCTCACCGTCAGCGCCTGCCAGCTCATCGTCATCAAGAGCTGCCGGTGGGTCCATGACACGCACCATGGCGTTCTGCATGCGCCGCAGCCTCGGCTTCGACCGGAAGTTCTGATAAAGATTGAGCGGATGCGCGTCGAAGTCCTCCGCGTAGGTTTCGAAGATTCCCTCAAGTGCCCCGGCCCATCCCATGATCCTTTGCTTCGTGTCGCCGACCGCCGTCAGTCGGGCAGCCGTGTCCTGAAAACAAGCCTTGATGAGTTCGTACTGCACGTCCGTGCAGTCCTGGAACTCATCGAGGAACACGTGGCTGTAGGTCTGTCGGATCGCGTTGCGCGCGATCTTGCTCGATTCAACGATCTGAGCCGCCAACGGCACCATGTCGTCGTAGGTAATTGATCGCCGCTGGACGCGGTGCGGACCGATGGAGTAATCCGGATCAAGGGCATCCCGTCCAGAGAGAACCGGTCTGAACCGGTCGATGACGCGCTTCGCGAATGCGTGGAATGTGTGACTATCAAAGCGCGCCGCAAGTTCGGGTCCGCAACGCTTGCGGACCCGAGCCTTGAGGTTCTGACTTGCATCGATCTTGAACGAAATCGCGAGGATACGCTTGGGATATCGGCACGCCCCGGTACGCAGCAGGAAGTCGGCGCGCTGCGCCAGCATCTCCGTCTTGCCTGCGCCCGGGCCTGCCGTCAGCGCCAGGTTGCGGTCGATCTCTTTGGCCGCTGCAAGCGCGTTCGGCTCAAGGGAGAGGCCGTCAGCAGGGGACCATTGTTTGACCCGGATCATTCGGGCAGGTCCGCGAGCTTTTCCTCAACCGCAGCGAACATGCGGTCGAGCACATCGGGCAGGTCTTCGACCAGAGCGTCGTCATCCCTGCCCGCCAGGGCGCGAATGTGCGCGGTGGGCTTGCTGTCGAGCTTGAACCTCTGGTGGTAGGCATCGAAGTAGCTTTGCTCCTTGTCGGTGTACTGCCCTCCCAGCACGTCGTGACCCTTGCCAAGTACGGCCTTGATCGTGTCCTCGTCTGGCTCCTCCAGATCATCATCCTCAACGTCGTACGCGGCGGGGTAGTGCGTCATCATCATGAAGTCGAGGTCCAGCGGCGCGGAGAAGTAAACGCCGAGAGACTCCAGGCGGGCAATCCATCCCTTGTCATCAACGATGACTCCATCGTCGGAGTTCCATTTCGGGATGTCGTCGATCTGCTTCTGCTTCAGGTCGTTGCCGTCGATGTCGGCGTACTTCAACAGCTCCTTGGCGGCGTATTTGATGCGGCCCCATCCGCCCTGATGCCGTGCAACATCAAGGTCCAGCAGCGTGACGTGCGGGATGCCAAGGCCGTTCAGCAGCCGCCAGAAGTGATTGACGTGCCGTCCGCCGAGTGGTGCTACGGAGATGGAAGCATCGTCAGCAAGGATTCCTCGGGCTTCCAGCAGTCGCGGCAGCACGATCTGCTCGCTGTCACCTTCGCCCAGGATGACAAGGCGGGAGAAATAGAGCTCCGGGAAAGCCTGGACGCCTTCGCGGACAAACTTGTGCGCTGACTCGTCCGTCGGGAGTTCGATGTTCTTGACGACCGTGGTTCGCTCCGTGCTCAGGCGGAGATACCGGACGGACTCCGGCGGTACCCGGCGCAAGAGCGACGGCGCGTGCGTCGCTACCAGCGCTTGGCTGTCCTGTCCCTCAGCGAAGGCCGTCAGCGTCCTAACAACGCGCCCGAGATAGTGAGGCGACAAGCTGTTCTCTGGCTCCTCGATGGCGATAAGGGTGAAGACAGCGGGACGCAGCTTGTCGATGTCAAACGCTTCGGCCAGCTCGCCGTTCAAGACCTTGCTGCCGATGTTGTGCATGGCGAGCACCAGAGAAACGTAGAGCAGGGACTGCTGACCGTCACTGAGCCGGGTGAAGTCCACGATGTTCTCGCCATAGCCGGGCGTGAATCCGATGCTCAGATGCCGTAGAAGGTTCTCAATCTCGTTCCGCCCGAACGAGACCGACGGGTTTGTGTAGTGGCTCCCCTTGTGCAGGCCGCCCCATTGGTCGGTTAGCGCGGCAGCGATCCCGCCGATGGCCGCGTTGTCCCGGAGTTCATCGCCGATCTGCTCCGTAAGCGTGCCGATTTCCTTGCGTTCCGCACTCCAGTCCGCGGACCGCAACGCCCGCCCGAGCAGCGCGTTGGCAGAGTAAGAGATGTGGTCGGCAGGGTCGCGTCGCGCTGGCAGATAGTGGACCTGGATGGCGTTCCGGTCCTGCTTCGATACGCGGCTCTGTTCGGTTGGATTTCCGTCCTCGTCTTCGCTGATGACGAACCGTGAAGCCTTCTTCAATGTCATCGTCCTGATCGATGGTCGCCTTCAGCCGGAAGCGCGCTTGCGCCGGGCCTTCGGCTGCCACCAGTTGCATGTGCGCGAAGTTGCCAGGCACTGCCGGAAGGGTGGCCCCATCGGCATCGTTCTGTTCCAGCTCAGGAAACTCGAAGTCCGCCTCGATCCAGAGGGTTCGCTGTTCAGGGGCATCCTCTGGCGCTTCACTTGCCGGGACGTGAAAGTCGGACCGCCTGATCCTCCGCTGCGCGGGATCGAGACCGAACATGCGGGCCAGCGCCTGGAGCACGGCGGTCTTGCCTGCGCCGTTCGGCCCGAGCAAGAACGTCATGTCGGTCAGCTCGACCACCGTGGGTTCCGGACCGAAAGAGCGGAAGTTGGATAGTCGAAGTCGAACGAGTTTCATGTGGTCTCCCTGAAGCGATCCCCATAGATAGCCGTTTCCGGACGATCTTTGAAGGCTGAAGTTGTATTACCGCGGCACGTGGAACACGAGCACAGTCAGGATCAGCTCGCGATTCTTGTCGCCGTTGGCATGGAAGGTGTACCGGAAGCCGCTTTCATGTGGCCAGTCGTTGGTGCGCTTGAAGTTGCTGTGCGCCTTGGCGATGGTGTCGATGCCGGTCAGGACCGTTGACGTTTCCGTGCCCCGGTTGAACACGAGGATCGCGGTCTTGCCGTCGCGCCAGGTGGCATAGCCGAGGAGCTGGTCGATGGCCTCGCCGAAGGCCTTCGGTCCTTTCCAGAACTTGCACTCGGCGATAAAGACGTTGCGGTCGCCCTCGCGTAACAGGATGTCGGTCTTGCCTGCCATGTTGAAGGTCTCAGCCGTGGCCCTGCCCTCGAACTGGCCGTTGAGCTGCACCAGGAAATGCTGCCGCAGGGCTTCCTCGTTCATCGCCTTGAAGGCGTCGGGGCTGCGCTCCACCACGAGCGCCATGTCCTGCACCACTTTCAGGATGTGCTCGTACAGCTCCATGGCAAGCGCCGGTTCCGGCTTGAACTGCGCCGTCGTCGCCGGTGGCAAGGTCGGCACGACCTTCCGCTTCACGGTCGGGAGCGCGTAGGTCTTCGGCGCATCGGCGCGCCGCCGGATCGGGATACCGAGCGCTTCCGCGCGCTGCGATTGCGCCAGCAGGCGTTCACGCCGCTGGCCGATCGCCTGTTCCGCTGCGGCAGGCAGGTTCTGGTTGTGCGCGTCGATCATCGGACGTTGCCAGCCGAGATGCTGCTCGATCTCTTTCAGCGTCTGATCGACCAGAGCCCGGACATCGCGCGGCTGGTCGGCAGGCGTGTCGTAGCGCAGGACGATCTCGTTCTTCTCAATGAGCGCGCGCGGCGGGTTCATGTTGAAGGTGTTGGCCTTCGTGTAGAGCAGTTCGGGCTCGCCCTCGAAGGGGATGCGGACCTCGACGCGCTCGCCCGCCACCATGGCCGGGCGGGTGCGGTCGTCGATCCAGCGCATAGGGTCGTGCCGGACATCGACCGGCACATCCTGATGATCGGCATGCCACTGGTCGCGCAGCAGCGTGATCGGCGTGATGCCGAACTTCTCGACCAGGTAGCGCTTCAAGTCCTCGGGCGGCGTGTTCAGCAGCCGGTTCTCGTCGAGCCCCTCGACCTCCTGCTGCATGTTCTGCATGGTGAGCCGAATGGAGTGGTCAAGATCGTGGGTCACGAACAGCAAGCCCTTGCTCTTGTCGATGCGGCCAAACATGCGCTTTCTCCCTGTCCTTGATCAGATCGTCTTCTGTCGTCGCGGTACGTTCAAAACGGAATGTCGTCATCGCTGACGGCAGTCGTTTCCGCGCGCTGCCGCTGTCGCTTCAGCTTGTCTTCGAGGGTGCGGATGAACCGCACTGAACTCGCCACGTCGTTGAAGATCAGCAAGTTCTCGTCGTAGTTCAGGATCGGGTTGTCGTGCGCGAGGCTCTGGTTGTTCCGCACATCGTTAAAGGCTTCCAGGACCGAGATCGCGGATTTGAGGATGCGCGCCGTCATCTCGGATTCGAGCTGGCCGTCCTCGCGCAGACGTTTCACGTACTCGCCGAACAGCGAGTGCAGCGGCTTCTCCCGCACGACGGTGATGCCACGTGCTTCGCAGAGCGTGCGCACATACTTGATGACAAAGGTGTGCAGCCGGTCGAGACCGGCTTCCGGCTGGTTCTTCTCGATGACCTCGCGGACATGCGCCGCGACCGCCTCGAAGTCGCCCTCGTCAGCTATCGCGCTCAGGGCATCGAGGTCGGCAACCGGGCTTGCCTGCCTGAGCCGCGCGACGATCCTGAGGCACTCCTCGGGAAGCGCGCCGTCGTTCTTGAACGCGCCGCTGTCCTTGCCGTAGTCGATCAGGTCGGCGGTCAGCTTGCCGACCAGGCTGTTGCTCTCGGCAGCCCAGAAGCCGCGCAGCCGGTTCGCCTTCGAGCCGCCGCTGCCATGGTCATAGCGCACGTCGTAGATGTCGCGACGCACGCTTTCCTCGACGAACTCGGCGAACGTCCGGTTGTTGAAGTCGAGAACGTAGCCGCCGCCCATGTTGAACAGCCGTTCGAGCTTTCGCTTCTCGCTGGAAGTCAGGTCGGACATATCTCGTCTCGTCGCCTTCCGCTCTTACGCCTCGGTCAGGTCGGTCGCCCGCACATCAATCGCGCGCTGGAACAAGGCCGTGTACGTGCCCTGCTGGATCATCCCCTTGGCGTTGAGCGCCTTGATCACCTGATAGGGGTTGAAGAGCAGCAGGTACTGGTACGGGCCAGCAGGACCGTCCTTGCAGTCGATGAAGCCCAGGTCTCGCAGGACAGCGAGGTGCTGCCGCCACGTCGTGACATTGCGCTCGCCGCCGTACCCGGCTTCCAGCGCGGCGACAGCCTCGTTGTCGATCCGGACGAAGCCCTCGTCGAAGACGCGGCACCAAAGCACCAGATAGGTCCTGCCCGCAGGCACGGCCTTGCCGTTGGTGACCTGCTTCGAGATGTCGTCGATCAGGTTCACGATCAGCGCCATGGTCCGGGGCATCGTCGTGAAGCCCTTGCGCGTCTTGTCGGTACGCAGCCACAGGCGCTTCTCGTCGAGATCGGGCCACAGGTGCGCGCGCATCTTCAGATTGCTTTCGGTCGCGCCGTTGCGGCGCGCGCGGGCCTGCTTCTCGTTCAGCACGCCGATCCCGGCCAGCACCTCGGCCTGCACCGCCGCCGGGACGGCGGCGGGTGCGGCGACCGCCTTCAAGGCCGCCTTCTTGACCGGTGTCGCCGTCTTCGCCGGGCTCTTCTTCCTGGTGATCATGTCCACCTCTCTTTCTGCGCTTTTAGGTGCCCTGCGACCGGGGCTGATCAAGCTCCGGTCGCGCGACGCACAACTCAGGTTTGGACGCTGGCTCACGAGAGGTTTGGAGGCTCTCGATCAACGGTGCGTTCGGACCTGGTCAATGTGCCTGAAAAATTATACAAATCAAAGGCTTACGTTTCTGCGACCGGCTTGTGCGTTCATGGCATTTCCGCAAGCCATTCTCTGTGTTCCATCTTGGGTACACAACTCGACATCTGAGTCAACACACTTGCCAGCGGTGGTGCGGCGGGAAGCGAGCATCCATGCGGGGTTGCGCGCCGGGCGCGGTGCTCGCCGTGCTCTTCCGTACTCGCTGTGCTCCCCTGTGCTCGCTGTGCTCCGGGGGTAGAGGGGCCACGGCCCTTGCTGCACGTACCCTGCCGACAGGGCGAGCCGTCGTAGACGGCCATCCCCTGCTGTGATCGCCAGGTCTAGCGATGCTCATATGCTTGTCGCGTGAACAGGGGGCAGGTGGCGACATGAGCGAGGACGAGGACGATCAGAAGCGCATCTGTCACGGGTGCGTCGGGGAAGCCTACCTGGCCGAGCAGATCGTGAAGGGCGGGGAGCTGGGCACGTGCTCGTACTGCGGCGACACGCAGGTGTGCAACGACGCCGGGTGCCCTCAAGCAACGGGTTCGCCGTCGTCGGCGGGTGCAGGGACTTCGATCACACCGACCCAGCGCGGGCGCAAGGCGACATCGGTGTTGAATAAATCAGACTCGTCATCGAACAACTGATAAGCGCCGTGCTCGCGCAACGCACGAAGCGACCTGGGGAGCTCGCGGTAATGGAACTCTGCCGGATCCGGCCACCCGTTATGGTGCGATTTGTCGTCGTACGGCGCTTCGATCTCAGCACCCCGCTCAGCGGGCGGTTCGAGTTGACTCGGACGTTGAGTGAAACGCCTGCAGCGAACCAGGCAACGCCAAGGTAACGTCTCGACCTGTGAGTGGAGAAAGTCGAAGGTCCTCCCGCCGCGCCACTCAAGCGCCCTCCGAACAACAGGGAGCGGGGCAACCGAACAACCAAGTTGCTCGGCGCAATCCGGAAGAGAGCAATTCCATCGATACGGCCGATCAGACCAGTTGTAGAAGCAGTAGATTGGCAGTGCGCGATTTGCGGTAGCGTATCTTTCCAGAAGCTCGATCTGCGGCGTTCCTCCGACTTCGTGCGCCAGAGAGCCGTATCTGCCGCTACTGAACTGACCCTTCTTGGCTTGAACCGCGTAACGGCGCCAGCCGATTGAACCTGCGCCAATCCAGAGCTCGAAGTCGCAACCCTTGGTCGATTCAGCTGCCCGTGTGTCTTCAGCAAACACAAAGGTTGGTCTCGCAGATGCCAAGGCATCGAGATTGAGCGATGTAATCGTATCCTCGCCGAAGTGGATTCGGTTTCTACCGAAACGTTTAATCGATCGCCACGTCCTCTCGGCGAGTACTTCGAAGAGTTCGTATGCCTGCATGAGGGTTGTGCTGGTTGCCGATTCCACGGTTCAATATGCTGAAATGATCAGTCTTCCTTCCACCGCCAGATGTGCGTCGGCACTCAATCCCTGCGCTCGCGAGACCGCCCCAGCTCGTACATTTTCGCCCTGACCTGGGCGATATAGCTCGCCCGAATCTGGCACGCGATCAGCCCTGGTCTGCCTTCGAGGAGCCCCAGTCTGAAGAAGTAGTGGTATGCGAACCAGAGCCAGTGCTCGAAGGGCATTCGAACGATCAGGCTCTTGATTGCGCGCCGTCTCTCTTGCGAGTTTCCGAGAAACCGGGGCTTGATGGTCTCTTCGCCGTACCGACCTGTCGACAGGTAGCGATGGCGCAACCGGGCCTCCCATGTCGAATACCTGTTGTGGCGCGCTATGTACGCTTCGAGACCCTTGAAATCTTCATGAATCAGGGGTGTCGTGATGCGTCCGATCGGACCGTCCACGACCACCCGCTCGTGGATCTCCATGTCGAGGCCGTCGCTCACATCATCGAAGAGTCGCTCGAAGCGCGCCCGGCCGGCCCTGAACAACAAGACCGCCGCATGAGAGAAGCCTCCGTACTGCATCGGCCGGCCGAGAAAATGAAAGCCTTTCGTGACCATGAATGCTGCTTCCCGGGGATCTCCGGCGATCGCCTGCGCGATCTCGACCCATAGTGCGTCAGGCACGACCTCGTCGGCGTCGAGGAGCAGCACCCATGGCGTGGAAAGCGACAGGTTCTCCAGCGCCCACTGCCGCTTCTTCGGGTATCCACCGCCATAGGTGAACTGAACGACTTCGGCACCGAAGCGCCTTGCGATTTCGGGGGTCTCGTCCGTGCTGTGGGAATCGAGAACAACGACCCGTTCGGCCGGGCGCAACGCACCGAGGCACCGGGGAAGATTGGCCGCCTCGTTCTTTACAGCCAGCAAGACCGTGATCGGCAGCCGGCCAACGGTCGTCCCGATGCTCATGGTGCCGAAGAGAGTAACTGGTCGAAGTAAGCGATCGTGCTCTTCAAGCCTTCTTCCAGCCTTGTCTTCGGATCCCATTGCAGGCGTTCGCGGGCCAGCGTGATATCGGGCTTGCGCTGCATTGGATCGTCGGCCGGCAGCGGGCGAAAGACCAGCTTCGAGCGCGAACCGGTGAGTTCCACGATCGTCTCGGCAAGCTGCCGAATAGTGAACTCGTCGGGGTTACCGAGATTCATCGGCCCGGCGAACGCAGGCTCGAGGTCCATGAAGCGGATGATTCCCTCGATCAAGTCGTCCACATAGCAGAAGCTGCGCGTCTGCAGGCCATCTCCGTAAAGCGTGATGTCTTCGCCCTTGAGCGCCTGGACGATGAAGTTGCTGACCACGCGCCCGTCGTTCGGATGCATGCGCGGACCGTAGGTATTGAAGATGCGCGCAACCCTGATATCGAGGCGATGCTGGCGGTGGTAGTCGAAGAAGAGCGTCTCCGCACAGCGCTTGCCTTCGTCGTAGCAACTGCGAGGCCCGATCGGGTTCACGTTGCCCCAGTAGCTCTCTGTCTGCGGATGCACGGCAGGGTCGCCATACACCTCGCTCGTGCTCGCCTGGAAAATCCGGGCCCTCACCCGTTTTGCGAGGCCAAGCATGTTGATCGCCCCATGCACGCTGGTCTTCGTCGTCTGGACCGGATCGTGCTGGTAGTGGATAGGGCTTGCCGGGCAGGCGAGGTTGTAGACCTGATCGACTTCGACGTACAGGGGGAAGGTAATGTCGTGCCGCATGAACTCGAATCGTGGATTCGAATGCAAATGTTCGACATTGTCCTTGGTGCCGGTGAACAAATTGTCCGCGCAGACGACTTCGTCACCGCGTTCGAGCAGGCGGTCGATCAGATGAGATCCCAAAAAACCGGCACCGCCGGTGACGAGGATGCGTTTGCGAGGGTTGTAGATGCGCATGGAATCACGTCTTAATCACTTGGGTGGAACAGGCGGTTTCTGAAGAATGGCCTTCCAGTTGTCTTCGTAGACGCTCAGATGACCCGACATGGATTTCCTGCTCATAGTCAGCGTTCGCTTCCCGCCAGCACGGCTCTCGTTAGGTGCGGAAAGGAACGACCCGAGTTCGTCGCACGAGAATATGAAAAATCTGCTTCGCGGATTCTCTCGGTCGAGGAGGACTACAACCAGATAGTCGAAGCCTTCGGTCAGCGTTCCGTTGACTGCAAGCTGTCTTGGCCAGTCTATTGTCTTGACCTGAACGCGCTTCGCGCCGGAGCTGTCGATAACCACGACATCCCAACCCTTTTGGGTTTCACCATGGGCAAGGTATGCCTCGACATTCCGTTTGAGAAGTTCTCCAAGAACGAGATACTCCCCTGTAGCGGCAGATACCGAGCGGTTATTGGTCTCGGTGGTCAGCATTCATGGCCTCCGGGCAATGGCGATCATCGACTTGGCCAGCGCCGGCACCCGCCCGACGCGCTCGAAACGGATATCGGCGAAACCCGCCTCGCGCAGCAACTCCGAGAGCGTGCGGATCGACCAGAACTTGATGTGCCCGTGATCCCAGAGCGCGGTGAAGTGCGCGTCCATGCGGCCGGTGATCGCCAGCGCGAGATTCTTCCAGTAGCCGTGGTAAGGCGTGGACACGATGGCCGTGCCGCCCGGCTGCACGAGCGCGAACAAGGTGGCGGCGTAGCGTCGCGGGTCATAGACGTGCTCGACGACTTCCAGGCTCGTCACGACCGGGAACTGGCCGTAGAGCGCCGCGAGATCGTCATAGGCCGAGCCCTGGTGCAGACTCAGGTGCGGGTAGTGCTCCTTCGCACGGGCGATGCCTTCGGTCGAAGGGTCCACGCCGGTTACGTCCCACCCGAGATTCGCGAGTTCGTTGGCAACGCTCCCGGTGCCGCAGCCGAGGTCGAAGACCC
>WBZO01005646.1_pt1 | contig 12599 bp, 7 predicted proteins | sample 5204261 | NCBI WGS metagenome assembly WBZO01 (sample SAMN12412400, study PRJNA552823) | activated sludge metagenome | isolation source: activated sludge from anammox sidestream of wastewater treatment plant... | place: USA: North Carolina | collected 2017-09 | reverse complement strand
ATACGGATCAATGCCGTGCGGTTTCTCGACGAACACATGCCGGCCCGCCGCCAGGGCGGCATGGGCGTGGAACGGATGAAACTTTGCCGCGTTGGCGATCAGGACCACGTCCGACGCGGCAATGACATGCCGGTAGCTGTCGAATCCGGTGAAGCAATGATCATCCTTCACCTGCACCTGATCCGCTTTGCCGTCCCGGGCCAGCTCGGCGGTAATCGCCCGGCGCGCGTTGTGGATGCGCTCCAGAAAAATGTCGCCCATGGCCACCAGCCGGGCGCCGGGATCGGCGCGCAACGCCTGGGCCCCCGCGCCGGTGTTGCGACCGCCGCAGCCAATCAGCCCCACCTTCAGCACGTCGCTGCCCGCGGCATGGGCAAAGCGGCTGATCTCCAGTCCGGCCAGCGTCGTGGCGGCGGCGGCGGTGGCCGAGGATTTGAGAAAATGGCGGCGGGTCAAATCCAAATGGTGCGGCGTTTTCATAAAATCAGGCTTCCAGGTGGTCCGGTTGTCCGATGATGACCGAGCAGACGACCGGACACAAGCCGCGAGACCGCCGCGAGACCGCCGTAGCGGAAACTGCGCCCCGGGCTTCCGGGTTGAAGTCCGGCAGGGAATCCCCTACGCTGGCCGGGTTATGACGTTGACAGAAAAACTGCTGGCGCGCGCCGCCGGCAAAGCCTCTGTGCAAGCGGGGGACAATGTTTGGGTGAAAGCCCATGTGTTGATGACGCACGATGTGTGCGGACCGGGGACCATTGGCGTGTTCAAGCGCGAATTTGGCCAGGACGCCAGGGTCTGGGACAAAAACCGCGTGGTCATCATCCCGGACCACTACATTTTCACAACGGACAAGCGATCGAACCGCAACGTGGACATTCTGCGGGAATTCGCCAATGAACAGGGGCTGCCCTATTTCTATGATGTCATTGATGATCCGCACGGCACCTGGCATTTTGACGCGTCCAAGGGCGAGCAGAAACGCCAGTATGGCGTAAACTACGCCGGCGTCTGCCACGCCGCGCTGCCGGCCAAGGGGCACACCCGCCCGGGTGAAGTGCTGTTTGGCACCGATTCGCACACCTGCATGGCCGGAGCCTTCAACGAGTTTGCCACCGGCATTGGCAACACCGACGCCGGGTTTGTAATGGGCACGGGCAAATTGCTGCTCAAGGTGCCCGAGACGATGCATTTCCAGCTCGAGGGCAAGCTGCAGCCGGGCGTGATGGCCAAGGACCTGATCCTGCATTGCATCGGCGAAATTGGCTTCGATGGCGCCACCTATCGGGCCATGCAATTCGACGGGCCCGGCGTCGCCTCGCTGTCCATGGACGACCGCATGACGATGGCCAACATGGCGATTGAAGCCGGCGGCAAGAACGGGATCTTTCCGTTCGATGCGCGCACGGCGGAATACGTGGATGCGCGCGTGAAGCTCAACGGCACGGAATCCCGTTACGAACCGGTGACGCTGGATCGCGACCAGAAGTTCATCTACGAGCTGGTGGTGGATTTGTCAAAACTCGAACCGCTGGTGGCGTGCCACCCGGATCCGGGCCAGCGCAAAACCGCCCGCGAGATGAATCACCTGAAGCTCGACCGCGCCTATGTCGGCTCCTGCACGGGTGGCAAGACGAGCGACTTCGTGGAATTCGCCCGGGTGCTGCGCGGGCACAAGGTCAAGATTGACACCTTTGGCGTGCCGGCCACACCGCAGATCGTGGATGAATTGCAAATGACCCGCTGGGGCAACGAAACCATCTGGCAGATCCTGACCAACGCCGGAGTGCGCATGACGGAAAATGCCGGGTGCGCCGCGTGCCTGGGCGGACCGGTGGACACCTTCGGCCGCATCAACAAGGCAGGCGTCAACTGCATCAGCACCACCAACCGGAACTTCCCCGGCCGCATGGGCAACAAGGAATCGAAGGTGTTTCTGGCCAGCCCGGCCACCGTGGCGGCGAGCGCCATCACCGGCGTCGTCACCGATCCGCGGGAGTTTCTGAGCTGAACCGCCACTTCCCCGGCCCTCTCGCCTGCCGCGTGATGGCGGGGCAGCGATGGCGACCCTACCGGGACTCGAACCCGGGCTACCTCCGTGAAAGGGAGGTGTCCTAACCGCTAGACCATAGGGTCGTCGAGGGCGGAAATGTTATTGAAGTTTACCGTGGTGTCACGAAAAAACCCGAACAATTTCTTGCCAATTGCCGGACGACAAAGTTCAATGGGCGCTCCTTGAGCGGCTGGGTAGCTCAGTCGGTAGAGCAGAGGACTGAAAATCCTTGTGTCGGCGGTTCGATTCCGCCCCCAGCCACCATCCGCCCGCAAACCCGCCTTTTTCACAAGACGGATTTTCTCCGTTCTCCCCGGCGGAGTTGCCCCGATTGGAGGCTGATGCCCTGCAATGCCAGCCTGCGGCAGCTCAGTACCGGCGCAAGCATTCACCCGCGCGCCTGCCGACGGGGTCCGGGCGACGGCCTTCGATTTCCCCGGACAATGTCAGAGCGTGTTCCCGTTTGAAACGTCCACCCTGCCGACCGCATCCCGGCGTGTCCCAGACACCGTCTGGGACACGGCGGCATCTGGGAAGTCGGGCGCGGGCGGGTGGTGAACGCGGAGTTCATCGCGGGGGCCAGGCGGCGCCCACATCCGAGCTGCGCGGGGCGATGCCGCCTCCGAGGGCGACTTCAATTGCTGGTGCGCGCGCGATAAGCCCGGAAGCCGGAGTCCAACGAAATGATGTTGGTCCATCGTCCGGAGCCGGTGGCGGACAGGGCATTGGTGCGCCAGGCGGTCCAAGTGTGCAGATCCGTCGAGCTTTCGATCACGTAGGTTTCACCCGGTTTGCCGGCCCCGACCAGTTCGTTGTCCCGTTCCAACGCCAGTTCGGGAACACGGCTCGGCAACGTGGTGGCGTCAAGAATTTCGTCGGTCAATCCGTGCGCGGTCCAGGTCATGGTGCGGCCATTGATTTGCATCAATGCGTAGTGAAACAGTGAAAATTCCTCGGTGAAGAGCGGCCAGAACGCGACGCGCTCGGTGTCGAGATAACCGCCGCCGCCGCCAACGACGGTATAGGTGACGCCATTGGTGATGCCGCGGTTGTAATTGTGCGAGTGGCCGTTGATGACCATGTCCACATGGTATTGGCGGAAGAGCGGCACCCAGTCGTTGCGCACCCAGGTCTCGCCCGTGTACCCGCCGCCGTTCCAGAGATTGGCGTAGGGCAGGCGATGGAAGCTGACCACGCGGAAGGCGGCGCGCTGGGTTTCGGGGCGGGACAATTCATTGACCAGCCAGGCGTATTGTTCGGGCGAAGCCGTCGTGGAGGCCTCCGAGTTCAAAAAGATGAAGCGGGAGTTGCCGTAATCAAAGGCGTACCAGGCGCCGTTGCCGGGCAGCACGCTGTAGGCATAGCTGTAGGCGTATTCCGCGTCGTGATTCCCGCGCGAGAACAGGACCGGGCGGGTTTGCGCGATATTGTCAAATTCCAGTGCATCGAACCAATACGCCTTCCAGTCGTGGAGCGAGTTGCCGCTGCTGGCGAGGTCGCCCGAGACGCCCATCCAGTCCACCTGATTGGTGATCATGCTGGGGATCAATTGATGCAGCACTCCCGGGCCGTTCTGGCTGTCGGCCCACCAGGCCACCGCAAACGGAGTGTCGCGATGCGGCGCGGTGCGGAACCAATAGTTGGAGGACGCGGTCGTGCCGCTGCGCACGCGATAGACGTAGTGCTGCTCGGTTTCCAGTTCGCGGATCGTGGCCCGATGGATGAAATGCGTGGCGTCGATCTGCACCGTTTCAATCTGGCTGATGGTGTTTTCGTTCACGTTGGAGCGTCCCCAATCCACGTAATGCCGGGTGAGGTTGCCATCCGTTTCCCAGAACAGGCGCATGGCGTTGGTGCGATAATCCTGCAGCATGGGCAATTTGGTGATTTGCGGCGAGGGCGAGAGCGGCCAGGGTTTTTGCAGGCGCACCACCACGTCATCCGCCATGCCGTCGTTGTCCGCATCGCGCCGGTGATCGGCGAGGATTTCCACCCGGAGCTTGCGCGCGCCGGCCGGCAGCAGGCCGGACAACGGGCGCAGTTGCCAGGCGTTGTTGCCGGCAATCATGGAGCGCACGGCGGAAATCTCCTGATCGGCGGCATCGAGAAAACCAATCCGGCAGGATACTTGATCGTCGAAGGCGCCGGGATTCTGCGGCGTGCGCAACCAGACTTCCGCATCCAGCGCCGTGCCGGTGTCGAGATCGGCAGGAGTAAAGCCCTTGGCGATGAGATCAATATCCTGACGAATGACCGTGTTGCTGCCGGAGGCGTTGTTGCCGCCGTGGAAAAAGCGGGTGCCGCCGTGGGGCGCGCCTTTGCCGCCGCTGCTGGTGAGATACAGGGGATTGCCGGCGAGGGTTTGCCAGCCGACGTCGAGTTGCTCGAAATCGCCATTGGTTTGCAACGGCTGCCCGAAAAGCGGGTTCAATTCACCGAGCGAACCATAAACCGAAAAGTCGCTGTCCGAGGCGTCCGTCAGGGCGGGCACGTTCACGGAGGTGAGGCGGATGCGGTAATTGTTGGTGTCGCCCAACATCGGGTGAATGGCCCACAGAAAATTGCTCTGGCTGAGCGCCACCTGCCCCAGCGTCTGGTGGAAAGTATCGCCCCGGTAGAGATCCACCCGCACCCAGCCGCTGGGATGGTTCACCGTCCAGGCAATGGCTTGGGTGGTGCCGGCTTGAAAATTTTCGCCGCCGTTGGGGGTCACCACCTGCAACGAATCGGGAGCGACCGGCGCGGGAATGCCCGCGGCAGTGGCGGCGCCCAGCGCGGCAACCTCCACGGGCAGCATGGCGGCGGCGCGGAGCTGCACGCTGTTGATGTAACCACCGGCATTTTCCTGATCGTTGTCGGCGAACAACAGAAACGTCGGGCCGAGCGCCCAACGCCCGTCCAGTTCGAGCCCGTCATTCTGCTGCACCTGGGTGCCGTTGACATAACTGGTCAAGGTGCCGGCCACATTGTCCACCACCACCGCCAGGCGGTTCCAGGTGCCGTCGCCGACGAAGCCGCCGTAATTCGCCGAAATGCCGAGGCTCTGGCTGGAATTGATGAACCACTCGCCATCGTCGGAGTTGGCGGGATTGGATTGGTAGAGCACCGCCCAGCCGGAGGGACGGCTCGGGAACATGACGTCCAAGATGAGCGTGTACTGGTTCAGCTGGTTCCCGCCGCCATTGCCCCCCAGACCGTGGTTCACGACAAAATGGGTGCCGCGGGTGAACGAGGCAACCTGTGCGGACGCACCGTCAATCGTCTGGGTCGTGAACGCGACCCCCGCGCTGGACGCCGGGGCGGCGTACCCGGTGCCCAGGGCGCTCCCGCCCACGGTTGAATTCAGATTGCCGTTGAAGTCATACTGGGCATAAGTGGGCGGAGGCGGGGGCGCGGGAATGCCGGCGGCCGTCGCCCCGCCCAGGGTTGTCAGATACGCGTCGGGGAGCGCCACATCGTGAATTTGAATGCTGTTGACGAAACCTGGCCGGGTTTCCCCGTCCTCATCCGTGAACAGCAGGGCCGTCGGGGCCAGCGCCCACCGGCCATCCAGGCTGCCCGTGAAGTTTTGCACGCCCACCAGGTTGCCATCAATGAACTTGCGCAATTGTCCGCTGGGGAGCGTCAGGTCAAAGACGAAGGCGATGCGATGCCAGGTGTTGGGAAGGAGCGCTCCGTCATAAACGGCGGAAATCCCGATGCCGTTGTTGCTGCCCACAAACAAATCCGCGTCGTCGCCATTGCCGGCGCTGGTCTGCAGCAACGCCCGAAATTGGCCGGAACTGGTGCCGGGATACATCACGTCCATGATCAGCGTGTACTGATTCACGTAGCTGGCGCCGCCGCTGGGCGCGATGCCATGTGTCATGACGTAGCCTTGCGCCGGCGTCGTCGCCGGAAACGCCATGACCACTGCGGTGTCCCCTGCAATGGTCTGGGTGGTGAACGCCGTCGCGCCAGCCGTGTCCCCCCGATAAGCCAGCGCCGTGCCGACCGTGGCGGTCAGATTGCTGGAATTGAAGTCCCATTGGCCGGTCACCGCGCCGTAAGCGTGAGTGCCCCCGCCGAGGATCAGCGCGTGGACGAGCAATATGTAGAGACGATGCAAGTTCATAGGCGATCAATTCTGACGATAATAATTCAGGATAGTCTATCGCCTGATACCTGCCGTTTGGCAATACAATAGTGCGGCGGGAAGGCGTGGTGACCCTGGTTTGAATGCCTTGCGTCCGGCCTCCGCAAATCGCGGGACAGAGAAGACAGAGAAACTTGGGCAGCCGGGCATGCCTTCGCTCCGGGCAAAACTGCCGCCCGTGGCGACGTCGGGCGGACACCGCCTCCAAAAGGTTGACCACTGCGGCAGTTCCCGTTTCGTAGCCTGGCAGGGAACGAATCGGGAAACCTCCAGGCCGCTGCTGGCCGTCCTCCCCAGCCGTGTGCCGTGCCCCGCGGACGAACGGGGCGGTCAGGCCGTACTTGACGCTGCGCCGCCGCAAGATTACACCCTGCTGGCGATGTTGCGTTTGCCACCACCACTATGAAATCCGCCATCCTCGCTCTGGACCAGGGCACGACCAGTTCGCGCGCCATCGTCTTTGATCACACCGGCGCCATTCGCGCTGTGGCGCAACAGGAGTTGTCCCAGTCGTTCCCGCGGGCGGGCTGGGTGGAACATGATCCACAGCAAATCTGGGAGACGCAACTGGCCACCGCCCGCCGCGCCCTGGCGGAGGCGGGGTTGAAGTCCGGCGACATTGCCGCCATCGGCATCACCAATCAACGCGAAACCACCGTGCTATGGGACCGGAAGACCGGCGCCCCCGTACATCCCGCCATCGTCTGGCAGGACCGGCGCACCGCCGCGTTTTGCGACGAACTCAAGCGCGCCGGACACACCGGGTTGATTCAACAAAAAACCGGGCTGGTGCCGGACGCCTATTTTTCTGGCAGCAAATTGCGCTGGCTGCTCGATCAGTTTCCCGGCGCGCGCGCGCGGGCTCAGCGCGGCGAACTGGCCTTCGGCACGGTGGATTCCTGGCTGCTCTGGCAGCTCACCGGGGGCGCCGTGCATGCCACCGACGCCAGCAACGCCTCCCGCACCCTGCTGTTCAATTTGACCACGGGGACGTGGGATGAGGAGCTGCTGCAACTCCTGAACATTCCGCGTGAGGTGCTGCCGGAAGTGCGGTCGTCGGGCGAAATCTACGGTGAAACGGCGGCGACGCTCTTCGGTTCGCCCCTGCCGATAGCGGGCATCGCCGGAGATCAACAGGCGGCACTGTTTGGGCAAAACTGTTTCACGCGCGGGATGGCCAAGAACACGTACGGGACGGGTTGTTTCTTGTTGATGAACATTGGCTCCGAACCCCGGCCTTCGCAGAACCAGTTGCTCACCACGGTGGCCTGGCGGCTCGGCGGGAGCACGGAGTTTGCGCTGGAAGGCAGCGTCTTCATCGGCGGCGCGGTGGTGCAATGGCTGCGGGATGGCCTGGGCCTCATCCGGTCCGCCCAGGAGATTGAATCGCTGGCGGCGAGCGTGCCGGACAGTGGCGGGATCTATCTCGTGCCCGCGTTCGCCGGACTGGGGGCGCCGCACTGGGATCAATACGCGCGTGGCACCCTCACCGGTCTGACCCGCGGCACGACCGCCGGGCATCTGGCGCGCGCCGCCCTGGAAGGCATTGCGTTCCAAGTGGCGGATGTGCTGGAGGCGATCACCCAGGATTCGGGGATTGCCGTGAACGAACTGCGCGTGGATGGCGGCGCGTCGGCCAACAACCTGCTGCTGCAGTTTCAGGCGGACATTTTGCAGGTGCCCGTGGTGCGCCCCCGGGTCATTGAAACCACCGCGCTCGGGGCCGCGTACCTGGCGGGACTGGCCGTCGGGTTTTGGAAGAACCGCGACGAAATCCAACGTGCCTGGCAGATGGACCGCACCTTTGCACCCCAAATGTCGCGTGCGGACGCGGTTCACCGGCGACAACGCTGGGCCGAGGCCTTGAACCGCGCCCGCGACTGGGAGGAACATTCGAGCGTCAAGCCGGCCGGTCGCCAGTGAGCCGGCGCGTGACACCAGTTGATCATCCTCTAACCCTCCCCCCAACCAACCCGGACTCAAAATTGTTATGAACTCTCTTTTGGCGGAATTTATTGGCACCTTGTTGCTGGTCGCCTTCGGCAACGGCGTGGTGGCCAATGTCCTGCTGGCGCGCACCAAGGGCTTCAACGGCGGCTGGATCGTCATCACCGCCGGCTGGGGTCTGGCCGTGTTCGTCGGCGTCTTTTGCGCCCAGGAATTCAGCGGCGCTCATCTGAATCCGGCCATCACCGTGGCCATGGCGCTGGCGGAAAAGTTTGCCTGGGTCGAGGTGCCCGGCTATCTGCTGGCGCAACTGCTCGGTGGCGTGGTGGGCGGAATGCTGGTCTATGGCTTTTATCGCGAACACTTCAAAGCTTCGGACGATCCAAACGCCAAGCTCGCCTGCTTTTGCACTGCGCCGAACATCCGCAATCTTCCCCAGGCGTTCTTTTGCGAGCTGGTCGGCACGTTCATGCTGGTCTTTCCGGTTTTTCTGATGGTCGGCGCGAAAGCCAAACTGCCGTCCACACCCGACGAGGTTTTGATTGGGTTGGGCACCTTGGGGGCCGTGCCGGTGGCGCTGCTGGTATTCGCCATCGGCTTGTCGTTGGGCGGCACCACGGGCTACGCCATCAATCCGGCACGCGATCTCGGTCCGCGACTGGCGCACGCCATCCTGCCGGTGCCGGGCAAACGCGGTAGTGATTGGGGCTACGCCTGGGTGCCGGTCATCGCGCCGCTGGCCGGAGGGGTGCTGGCCGCGCTGGCATATCGCCTCGTTATTCCCGCCGTTTAGAGCGCTTTATGTATTCCTGCCTCACGAACAAGCACAGCATTTCTCTGTTCGGACTCAGCCTTTATTGAGTTGCGTCCGCTCTAAAGTCCCGGCGCGCACGCCGGCAACCGCCCCGCGAGAGCCCTCCATGCTCCAAGCCGGCACCGTCCGCTCCGATGGCGCCCGCCAAACTGCCTGCATCCATCTTCCCACCGGCAGCCCGATGGTATCGGCTGGTACGACCACAAACAGCTCGTCCCGGATCTGATGAAACTGGAAGGAGCGGCCCGACCTCACACCCCGGCGATGCCGGGAAACCGGACGGGCGACCGGACCGGGGGAAGACGGCAGGCACGGCCAGTGGCCGGAACTTTTTTTGTCCCGGATTATTTGCTGGCGTTCACGGTTGATTTGCCTAAGCTCCTCCGGAAATTATGCGGTCAATGTTACAACGTTTCTTCGCGCCGGGAATGACTTCCCCCACGACCTCGCTCGCCTTGCTGCTGTTGCGCTTGTGGCTGGGTTTGACGCTGTTGTTTAATCACGGCCTGGGCAAACTCACCAATTTCAGCAGCATGTCGGAGAATTTCCTGAACCTATTCGGCCTCGGCAGCACCACGAGTCTGGCCCTGGCGGTCTTCGGTGAATTTTTCTGTGCGGCGCTGCTGGCGGTGGGTTTGGTGGGGCGGTTTGCGGCCCTTTGTCTGGTTCTGAATATGACCGTGGCCTTTGCCCTGGTACACAAGGCGGTCTTGAGCGGACCGTCCAGCGGCGAGCTGGCCTTCATTTATTTGGCCGGCTTTGTGGCATTGCTGGCGGCGGGGCCCGGCCGGTTTTCGGCGGACGCGCTGCTTTTCGGCAAACCGACCCGGGCGAAGCAAAGCAATTGAAATCGCCGTGACGGCGGCGGGCTCAGTCGCCGGGAGACGGGACACGCATGACGAATGCGTCAAGCGCCAGGCCGAACAACCCGGGTCTGCGCCCCCGGCTGGCGGAGCGTCCGCGCCGGCGCATGGAGCGCCACCACGCGATGCGCGGCGGGACGGATTCCCCGGCCACAGGCCGCCCGGGATCAATAGTCAGCGCCTCCCGACCATCCCGGCAGGCCGCCCGCGTCAGTGGGTGGGACAGTGCCGGCCGGCCCGGAGACGCAGGCGGCCCGACTTGACCCGGACGGAAAATTCCCCGATGCTGGCGATGTCGTTTTGGGGCGCGTACTGGTTTCGACCAAGTGAATTCGTCAGAAGCGGCATGCCGAGGACGATGCGTTGGCCTCGTTAATCATCGCATCAAAACATAACTGCTAACGAAGAATTAGCTCTCGCGGCCTAAAGCTGCCGCGACGTTCGCCCACTGACACCTGCTAGGAGGGACGAACGCCACAGCAGGCATGGTGGAAGGCGGAGATCGCGCGCCCAAACCGAGAAAAAGCCATGCGAACTAAGCAGCGGGATTCGAGTCCGGACGCCATCCCGCCGCCGACAAAAACTTCCGGACTAAGCATGTAGTCGCGGCTGATTGATTGATTTGGGACGGGGGTTCAACTCCCCCCGCGTCCACCACCCGGCGCGGAAGGAACCCGGCTGGCTGTTTCCGTCCCGTTTCCGCCAGCCCGGAGTGCCCGCCCGCGGGAAGCCGTGCCGTTCGCGCCGGCGCGTGGGAGCGGCCAGCTATTTCGCTTGGCGTTCCGGAGGCGGCGTTTTATTTTCGAGTTCATGAAATTGACCTGCATGCTCAGTTTGGCCCTGGTGGCACTGACTTCCTGCGCGGCGGAGGATGAAGCCGGCTTCAAATCGTTGATGGATGGCAAGACGTTCACCGGCTGGAAACTGGCGACGGAGAACACCAATTCGTTCCGGATTGAAGACGGGGCGTTCGTGGCCAACGGCAACGCCTGCCACCTCTTCTACGTGGGCGACGCGCAGCCGTTCAAAAATTTTCATCTCAAAGTGGACGTGAAAACGGACCCGGTGTCCAACGGCGGCATTTATTTCCACACCAAGTACCAGGAAAAGGGCTGGCCGCGCGGCGGGTTTGAATGCCAGGTTAACAACACCCACGGGGACTGGAAAAAGACCGGCAGCCTTTACGACGTGGTGAACGTCTCGCAATCGCTGGCCGCGGACAACCGGTGGTGGACGCAGGAAGTCATTGTTGAGGGCCGCAAAATCACCGTGAAAGTGGACGGCAAAATTGTGTTGGAATACACGGAGCCGGCCGGCGCCCAACCGGGCAAGGATTTCGAGCGCAAACTGTCCGAAGGCACTTTTGCCCTGCAGGCGCACGATCCCAAGAGCGTGGTGCGCTATAAAAACATCCGCGTCAAACGACTCTAATTCGCCCCCACCCGGCAAATGCCGGTGGGCATGCCGTTCCCGGCCTCCAGCCGGCGCCAGCCGGCCCGGCATTTGTCATTAAACCAATCGGCCCTATAATCTTTGCATGCTGGCAACGTCAGAAATCATTCAAGCCGCCGCGCAATCCCGGCGGATGACCGAACTCTGGGCGCGGTGGCGCAAAGTGCCGCTGTACCGTGAGACGGCGGGGCGTCCCCATCCGGCGCTCCGGGATTTGCCCATCATTACCAAGCGCGAAATGCGCGCGGGCTTCCCCGGCAATTTCCTGCCGGAGCCACTCTCGCTGGAGGACCTGGTTTCGCGACAGATGGTGGAACTGGAGTACACCTCCGGCACGTCGGCGGAGCGGTTGCCCGTCATCATGCCCATGGGCTGGTGGAACGAGCAGGAAGCCCGGGCGTTGCGTCTGAACCCGTTCATCGCCCGCGTGCTGGCGGCGCATCCGGGCGCCCGCCGGGCCACGCTGACACCCCCCGCCTGCAACGGCCTCACCTGCCCCGCCGTCTGGGCTTCGCCCGCCGAACGCACGATCGGCACCACCCTCTACCTGAATCTGGCGCGCATTCCGTTCACGCTCGACCCGGCAGACCAGCAACGCATGGCGGATGAAATTCTGGCCTGGCAGCCGCAATTTCTGGACCTGGACCCCGTGCATGGCGCGTGGTTCGCACAGTTCTGCGAACAGAAGGGCATCCGGTTTCCCTCGCTGCAATTCATCCTTTGCAGTTACGAATTCGTCAGCCACACGCATCGCCGGATATTGCAACGGGTGTTCGGTGTGCCGGTGTTCAACCTCTACGGTTCGACCGAGACCGGCCATCTGCTCATGGAAAATGAGGCGGGGCTGATGAAACCGAGCTACGACACGGCGTATCTGGAAGTGGAGGCCCCGGATGCCTCCGGGATCGGGGCGCTGCTGGTCACGACCCTTTCCAACGATTACATGCCCTTGTTGCGGTATCGCATCGGTGATCTGGCGCAGCGCCATGAAGGCGCCTACGGCACGGATTATCTCGTGCATGGCCGGAGCCGCGACGCCCTGACCGCGCCCGATGGCCGCCGCATCACGACATGGCAGATTGATCAATGCCTGAGCGGCATCGAAGGCATCATCCACTACCAGGTGCGGCAGACGGACGGGGATCAATTCGATCTGCGGTTCATCCCTGCGACGGCAGGCCCGGACGCGGCGGCGCAGGCCACCCTGGCGGCACGGTTGCAAAAGCTGCTGGGTGTCCCGGTGAAAATCACCGCGGTGCCGCTGCTGCTGCCGGAAGCCTCCGGAAAATTCCGCCTCACCCATCGCACCCTGACTTGAGTCAAGCCGGGCACTCCGCC